>PVBE010901943.1_pt1 | contig 10842 bp, 18 predicted proteins | sample 1631181 | NCBI WGS metagenome assembly PVBE01 (sample SAMN08397723, study PRJNA350692) | Marine metagenome, whole genome shotgun sequencing project. | isolation source: water | place: Pacific Ocean | collected 2012-04 | reverse complement strand
TGTCTGTATTTGCTCTTTGCTAGCTATGACTCAACGCTCACTTTTTACTCTTACGGAGGTATTTTAGCCTAGAATGGCCTAGAAATGGCTCGAATTAGGGCGTTTTCCCGACTTTTCCTTAGATATGAACGCTCACTTTTTAGGAATAAGGCGTAGTATTGGCCTATTTTGGTGTTTTGGGCCTCCCTTTTAGCCCTCTTTTTGGCCTTTATTTGGCCCTATTTTGGCCCCTTGTGGGTGGTTGATTTTGGGTGCTTTTTTGGTTATTTTTTTGATCCATTTTGGGTTGTTTTCTGGCCTTTTTTTTGGGCCCGTTTGGGGTGATTTTGGGGGTTGTTTTTCCCTGTATTTTTTCGCATTTTTTCGGTGAATTTTTGCCCCGTTTTTTCGCCCCAAAAATGACTGATTTGTAACTACTGTGCCATACTAAACGGATTTTGGAAAAATCCGGAGGATATCCGAAATAGTCTCGTTTCATTCCCAGGATAGTCCCATTTCATTCCCATTATGGGGTTTCTGTCGTCGACGTTCATTCCCAAAACGTTCCCAGGTCATTCCCAGAACGGTCCTGGGAATGTCCGGATAATCTCCGGTTTTTTGATTTTCGCGAAAATTTTCCCGCACCAAAATCTATATTAAGGAGTTCGCGTTTCCTCCCAAACATGATGTTTTTTGGAGGGGGCAAGATAGCGAAGCTCGACGAAAAAATCGAGGCGCAAGCCCAACGCAATCGAGCGGACATGGATGTGCTGTTCCATTGGGTGCATTATCTGAACGCTCAAAACGAGCAAACCCGACGATCTTTTGAACATTTTAGCCAAGCGATGCAGCACGAGGTGCATGCCCTTACCGAGGAGCTCAAGGGTGTTAGAGACCAAAAATTGATTGGCGAAAAGGCTCCTTCCACCGACGATGTGAAGCAAATGGTGGACCGTCATATGCAGGCGATTCCCGTCGATACTATGCTCGCGAGGCTCCGTCACATGGAGAGTTCAATCCAGTTTATGGATCAAAAAAGACAGGTTGTCCAGCCCGTTGCGCACCCTGCGCCAGCACCCGTTCCCACGTCGAATTTGCAGCACAGATTGGTCAAAAAAATCACCCGTCACAGCAAAAGTTACATCAAGAATTCACTCGTACAATACATCCAAAAATACGGCAAGATTTCTGCGCTCAAACTGCGAGATATCGTCGTGGACGAGCAAGGATTGTGCAGCAAAAGCACGTTCTACCGGCTCCTAGAGGAGTTGGAGCGAGACCACAATTTAGAGGTTATTGTCGACGGGAAACAAAAAATGTTTATCGCACCAAACGAGGTCAAACATGCGTAAACCGGACCAGCGCATGCTGGCCCATGATAGTGCTTTATCGACGCTGGGCGCTGCCCTAACAGACGTCAGAGGAGAGCTTGATGACTACCGCGAACACCTCAACGAAGAGACTAACGAGATCCAATCATTGTACGAATACATCCACAACGTCGAGGGAAAACTCGATCGTGCGCTCAGTCGACTCGACGAGATCGCACTTTTAGTGAAGGGAAAGAAGCCACATCAGAAGTGGGTTTTCACGCCTCTGACAGCGAAGGAGAAGGAAGTCTTCCAGATGCTCTACACCTTAACAGCGTCGAGACCTTTCGTGCATTACAAGGAAATGGCAACCAAACTCAACCTGAGCAAACAGCTTCTAAGCTCGTACATCACCGTGCTTATCCAGAAGGGTATTCCCGTCGAGAAAAAGTATCAAAGCAACCAGGTATTTGTGCGATTGCATCCAGAATTCAGACAGGCACAAGCCAAGGACAATATCGTCGGTGTCAACACGCTACTCACGTACTGGACTTAGTCTTCCTTTCCTTGTCGTAACTTGTCTTTTTTGATCTCGTTTTGTAACTCTTCGATTAGCTTGAAACTGTTGTCTACGTGGTTCTTGATTGTGGTCTCTGCTCGACGGAAGGCGTGCTCTAAGGTGTTGCCATTAAGCTCATAGCCAAGTATCACTTTTCCCGACGAGACAAAGCTTGTTTTCTTGAGTATTTGCAAGTCTAACCACCTCTTAAGATGGTCGTACATGGTCTGCCTTTTGATACTTGCTGAGGAGGCCATATGCTCGACGGGCATGACTGCTATTTCGGGCTTTTTCTCTCGATTGCTTTGCTTCTTCCTTTCGTACAATTCGAGCAACAAACTGTGCATTTGCGCCTGTCCATCTTTCTTGCGTGGAACGAGCCCAAAACGAGATAGCAAGGTTTTTGCCATGTCTTCGTGGGTGGCGTTGGTTGGTGCGTCGGATTGTTGTAGTTGGATGTGCACGGGACTTTCTTGTTTCTAAGCTATTTAAACTTTCTCATTTTCCCGACGAGAATCGGCCATTTTCCGACACTTGCTTGGTGTTTTAGTCTTAAAATGGCCGTTTTGGCGTTTTCAGCCTTTTTAAGCGTCTTTTTTGGTTACTTAGTATTCAGCTATGGCTTATGCGGTGTTTTTTGCCCTATTACGGGTAGGATTGTCCTAAAATCCCGACAGAAACCGCGAACTGTCGCTAAATGGTGGTAGCGGTTGATGGGGTGTTTCTGGGAAAAAACCAGCACAGACGGGATTTGTCCAGAATTTCTGTAGTTTTCCCGAAAAAACAGGTTGCGGGGCTCTGTGCGTATGGGGCAGGGTATGGGCCAAAAGAATGGGTTGTAGAGCTGATAGAGCTAAATTAGGGGATTATTGCTGACAATGCTGGTAAACCTCACAAATGGCTGAAAAATGGTGTCTGGCTTTTGTCACTTTCCGGGAAATAATCCGCTGAAAATCGGTCGTTTTTTTAGGCACCATCTGTTGATGTTTTGGCGTGTTTCTGAATGGTTGGAAATGGGCTTTTTTGTGTATTCCTTGGGCACCAGGATTTCCTTTTTTCTTTCTTGAGTTTGTGTTGGTGTGTTGTGGTGCTCACTTTTTCGCTTGATTTGGGTGTTTTTCCCAATACTCCATCGAGACTACATATTGTAAAGTGGCGCCACTTTTGAAAATGTGGCGCAGGTTTTTTACTTATTGTTTTCAACCTCTCTATTGTTTTATAGCTATTAAACAATATTGTTGTCAATTATGGGGGAACTAATCTCTCGTTTACAAAGACATCTTTCCAATAGTTGTAATGGAATTTGTATCATTTTGCCATATGCGGGATATCCAAAAAGTGAGAGTTCAAACGGTGAGGGATAGATGCTTCGCAAGGGCTATTTTGGGTGGGTGAGGCAAAATCACCAAAAAAGGTCAAGAATCACCTTTTTGGGAAGGGGGAGTGTTGAGGGGTTGTGGGGTCTCAAACGGTTAATACTTGATAAGGTTGAAAGTGAGTGGTTAACTCTTAATTGCTGTTTAGGCACCAGGAAAAGCACTACTTATTTCGCGAATTATGTGGCTAATACTAAGGAAAATAAGGGTGAAAAAAGGAAAAACAAAAGTGAGTGGTTTACTCTGAAAGGTGCTCTCTAAGGTAAGCTCTGCCGTCGTTAGAGTGCAGTACCCAGAGCTGTTCGTCTCTCTCGTATCCTGCCTCGGCGAGTAGTTGGCGTCTTGCGGTAGTGTCGAAAGCGACATATTGCCTGGATTTGTCGTCGACAAACGTCAAAACTCCGTTCTGCTGATTCCACATGCTGAGGTCTCCAAATAGGCCGTCCTCCACCTCGATGGTTTTGCCGACCACGGTTTCTGGGGCGTCGTCAATAGGGATGAACTGCGATACGTCGATGGGTTGTAGTGTGCGCATGATGTTCTGTAAGGGATGCGCGCTATTTTAATATGTCCTATAGGTGGGGCGAAAATCGGCCCTTCTGTCTGGGGGCAATCTTTTGAGGATCTCAATGCTGATGGGGTGGAAACCTTCTTTAGGGGGCTCGCTCAGGATTTCTGCCTTGATGGCCAAAAGCTCGTCGAGAAACTCGCCTCCGTCTTCGCTATGAGGCACTCGCCATGTTCCTTGCGTGTAGCCCCAGTCTAGCAATGGTTGCAAGTTCTCAGGGGTGTCTTTTCCGATGTATACGAACAGGTCTCTGACAAAGGCGAGCACGCCATTACTGCGGTTGTACTTCTGTGCTGCACAGGGCATGATGTCTATGTTTCTGCGCTCACCCTCGATTATCTCGACGGTGCCGTACGCTTGTATAAAGTTGTTTAAGCTCATGGCAAAAAAGGGCCCTCTTTCGAGGGTGGCCTTAGTCTTACTGTAGACTTCGGAGGTATTCTCCGCCGTCGTTACTGTGTGGCACGTAGAAGCTGCCTGGCTCGAAGTTTAGTGCTTCTAGCACTGCTACATTCTCGCTGGTGTCGCGTCCTATGTGGACGTCGCAATCTTGGTCTACTGCGACTAGTACGCCGTTGTTGTGGCTGTACTTTCCTCTGCTGTCTTTTCTACCTTTCTCAACGGTTTCGTTGCCTCTAAGGCCTTTTCTTTCAGTTGTGCCTGTTACAAGCACGAAGTTTTCAATATTCATTGTTATCACCAGAATAAGTACGCAAACGCAGCTCTTAATTGTGTGTTGTAGATTTGTCTACTGCACTTCTATCGACGCTGCGCTTCCTCTGAAAGGGCCGAAAGGGTTATACGCTAGTACTTCTTGGTAGTTACAAAAGGGGTTGAGAATACTTTATGAGAATCTTTAGAAACTTAGGTCTTGCAGCTGCTGTGGTGGCCACGATAGGTGGTGCTAGCGTACATGCCAAGCCAACCGATTCACCTTACAAAATGATCAATGGTAAGGAGTGCGTCACCATGGAAGTTCCTGGATCGTCTTTCAGAGTTGCCGATGCCTCAACAGGGGATATGCTCAAACAACTTACTAACGCGAGAACACTCGTTCACGTGGTCAAGGCCTCTGGTCTTTCAGACAAGGAGCTAGCTGCGGTTGACAACGGCGACAAGGTAATCTTAGAAAAAGAATTCATTCGCGCCATAGAAGCAAAGTATGGTGCAATTCGTGGCTATGAGCTAACCAACGGTGAGTTCAAAGTCGTGCGCTAACCCAGATAATCTAACTGATGTTTATCTTCTTGGACTTGCTTGGTCGCTGTAGCGTGCTTCATCAATCTTTTAAGTTTGCCCTCGAAGTTTTCGGCTTGTTTGAGTAACGGTTTAGTGTTCACATCTAACCCAAGATACTTGTCCAAGGCTTCGATAATCTTGGCTGCCGCCTTACTGTCTGGCATCTGACTGGTGGTCTCTGCAAACAAGCTAGTGAGTGGCGTTCCGTTCTGTATCTGCATTAAAGCGGCGGTGACGCCCATCACGATACCTTCGTCAAAGCTAGGAATGTTGATTTTTTCAAAGTCTTTTTGGATCTTATGATCGTCAGTGAAATGATATATTTGTGGGGAAGGACTCTTGCTTCCTACGCCTTCCACGCTGATCAACTCTTTTGGCTTTAGTTGCTTACAGATCTCCATCACGGTGTTGGCTGCCTGCCATTCTATTTTTGTTGGTGCAGTAATGGAATGGATAATCACCACATTGTATTTCTTGTTGTAGTGGATGCTTACAGGGTCTAGTTTGTTATTCCCATGGATGGCGATGGTGGGTGGGGCGTTCTCAAAATAACCTTTGCCGATTTTCTCACACTGTAGATGGTCTACTAAGAATCCGGTGGCTATCGTGCCTACCAACCCTATACCGGGAAAGCCTTCTATGACTGTTGTCCCTTTGGGTTTCTTGGTGAGTTCGAGCATGATTGTTCCTTGGTGTTGATCTATTTAATGCTTATGCTGCGAGGATTGCTGTTTCTTGTGGTTCTTGCTCGCCTACTTCTGCAACAGTATTGGCAAGACTGGTTTCTACGAATTTTTCTGCATCCGACACTCTTTGGTGGATTCTTAAGAGATCTTGGAGTTGGTCTATCGCGGTTTGTAATCCTGTCTGCGATTCGTTTAAATGTTCTATGTGCTGTGCGTTGGCTAGCGCTCCATCAAGTAGGTTGATTATTTCTTTTGTTTCCGTATCTATCTTGGTCTCCCACATGACAAAGGGGCTGACCTGTGCTTGCAGCTGATCAAGAAGCTCTTTGTAGCTGGTCTCTCGTGTGCTTAAGGCTTGGATGTCTTCACTCGTTGCTTCGTCGGTGAGTGCGGCTATTTTGCCATCCACAACCTTGAGGTAGTCTTTGATCTGGGAGAGCCGGTCATTGGTCTTGGTTTCAAACTCTTTGACCTCGGCGAACTCTTCTGCGCATAGGGCTTTGAAGTTTTGGCTTGTTGCCACAAGATTGCGTAGGCGTGCGACGGCTTCTGATTGGTGTTCTGCCACCATGAGCGGCAAGCTTTCTTCCATGTATGCGAGATATTCTTGCAGGTTGGACGCTTTGACGCCGGGAACTTGTTTGGTGTCTACAACGCCTGCTTCGAGTTCGGCTTCTGCATTCTCTACGCTTACTGCGTATCGTGGTACGAGCTCGGCGAGTTTTTTTATGTTTTCGACGACTGATCTGTCCACGGTGTCGTTTGCTTGCGCTGCAGCTAAGGCTTGTTCTAGGAATGGTTGTGCGGTGTTGGTGAGGTAGTCTATGTCAGTAGGCAGATCTTTGGTTGCGGGGCTGCTAGGTCCTCTTGCTAGGGTGGTATTCAATCCTTCTAGCAAGTGCTTCACGCTCTCTTGAAGTCGCTGCACCTCTTGGATCATCTCTGCGTCGCTCATGGTTTTGCTAGTCTCCTTCCTGCTGCCGCCGCTACCATCGCCGCGTCTCTTCTTGCAGATGCTAGCACCATGGCCACTGACTCGTTTTCTACGTGGGTGTCTACTTCAGTATCAATCGTGATGTCTGGCTCTTCGATGTTGAGGTTTAACGTAGTAGGGTCGCCACCTGCACTGCTGCCTCCAGTGCCGCCAGCACCTCCTGCCGCAGCACTTCCTGGTTTTCCAGCGATCGTCTCTTCAATCTTCCTAGTGATTCCCTTTTCCACCCTTCCGGTGATTGATCCCAAGAGTCTTCTGAACAATCCTGGCTTTTTTTCTGCACTTTCTTTGTTGGTGTTATTGCCGTGCATGGAATGCATCACGACTGATGCTCCGCTCCAGAAGAACGCGAAGATTGCTGTGGCGTTGAGCATGAAAACCACGTTTGGGGGAAGAAAACTGACGAATTTGCTGCCTAGTACAAAAAACAGCCCAAGGCACATAACGGTGGCGCCTATGGCTAAGGAGAATATTTCGTTGCTTTCTTGGTCGCCAGTGTTTCTAAAGTGTCGAAAAAGGAGGAGGCCTGCGCCTATGGCAAAAAAGCTCATCACGGCAGGAACGCCTTCTGCCAGGTTGGTTCTTAATCTACCTAATGCTACAACGCCTAGCGTTGCTCCTATGACGCCTGCTAGGGCATCGAAGGTGTGGAACTTGTTAGACTCTTTTTCCTTGTTTTTTACGCTTCTCATCCACTGCATGATGCAAGCAAAAAACATGAACAAGAGTGCGAAGTCTATCACCCACGGATTCTTAGTGTACAATTCAGGAAGACTAGGAATACGGATCGCCATCTCTGGACGGAGATCTTGAGGTATTTAAGCCTTCCTAAGCCAAAATTCCTTCTCGAGCGACCGATAGGTTTATAAAGGATCATCACTTATTAGTTACTATAAACAGTACTGACTGGAGGATAATAATAAAAAATGGTTGATTGGAAAAAAGTAGGAAAAGTGAGTGGCTCTATAATGTTGGCCGCGTATATTTGTGCGTTTACTAAGAAAATGTTCAACGACTTTTCACGTGATAAAAACCCAACAATTGCGCACTATGGTACGTTGGGATTACTAGGAAATTTCGAACGCAAGACGGTTGTTACAAACAGACCGCATGTTACAGACCCTGTTACGGGCGACATAGACCATCAACAAACCAAAATGTTTGAAGAAGGATTCAAACGATACATCCGAGCTCGTAGTGCAGAATTACACAACTCGGGCCAAAGTCGTGCTGATCTCCAAGCTGAGATTCAAGCTATGCAAGACGCAAGCACCAACCTTGCAGGAAGAGGCACCTTATCTGGATTGCTTAACTCTACAGCAAAAGCTGCTCGTGAGAAGAATCTGCGTGTGATCAGAAATTCAGGACAGAATCCGAGGGATTTCACTGCTCCGCCGATTTATCAGCAAAGCGGTACAGCACCTTTCAACTATCTTACCTCGCCGTAATTTAGTAACTTTTATATAACAGTTCGGCCAGCCATTGGGCATGGCCGACATTATTATTGGTCCAAGCATAGCTCTAGGCTTGGCGATTGGCATCTATGAAGCTACCTTAATGCATCGTGATGTCCAAGTTAAGGCACATCGTTTTGGCCACACCATTCATGCATTAGTGCTTTCTGTGGTGTTCGTGTTCGCAACTATGAATGTTGACTTCATGTTATCAGTCATACCACAAATCGCGTCTATACCTGTACTTGGCAATCCTCATGTTTTCAGAGTCATTATCGGTTTGATTGCAGCCATAAAAATCCATGGAACAAGCAAGGCCATCCAGGGTGCTGGCAGTGCTAGTGTAGGCTTAGGAGAGACCTGGTTCCACTCCATTCTGGTGGGAGCTCTAGTAGTAGCAGCACCGTATGCGTATCCGTTTGTCCAGCCTGCCATTCCTACATGGTTGGCGTTTTAAGGCCACTTCTTTTTGTGTCTTTTCCTTGCTTCTTTAAGTGTGATAGTGTTTTTTGAGGAAAAGATAAACTCTGCCAGGAGGTGCTCAAAATCGGTGACTTTCTTTTTCTTGTGATCAACCATGCAATTGTCACGTTGCATAGCTTTATAAAACCTAAGGTGCTTACAAGAACATGGAAGCACGCATAGCAAGTTTTAGAGGTTCACGGTTGACCCGATATGACAATCACATGATCATCCATGTGGACACATCCAAGAACCGAGAGGATGCTGAAAAACTCGTGGGCAAGTCCGTCACCTGGGAAAGCACAAGCAAAAAACAGTTGAAAGGAAAGATTGCGGGTGCTCATGGCAACAACGGACGCGTACGAGCTATTTTTGAGAGTGGCATGCCTGGCCAGAGTTTAGGCGCAGTAGTCAAGATTGAATAGGTGCTAGCCTCACCAATGTTGGAAGAATTAAACACCCCATAGCGGTAGCCCTTGGACACCTAAGAATCTGAGAAAAGGCGCCTAGCGCAGTCGCTGTGGCTAGAACCAACAACCCTCTATGCCCGCTGAGCAAGAACGCAGTAACTCCTAACCCAACAATGATGAGCGTGTTCATCCTTTTGTAAGGAATCTTGGGAAGAACCTGTTGGGCAAACCTGGCCGTGACCAAAGTAAACAAGGCAGCAACGCCTGCTGCAACAAGCATCACGCCCCCAAGCCAAAGCAAGTGTGGCACGCCTATCCTTACCAAGCTAAGTATGGCCTCTGCGCTCCCACTCCTCGCCTTTTCTAGCACCGCCAGCATGACGGGGGTTAGCGCTTGGTCTGCTGCGTTGATGCTTGACACGAGCGTAAGGTGCCCTGCCTGGAACGGAAACAGGGCTGCAGTGTGCGAGGTGCTCATGGCAGGAAGCAAGTTCATCACCAACCCTCCAAGAACGCCGAGCAAGACGAATCTGTACTGTGGTCGGTCAAACAACGCAGTTGTTTGGTCAGGAACGCTTGTCTCCGTGGTCAACAACAACGTAGAAGTGCCAAACAAGCCGGTAAGCAAGGCAAACAATGGTTGGGCGGTAGAATCTAACACTATGAGGCCAAGAAGACCGGATAACAAGAAAATAAGAACGCCCTTGCCGGTGGTGGCCAGCCATACGCCGGTTAACCCAACAAGAACATACCAGGTGAGGGGTTTTATGGCAGCGTATGATGTTGGAAGGATCCACGCAAGCAAGGGAGTGAGAAGGATTGTACAAAGTATTGCTAGAACGCTCGCTCTGACTGCGATCACGACTGCTTCATAACCTCGCCCTTGGAGCAACATCTTGTGAGCAGGCATGACGGCTAGCGCTGTCTCAGAACTTGCCGCGCCAAGATAGGTGGAGGGAATGGCATCTGTGATTGTGTGGGCGATGGCTGCGGCAAGCAAGAAAGGCACCAAGAACGTTCTTGGCAGCATTGTGCTGAGCAAGATGGCTGCAACTAGGTTTGTGTGCAGGCCAGGAATCATTCCTGTAATACTTCCTACTAGCGATCCTAACAATGCCGCAATCATTCGATCACGAACTCCACCCTGCCTTTGTATGATTGCAGTCTTCCTGTGTACATGCCGCTGCCCTCTTCTAACTTTTTATCAAAGCTAACCACCGGAATCCTTGTCTGCAGCATGCCCTTGGATACCTTGCCGTGCTGCACGTTGGTGATGATTCCTATCGCGCTGATCGTGTTTGGAGGGAGGTCTGGGCTTGTCACAAGCAACAAGAGCATTCCCACAACAAAGCATCCGAGCGAGAGCCAGACGATGTTTTCCATGTCCGTCCTGATTTTTTTTGTTTTATATGCGCTCCCCCATGTTTCCCGGAAAGTTTCCGGTGACCTATTGCCCCAGTTCCCATAAACGGCCCATATGGGCCGGAAAGGAAAACTTTATATATTCTCGTTGCATTGCTCATAGAATGAAACAATCTTTGTTTTTGAAAGCATACGGCAACAGCCCTGTGCTGAGGGTGCTGGACTTCTTTGTCACGTTTCAAGAATACGATTATTCTATGAAGGACATTGCCAAAAACTCAAGAGTGGGGTACACCACGCTGAAATTATTCTGGAAGAGTCTGGTGGACAGAAAAATAATGAGCCACACTAGGGTGGTAGTGCTCCAGGCCGACGTCCAGAGTGCCTTCGACGTCATAAGTCCACGCCTGCTTGCTGCAGCTTTTTCTGCAGCAGGTGTGCAC
>PVBE010514426.1_pt1 | contig 10843 bp, 8 predicted proteins | sample 1631181 | NCBI WGS metagenome assembly PVBE01 (sample SAMN08397723, study PRJNA350692) | Marine metagenome, whole genome shotgun sequencing project. | isolation source: water | place: Pacific Ocean | collected 2012-04 | reverse complement strand
GTTAGGTTTCTGGGAACATTTGAGATGTAATCACTAAACCTTCCATAAATATCCAACGTTGTGGGGTATTTTTTCAAAGAATCATCTTTAAGGTAACGCACCTTGGTAAAATCCTTCATTGTGAGGTATTTGTATAAAACAACCTGTTTCTAATATTTTACTATGTATTAACCTACATTGTGGGGCAACTTGTTTGAAATGTGACATTATGGGGTAGGAAAATCAACGACTACGAACGCCTCCAGTCAGGCTGGTACTTGGACGAGTTGGGCGATCACCTGCGCGATTTGAGACGCAAGGTCATCGGTATTGCTGAGAAACATGATCTTCTTATCGGTGCTGCGGGCACGCACCCGAGCACGCACTGGAAAGATGTCGTTCTGACGAGTTCGCCGAGGTACTCGCGGATTCTCAACAACCTCCAGGACATTGCTCGTGCGAATCTCATCTATGGCATGCACTGTCATGTCGGGATCGAGGATCCAGAGGCTCGTATTCACATCATGAATGCAGCACGTTATTTCCTGCCGCATTTTCTGGCGCTCTCTTCGTCGAGTCCCATGTGGCAGGGAAAACCGACTGGCCATATGTCCACTCGCACTCACATCTTCAAGCGCTTCCCACGCACAGGGGTGCCGGATTACTTTGCGGACCACGATGAGTACCTTCGCTATGTGGATTTGCTCGTCAAGACAGGCAGCATCGATAACGCCAAGATGATCTATTGGGATATCCGACCGCATCCGTTCTACCCGACGATTGAGTTTCGAGTTTGCGATGTACCGACTCGGGTGGAGGAAACGCTTGGCATCGTAGCGTTCTTTCAAGCCGTTGTGCACAAACTGCTCGATCTCTACCAGAATGACCTTGGTCATCGCCTCTATCGCCGAGCTCTCATCAACGAGAATGTCTATCGCGCCGCACGCTATGGACTGACTGGTAACTTCATCGACTTTCAAAAGCGAATTGAAAGACCGTCAGCTGATGTGATTCTGGAAGTCTGCGAGTTTCTGCGGCCGGACTTTCAGGAGTGTGGCACTGAGGACTATATCGAGGTCATTGAGGCGCTGGTTCGTGGGGGAAGTTCGGCGCAACGACAAATCGCCTGCTTTGAGACCCACAACGATGCGGCTCGAGTGACTCAACAGATTATTGAAGAGACATCAGAAGGTCTTTAGGAGTTCTGCGAAGACTCGCCATTCTCAGAGATTAAGCACACCCAGACCCTGAGCTGATGTGGGTTGTTTCGGCAGCACTACGATCCCTGTGTCCGAGACAAAGAAGCGTTCCTGATCTGCTGCTTTGTCGTAGCCGATTACCTCTCCGGTGGGAATGCGAACGTTCTTGTCCACAATGGCTCGGCGAATCTGGACATCGCGCCCAATCTCTACGTCATCAAAAATAATGCAGTCTTCAATGAGCGCGTGGGAGTGAATGCGGACGTTTCGACCGATGACCGAACCGGAAATCTTCGCACCGGAGACGATTGATCCTTCAGCAATGAGGGAGTTGATGGCGTGTCCTCGACGGGCATCGTCGTCGTGAACAAACTTTGCAGGTGGCAGGTCTCTGGGTGCTGTGCGAATCGGCCATGATGAGTTGTAGAGATTGAATCCAGGGACGACGTCACGGAGATCCATGGTTGCGTCGAAGTAGGCCTCAAGCGTTCCAACATCCCGCCAGTAGGTGTTGGCCCCCGTTTCGCCGGGGACGATGTTTTTCTCGAAGTCGTAGCAGTAGAGGCGTTGGCCGCTGTCAAGCAATCGCGGCAGAACATCATTGCCAAAGTCGTGGCTCGATGCTTCGTCCACGGCGTCTTTCTCCAGAGCATCGGTGAGGACTCGGCAGGAAAAGATGTAGTTGCCCATGGAGACGAGTGCACGGGCCGGGTTGTCCGGCATGGGCGTAGGCTTCTCGGGTTTTTCGTCGAATCTCAGGATCCGACCATCTTCATCCACAGAAATCACACCGAATTGGCTGGCCTCCTCGATCGGAACGCTGATAGCGGCAACCGTGACATCGGCTTCGACGTCATCGTGAAAGCTGATCATCTGGCTGACGTCCATGCGGTAGATGTGATCGCCACCAAAAACGGCGACATAGTGGGGTTTGCCATCGCGCACCAGGTTCAGATTCTGATAGATCGCGTCGGCTGTGCCCTTGTACCAGGAGTCGCCTGTTCTCATTTGGGCTGGAACGGGAGTGACGAAGTGGTCCCGCATCATGCTGACGTTCCCCCATCCTGCACGGAGATGCTCAGTGAGACTCTGCGATTTGAACTGCGTGAGAACGTAAATGGAGTAGATGCCTGAGTTGATGAAATTAGATAGTACCCAGTCGATAATGCGGCACTTTCCACCAAACGGAACCGCTGGCTTCGCCCGATCGCGAGTCAGTGGGAAGAGGCGGGTTCCCCGACCACCAGCCATGATCATCGCCAGAATTCGCTTGCGCATATCACCTCGGTCCGGTCTGTTGTCACTGAGAATCGTTGAACGTGCGGCCACGATACCATGCGGGCGAGATGGGGATAAGGCCGTGTTATTGACTGAGGCGTATAGCAGCGGAGAGGAAAGCGGCGTGACTCCACGGTAGCGGCGAGATGGAGCACGGCAGTCTGGTGAGTGGATCGACCTGCTCGGAGAGAGTCCCTGAGTTGGTAGTCATCTTCATGGCCTCACGAAGTCGTTCTGCCGCGTCTTCCTGTTCGTCGCAGTAGGAGTGAATCTCGGCGAGCCAGCACGTGATCATGGGCCACGGGTTTCCTGCGATATGGCCGGGCAGTTGCGGTGAGCGCGCATAGTGGTCGCCCACATATCGCGCAAGGCCGCCGTCGCATTCGGGCACCGCAATCTCACGGACCACACTGTCGATGGTCTTCAACCAGGCTGTATCAGTAATGGGACCAGCGGATTCGATCAGAGCCGCGAGGAGGAGTGACGCGTCGGGAACCGTGTCGAGGAAGAGCGAGCCGTCCTGTTCGATCATGGCGCGACGGGCATAGCGCCCAGTGTCTTCATGGAAGAGGCGTGATCGGATTGCAGTCTTCATTGCGGTTGCAGCCGCTGCCCAGCGGTCTGAGCGATCATCCGTGATCCCCAGTGCTTCTGCCGTCAAAGAGGCGCGCTGCAGGGCGTCAGCGGTCACAGTGGCGGTAAATGTGTGGATGCCCCAGCGCTCTTCCCAAAGGTCGTGTGAGGGGAGGGGCAACGCACTCTTCGGGTCGCGATAGCGGTGCAGGAACTCAGCCATTGGTGTGATCAACTCACCGAAGACAGCCTCACCTCCATCATCCGCATGACCACGTTCGATGTGACGAGCTGCCAACCACACGCACAGTGCCGTTTCGTCCGATTGAATGGGAAGGTGGTCTGATCCGATTTCGGGCTCCGGGTGCCACGTGCTTCCTGCGTAGCCGTCAGGATGATGCCGCTGCAGCAGGTGTCCACCTTCGCTCATAGTGCGCGTCGCAAATCGGATGAGATTGCTGACTGCGTCAGATTGACCGACGCGACCAAGCACATCAGCGATGAGAGCTGCGTCACGCATCCACACATAGCTGTAGCCGTCGCGGCTCGACGGTGTTTGAGAACCGTCAAGGCCGGCAACAATGCCGCCGTCTGAATCAATATGACTCAACAGAACGCCCAGTGACGCTTCGGCCAGTGGCTGAAACTCCTCGGGAATCTCGCTCAAGGCCGTGCCTGATGGGGTGATGTCAAAATGGGCTTCGGGTGCAGTCCTCCCCTGGCCCGATTCGTCGGAGGTCGAGCCAAAGGAGAGGCGCAAGAACATCGTGTCTGATTGCGCGTCGTCCAGTGTCAGTCTGTGGGAGACAAGCGAATCGGTTGCGCCCATCGCAATGCGGTTTCCGAGGAGCGCCTCGGCATCGATGTTCTCTCCGATTTCATCATCGCTCCGACCGAGTGTCCAGTCAGTCAGTGGGGCATTATCAATCGACACCGTGCAGTGCTGACTTCGATTGAAGTGCATGAGGTGGGTCGGGGGGTGATAGCGAACGCAGCCACCGATGTCTCCTCCACCGAGGTTCAGGCGATGGTGGAAGAGCAGGCGGATCGACGGTGTGTGGGATGAGGCCGCCCTGACCTCACGGCGCCAGCAGTTGTGCTCACTGCTCAATCGATCGTGAATCGTGAGTGCAACGTCGTGTGTCGGACATTGCAGGAGGGTCCTGGCACCGCGGCCGTCTGAATCGATCGTCTGTTCTTTTGCCCACGTTGCATCCACCCAATGAACTCGGGTGTCGTCGAGCAACTGCAGACCCATGCGGCACAGGCCGCCCATCAGATGATTCGGGAAGCCTGCGTGAGGGTGATAGAGGTCTCGTGCCTCGGCTGCCGCATCCAGCGTCAGAAACAGCCGACCATTTCCGAGACTAACTGTGCGGTTGCTCATCTGTGTTTCTTCAGGAGCTTCACGACAGAGTTTATGGGGAGTGCGCGAACGACTCTCTCGGAGCCCTTGGTTGTTGTTGCCATGAAGAGTGAGTTGAGGACGGCCTCTTCAACCGATTCAACCGTCGCTTGAAAGAGAGGAGTCATGGCCCGGTTGGCGAGGTCGAGCCTCTTCTCGTGCCTGGAAACCGTAGCCCGACGTCGCTGCGAAGTGTGTGTTGAGAATGCGATGACGAAGTCGCCGCTCCCATTGCTCATGACCGATCCTGTGCGCGCCAGACCGAGGAGTGCCCGCTGCGCCATCCGCCGGAGATTGCGTGATCCGATAGGTGCGTCGGTGGCGATGATGACCATGCACGATCCGTCGCCGTCGTCTTGCTTTGTTTCTTTGAGCAGACTTCCAATGGGTACGCCCGCGATGGTGAGATTTCCTCCAAAATTCGTCTGGACCAACGCCCCTACAGTCCATCGCTTTCCTGCGTTCTTTGAGGTGTAGCGTGATGCTGTTCCGATGCCGCCTTTGAAGCCAAAACAGACGCACCCTGCACCGGCCCCGACTGCTCCTTCAGCCACCGGGCCCGAACTTGCAGACTCCAGCGCCTTGAAAACATGACTCTCGCCGATGGGGCGTGCCCGGATGTCACTGAGCCGGCCGTCATTGGTTTCGCCGACGACAGGGTTGAGTGATCGGACGCCGCTCATGCCTTCTTGCTTCAGCATCCAGGAGACCATCGCATCCGCCGCGCGCCACACACTGAGTGTCCCGGTAAGGAGTAGTGGCGTTTCCAATTCGCCGAGCTCGGTTACTTGCAGCGCACCAATGAGCTTTCCGTAACCGTTCCCAACAACAACTGCAGCCGGAACGCGCGAGTGATACGGGTTTCCTTCGTGGGGCCAGACAGCCGTGACACCTGTATGGTACCTCTCTCCTTCGTGAAGGGTCGCGTGGCCTACTCGAACTCCGGCGACATCGGTGATCGCGTTGAGTGGCGGCACCGAAAGAGTGCCGATGGTGATTCCAGCGTCGCGGGCGCGTAGTCTGGATTCCTGGGCGAGTGTGGGGGAAACGACCGTTGAGATTGCGAGACCGAGCACGAGGCCTGTTTTGATTGTCATGAACTTCATGTGTGTGATGATACGCTGAATGATTGAACTTGTGGTGAGTGGGGGATAACCTCCAATGCAGCCGTTTTCGCAGAACACCCTTGTGACGAATTGAGGTCTTCTTCCAAATGTCAGATGTATCGGACTTTCGCAGTGACACAGTGACGCGTCCCACGCCGGCAATGTACGAGGCCATGGCGACGGCGGCACTGGGCGACGATGTCTTCGGTGACGACCCAACGGTCATCCAGCTTCAGGAGAAGGCGGCGGCCCTGCTTGGGAAGGAAGCAGGCCTGTTCGTGCCGACCGGAACGATGGGCAATCAGATCGCTGTGCGGGTCCATACCCAATTGGGCGACGAGCTGATCGTTGAGGAGAGCTGTCATTCCTTCCTGTATGAGCAGGGTGGGGTGGCGCAGATCTCAGGCGTTCAGGCACGGGCACTGCCGGGAACCCGCGGTCAGATGGATCTGGACGGAGTGAGGGCGGCGGTTCGCCTGGACAACGAGCATTTTCCGATATCCAGCCTCATCATTGTCGAGAATACGCATAACGGGTCGGGCGGATCTGTGCTGCCCGCCGACTATGTGAAGGCCATTCGCAGTATTGCTGATGAAAGCGGGATGGCCGTCCACCTGGACGGTGCGCGTCTTTTCAACGCTTCCGCGAAGAGCGGGGATGCGCCTGCCTTGCTGGCGGCAGACGTTGACAGCGTGACATTCTGCCTGTCCAAGGCGTTGTCGGCTCCGATTGGAAGCGTTCTTCTGGGGACGAAGGATTTCATTCGAAAGGCGCGCCGTGTCCGCAAGGTCCTCGGGGGCGGAATGCGCCAAGTGGGCATTCTGGCTGCCGCGGGAATTGTCGCGCTGGATGAGATGCCACAGCGACTCAAAGCTGATCACACTCGAGCGACTGCATTGTATCGCGGGTTCAATGATCTGGAGGCGGTGACATGCGAAGCGCCAGAGACCAATATGGTCTACATTCACGCAAGCGATCATTCAGCGCCTGAAGTGGCGGAAGCGCTGGGCGCAAGGGATGTACTGGTGGCGGCCACGGGGCCGCATACATTGAGGTTCGTGACGCACAAAGATGTTGATGATGCTGATGTCGCAAGGGCCGTTGCAGCTCTCGGCGAGGTTGTTGCAGAGAGATAGAAACCAAGGAGAGTCCATGTCTACATTCAAGGCCTACGACGTTCGAGGCATCTACGGTACTGAGATCGATGAGACGTTGGCTCGGAAGATCGGTTTCCACTTCGTCAAACTGCTGGGAGGTGGCCCCCTTGTTGTTGGGCGGGATATGCGCGACTGCGCGCCATCTATCGCTCAAGCACTGATGGAGGGCGCGACGTTGGCGGGCGCGGATGTCATCGATATCGGCCTGGCATCCACGCCTCTGACCTACTATGCCATCGGCAGCCTGGGAGTGAACGGGGGCGTGCAGGTTACGGCATCCCACAATCCGTCCGAGTACATCGGCATGAAATTCTGCAAGAAGGACTGTGTGCCCATCAGCTATGAGACAGGAATTGCAGAGCTCGAACGACTCTGTGAAGGAGAACTCCCCGAGGCGCATGGCCCAGCGGGAAGTGTCTCAACGCAGGATGTGATGGATGGCTACGTCGAGCACGTGGCGAGCTTCGTAAGCGAGGACCTTACAATTCCCTGCATCATCGACGCAGGAAATGGGATGGCGGGCCATACACTCCCGGCGATTCTCGATCGTCTCAAGATTCGCAGCGAGAACCTCTACTTCGAGCTGGATGGGAACTTCCCCAATCACGAGGCCAACCCCATCAAGTTGGAGAACCTCCAGGACGTGATTGACAGGGTCAAGGCAACCGATGCAAAAATCGGTCTGGCTTTCGACGGCGATGCGGACCGCTGCGCCTTCATCGATGAAAATGGTGCACATGTCCCTAACGACATCATGACTGCCATCATTTCCCGTGAAATCCTGTCGGCAGACCCGGGCACTCATGTGGTCTATGACCTGCGATCCAGTCGAGTGGTTGCCGAGGAAGTGACGGCGATGGGTGGCGTGCCCATTAAAGAGCGTGTCGGGCATAGCTTTATCAAGGCAACCATGCGCCGCCATGATGCCGCTTTCGGTGGCGAGTTGTCGGGTCACTATTACTTCCGTGAGAACTTCACATCGGACAGTGGAGTCATCGCAATGCTCATTGTCATGCAGATTCTGCAGCGTGATGGAGCGAAACTCAGTGATCTGGCGCGCCCATTGATGCGTTATCCCGCAACGGGCGAAGTGAACTTCGTTGTCGAGGACAAGGACGGAATGATTGAGAGTTTGAAGACAACCTTTGCCGATGGAGAGATCAGCGACCTGGATGGTGTCACGGTTACCTATCCGACGTTTTGGTTCAATGTGCGAAAGAGCAACACAGAGCCATTGTTGCGCCTCAATCTTGAGGCGGATGATGACACCACAATGAGTGAGGCTCGCGAGCGATTGCTGGCAATTCTGGGTACGCCGGATGAGGGTTAGCGGTACGGATATCCCATGAAAGACTCGGGCCGGCAACGTATCTTGATTCTTGATCCAGCCTCGGGCATTGCGGGCGACATGTTTGTCGCCGCGATGCTGGAGTTGGGGTTGTCAATCGATGCTCTGCGTGAGGGACTTGCGGACCTTGATCTGAGCGGTTTTCATGTGGCATCGGAGCCTGTGCGTCGTGGCTCGATTGCTGCGACCCATTTTAGTGTTCTCATTGACGATGGATACGGTGGCCATACAAGCGAGGCGCCTCAAGAGCCCCATGGCCATCACCCCTTACAGGGTCGAACCTACACTGAGATCGTCGATCTCTTGAGGAGGAGTGAGCTCACCAGCTCGGTGCGCGATCGCGCGCTTTCCATTTTTGAGGGGTTGGCAGTTGCCGAGGCCCGTGTGCATGGCTGTGATGTCGGATCGGTTCACTTTCATGAAGTGGGCGCAGTCGATTCCATCGTTGACATTGTCGCAGCCTCGCTGGGGCTTGAGTTGTTGGGAATCGATGAGGTGTGGTGCCGTGAGATTTCAGTGGGCCACGGCACTGTCCAGACGGACCACGGAACCCTGCCTGTACCCTGTCCGGCAACTGCAGAGATCCTGAAGGGAATGCCCGTTCACTTGTCTGAGATTCCGGGGGAGCTCGTGACACCAACAGGGGCGGCTATCCTGCGTTCTGTCGTCACGACTTTCCTGCCCCGTGACTCAGTCGAAATCCTGGCAACTGGATATGGTGCTGGCTCCATTGATCGGTCCCGAAGACCCAACGTGCTTCGTGCGCTCCTTTGCCATCGGGGTTCGTCGACGGAACGCGACAGCATCGTGGTCCTTGAGACGCAAGTGGATGATATGACACCCGAGCAGCTGGGCTATCTGCGAGAGAGACTTCAGAATGAGGGTGCCCTGGATGTTCTTATTCTAAGCGCTCACATGAAGAAGAACCGTCCAGGGCATCTGATTCAGGTGTTGGCCGATGAGTCCGCCGCCAATGACCTGGAGGATGTTCTCTTCCTGGAGAGCTCTACTTTTGGCGTTCGGCGTCATGATTCCACCCGTAGAGTCCTTGAGCGCTGCAGCGTGCCGATTGATGTTGACGGGCATGAGATTCAGGTGAAGATCGGGCATCTGAATGGACGTATCCTCCGTGTTGAGCCAGAATATGAGGATGTGGCTGCTTTCGCGCGGTCGGAGGGAATCGCGTTTGGGCTGGCCCGCGCAAGGGCCATGGAGAAACTGTCCCAGGAGCCTGTAGAATGGCCCAATAGTCAGATCGATTAAACCCCATTCAGGAGGCGTGATATGTTCCGCGTCTGTCTTTCGGTTGCTGTTCTTTCCTTCGTCACATCGATTGCCTGGAGCCAGGATGTTGATCCCAATGGATCGGCGCAGGCGACGGGGTTTGGTGTCATCACAGCCGACAAGGTGCGATTACGAGGCGGGCCGGGCGACTCATTCGCCGAGATCCTCCGCAAGGACAGAGGCGACCCCATTCAGATCGTTGGCCGCACGGGCGACTGGGTGGAGGTACGTGTGCCGGGTGGCTTCCCCGCGTATGTCAAGAAGGGGACCAAGGGTCAGCCCTACATCGAGGTCAAGACTCCAGGCGAAGGTCTCGTTTTGGTCGACCGCCTGATGCTTCGACCGCAGCCCACGACAGATTTCGTGGCGATCGGTGCGTTGCGCCCCAACCAGAAACTGGTCCTGCTGACTGAAGAGAAAGGCGATTGGTATCGCGTTCTTGCGCCGGACTCGGAAACGCTTTTTGTCTACCACACGTTTGTCAAAGAGGGCGATGATCAAGGTGCCCTTCAAACAGACTTCACGCGCCTTGCAGCGGTCGCTCGTAAGAAACTCCTCACTGACGGCGAGCTCTCGCGGCAGGCAATGAAGCGATGGGCAGAGATTGAGAAGTGGCAGAAGCGATTGGTTGCTGCTGACAAGACTCTCAATTCCACTTCGTCCAAGACTTCAGACGTCGCCTCTCTCACAACGCTGCGTGGCGAATATGTTGCGATCATTGCCGGTGCCCCCAAGGGTTGTGAAGTGATTGCTCGAGCCGAGGGTCGCAAGGTGCAGCTGGATCGAAAGCTCGAAATGGCAACCGTCCTCAAGAAAGCGAATGCGCGTGTCAAAGAGCTTGAGGAGCAGTCCAAGCAAACTGACAGTGAATACGAAAAAGCGCTGGCTGCCTACCGTGCTCAGGCCGCGTCGAGGCCGATCAGACCCCGCTCCCGCTTCTTGGAGTACGGCATTGGTCACTTGCGAAAAGACATCCTGACGGAGTTCAATGACAAGACTGTCTTTACACTGACCAAGGGTGGCAAGCGACTCTACTTCCTGGTGTCGGATCGTTATGATCTGGATCACTACCTCAATAAGACCATCGGAGTTGTTGAGTCCGAGACCATCATCGACGATGGTAACAGCCCCTGCACGATTCGGGTCACGCGCCTCGAAATCCTCTGAAAAGCCCCCCCTTGATCCCGGCGCGGTCATTTCATTCACAGGTTGCGGGCGTCCCGTTTGACTCTCGCTTCCTGAAATGCGGTCGACCTTGGAGTGGGCAACCCTGTCCACTTCTTCAGGGCAGGGTGGAATTCTGAATCACCTGCCTCGATTGGAGGGAGCCTCAGTCCGAGATCTTCGTAGGATGGCTTCCACGTCTTGGGCTGAGCCCACGTGGAGGACCAAACACCTTTTGCCTCGGAGAATCCTCATGAATCCCAAGAATCAGGCCCTGTCCCTCGTTCTTTTTGCTGCCCTCGCAGCAGTTCCCCGCAGTTCCCTGGCCCAGGATGTCTGGAAGCCTACGT
>PVBE012365985.1_pt1 | contig 10845 bp, 7 predicted proteins | sample 1631181 | NCBI WGS metagenome assembly PVBE01 (sample SAMN08397723, study PRJNA350692) | Marine metagenome, whole genome shotgun sequencing project. | isolation source: water | place: Pacific Ocean | collected 2012-04 | reverse complement strand
GGCAAATTCATCTTTAATAGACAAAAAGTTAGAAGAGAAAATAAAATATGCTCAAAGAATTTCATCTCTTACGTTGTCTTTGAGAGCTAAGAAAAAGATTAAAGTAAGGCAGCCGTTAAATAAAATAATGATTCCAGTTAATAGCAAGGAACAAAAAAATCAAATTTCTGCAGTTTCAGAATTAATAAAACGAGAGGTTAATGTTAAAAAAATTGAATTTATTGAAGGACATTCCGATTTATTAATAAAAAAAGTTAAACCAAATTTTAAAAATTTGGGACCACGATTTGGGACTCAAATGAAAGAAATTGCTTCTATAGTTGACAAATTGACATCAGAACAAATTCAAAATTTAGAAACTACATCTAAAATTGATTTAATAATTAACAAAAAAAACATTACTTTCGATGTCACGGATTTTGAAATCTTTTCAAAGGACATTGAAGGATGGCTAGTGGCGCATGAAGGAAATATAACTGTAGCCTTAGATATAACTATTGATGAGGATTTAATTGATGAAGGAATTTCTAGGGAATTAATCAGTAGAATACAAAATATCAGAAAAGCATCTGGTTTTGAAGTTACTGATAGAGTTAAAATAGTGATTCTTTATAATGATAGAATTGCAAGTGCGATAGATAGTAATATTGATTATATAAAAGCAGAAACATTAGCAAATGCTATTGATTTGAAAAAGAATTTAGAAAAGGGAACAGAAGTTGATTTTGATAAGATAAAAACAAAAATATTTATAACTAAAGAATGATAATATGGGATCAGAGGTAAGCACAAGATATTCAGATAAGGATTTAGGAATATTTAAGAAGTTGATTTTAGGTAAAATTGAGAAAGCAAAGCACGACCTTGAATTAATAAAAAGTGCATATATGAACGATCATAATAATGGCACTGAAGACACAGCGCCCACTTTTAAGGCTTTTGATGAAGGGAGTTCGGTTATGAGTAAAGAATCTAATTCACAACTTGCATTAAGACAAGAAAAATTTATAAGAGATTTAAAAACTGCATTGATCAGAATAGAAAATAAAACTTATGGTCTTTGCAGAGTTACAGGAAAATTAATAAGCAAAAAGAGACTTAAATTAGTACCGCATGCAACTTTGAGTATTGAAGCTAAAAATATGCAAAAATAAACAGCTGTATTCTCTAATAATCCTCGTAATTTTATGGATATTAAGAGTTTAAAAACCATTTCCAGTAATCTTCCAACGACTCCTGGAGTTTATCAATTTTTTGATTCAAAAAATAAAGTTATTTATATAGGAAAAGCGAAAAACTTAAAAAAAAGAGTTGCTTCATATTTTTCTACACAGAGCCATACAGGCAAGACAAATAAATTAATTTCTAATATATCTTCCATAAAACATATTCTCGTTAAAACTGAGTCAGATGCTTTGTTACTAGAAAATAATCTAATAAAGAAACATAAACCAAAGTATAATATTCAATTAAAGGACGGTAAATCATATCCTTGGATTTGCATAAAAAATGAAAGATTTCCTAGACTATTTATTACTAGAAAATTAATTAATGACGGGTCGGAATATTATGGCCCATATACATCTATTAAAACAATTAATGCTTTGCTTGATTTAATCAAGAATTTATTTCCAATAAGAACGGCAAACTATAATTTGTCTGAAAAAAAAATTAATGATAAAAAAAATAAATTATTTCTAAGATTATTTAAAAAAAATGAGCATTCAATAATTCTAGGGTTTAATACCGAAGATTTAGATAAATCAGATGAGACTCAATTAACAGAAGATCAGTACAATAGAAATATTATTTCCGTCAAGGAAATTCTTAAGGGAAAATTTGGCCATTCTAAGTTTGCAATGAAGAAAAAAATGAAAATGTACTCAGAAAAAATGCAATTTGAAAAGGCTCAAAAAATAAAAGAAAAACTTATTGCACTTGAAAATTATCAATCTAAATCTACTATAGTTAATCCCAAAATAAATAATGTTGATGTTTTTACAATTTATTCTGAAACAGATTATGCATTTATTAATTTTCTACAAGTTTGTTACGGTTCAATAGTTAGATCATATAATACAGAAATAAAGAAGAAAATTGAATTAAATGATAGAGAGATATTAGAATTTGCAATTCTTGAGATTAGATTAAAATTTAATTCGGAATCAAAAAAGATTTATACTAATTGTAAAATTAATTTAGGTGAAGATATAAAAGTAAGTTTGCCAAAGACAGGAGATAAGAAACAAATTGTTGACTTGTCCTTAAAAAATGCTAAACATTTTAGAATAAATCAGCTTCAACAAAGAAAACAATTGGATCCAGAGGCGCATTACCAAAGGATATTAAGTCAAGCAAGAATAGACTTAAAGTTAAATAAAATGCCTTATCATATAGAATGTTTTGATAATTCAAATCTTCAAGGGACAAATGCTACGTCAGCATGTGTCGTTTTTAAAAATGCTAGGCCTAATAAAAAAGAATATAGGCATTTTAATATAAAAAAAGTTATTGGGCCTAATGATTTTGCAATGATGCAAGAGATTGTCTTTAGAAGATATTCTAGATTGTTAAAAGAGAAGTTATCACTACCTGAATTGGTAATTATTGATGGGGGAAAGGGGCAATTATCTTCAGCACTAAATGTATTAATTGAGTTAAAATTAGACAAAAAGATTGCTTTAATAGGAATTGCTAAAAGATTAGAAGAAATATATTTTCCACATGATTCTACGCCCTTGTATTTAGACAAAAGATCAGAGACTCTAAAGCTAATTCAAAACTTAAGAAATGAAGCCCATAGATTTAGTTTAAAGCATCATAGAGATAAAAGAAGTAGTAGTCTTTTGACAAATGAACTAGAGCAGCTACAAGGTATAGGTGAAAAAACAATATTAGATTTATTAAGACATTTTAAATCTAACAAGAATATATCTTCTGCAAAAATTAAGGATCTTAAAAAAGTAGTTGGAGATAAAAAAGCATTATTAATTTATAATTATTATAAGACGGGATAATTTTAATACTGCTATTTTATTATTTTTGAACATTATTCAATGTCTTTGATGAACATTAAAAGGATAATTTTCTTCTTATTGATAATTAATTTTAATATAATTAATTCTCAAGAAATAAAACCATTTAAATCTGGTGAGTGGTTGAAATACAAAATATCATACAGCGGATGGTTAAGGTCAGGAGAAGCTACAATGACCCTAGTAAATGACACATTAGATAATAAGGAATTCTATCATGTAGTTGCTATTGGGAAAACAGTAGGCCCAATAAATTGGTTTTTTAAAGTCAATGATAAATACGAGAGTTATTTTGATAAAAAAGATACTAGCCCTTATAAATTCATTAGAAGGATTAATGAGGGGGGCTATACCAAAAACCTGTCAATTTATTTTGATCATAATCTGCAGAAAGCTATAATAAATAATGTAGAAACTGAAATTAAAACACAGAAGCAGATAGTGGCTAATTCTCACGATTTAATTTCTATTATATATTATTTGAGAAAAAATTTTAATTTAAATGATTTAGATAGAAATAATGAAATTACAATTAATACATTTTTTGACTATCAAAATAATGAAATGAGAATGAAGTATTTGTTAACTGAGGTCATTAATACTACTTTTGGAAAGATAAAATGTTTAAAAATAAAGCCTTATGTTAAGTCTGGCAGAATATTTAAAAGGAAAGAGAGTTTAACAGTATGGGTAACAGCTGATAGAAATAGAATTCCAATTAGAGTTAAGGCAGATTTAGCAGTGGGGTCAATTAGAGTAGATTTAGAAGCATTTAGTGGTTTAAATAATTCATTTGAAATACAATTTTTGTGATCAACAAATCATATATATTAAAATATTTATTATTCTTGACAATTTTTCAGTCATGTATTTATGACTATAACAGTGATCAACAAATTAAGCAAAATATTGAATTTGGGTTTGATTTAAATAACTATAAAGTATCTCGTGATACAATAAAAAATGGTGATAGTTTTGGAGAGATATTAATTAACAAAAAAATATCTTACCCCCAGATATACAAAATTGTTCAACAGATAAAGGATTCATTTGATATTAGATGGCTTACTGTTGGCAAGCCATATACCATATTATCTACAAAGGATTCATTAGAAAAACCTCTGTATTTTATATATCAGCCTAATAAAGTTAACTACGTAGTAATAGATTTTGCAAATTTTGACTCAATCACCGCCTATAATAAAAAGAAGCCTTTTAAGATTGTCAGAAGAACAACGTCTGGAAGTATCAATAGTAGTTTGTCTGAAACAATGGATCAAAAAGGACTCCCCTGGGAATTAATTAATCAATTATCTGACATATATGCTTGGACAATAGATTTTTCCAGATTACAGCAAGGAGATAGATTTAAGATTATATATAATGAAAGGTATATTGAAGACACAATTCTTGTTGGGATAAAAAGTATAGATGCCGCTTATTTTGAACATAATAAAGAAGAAATTTATGCGTTTAATTTTATAGCAGATTCTCTTAAAAAAACTCCAGAATTTTATGATAAGAAAGGGAATAGCCTGCAAAGGACCTTTTTAAAATCTCCCCTTCGATATACCAATATTTCTTCTAGATATAATTTAAAAAGAAGGATAGCATATTATGGGAATAAAGTTAAAGCACATAAAGGAACAGATTTTGCAGCTCAAGTAGGAACTCCAATAATGGCTACAGCTGATGGGAAAATCGTAAAATCTTCATATACTAGAGGTAATGGGTATTATGTAAAAATTCAACATAATAATAAATATTCAACTCAGTATTTACATATGCAGAAAAAGGGAAGAATAAAAAATGGAAAGTATGTCAAACAGGGAGATGTTATAGGTAGAGTTGGGATGACGGGAAATACTTCAGGACCTCATGTTTGCTACAGATTTTGGAAAAACGGCAGACAGGTTGATCCATATAAACAAAAATTACCTCCAGGCAAGCCAGTTCCGAAAAAATTAAAGAGTAATTATGAAGATTATATTTTACCTTTGAGAATTGAATTAGATCAAATTTAATAATTAAATAAAATAGAAAATGAAAGTAAACACAACTGAAATTGGAGGAGATATAACTAAAGACAATGAAACCTATGTTTTACAAGACAATAATCTGCTAGATCATATGACTTTATCTAAAACTACACTAAAACCTAATCAATCTACTAGAGGCCACTTACATGACGATCTTGAAGAAGTTTATTTTTTTACTAAGGGTGACGGCAAAATGGTTTTAGGTGAAGAAGAATTTGATGTAAAGGCTGATGATATTGTGCTGATTCCACAAGGGAAATTTCATAGAGTAATAAATAATAATAATGAGCCAATGGAGTTCGTTTGTGTATTCGAAAAATACGACAGGGAGAGTGATACAGCTAAATATTGATATTTTTATGGCTTTTTATAATTAAAAATGTTAATAATTGTTTTCATAAGTAATTAACGGTAAAATATGGGTATTTCATTAATAATAACTATTTTTGCATTAACAAATAATTAAACTTAAATAAATCATGAAAAAAATTACTCAAAATTTATTAGTTGTGTTACTTTTTCTTTTTTCGTTGGCAATTGTTTCTCAAGAAGGAGATGATGATTCATTAGACCTTCAAGAGTTAGAGGAAGTTGTTTTAATTGGAGGCGGGGTTATTGACCTTGCTGAAGATAGAAATACTCCTGTTGCTGCTTCTACTATTAAGGGAAGTGAAATTCAGAAAAAGATTGGTACGCAAGATATCACAATGACTCTTGTCAATACACCTTCTGTGTATGTTTCAGGTCAAGGTGGTGGTTTCGGTGACACAAGAATTGCAGTTCGTGGATTTGAGCAAGACAATACAGCTTACATGCTTAATGGTCAACCGATCAATGGTATGGAAGATGGTAAAATGTATTGGTCAAACTGGTCTGGAATGAATGATGTTGCTAGTGTAGTTCAAATCCAAAGAGGATTAGGAGCTTCTAAATTAGCTATCTCTTCTGTTGGCGGTACAGTTAACTTTGTTATGAAGTCAACTGACAAAAAAGAAGGAGGATTTGCTTATGCAGGTTTTGCTAATGACAATTATCTAAAAGCCACATATTCTTATGATACTGGAAAAAAAGGTAAATGGTCAACTAGTTTCTTAATGAGTCACTGGCAAGGTGATGGTTACAATGAAGGAACTTATGGTCAAGGACAAACGTATTTCCTTTCTGTTGGATATGATGCAAATGACAAACACAAGTTAAATTTTCTTATGACTGGTGCTCCACAATGGCATGATCAAAACTTTGGAAAAAGTATTTCTAGCTATTTAGAGTATGGAAGAAAATATAATAATAACTGGGGAATGTACGGAGACACATACATGACTGAAAGAAGAAATTTCTATCACAAACCAGTATTTAACTTAAACTGGGATTGGGATATTGATGATTCTTCAAGCCTGAATACAGTATTATATGCTTCTACAGGTAATGGTGGAGGTACTGGAGGAAGAGGTCAAAGAATTAGAAATGATCGTGGTAATTTAGATTATGACGCAATTTATGGTTATAATTTATCTACTTCTGGCGCTGGAGGTAACTATGCAGCAGAAGGTGGATATATTACTAGAGCATCTATGAATATGCACAACTGGGTAGGAATGGTTATGAAGTATGAAAAAGTATTTAGTGATAATCTTACATTTAATGTTGGTGCTGACCTTAGAACGTACTATGGAGAACACTTTAGAATCGTAGAGAATTTCCATGGACTACAAACATGGCAAGAGAATATTAGGTTAAGAAATCAAAATGATAATCATCAAACCTATGGTTCTTATGGAACATATAAGAATGTTATTACAGCTAGAGATATGGCTGCTAATCCATGGTATGCTACTTTTGCTAAATTTAATCAGGATGAAAAAATTGCCTATAGTAATGATGAGAGAATTTCATATGCAGGAATTTTTACTCAGCTAGAATATACTTCTGATAATTTTTCAACATTCTTTCAAGGAGCAGTTTCTAATCAATCACATCAAAGATTTGATCATTATCAATATGCTGATCAAACATTAATTGATGGTACTTCATCTCAAGCAACTGGAGCACTTCCAGGTGGAATTGAAGATGGTGTTGATTCAGAAAAAGTATCTAACGTTGGATATAATGTTAAACTAGGTGCTGGATGGGATCTTGCAGAAAATGGAAAGGTATTTCTTAATGCTGGATATTACTCTCGTCAACCTTATCATGATAACATCTACTTGAATTATACTAATCAGGTTAATCCATTAACTTCAAATGAGACAATACTTGGTCTTGAAGCTGGATATTCATATTCAAGCCCAAATTTCTCTGCTAATGTTAATGCGTATAGAACAAATTGGGCAGATAGAGTGGTAACTTCATTTAATGTTCAAAATGATGTTGTTACATTTACAACCAATGAAGGTGTAGAGCAATTACATCAAGGTATTGAATTTGACTTTGATTGGAAACCTCAGCCTGATGTGCCTTACACACTTACTGGATTTGTTTCAATGGGTGATTGGAAGTATGTAGGTGAAGCTCTTAGTAGAGTTACTGATGAGGATCAAAACGTAATTAGTACTTCTAGTAGTGATGTAGATGGAGGTGAAGTAGGAGATGCTGCTCAATTTACTGCTGGAATGGGTATTGATGTTCAGTTAGCTGAAAGATTGTCTATGGACTCAGATGTAAGATTTTATGATAATCTGTATGCTGATGTAGGAGCTGTAAAGGAAAACCTAAAAGTTCCTAGCTACCATGTAGTTGATTGGGGAATGTCATATAAGATGTATGTAGGAGATGAGGGAGGTTCATTAAATGTCAGAGTTAATATCAATAATCTTTTTGATAGAGTATATATAAATGAATTAAGAACTAATATCGCTGCAGAAGCAGGAGACGAAACATGGAATGGTGTTAATGTTGCAAACCAAGGATACTTTGGTCTGGGCAGAACATGGAATGTTGGTTTAAGATATAAGTTTTAAGATCTTAATCATATAATTAAAAAAGGCCCACTTTTATGTGGGCTTTTTTATTGGTATCAATCTTTAATTTCTTTTATTAGATAAATATATGAAGGAAAGTGATCGCTATATCCATCTGTAAAACTTCCCCAGGAAAAACTTCTAAAGGGATAGCCCTTGTATCTCCCATTTTTATTAATAAGATATGATTTATTAAAAACCCCAGCTTTATAGAATTGATAGCTATCATAGTTTTTATCTAGAAAAGGTTCAGTAACTAGTATTTGGTCAAATAGCTGCCATACATCTCTATATGCATTAGATCCAATTCCTTGATCTGAAAGAATTGATTCCATTGGATTATATATGCCATTTTTTTTAACATCTTTAATATATTTTTTTGCATTTAATATCTTTTTCATACTATCATCATGAGGGTCATCATTAAAGTCTCCCATAGTAATGATTTTTGCATTTTTATATTTGTTTTGAAGTGAATCAATAATCTTTTTGTTTAGTTCTGCTGCTGCCATTCTACCAGCCCTACTTCTTTCTTCACCTCCTGATCTAGAAGGCCAATGGTTTACAATAATATGTATTAATTCATTATCTAATAAACCACTGACAACTAGCTGATCTCTTGTATAATTTCTTTTTGATGACTTGTTGTCATAGATTACTAGCTCATGTGATTTTGTAGAATTAACCTTAAATACATTTTTATTATAAATAAGTCCTACATCAACACCTCTTTCATCAGGTGAATCATAATGAACTATTTCATAATTTTTATTTAATAAATGTTTATGATTTAATAGATCTTCAATTACATTTCTATTTTCTACTTCAGATAATCCAACTATTGATGGAGATTCATTTACTCGATCACTACCAATATCAGCAATAACCCTAGCCATATTATTAACTTTTTTCTTATATATTTCTGATCTGTTAAATTTTATCTCCATTATTGGACTTGCCTCATCGTTCTTATTGATATCGTTTATTGTATCAAAAAGATTTTCAACATTATAAAAGGCAATAGTATGTATTTTGAAATTTCTTTTTTCTTGAGCAATTGCATTTATTGATATAATTACCAATAAAATTCCTAATATGTAATTTTTCATTTTTTCTTTAAAAAATAGTTATTTGTTTAAAAATAATAATAAATAAAGTCTTAAATTTAGGCATAAAATTAATAGCTGATATATAAAAATTTATATAATGAATAAATACCTGATTATTTCTCTTTCTTTTTTTCTTTATTCAATTAATTCATTTGCTCAATCCGACCCATATACCCCTTATCTTGACATAGAAACATCTATTGATTCTACAAGCATAGATAATTCGGACAAACTCATAGAAGACCTATTTAGCATATCATTAAGTGATGATGAATTAAATGACGATACATCAGCATCTGATAATATTTCAGGATTATTAAATTCTTCTATGGATGTATTTTATAGAACGGCAGCTTATGAGTTTAGCCCTTCATTTTTTAAGGTTAGAGGATTAAATTCAGAGAATGCTAATGTTCTAATTAATGGAATTAATATGAATAAAATGTATAATGGAAGGCCTCAATGGAGTAATTGGGGAGGCTTAAATGATGTTTTAAGAAATCAAGAACTTTCTAACGGTATAAGTCCCTCTATATATAGTTTTGGAGGTATTTTAGGTTCTAGTAATATAAATATAAGAGCATCAGAATATTCACAAGGAGGAAGAGTTACATATTCTTCTTCAAATAGGAGTTACACAAATAGATTGATGGCAACATATTCATCTGGCTTGAATGATAAAGGATGGGCATATTCTATCTCAATGGGAAGAAGATGGGGAAATGAAGGATATCAAGACGCATCATTTTATGACTCAAATTCATTGTTTGTCTCAGTTGAAAAAATATTAAATAATAAGCATAGTTTTAATCTTGCAGCAATTTATGCTCCTAATAGAAGAGGAAAATCATCTCCTAATACTCAGGAAGTTTATGATTTGCAGGATACGAGATATAATGAATATTGGGGATGGCATGATGGGGAAAAGAGAAATTCTCGTGTAAAAAGAGTTGTAGAGCCTGTTGTTTTATTTAATCATTATTGGACAATTGACAATAGTTCATCACTTCAAACTAATCTTGGGTTTCAGTTTGGGGAATTGGGAAATAGTCGCTTAGATTATGGAGGTGGCGCCAACCCAAGTCCTGCATATTATCAAGGATTACCCAGTTATTTTTTAGCAGATAATGATGCGCCAGACTATGAAGGAGCTTATTTAGCACAAGAAAATTTTGTTAATAATGGTCAAATGGATTGGAATAGAATATATGATGCAAATCTTACAAACAATATTGCTAATGTAAATGCAGCTTATGTCCTATATGAAGACAGAAGTGATGACACACAAGTAAGTATAAATTCAATATATACAAAGGACTTTAATGAAAATATTTCCTTTAGCTCATCATTGAATTACAGGAAATTAATTTCAGATAATTTTGCAGAGATCACTGATATGCTTGGAAGCCATACGGGCTATCTAAATGTAGACTCATTTGATAATCTACAATATGATTTACAACATCCAAATTTAGTAGTTGGAAATGGAGATATATTTAAATACAACTATTCTATACATGCCGATGAATTAACGGCCTATAGTAAAGTGTTGTTTAAATATGATAAACTAGATATTTTTGTAGCTGGAAGTTATACTAACACCCAATATCAAAGAGAAGGACTATTTGATAATGAAGCAAATACTGGAAATTCATTAGGGATGGGAGATAAAATACACTTTACAGGATATGGATTAAAAGCTGGG
>PVBE011698856.1_pt1 | contig 10846 bp, 8 predicted proteins | sample 1631181 | NCBI WGS metagenome assembly PVBE01 (sample SAMN08397723, study PRJNA350692) | Marine metagenome, whole genome shotgun sequencing project. | isolation source: water | place: Pacific Ocean | collected 2012-04 | reverse complement strand
TTTCCTCGGCGTACGCGCTAAGAGTCAACGTCAACGCCGTTAATAGCGTTACAAGCCCTGTGATTGATTTCATCCGACATCTCCAACGTTGATATCCGGCGCTTCACGCCTGAGCTTCCGCCGCGATGGTTACAAAGTTTTGGCGCTCAAAGTCGATGAAGCCCTTCGTGACTTCAGAAAATTGCTTGTAAAAAGGATGTCCGGCCGCATCGATGACCCTGTCACAGAAGTTGGTTACCCATTTCGATAGATGCTCCTCATAAAACCGTTTTTCGATCTTTAAAATATTAGCCCCCAGTTCGTGCTCTCCGCTAACCCATGCCTCGGCCTCTTTCAGCAACAACTTCTGCATGAATTCAAACTCGGCGGTGAGGTGATCGGGCATACCGCTGAAGGAATCATCGACTTTCAGTCCGGCCGCCGCCATGAATTTTTTCACTTTGACGGTTTGCGCTCCCCATAGGGATTGTTTCTCTCCTGATCTTGCCTCCACATGCATGGATTCATGAGGGGAAATATGAGAACCCGGCCCAATGAATAGTCTCGTGAATTCAAGGGCTAGGTCCTCAACAAGTTGCTTTTGGGAGGAGTTTTCGAACACCTCGTCCAGGGAGACGTCGAGTGATTGCAAGGCGCCGGAGAATTCCGGTTCCTCGAGTTTGGACAGGAGAGCCTCAGATGGCTCCTCCCGGAAGACATCGGCCAAAAGGCCATACACGTTGGCTCGCGCCTTTGCCATTTCGGCCATGCCGTTCCGGGGGGTTGCCATCATCTTCTCTCCTTTACCTTAAGTGTGTTTAGGCCTTTGCGACCCGAACAACCGTATCCATCCAGCGCTGCGCCCCACCGATTGGGTCAGTGCTGTTTGGAATGATCGAGTTCGGGTGGACGCCGTGTTTCTTCCACGTCATGTTCTTGGCGTCCGGATCGCTGGATGCGCCACCCTTACCGCCGATCGGATCGCTTTTACCCGAACCATAAATGCCCGAAAACTGTCGGCCAAAGTGGTAGGAAATGGCGATAACGCCAGGGATGATACCTTCGGTGACATAGGCGTTCGTGGTTATCGAACCGAGGCTACTGGTCACCTTGATCTCGTCACCATCCTTGATGCCGCGTTCTGCAGCGGTCTTGGAATTGATCCAAGCCGGATTGTCGTGCTTGATCTCGGACAGCCACTTGCATTGGGTGGTCCGGGAATGCGTGTGCACGGCGACCTTGTAGGTGGTCAGGATCATATCGTCCTTGCCCATCTTCTCGTGTTCGGGGGTCGGCGTATAAGTCGGGAACGCCGGCATGCCCTTTTTGGCAAAGTTGTCGGAGTAGAAGTCAAGAAGCCCCGACTTGACGAACTTCGTGTTCGGCGGATAGGCCTTACGCGGAGTTCCTTCGATATCCTGGGCGACGTAGGCTTTTTTCGCGCCCTTGGTCTTGAGGTATTTGGCATCGCTGCCGACTCCGGCCTTCTTATGGTTCCAGTAGACGCCGGTATCCTTGTCGAGAATGACGCCGTCGCCGGACACATCGACTTTGGCCTCGTAGAAGCCGTAGTTGGGCTTGGCGTTTTTATCGTGCCAGACGCCTTTCTTCATCATGTAATCGAAGCCGCCGGCCTCCTTGACGCCCGGTGTGTTGTCGCAGGTCTGCTTGACGAAGTCCTTCTTGTCCGAATAGGCGAGCTTGAAGCCGAGCCTCTTGGCCAACTCCGGCCATACGTCACCCTGACACCTGGCCTCGCCGAGCGGCTTGACCAGGGGTTGACGAATGTAGTTCTCGCCGATCTGACTGGCGTCAACCATGTCTTCCCAATCCCACCGTTCCAGATAGGTGACGTCGGGAAGGATGATGTCGGCGTACTGCGAGGACTCGTCGTAAGATATCGTCGAGGTGATCAAGAACGGGAAAATGCTCTCGTCCTTGAAGGCCTTATGGGCCTCCTTATTGTTGCCATTGATATAGGTCGGGTTGTAGCAACTCCACCAGTAGACGCTGGGTCGGCCGTTTCTGCCATCGATGATCAACGGGATGATCGACTGGCTGACATGGTGGGTCGGCCAGGCCGCTTCGCCGGGGAAGCCGTCCTTGATATGCAACCCCTTGCTTACCTTCGCCTTCTTCGACGAGGGGGCACCACTCCAGCTACCGCCGACGCCCATGACCCGGCCGCCGGCCCTGTCGAGGTTGTTGGTAACGGCAGCAAGCAACATCGCGGCGCGTTCCTGGTCGGCGCCGTGAAAATGCATGCAGGTGCCGCGATAAGTCACCAGACACGCCGACTTGGCCTTGGCGAATCCGCGCGCGATCTCCTTGATCTTGGAGGCCGAAACACCGCTTTTCTTTGCTGCGAATTCAGGCGTGAATTTGGCCACCTGTTTTTTTACCGCGGCGATCTTTTGAGCCGTCGTCGCACGATGATCAGGCGTCACCCGCATGTACTTGAAGTGATCTTTCTTGAACAGTCCTTCGTTCATGATGACGTTGATCATCGCCAGCATTACCAAGCCATCAAATGCGGGCTTGATTGGAATCCATTCCGTCGACTTGGCGGCGGTGTTGGATAGTCTGACGTCGAAGGTGTAAAGCGGCACGCCGCGATCGACCATGGCCCGGATCAGACGCTGCGATGTCGGGATATGGTTGGTGTGGGTCTCGAACTGGTTGGAACCGAAGTTGACCACGTAATCGGTTTTATCGTAGTCCCAGTTGTCGTACATGCCACCCCACAGGCTTTCCTGGCCAACCCATTTAGAACCTTCACACACAGAGGTGTGATTGCCGATGGTCTTGGTGCCGTAAGCGGCCAGGAAGTCGCCGGTGACCGCCCACTGGGAAGCCTTGTGGCGGCCGTAAGCGTACATGAACTGCTCCGGCTTGCCGGAATCGCGGAGCGGCTTGAGTTTGCTCGCGATGATGTCCAGGGCTTTGTCCCAGGATATCCGTTTCCATTTATGCTCGCCGCGCTTGCCGACGCGCTGCAACGGAAAAAGGATACGATCCGGGAAATAGACCTGATTAACGCCGGCCTGACCCTTGGCGCACAATTTGCCGAGTGTGCGGATCGAGTCGGGGTGGCCTTCCAGTTTCTTTAGCCGACCGTCTTCGACATACCCGATCATCGAGTCACGGGTCACGCAACCCCAACAGGCGGTCGGGATGGCTTTGCGTTCCTTGCCTGTTACCGGCGAGAAGTCGCGCCCGCCGCTTTTAAACTTGACCGATCCGGCCAAGGCTTTCTTTGCCTTACCGGCGCCAACCGCGAGTGCGGCTCCGCTGGCTCCAGCAAGTGTCATGAAGTTTCGACGATTTAACTTTTCCATTTTCATCTTCCTTATCTAATTGCTGGTTCTATGGAATCAGGTCCACATAGTGATCCAATTTGCCCTTCTCCCGTTTCGTGTAGAGCTTCTCCAGCACGTTGTCCGGGTCGATGTAGAAAACATGCGGATCGGTCTTTTCATCCGGAAGCAGGACGTTTTTGGCAAGGTTATGTTCCTTGACCAGCTTGGCGACTTCGCTGTTCGAATCGTTGAGGTCGCCGAAAATGCGGGCACGGCCCTGACAGGTGTTGACGCAGGACGGATCGATGCCGTTGGCGATCCTTTCCTTGCACATGTCGCACTTGTCGACCGCTTGTTTTTCGGGCTTCTTGCCGGCCTTGACGAAGGGGTCGAACGATCGCACTCCGTAGGGACAGGCGTCGATACATTTGCCGCAACCAATGCACAGCTCCGAATCGATCAGAACCAAACCGTCGGGGCGTTTGTAGGTGGCGCCGCCGCGATAGCGAATCTTCTTTCCGTCCGGCGTTACGAAAACCTTCCTCGGCCCCGGATATTCGGGACATTCCTTCACGCAGGGCGGGACCTTGTCCTTTTTGTTGCCCTCGCAATGATTGCACATGATTGGCAGGAAGCCTTTCTTGGTGTTGGGGAACTTGCCCCAGGTCTTTTCCTGAATGACAGTCCTGAAACGCCCCAGGGAGACGTCGTTTTCGGATTTGCAGGCCACCGTGCAGGCTCTGCATCCGATGCATCGGCGCAGGTCCATGACCATGGCCCAACGTGGCGCCGTTTTTGCCGCCTCGGCTTGCGTACCCGGCGTGGCTAGCACGGCGGCACCCACGGCGGCAGCCCCTGTGCCCTTCAGCATATCGCGCCGGGCGATTTTCGACTTGGCCCTTATGGGACTCTTTATGTTTCCATCCATTTCGTTTTCCTCCTTGCTGTTTTGGTCCAAATAAAAATGCGTTTTCTTAAACTCACCCCCCGGTATCGAGGAGGTCGATGGTGTCTTCGAAGTTCGCGATCGCCTCGTCCAGGATCATGATCGAGTACTTCTTGTTGTGAACGCCGTTGCCGACCCGAACGATGTTCAGCAGTTCACGGCCGGTGGTGATCATTTCCCTGGCTTCCTTCAGTTTCGCCTCGTCAAGTTTGCCTTCGGCGCCCTTGAGCGCCTCCAGGGCCTCCGCCTCGACTTCGGCGACAACTCTGACTTCGCTCTCCAGGGTCCTTTTCCAGTCGTCGAGCATCTTCTTGTGCCCGGGCGTATGGCACGCCACGCAGGTCTCGGCGGAGCCGGTCATTACGGTTTGCCCGTCCGCATGCTTCTCCTTGTCGTGGCAGCCGCCGCAATTCGTCGCGACGCTATCCATAAGGCTGGCAACGGGAGAAATGGTTTCGCTGACCGGCGCACCCGTGAGCAGGATTTTCTGGTAACGGTGCTGGTCGTCGTGGCATTGCACGCAGTCGGCGCGGGCTAAATCCAGGTATGTCTTCTTGTCCCTGGCACCGTGATCGGTTGGCTGATGACAGTCGAGGCAATCGGCCCGCCGGGTGGCGACGTGTTTGTCGTGCATCAGCAGCCCGTCTTTGCCTTTGGCGAAAAGTTCTTTTGACGCGTTGTGGCAATCGAGGCACTCCGCAGTCTTGATCTCGTCCGTGCCTTCGACCTGATGCAGGTGACAACTCTCGCAGGGAACGCCGGCCTTCTCGAGGGTCTGATGGGTGATCGGTTTCTTTTTTTTGTCGTCGGCGGACAACTGGCCTTGCAGGGACTTGGTCGGAACCGTGTGGCAAAGCGCGCACTTGGCCGGCCCCTTGTTGAAGTTGACCCTGGGGCCCTTGGTGAAACCGGCTCTGGTCAGCTTTATCTGGCCGGTGGCCCTTTCGGCGGCTTGCATGCCGTCGGGCCGGAAGTGGCAGGTGAAACAAATTTCCTTCGGCACCTCGAAGTGCTTTTTCACCGAGTGCTTGATATGGCAGTCGTCACAGGCAAGCTTCTGGCCCTTGGGCATCTCCTTCTCGAAGTGTGCCTTGTGCCTGAAGATGCTCTTTTTGGTAAATTTGATCTCCTTGTCCTGGAATTCCGTCTTGGCGTGACAGCCCAAGCGCAGACAGGATCCGTCGTTGACCACGGGACGTATGGGCAGGTGCGCGTTGGGATCGTAGAGATAGGCCGTCAGGTGCCGAACGCCCCGATACTTGGCCTTCAGCGTTTTCTCTTCGCCGGGCAGGAAATGGCAATCGATGCACCCGGCCTCCTCGGACTTTTTGTTGTTCTTGGCATAGTGCTTGGAGACTTTCCACGCCTCGTACTGCTCCGCCATGACATGGCAGCTTCCGCCGCAGAACGATGATTGGGTCGTGTAAGCTCCCATGCCTTTCCAGGCCACTACTCCAAAAACCACAAGTCCAACGATGCCGACGAGGACAGTTTTCCAACCCGCAAGACTGCTGATTTTCACGCCACTCCCCGAAATTCGTTGTCTCTTTTTGCGGTCTATTTTGCGCCGCACTGTTCCTGTTACCCTGCATCTTTCGTGCCAAGTCCTTCAATGCCCTTGGATTCAAGGAATCTTCCAGGCCCCGGCGGCCGGAGAGGCCCCAAAACGATGGAATCGTTACCTCCCGGTAACATTCCGCGGAATCCGGTAACGGTTTTGGTTCCCTGTCTCATCTCAGCGGGTTAATCGGTTTTGATGCTCAGCGCGCGTTACCGGTCGGTAACATTCGGGTTCACGGCAAAAAACCGGGCCTTGCGGGGTGTGGCGGACCATTTTGGCGGAAACCCGGCTTAACCGAGGTCAATCACGTCTCGCTGGTAATAGTGGTATACGGTTTGCTGAGGGGAAGTTGGCAAATAGAAGTTCCAGCGAACGGAAGCGCAGGCCCCGCATCAGGGAGGAAAAATGAAACGCCTTATCATCGCTGCCTTGGTGCTGGTTTGCGCGCTGGGTAGCGTACGCGCGGAATCCGGCGCCCCCATCCGGTTCGGACTGACGGCGGTCGTGATTCGCGAGAACCTGCGTTTCTTGGACAGGTGGGCCGAGTACCTCAGTGATAAGGTGGGCCGCCCGATAGAGTTCGTTCGTCGGCGGTCCTACCGGGAAATCACCGACCTGCTCGAAACCGGGAGGCTCGAATTTGCCTGGATCTGCGGCTACCCCTTCGTTCAGAAACGCGATCCCGAATTTCTGACGCTGTTGGCGGTGCCTGTCTATAAGAGCGAGCCTTTGTACCATTCGTTCATTATCGTTCACCGTGACAGTCCCTTTGCTGAACTCAAGGATCTCAGAGGCGGGGTTTTCGCCTTCTCGGACCCGGAATCCAATTCAGGCTTCCTTTATCCGCAATCCGTTTTGGCGAACCAGGGCGAGACTCCGGAGTCGTTCTTCCGGCAGACCTTTTTCACCTTCAACCATGCGGAAACTGTCGAGGCGGTTGCGGAGCAGGTCGCCGAGGGCGGCGCCGTCGACTCATACATCTGGGAATACATGCGTTTCTTCCAGCCCGAGATCGCCGACAAAACCCGCGTCATCATGCGGTCGCCGAAATTCGGGTTCCCCCCCCTTGTTTCGCGCCTCGGCGTGAACGCGGCCGTCGTAACCCGCATGAAGGCGGCATTGATGGAAATGGCCGACGACCCGGAGGCAAGACCGTTCCTTGAAGGCCTGAAGCTCGATGGTTTTGGCGACTTCCCGCCCAGTCTTTTCGACAACATCCGGCGGATGGCCGATGAAACGCGCAAGGCCATGCCATGGCTGACCTCGGCGAGCAAAAGTAAAGAAACTAAGGTCAAAGAAACATCCAAGACGAGAGAGAAATGAAGCTCTTTTTTTCACGTTCCCGAGGACTGTCGTTCAAATTCGCGCTCGCGATTACCGCGGTCGTGGCCGGCGTGGCGTTCACCATCGGGGCCGTAATCGTCGTTCAGGACTGGCGGCGGTTCCACCAGAATTTGGAGGAAAGAGCACATCTTTTGGCCCGATCCGTTGCGGTTGCGGCGCCCCAGGCGATCCTTCGCAACGATTCCTGGTTCCTATACCAAAGTCTCAAGAAAATGGCGGACCGGAACCCCGGCGAGATGCAATACATCCAGGTCGTCACCGCCATGATCCTGGACCCGGAAGGGCATGTCCTGGCGCACCTGAAGCCCAAGGACCATCCCCTGGGACTTCGATTGGGGGCGTCCAATGATGAGGAAGTCGCGCTGCTCGAAGCCGCCAAGTCGGCGCGTTCGGTGAAGATTTTGCAGGGCGGCGGCGTAGGCGCCAAGGGATTTATTGATGCCGTGGTCCCCTTGTTTGCGGACAATAAGTTCCTGGGCGTCGTTCGCGTCCGCGTCTCCACCTACGAGGTCTATCTTCAAGCCCAGCGCTCAGCGTTGCTTGTGATCGGACTGACCCTGGGTTTGGTTGTCCTCGGCAGTATTTCGGGCGCGATCATTTCGCGGCGCATGGTCAAACCGCTGACCGCGATGACCAACGGTCTGCAGGCGGTGCGCCGGGGTGAACTGGCGACGATTGCGCCGGTGCGGGTGCACGATAACGACGAACTCGGCGAGCTGGCCGCGACCTTTAATGAAATGGCGGCTGAACTGGCCGAAAAGAAAATGCTGGAAGAGCAGATGGCGGTCAGCGAGAAGCTCGTCGCATTGGGCCGGATCACCGCCGGCGTCGCCCACGAAGTCAACAATCCCCTCGCCGGTCTTCTCAACTGCATCGATACTCTTAAAAAGCACCCCGATGACAAGGAACTGTTGGAGCGCTACCTGCCGCTTCTGGACAATGGCCTCAACCGGATCAGGAACATCGTCGAAAGCCTGCTGGTGGAGTTGCGCGTCGAGGATACGCGGGAGATATCGGACGGGTCGTGCCTGGATGATTTGCGGGAAATCGTCGAGGCCGAAATCAATGGCCGCGACATCCACCTCGTTTGGGACAACCATCTCGGCGATCAGGTCCACGTTTACAAAGGACAGGTGCAACAGGTGGTTCTCAACCTCCTCAAGAACGCCGTGCAGGTCCTGCCCGACGGCGGAACCGTCACCTTCCGGTCCTCCCACGACGGCAACTGCGTGGTGCTGGAAGTGGACGACGATGGGCCTGGAATTCCGCCCGAGAACCGCAGTCATCTTTTCGACCCTTTCTTTACGACGATGCCGAACGGGACGGGACTGGGCCTCTGGGTCGTCTATCGTCTGGTCGAGAGCATGCGCGGTGTCATTAAGGTCGAAAGCGAGATCGGGCACGGCACACAGATACTGGTGACCCTGCCGGCAACCGAAGTCAGGACTTGACTAGACATGGAAATTGAACCCGCGGCCCCGCCATTGGGTAACAATTTTTCCGAGCTCTGCGTACTCGTCGTCGAGGACGACGAGATCATGCGTGTTTCGCTGGAGGACCGCCTTCGGCTCGAGGACATTCCCATTCGCACGGCCTGCGACCTGGCCCAGGCCCATAGCCAGCTCGAAAAAGGGGATGTCGATCTGGTGGTCACCGATATTCGGCTTCCGGACGGAACGGGGAGCGACCTGTTCGAGGATATCTCGCGCCATCATCCCGGGATTCCGGTGATCCTGATGACGGCGTTTGGCGAAGTATCCGACGCCGTCGCCCTGGTTAAGGCCGGTGCCGTCGATTATCTCACCAAACCGTTCGACATGCAGGATTTCATCGGCACGATCCGCCACAATCTCTCCCGAATTGCCGACACGCGGTTAACGGCGGAACCCCTGGGCATCCTCGAGGACGCGTTCCGGCCCGGAAGCGGGGTCATCGGCAGGAGCCCCGCCATGCGACGCATCGAGCGCCTGATCGCGCGTCTTTCGGTGGTCGACAGCTCGATACTCATCACCGGCGAGTCCGGTGTCGGCAAAGAGGTCGTGGCGAACCTCATTCACCGAAACAGCCCCCGCGCCGATGGCCCATTGGTTACGGTGAATTGCTCGGCGCTTCCGCCGAACCTGGTGGAAAGCGAGCTTTTCGGTCATGAGAAAGGTTCCTTCACCGGCGCCACCCAACGCCGGATCGGGCGCTTCGAGAAGGCCCACCAGGGCACCGTCTTCCTGGACGAAATCGTTGAAATTCCGCTGGAAATTCAGGTCAAGCTGCTGCGCGTCCTTCAAGAGCGAATCGTCGAGCGAGTCGGCGGCGGCGAGTCCATTCCGATCGACGTTCGTATTATCGCGGCGTCGCAGGTCGATCTGGACAAGGCGGTGAAGGAAGGCCGCTTCCGCTCGGACCTGTTCTGGCGGCTCAACGTCATCCACGTCCTCATTCCGCCGTTGCGTGAGCGCAGGGAGGACATCCTTTATCTGTCCCGCCTTTTCCTGGAGCGCCAGGCCTCGGACATGGATATCCCTGAGAAGGGGCTTTCCGGGGAGGCCGAGGCATATCTGCTTGGCATGCCGTTTCCGGGAAACGTGCGGGAGCTCAAGAACATCCTCGAACGCGCCATGGTGCTCAGCGACGGTCCTCGGATCATGGTCCATGACCTGGAGCCCCTCGAAAACGGGGAAACGAATGGCGAACGCGAGTCCACCCTCAAGGAGTCCTTCGTGGCGGCGGAAAAGAAGGCCATCCTGGACGCCCTCGCGCGGCACGACTGGACCATGAAAGCAGCCGCCGATGCGCTCGACATCTCACGCAAGAGCCTTTGGGAGAAAATGAAGCGTTATGGAATATCCAAAAACTCGAAATAAAACCCGCTCCGAACCCGATTTGGGAAACGGCTGCTTTGCCGTTTCAGCGGCACCGGACACGCCGCCGGTTCCTTTCGCCGCTGCCGTTTATCCGGCCAAGAAGGGCGGCTGCAAGGGGCTTGCCCCCTTTGTCGAGAGCCTCAGGAAATCGGGCGTTCGCGTCGGTGGGATACTCCAGGAGAAGGTCGCTATAGGGAACGGCGGCATGTGTCGAGTGGATGCCGTCGACATCGCGACGGGACGGCGCATCCCGCTCAACCAGCCCACGCCCGAGACCTGGCGCGACCGGGTCTGCTTGCTCGATCTCTCAGCCCTGGCGGAAACGACGGCCATTTTAAGGCGTGCGATCTCGGACTGTGTCGATCTGATGGTGGTCGAGAAATTCGGCGACGCGGAGCGGGACGGAGCGGGCCTGACCGACGAAATACTTCAAGGAATTGCCGCCGGCATCCCGCTTCTGGTAGCGGTTCCCGAGACCAACCTTGATGAGTGGACCGAACGTACCGGCGGAATCGGTGCCGTGCTGCCTCGCAACGAGAAGGCGCTCCATGAATGGTGGGTATTGGTTCAAAACGAATATGCCAATTCAGCCGCTGCCATGTCCGGGTAGGCCGATAAGAGAAGCAATCCCTTCCGTTCCTGTATTGACGAAGAAGTGCCGAAAAGAACTGCCTTCCACATGCCCCGGTTTCGGAAAATTTCTTATTTTCGGCCGACGTCCCAATGTCCGCTTATGGCTATTAGCGGACTCTTTCCCGATTGTTGATTAACGTCCGCTTTACCCCCGAAAGATGCTATGAGGCTGAAGGACGCGGCCTCATGCTCCTTCACTAGTTTCACCAGTGATCTGAAGGAGCGA
>PVBE012923023.1_pt1 | contig 10849 bp, 9 predicted proteins | sample 1631181 | NCBI WGS metagenome assembly PVBE01 (sample SAMN08397723, study PRJNA350692) | Marine metagenome, whole genome shotgun sequencing project. | isolation source: water | place: Pacific Ocean | collected 2012-04 | reverse complement strand
GGATGTTTGTGCTGCCGTCGCGCTTTGAGGGTATGCCCAACGCCCTTTTGGAGGCGATGGGGCATGGATGTCCGACGGTTGCCACGGCAGGCACCATAACCGGCGCGCTGGACCCTGTGCGTGGCGGTGCCGGAACGCGCGCCGTTCCACCGGAGGATCCGCAGGCATTGGCTGAGGCTATGTCGGAGTTGGCGGCAGACGAAGATCTGGCCTACAAATTCGGTATACAGGCCCGCCGCGAAGTCGAGGCGCTGGAACCCCAGAAGATCGCGCGTGCATGGCTTGCCATCTGCGAAGAGGTGGCGCACTAACAGGATGACCGCTTCTAAGGAGTTGGCACCAGCAACACGGTACGCAGGCCGCCACGGTGGCAGATTAAGTCCACAGCATCACCAGGTGCGATATCCTCGAACAAGGTGCGCGTTACCCCGTCGCTGCGCACGGTTTCTCCACCGCGATAGCCGAAGCACTGCACCAGCGTCGTTCCCCGCTTCCATGAGGAAGCCGCGAGGCTGACTCGGTACCCGGCCGCGAACAGACGCCGCAGTACGGGCTCGAAGCTGTGATCGTCTGTATAGCGCGACAAATGCGTCTCGAAGATGATCATCGGCCGCGTCTTTCCGGATTCCGCCGCCTCTAGCAGGCCGCCGATAACCTCCACTTCGTGCCCCTCCACATCCATACGCAGAATGTCCGGCTGGCCAAATTCTTCGGCCAGGGCAGGAACTGTTTTCAGTTGAACGGAGACCGTCTTTCCCGCCAAATGCACGGTGCCGCTACCCACGTCGTGGAAGGTGTTGAGATTGCTTTGGGCGGACAGATGGAGCTCACGGTCGCCGGTGCTGTTGGACACCGCACCCTCGCGCACGACCACATTGTCGACCGCGTTTTGCTCCAGGTTGCGCCGCAACAGCGCGACGTTCTCAGGCGACGGTTCGATCGCTACAACTTGGCCCAACGGGCCGGTAAGTTGGCTTTCCATGACGGCGTAGTAGCCGATATTAGCGCCGATATCGAAAATTCTCATACCAGGTTGCACGACACGCTCGAGCATAATCTTGTGTTCCAGTTCGCGTTCGCCGAACAACATTAGAGTACGCGAAATACCTCTGTCCTCCAGGTCGACCCAGAGTTTGTAGTCATAGACACGGCACAACGCGAAGCGCCGGCCAAGTAGCTTAAGGATGGCAGTGCGGGCCACGCCCCAGCAAGCCTTGGAAAGGGCTGCTACTCCTCGGTCCCGCAGGGTTTCAACCGCGCTGTTTAGCAGGCCCACTGGCTTGTTCCTTCGGTAACATTAAATACTCTGCCAGGCGAAATGCGGCAACTGGTTCCCCGCCAATCTCAAGACAGACATACCCCAAATCTTCGATTTCGTGCATCAGGCTGTCGATGGATTCGCCCAGCAAGCGAAGTTCGGTTGGATGGACGCTGAGGAAAAGGGTTGGGCGGTTGCGTCGGAGGGTTTCGCGTGCGCCGCGCAGAACCGCTAGTTCGGCTCCCTCGACATCAACCTTGATAACTTCAGGCCGCAATTTGCTGTCCGCACAGAATCGGTCTAGCGTAACCTGACGCCGACGGACACGTTGATAGGCTTCTTGGTTCTTCTTCAACACCACTGAGTTCTGTCCGGCGGCGCCGCTTTGTTCGAAGAAGTCTATCCAGCCGTCGCTATCCCCCACCAGAGTCTCTACGACCTCGACATTGGTGGCGTTGTTGCGTGCCAGGTGAAACCGCAGGAATTCGAGGTTGGCTTTGCCAGGTTCGAAGCTAAAGACACGGCCGGCCGGAGAAACGACCCGGCTCATCGGCAAGGTGACCAGCCCGATATGGCCGCCGATATCGAATATGCAATTTTTGCCACGGCAAGCCTCGACGGTTGCCAGGAAGCCGTTGTTGTGGCCCTGGCCCCAGGCGGAGAAATTACTAAAGGCGAAGTACGCATCCAGCCGGAAGGGTCCGAATGGACCGATATGATGTTTCACTGTCGAGCGTGGCAGAGCGGCAATTACGAACCGCGCCAGACAGCCGAGCGAAACCCAGATGCGATCGAAGCGCGAAAGCGGACCGTGGCGTAGACGGCGTAAGGTTTCTAGAACCGGCAATGATTAACCCCGCTGGAAATTTTTAGTGATATAGGCCTCCAGCTGATTGATACATGTATTGATATCGTTTATTGCCGTGTTGATCACCAGGTTGGGATGACTGGGCGTCTCGTAGGGAGCAGAAATACCTGTGAATTCGCCGATTTCACCGTTGCGAGCGCGTTTATACAGACCTTTGGGGTCGCGCGCCTCGCAAGTTTCCAGATCGGCCTCAATATAAATTTCGTGGAAATTGTCACCCGCGACAGCGCGTGCGCGTTCGCGGTCGGCGAGGTAGGGTGAGATAAAGGCGGTAATGACGATGACGCCGGCGTCGGTCAACAGGGCCGCCACCTCACTAACCCGGCGAATGTTCTCGGCCCGGTCTTCAGGTGAAAATCCAAGGTTGGCGTTGAGGCCGCCGCGCACATTGTCGCCGTCGAGTACGTAGACCTGATAACCTTGGTCAAACAGGCGTTGTTCCAGCGTCATCGCCAAGGTTGATTTGCCAGATCCGGACAGCCCGGTGAACCACAAAACGCCAGGCTCGTGACGATTACGATCGATACGTTGTGGCGTCGTTACCCGATGGGCCTCGGCGACGACGTTGGTTGCGCGCACCGTGACCAGTTTCCTCTGGTCTGGGTAATGGCCCATCGAGACAACGCCGCCACCCAAGGTTTTGTGCTTGTCGGTGAACACGACACAGCTGGTGCGCAGTAAGGTTTGATGGGGGTCGATAGCGACAAGGTGCGCGGTGCGTACGACAACGTCGGCAATCTCGTCACGCACCACCTTGTCGGCCGTCCGGTCGGTTAGCGCATCGACGTTGATGACTTGTTCGATCTGATCTATCGTCGCATGCACCGACGTGGGACCGATCTTGAGGGTAACCGTATCGCCGGCTGCCAGTGCGTGCTCAGACAGCCAATATAACCGCACATGAAATACATCGGTTTCAATGGGCGGATTCTCGACATGGCTAGCGATTTCACCGCGCTCGACGAATATTTGTTCGTCCAGAGTGAAGCCAACCGATAAGCCAGCATTTGCCTGGGTGACGGGTTCTTTGGTGTTCCGAACTTTGATATCAGCGACTTTGGCGGTGAGGTTGTTGGGTGAAAACAACAGTTCGTCACCGACGCTGAGCCGACCGCTTTTGATGCGGCCGACAAAAACCCAACGGTCGTCGGATTTATCGACGGCCTGAAGCGGCAAGCGCAGCGGTGCATCTTCGTGGCTCTCCGGCGGGGTAAACTCGGCCAGCGCATCGAGGACCGTGGACCCATTCTGCCAGCCTAAATTTTTCGAAGCCGTTGCGACATTGTCGCCGTTGCGCGCTGAAATTGGGATAACGCAGGTCGGCGTAACGCCGATGCTTTCGAGGTGACTGCTGCATTCGCGCTCAATTTTCCGGAAACGCGCTTCGCTATAACCGATTAGGTCCATCTTGTTGACCATGACTGTGGCCTGGTGGAATCCGAGCAACTGCAGCAGATGGCCATGGCGGGACAATTGGCCACGCGTCCCCTGGTTGGCATCGATTAGCAGCAGCGCCGCGTCGGCGCTGGAAGTGCCGGTCACCATATTACGGATAATTTCACGGTGGCTCGGCGCGTCGATAAAAACGTATTTGCGCTCGGCGTGGCGAAACTCAATCTCCTCGATAGCTTCGAGCTTACCTTTGGGTAGCATGTTGGTGTCGTGGAGCAAGCGCCCAACTAGGGTCGACTTGCCATGACCGACGATGACGACGCGCAACTGCTCTGTCGCCGCCGGCTGATCTGATGTGGGAGCGGCTGGTTTAGTGGCTTTGTTCATGACCTATAACCCGAAGAGCGCAGCCCAGCGTTCTTACTTGCAGCCGCACGCGTCATAGGCAGAAGATTGAAGTCCATGCCGTTCGACCATAGCATGGCTAATGGCCGGGCCTGTTTATAGGCTTTGCGCGGTATGTTGACGCTGAGGGCTTCCAGTCGATCGAGACAGTTCATAGGGTCCGGTCGTCTTGCATTAGTTGACAATTACAAAGATCGCTATGTGCCCTGCCACAGGTGAAATATCTGTTTACGTGCGACTCGTCGATGGCGGCACCGAATTTTATCGCGTATACGCGCATATGTGGTTTTTTTGCAACCCTTCCTCGGTTAAGAGCCGTCCTGAAAACGAGTTGAGGTAATGATGAACGACAAGGGGCCAATCGTAGTTGTCGGTCTTGGCTATGTCGGTTTGCCGGTGGCGATGGCCTTGGCGAAGCATAGCGCTGTGCTTGGGTTTGATATAAGCGGCGAACGAATTGCCGAGCTAAAGCGTGGGTACGACCGAACGGCAGAAATATCGTCTGATGCCTTGGCGTTCAGCGCGCTTGTTTTTACCGATGACCCGGCCGAAATCGATGGCAGCGGCGTCTTAATAATCACCGTTCCTACACCGGTTGGAGCAGACAACCGGCCCGACCTGTCCGCGGTTCTCGCAGCGACTGATGCGGTGGGCCGGGTGCTTAAACCAGGCGCCATCGTCGTATATGAATCCACGGTCTATCCGGGTGTCACGGAAGGTATCTGCGGCCCGGCATTGGAGGCCTCGTCAGGGTTGACCTGTGGCAAAGACTTCTTCCTCGGCTACTCGCCGGAGCGCATTAATCCTGGCGACCGTGAACATACCGTCGAGCAAATTACGAAAGTCGTGGCCGGACAGACACCGGAAGTCGCCGAACGACTGGCGGGCATCTATGGCGCGGTCAATGGTGGTGACATCCATCGGGCCCGCGATATTCGCACCGCCGAAGCGGCAAAAGTTATCGAAAACGCCCAGCGTGATATAAACATCGCCTTCGTCAACGAAGTCGCGATGATTCTCGGCCGGCTAGGTATTGACGTACAGGACGTTCTCGATGCCGCTAGCACCAAGTGGAATTTCCTATCCTTCCGGCCTGGCCTTGTTGGCGGCCACTGTATCGGGGTTGATCCTTACTATTTGGCCTATGCTGCCAAGCAGGCCGGACATGATCCTGAGATCATTCTTGCTGGTCGGCGCATCAATGACGGTGTTGGCGCATTTGCTGCAGCCAATATAGATACCGCAATGGGCCGGGAAAACGGCCGCGTTTTGGTGCTCGGCTTAACCTTTAAGGAAAACGTGCCCGACCTGCGCAACACTAAGGTTATCGATGTCATTGGTGCTCTGCGTGACCGGGGCCACCGGGTTGACGTTCACGATCCCCACGCCGACGCTGCGGAAGCAAAGTCCCTGTACGGCCTAGAGCTACTGCCAGGGCTCGATGGGGCCGAAGGCTACGATGCGGTAATCGGTGCCGTCCAACATGATGTATACAGAAAATTCGATGCCGCCGACCTGGTTCGGTTGGTGGTGGTCGACGGGGTCGTCGCTGACATCAAGGGCATGTGGCGTGGCCTGACACTGCCCGATGGCTTACGGCGTTGGCAACTGTAATCCCGGCACGCGTTTTATGCCCCGATCTTGATTTGTGAGATTGGGGAGTGTCGTCGCCGGTTATAGTTAAGGACTGGTAACGAATGGGAAAAACCACCCTAACCCTTCTTGGGCACCTTTTTTAGCGCCCATTTAACGCAGGCGATGGTGCCGTTAGCATCCGGCGGGTCGAAGGCACCCGAAACGACGACCTGTTCGCTGCGTCTGATCTCGTCATTGCCGCCTAAATAGACGCTTTCAGCGAGTGAAACAGTGCCGCCATCGGCCCTCAGCTGCCAGCCCACGCCGCTCGGCGGCCGCAATAATACCGCGCTGCCGTTTTGCACCAGCGAAGCTTGCACGCTGGGGGGCAGATGGAACCTCAGGGCATAGCCGCGCGACAGGCGTTTGCCCTCGCTTTCCTGCACCATCGAATCTTCGCCACGAATATCGTTGCCGCTGGTATCCACATAGAGCCGTCTCCGATGGGTGATGCCGTACAAGGGGCCGTAACCGTCGTGGCTCGTGGTCAGCCAGACGTTGCCGTTCTCGTCGTTGCGGTCGACTGCAACATCGCTGGGCCGCCGGCCAACCGTGCCGGCTGCCAGTAAAGCGGACGAATTGGTATCGTCGACAATCATCGTTGAGTGGGCGGCGGTCGACCGTTGAACTTGTGACCAGGGCCCACCTGCACCGGGACGGGTGCCGCAGTTGACGATTATCCGTTCGCGCCCGATTGAAATTTCCATCGACAGGGTGCCGGCGTAGGTGTCGGTGTCCGCCGCTCCAGCTGCCGGTCCGCCGGTATCCATTAAAATGATGGTGCGGTTGGCGACGATACGTTCAAACCCCGAATGGGGCGCCGAGGTAAGTGGGCGGCCACGGGAGTCGGCTTGCGCCAGTAGCATATCGATCAATCGGCCGCGTCCCTCGTTGCTACCGTTAAACAAGGCAAGTCCGCCATCGTTGTGGCGGAGCATGCGTAAAAACGGTGCGGCGCGGTCGATCGCCGCCATTAAAAAAGCGGGCACTTCCTTTTGCGCGGCGAGTAATGCGCTGCGGATATCAACCAGATGACGTAGAACCTGGGTTTGCACTGCTGGGCTACGCGAAATGTGACCGCCATCGGCGAGAATCTGCTGAGCGCAGGCGCGTTCCAGCAATTTTAGCCCTTGGCTGATCCAGTTATTGTGTCCGGGCAGCGACAGGCCGGCGGTGATCAAGCCCTTGGCGGCGAGGATGAGTCTGGCGCCGTGAGCGCCGCGCGGCAGCACCCGCGACAAGTGTTTGGCCTGACGCGTCAGGCTCGCTAGATAATCCCGGCGGTAATCATCATCGGCGGAGGCGCAAAAGAAATCGTGCTGGCCGAGCCAGGCAAACAAGCGGTTACCCAGTACATCGGGGCGCCAGGCGACCTCATGCCAGTTCGATTGCCGAACCAGCCAATCGCCAACCAACTCGCGCGCTTGCCGCCGGGCGCCGTCGCCGCCAAGTGTGCGAAGATCGCGCAGCCAGTCGAAGCCATGCAGTTCGGCCAACCAGGCATCGCTCATACCGCCCGGCCGCCAAGCCCGCAGGTCGCCGCGTACGGTTTCGCCGAAGAAACTGAATTTACCGCTGACGATTGCTGCGCCAGCATCGGCACCACCCGGCCAGGCATCGGGCGGCACCAGGATCAAATCGCGCGGTACTCGGCTTAACAGGGTGTAACGGTAAACTGGGGTCGCGTAGAGCAGCTTGCTGACATTGTAGTGCCAGTCGTATAGCAGGGCCGCGCTCATTAACTGACCTCGGCGGCACTGCGCAGGGTGCTTATATTATCGGCGTAGGCGCTGGGTCCGCCGCGAAAGGTTGCTGTACCGGCGACGAATACATCTGCGCCGGCACCTGCCGCTAGCGGTATGGTGTCAGTGTCGATCCCACCATCCACTTCCAGATCGATCGAAGCGCCGCCGTCGGTAACGTGCTTATCGATGCTCTGGCGCAAGGTCTTGATCTTATCCAACTGGCTGGTGAGAAACTTCTGGCCGCCGAAGCCGGGGTTGACGGTCATCATCAGAATAAGGTCGATCATATCCATAACATGGTCGATCTCGTCGACTGGCGTTGCTGGATTCAACACCACGCCGGCACGTTTACCGAGGCTGCGGATGGTTTGCAGGGTGCGGTGCAGGTGAGGTCCAGATTCGGGATGCACCGAGATGGTGTCGGCGCCAGCGTTGGCAAATGCTTCGATCAGCGGATCGGCGGGTGCGATCATCAGATGAACGTCGAACGGCAGACTGGTGTGCGGCCTTAGCGCCTTTACTACCTCTGGCCCAATGGTGAGATTAGGTACGAAGTGGCCGTCCATCACATCGATATGAATCCAGTCTGCGCCGGCCGCCTCGACAGCGCGAATTTCTTCGCCGAGCTTTGCAAAATCGGCGGCCAGAATCGATGGAGCGATGCGTAGAACCGGCAAATTAGCCATGAAGCTTTGGTACCCGATTTAAACTCTGCGCCGCAAGGTCAGAGAGGAGTCTCGTCACAGCCGTTGCAGCCTGGCGATGTAAAATCCATCCATGCCACCTGCCGCGGCAAGGTGGCAGGGCAGCGTACGCACGTCGCCGTCCGGGGTAATCGCTGTGGGTGATAGATTATCGAGGCCGGGCAACTCGTCGCTGGCCACCGGTACCCGCACGATATCCGCCGCGCCGGCCAACAGAGTGTCGATTTGCACTGGCCCTTCTTCGGGCTGCAGCGAGCACACGGCGTAGACCAAGGTTCCGCCGGGGACCAGCATCGAAACCGCTGCGTTTAGTAAGCGTGCTTGCAGCGCGGCTGTCGCTGCCACGTCGTCTGGTGTTTTCAGCCAGGCGATGTCGGGGTGGCGGCGGATCGTGCCGGTCGACGAACATGGCGCATCGAGCAAAACAGCGTCGGTCGGTGCTGCTGGCGTGAATTCGGTGGCGTTGGCACACACGATTTCTGCGGTGAGGTCCAGGCGCTCCATATTTTTTGTCACCAGCCGCAAGCGCTCGGCTGAAATGTCTACAGCAGTGACCGTTGCGCCCGCCGTGGCGAGTTGCGCTGTCTTGCCACCGGGGGCGGCGCATAAATCGATCACCGAGCGCCCGGCAAGATCGCCAATTAGCCGGGCAGGCAGGGCGGCGGCGGCGTCTTGGACCCACCAGGCACCCTCTGCATAGCCGTCCAGTTCGCCCACCAGGCCGCCGGCGCGCCGGCGCAAGGACCTAGTTGGCAGAATCTCGGCATTGAGCCGTGGTGCCCACGCTTCGGCCTGCTCTTCTTGGGCGAGAGTAAAATCCAACGGCGGCTCGGCGCGGTGGGCCGCCATGATGGCGTCGGCGGTATCGTCGCCATAGGCGGCGATCCAGCTAGCCCGCAACCAATCGGGTGTGTTGCGCCGTGCGGTCTCTTTGGTTGTTGCCAGCGCGTCGGCCCCGTCGCGATCGATCCTCCGCAAGACCGCATTGACCAGACCGGCCATGCCGGCGCGGCCGCTGTGACGCACCAGATTGACGCTGCCATCGACGGCCGCGTGCGGCGGCGTTTCGAGAAAGGCCAATTGCGCGACCCCCAGACGCAATGCGTTGCGCACCTGGATTTGGCGCTTTGCCAGCGGGCGCGAGAGTTTTTCGTCGATGGCCGCGTCGATCTGGCCGCGCCGGCGTATCACCGTCGCTACAAGGTGCCGGGCAAAGGCGCGGTCGCGCGGCGACAGTTTAGCCAATTCGGCAGACTGGGTGAGCGCAGTATCGAGCGGCACAGCGCGATCGAGCACCGTTGCCAGTAAATCGAGGGCGGTAGAACGGGCGTCGGGCGCCCGTCCGCCTTTGGGTTTAGCCAGGTTCATCGGCCCCGTTATAGGGTCACCTCTAGCCTGCTACTAGTGAAGTTACCGCGTGGCGTCAGGCTGCTGTCCGGTCTTTGCGGATATATGCTACCGCGCAGTGTGTGGCGCAATAGGGGCGGCCGGGCGAGGTCTCCTCCCCGCAGAAACCGAACTCGTCTTCGCCGGGATCACCTATCGGCCACAGGCAGTCCTTGACGTCGCTGATCGGCCGGGCGGGCGGCGCAAGGGGCCGCTCCATGACCTTTTCACCGTTCTCCGGTGCCTCTGTATCGCTGCCTAATTCCTCGTTAGCCATGGTCCCGCGCAAGGCGCGAGCTTCGATTGCTCTACTGATAGCCCGGTTACGGCGGTTGCGCGACCCCCCGCCCCCGCCGCGAATTGGCGACGGCCGGCTTTCCAGGCTGAGGCGGTGTGCCTTGCCGATAACGGCGTTACGACTGACACCGCCTAACTGCACCGCAATTTGGCTCGCGCTCAGTCCCTTCGTCCAAAGCTCCCGAAGCATCGCAACACGATCGTCCGTCCATGCCATTTTCGTCCACCTTCTGTCTACGAATGGTCGCCAATTCGGAAAAATATCAGATTCCACCCCTTTTCCAGTTAAAACCTAGATCATGTGGCAACCCGGGGCAAGTCCACAATATGCTGTGGCGACTACAATATGTGGAAATATCTGTTGATAGACTATCCACATTTTGGGGCTCCTTGAGTTCCCGTTCGTCAATTTTTCGGTTTCGGCCTCCGTCCTTTCCGCCGCCAGATTGCTCTTGGCAAATGCGCCAACCTTGGCCATATCAGGCCTATGAAAAAAGCTGGCCCTAAGAAAACTTCGTCACCGCGACCTCGGTTTGCCGAACACCGTGCGCGGCCATCGCCTGAAACATCGTCGGCAAGCCCAACAGCTAAATCTGCCAAAATTACGGCAGTTTCGAAACCTTACGTGACGCTGGCGGCAACAGACAAAAAGCAACCCAAAGAGATCGGCGGCCCAAAGGGTCCCGAGCCAACACGCTACGGCGATTGGGAGCGCGACGGTCGTTGCGTCGACTTTTGACCATTTGCACTCGCTATTGTTTATGCGGTTTCTCGTCACACAGAATATAGGGAGTCATATTCTGAGCTTTAAGCGTGGAGGAAATTCGACTTATTCCGGGGTGGCATACGCGTGGCCGTACGAGGGTGCGGTCGTTACGAGCACCGCGAAGGAGTTCAGATCGGTACGGTTCGCTTTGACGCCGGCGATGGTTTCGCTGAGCGCGATGCCCTCGAGATGCTTGTGCGGTCGACCATCAATCCCAAGCTCCCCGGTTATTTCATCCAACTAACCGGCATTGGCAACGAGGCGCTGGGCGCACGCGGTGTGACGCTCGAGGTGTCGTTCACCGACTTCGCCCGCTTCGCCGACGGCGCAGCCATCCCCGCCATTGGAGTGACTCTAAAAACGGGCGGAGTTATTCCCTGTTCACTTTTATGT
>PVBE010644164.1_pt1 | contig 10851 bp, 9 predicted proteins | sample 1631181 | NCBI WGS metagenome assembly PVBE01 (sample SAMN08397723, study PRJNA350692) | Marine metagenome, whole genome shotgun sequencing project. | isolation source: water | place: Pacific Ocean | collected 2012-04 | reverse complement strand
TGGGGCACTAAGGCCTGATGTTCGTTCAACTAGCAGGCGCCTTGTTTACCAGGCAATCACCGATGCGTACGGGATCTAATTTTTAAATGGGATGGTTAATTAGTCTCTCAACTGCTCAAATTCGTCCTGAAGTTCTTTAGATAACGGGTAGATATCACGAAAACGATACTCCTTGTCCTCCAGCAGCTGCAGCTGAAACTCCTCTCTGTCCGCAACCATGTCAGCATACTCCAGGACCTGCTCTACATGGGACGGCGGGAAAAAGAATATACCTCCATCGTCTCCCACAACAACATCGCCAGGCAATACCGTTACACCGCTAATTCGAACCGGCGTGTTGTATTCTACGCCTAGCCATGAAGTCGTATGGGGGTCAGTGAATTTATGTAATACAGGAAAATCAGCAAAGCGCTCATCTCGCAATCCTGCGTAATCACGGGTACCACCATCTATAATAACGCCTGCCGCACCTCTCTGTTGTATACCAGTTGCTCCCATATCTCCGAAAAGATTGTGTCCATCACTGCCGCCTAATTCAGCAACTACAACATCTCCAGGTCCTGCCTCTTCCGCGGCTCTTGCATAGTAACGACGATCCCAATTACCTTCTTCAGCTAAAGCCAATGCTGCTTCAGTTAGATCCGGCCTGGGCGGAAGAAAGCGCATGGTCAAAGCCCTTCCTACAAGACGTGAACCAGGCTGAGTATTCTGGAATCCCCTCGCATAATTGAGCTGGTATTCTCCAAGTGCACTAAAAATTACTTCAAGAGGAACTTCCTTAAGTTGTTCTAATTGTTCATCGCTCACCTCAGGCCTCGAAGGTTCAAGTACATCCATAATCGCCGAATAAGAGGTACGGTTTGTCCGAAATCCTTCAGGAGCTTTTTTATCGGGTTCAAAAACTTGATTAAAAGGTTCCTGAGAAAAACCATTTTTTGCGATGGCTAAAATAAGGAAACAAAGAAACAACGATACTGCTCTCATCATAAAGATTCTCCGAAATTTAATTCAATAACGAAAATGCAGGCCTAACTATTTGAATTTGACAACAGCGCAGCTTCATAAAGTAAGTCGAAACAACGTTCGCGCTCTAGCGATTCGCTCTCTGACGGTCTGGCATATCCAGGTCTACCGTAAAAGACACTGGGATAGATTGAGGCAGGAAACAAATTGCGTCATCACAGGCCTGATAATCAAGGGTACCTGTCAATGTTAACGCATCAAGGTTAGACATAATTTCTTCAGCTTGCGCATCTGCATCCATAACTACTTCTTGCAGTATAGTGAAAGGTCTCTGATATACAGGAACGCGCTCATCCAGTGGCTCAAAATAGTAAATCTCAGACTCCGGATATACTACAGGCTCAATTCGTGCGATCTCTGGTTGATCGAGGTTAAAACCTATGACCCGGTAACCCTTCTCTTCAGCCCCCGGCGCATATACGTGCATATTTGGACCAGGCTCAACATCTAGTGCGAGCGAAAATCGCGTACCTACGGTGACCGTTGTGTTCGAGGGGTAAGCCGTGAATTTTAGGTGCGCAGTTTCGCCTTGAACTGCAGCTATCGGCGATAAGCCAACGCCCAGCTTTAGCATTACATTTGTAGTTGTGTTCCTCTCGCGATAGAACTCTTCAAAAAAGCGCGAGGTTACTTTACTGTCACTACCAATCATGAAAGTTCCGGGATAAGGCGTCCCCACGATCATTTGGCTTGCGCCAAACACCGATACATACCTGGCTACGTCCGCCTGGACGTCAGGATCATCAGCATTATCGCCAACCCCCTCTGCCGCGACAGTATTTAGAATGCCATAGTCCCCAATGACGGTAGAATCATCATCGGCTAATAATGGAAAGGTTATTCCCCTTCTCGTCGCAAAATCGGAAAGCACCTCGACGGAATCATAGCTGATCGCAGCGATACCGATACCCTGCGCCTGCAGTGTTTCCAGTTGGTCCTGCAACTCCACGAGTTGCGCTTTACAGTAGGGTCACCAATCCGCCGAACGATGAAACAACAGCATTGCCCCGTTCGGTCCCATGATGGACTCAAGGTTGTGCATTTGGCCAAATTGGTCCGGAAGCTGGAAATCAGGTACCTGATCTCCGACTTGTGGCCCAAGATCTGCTACCACTACAGGTTCTCGGTCCGCAGCCAAGGTGAGGCCAGCACTGCAAATCAGTAACAGAAAAGCGAGCGTTGTTTGATTTATTTTTCTCATCGACTTCAATCCTAACACGTTGTCCAATAATTGCTACAGATATGAAAAAGCATAAATAATTTTTGGTGTAACCTATGTCATATCCATTCAATACATAGACTTTTCGGGCTCGGATAATTATGCTTAAGGCTCACTATTAGGTGGCGGAGAAAACAATGAAAACAAAATTCATCGCATTTCTAGGAGCCCTGTACGGCGTTTTCGTCACAACTTGTGTGCTAGCGCAAGCAGATAGCCAATATAGTAAGCTGACGCCCTGGGGGGACCCCGACATCTCGGGAATGTGGTCCTATGCAAGCCTTACCCCGTTGCAGAGGCCCGAACGTCTTGGCAATAAAGAATTTTATACTCCAGAAGAGGCCGCTCGGATTTTTGCCAACACACAGCAGGATGTAGCAGATCGACCTGGAGATGTAGGAAGCTATAACTATCAGTGGTTTGACCGAGGAGAAATATCAGCTGACATGCGTACCTCGCTCATCGTAGATCCACCGGATGGGCGCTTGCCTGTCCTTGAAACTACGATTGCGAAGCAAAGGGAGCGTGCAGCATATTTGCGGGACCACTCTGCTGATTCATGGCTGGATCGAACAAACTGGGACCGGTGCATAACCTATCATGGCGTACCCCCTGTTTCTTCCGGGTATAACAATTCATACCACATAGTCCAAAATGAGAACTTCGTAGCAATACACGTTGAAATGATTCACGATGTCAGGATCATTCCTATCGATGGCCGTCCGCAGCTCCATGACAATATCCGTCAGTGGAATGGAGATTCGCGAGGTTACTGGGACGGCGATACACTTGTCGTTCGCACCGCAAATTTTAGTGAGAAGACCAGGCACCGATTCCCTTCTTCAAAGAATACTGTATCCGTGGAGAAGTTCAGGCGAGCCGGTGAAGATATGATCGACTACTCTTTTACAGTCGAGGATCCAACCGTATATTCCCAACCCTGGACTGCCGTCAGGCCACTGCCCCGATTGCCCGACTACAGGCAATACGAATATGCATGCCACGAGGGGAACTATGCCATGACTTATATATTACGTGGAGCGCGAGTAGAAGAAGCTCGAGCGCTGGAAACAAATACTCCGGAAAATTAGTAAGTAATACAAACTGATTAAATAATTAGGTGTGAAGCTATGAAGAGAGATATTAAGAAAATAGTACTGCAAATTCTGGGAGTCCTGATATTAATTCCAGCACTAGCGATGGCGACGATGAGAATAGAAAATCGCAATGCGGATGGGCCCTCGATACTCTTCCCCGGAGGAGAAATGACGAGTGGCGAGCTGCACACTGGCCCGGAACCAGACTGGTCGTTTATCAATGACATCCAGCTTGTTGAGCTTCAGCTAAACGATCCGATGGCCTCGCGACTTATCTATATCCTGGAGAGTGAGGGTCGGCCTTTTATTATCTCGGGCTATATGACAACCTGGCTTGGAAAGCTCTGGAAAGAATGGGCTTTTGAAGCGGACCGGGGCAATAATGAGGGCGTTCTTCGGATTAATGATATTCGTTACCCGCGAACTCTTGTTCGAGTTACTGAAGGTGATGTACTGGACGGAGTGGCTGCAAACCTCATTACAAAATATGGTGGCGCACCGACCGCAAGTCCAGAGGCTATCGCGGCAACCAGAGCTGGTATTGAAGCAGGTAACTCCTGGGTATTTGAACTTGTCCCGCGAGAGATCAACTAGGAGTACCGAGATGACGGCGAGAAATTATCTGATACTTTGCGCGGCAATCACTGCTCTGACAGCTATAAGTATTCTTTTTATTCCGGGACTTTCTGACACAATCGAATCCAGAATGCTTACATTTCTGGTTACCAATGCACGGAGCTAACTTTGGAAAATAAAAAATACCTTAAGCTCTGCGGAGTGCTCGGCTTATTGACAGTATTGAGCGTTCTTTTTGTCCCGGGACTTTCAGAGTCTCTCGAGTCAAGAATGCTTACGTTTCTCGGAAACAATGCAAGGGCGGAGCAGCCATACTAAACACTATTTTTACCGCAGATCTATCGGATCCTGACAAATCCAGAGCGCTAAAATTCTGGTCATCAACAAACGGAAATAACTATGGAAAACAAAAAATATCTTAAACTTCTCGGAGTGCTTGGGTTAGTAACAGTTCTTAGCATCCTTCTTATACCCGGTTTTTCCGATGCTATAGAGACAGCTATGCTTGTATTCCTTATGGTTAATGCCAGGGCCTAGGATTTTAGATGAAACGTAAACTTTTCACCGCGCTTACAATAGTTCTCCTCTCTTTCAACAGCATCGCGCAAGAATCGGGCGCCCCTCCGGCGATATTCAAACCAGGGCCCGAGATACTTGCAGAGCTTGATGAGGCCGCGCGCAACTCCACCTCGGCCGCCGGTGTGTCTGTCACCATTTCCCCAGGGATCTCAGTTCGCCGCCGAATGAGTGGAGTCCCACAGTACTCTGTAATGCACCCCCACAGCGTTGAGATTTATCGTATCCTCGAGGGCAGCGGGACACTGGTTACCGGTGGACTACTCATAACACCACTTGCGGAGCAAACCAGTGACGACCTGATGAGAACCCTTCATGGCATTGAGGGGGGACTGGCAAGACAGGTCAAGGAAGGCGATATCCTCGTATTACAACCAGGCACACCACACTGGTTTAGCAATATAGATGGTGATTCCATTACCTACATGGAGTCTCGAGTAAGAGTCACTACCGCACCCATTCGTTACCAATAGCGCCAGTTGTCATTTAATTATGCAATCTCTAGTGTAAAGCAAATACCCACAGCGATGCGCCAGTTGGGGAGTTAGTTATACCTGTTGTCCTCTCCATTCCGTTAGCGAAGTAGCTGCCCGAGTTCGTAGCAACTGCGACGTACTGCTTCCCATCTACCCTGTAGGTAATTGGATAAGACGTTGGCGCATTGTCCAGCCGCTGCTGCCATAACACTTCACCATTTTCTTGATCAACTGCCTGGAACAACCGGTCAATCGTGCCCCTAAATAGCAAGCCCGTATCGGTAGTGAGGTGACCACTTGCCGGTGGCCCAAACTGGCGAGTCGTCCACTCTACTTCTCGCGTCTCAAGGTTTACCGCCTTGACCAGACCCCATAAGCCATCCTGCTCAGGGTTGGGATACTTTTGCCATCGCCGGTTTGTGAGGTTATTTATGCAGGTATCCTGCATGGGTACATAAAGCATCCTGGTGGCTGGATTATAGGACGTGGTCTGCATATTCCTGGCACCAAGCGCATCGGGGCAAACGCCATTCTTGGCAAGACCCGGAGTCTCCTCCCCAGGCTGCAACACAGCGCCTGGAAACATGGTCTTGTCACCGGTGCGCGGATCGATCTCGCTGAAGACGTTCTGCATATCAAGGTCAATCGAGAAAAGATACTCACCCGTCACCGCATCCATCGCCTCAAAGATTGCGGCCTTGCCTCCGGTGACCACGGCCTTTCGCATCTCACCATTCACTGGCAGCTCCATTATCTGCCTCTCAAAAGCCCAGTCCAGGTCAAGCAGATCATTTTTGACATGCTGGAAGTGCCAGACCAGTTCGCCGGTGTCAGCATCCAGGGCTATGGTAGAGTTAGTATACAGGGCATCAGTTGTGGTACCTGGCACGTTTCGAAATTCTCTCATTGTTACCGTGTCGTAGGTCGGCGCAGGACCAAAATAAACCAGATTAGTATCGGGATCATAGCTTCCCGGTGTCCATACAGACCCACCGGTCCTCTCTTCAAGGCTCAAGCCGTTCCAGCTGTTTCCATACAGCTCATCCGGACGCGCGATTGTGTAGAAGCGCCAGGCCTCTTCCCCTGAATTAAGATCGATGGCCACGATAAAATTCCCACCGGCCACAGCCATCTGTCCCACGAGGCCGAATATCGCCTTGTCGTTCACTACCATAGGCGCCGACTTAAATCGGTGGTCAGTTTCGCCGTTAGTCTCTATCTCATGCTCCCAGGCCAGTCTTCCCGTTTTTGCCTCAAGGGCGATGAGTTTAAGGTCCGAGGTGCCCACTATTATTTTATCTTCCCAGATCGCCACTCCTTTTTTAGACTCCGATGGATTTTCTCCTTCAAGTTCATGCTGATAGGCCCACAGCAAGTCTCCGGTAGTCGCATCAATCGCCTGAACGACATCCCCCGAACTGAGCGCAAACATTACACCGTCATGGACGATTGGCGTCATCATGTTTGCCCCCGGCGGGAGTGACCATGTCCAGGAGAGCCTCAAGTCATCGACGTTATCTTTATTAATTTCAGTAAGCGGGCTATGTCCCAGATTCGAGTGAGTGCGGCGCCATACGAGCCAGTCATCGGCAGGCGGATCTAGGAGAAGTTCATTGGTGACAGGGGTAAGGTCTTTCAACCTACTGACTGGCAACACCGGGCCGTTGGTAGAAAAACTCGGCAACCTTGGTGTAAAGCGTGCATCTACAAGTTCCTGGGCTGGAATAATATAACCGGAAAGAAGATCCAGATCGGCCGACAAAGCCAACGAGCCGGCCTCTACTCCATTGCGGCTGAATAGATACGAAAGAACATTTGCTGTTTCCTCCCCAGACAATCCGGCTTCGTTGGGAGGCATGCGCTGAACGTTTCGTGCAAGGTTATCAGCCGCACCATCGCCCCACCTTCGGCTAAAAAAGTTACCGTTCAGTCTGGGCGTCAGCTCAAAGCCTTCCAGATTGTAGCCATGGCAAGAAGCACAGCGCTGCTCATAAACTACCTGACCGGCCACGGCCTGATCCTCTCTATAACTGACATTTTCTTGCCCCAGGGAATCGCTACTGTGAATGACTAGGGATAAGCCAGTTAATGTAAAGAGAGAAATCGTTGCTGTATTTTTTAGAAAACCATTACGCTGCATGTTATTCCCACATTTTTCTAACGACTAAAAACGAAAAGGAGTAGAGATTGTAGTCCAATTTCTACCCCTTAATTCCCAAGATCGGTCTGACTTATTACTACGCGATTATTTGCGGTATAGGCTTTCCGGAAATATCTGACAATCGGTAATCCCGACCGCTGTAGCGATAGGTTAACTTTTCATGATCTAACCCTAACAAGTGCAATATTGTCGCATGCATATCGTGCGCCGAAATCGGCTGGTCAAAGGCCTTATAACCCCACTCATCAGAGGCGCCGATCTCCTGACCACCCTGTATGCCAGCGCCAATCATTAGCGCAGTCTGCGTGCCCGGATTATGGTCACGTCCAATTCCGCGCTGGGATATCGGCATGCGACCAAACTCTCCGTGCCAGACTATTAACGTGTCATCGAGTAACCCTCGCGCTTTTAGGTCCTGAATAAGCCCTGCTATCGGCTTGTCAGACTCCTTCGCATGGAGGGTATGATTTTCTACAAGGTTGGAGTGAGCATCCCAGGTATCAGTATTCTGAACGCCAACGCCTCCCATAAAGAGCTGGACGAATCTCACGCCGCGCTCAACTAATCGACGTGCCATGAGGCACTGTTTACCAAATGGATCAGTGATTCCCTCGTCTATACCGTAGAGCTTTTTTGTTGCATCGGACTCTGAGCGAATGTCGATTGCTTCAGGCGCGCAACCTTGCATGCGATAGGCAAGCTCATAAGAGGAGATACGTGCGGCCAACTCCGAATTACCCGGGTACTTCTCCATATCCATCTGATTTAGTTTTGCAAGCACCTCAAGGCGCGCCCGCTGCTGGTCAGTAGTTAAATTCTCCGGAGCCTCCAGATCTACAATGGGGTCTCCCGATGAGCGAAAAAGGGTACCCTGATAGCTCGCGGGCATGAAACCAGAGCCCCAATCGGCTGGTCCACCTAACGGCCCTCCCCGATAGTCATTCATCACAACAAAGCCAGGCAAGCTTGAACTTTCTGAACCGAGCCCGTAGGTTACCCAGCATCCTACACTCGGGAACCCGACTCGAATCTGACCAGTCTGCATTTCATAGGTAGACTGAATGTGATCATTGGAACGGCCGTACAGGGATTTAATAAACGCAATATCATCAACCTGCTTGGCAAGGTGCGGGAAAATCTCTGATACCCACATACCACTCTCACCATGCTGCTTGAACTCGAAGGGACTTGGCATTAGTGGACCAGGCATTCCCTGGCGAACTGCAAACTTCTCCCCGATTAAATCTTCCAGTGGTACCCCTGCATATTTCGTCAGGGCTGGCTTGTAATCAAAGGTATCGACCTGGCTAGGTCCGCCGCTCATGAAGAGGGAAATTACACTCTTCGCGCGCGGTTTAAAATGCGGAGGCTTCGGCTCGAAGGCCCCCGGAAAGACGGCGCCGCACTCATCGCCCCCAAGGGCGGCATTCTGCGCGAAAGCCTTGTCATCATTCATTAGTGAGGCCAGGGCTAAGCCGGCCATCCCCCCACCAGACTGCATAAGGAAATCCCGGCGTGACCATATTTTTTTCTTAGGCTTGTCAGTCATGCTTAATTATCTCCTGTACAAAAATTCACTCAGGTTAAAAACAACGTGAGTGAGATCATTCAAAGAACCCATTTCAACCAGTTGTCGCCCAACTTCAGCTTCTTCCTCTGTTGGCGGCCGGGTCAGGGCAGTCTGATAGACCATCGCAACTTGCCGGTCGATGTCATAGGGCACTTGCTCTTCTATCACATCTGAAAACAGTTCCGCCTGACTTAGCACGAACGGGTTATTCATCAGGGTTAGCGCCTGCGGAGCTACCGTTGAGGTATTGCGAATATTGATAGTCTGGTTCTGGTCTGGCAGGTCAAAGGTCTCAAAGAACGGAAAACTCAGCGTACGGCGACGATATACGTAGAGGCTGCGTCGCCAAACCTCTGGGCCATCTACCTGATTATCCCAGCGGCCAAAAAGCACAGCGGTATCCAGTATTTCCTGGGGGATATACGGGAAGATAGGCTTCCCTCCCACACTTAAATCAATGCCACCACTGGTTGCCATCATCACATCCCGTATAGCTTCCGCTTCAAGCCTCTGCGGCCGGTACTTCCACAACAAATGGTTTTCAAGATCTACCAGAGAATTTTGTTCATTTTCATAAGCTGACGCCATCTTGTAGGCATCAGAAGTCATAATGGTGCGGTGCAGCTCTTTCGTACTCCAGCCCTTTTCCATAAAATCCACTGCAAGCCAATCCAGTAACTCGGGATGGGTAGGCCTCTCGCCAACAACTCCAAAATTATCCAGGCTTGATACGATGCCGCGACCAAAATGATGGTGCCAGACACGATTAACCCAAACGCGCGCCGTTAGAGGGTTGTCATCTGATGTAAGCCACTGCGCTAATGCCAAACGACGCCCGGAAGTTCGTCCATTAGTGCGAGGAATTTCTACTGGTGGGTTTCCATACTTTGCTACAGTCAGAAAATCTGGCTGCAGTTCTGGCCCCTCACTAAAGGGGTCGCCACGAATCAAAAAGGGAGCAGGTGGCACTTCATAACTTCCTTCACCGTCATGTAAAAAACTACCTGCGGCATCCATCTGAATTCGGCACTCAGGGCACCCCAAAACATTATCGCCTGCCCGGTCTGGTGTGTATCGGTAATCACCATCAGTAACCACCTCAATCATTGGAGGCTCTTCAGGTCGCTCTTCTTCAACCTCTGCGATCAGATCACGCAGTTGTTCTCTACTGGCTTTCGCGTCCCCCGACATAGCCGCATCAACCTGATTCCTAGGAACTCCCAATGTGAGTACCTGAGCAGCCAGTAGCTTTTGTCCGTCAGTACGTTCGTCTTCCGGGATCAAAACCGCTTCTAAAATATCTGACGGGAATTCATTCCGAATTCGTTCGATTTTTAGTTCAGTCAGGTAAGGCTGTTCAATTTCCCTGATCTGCTCACGAATCGAGGAAACACGATCATCGAACTCTGCAGTCTTGGAGAGATATTCGAGTGCCTGATCATCCGGAAGCATAGGCCAGTCCGTTTCCACATACCCAAAGATAGAAGCAGTCATACTGTAATAATCTTTCTGAAGGATCGGGTCGAATTTGTGATCGTGACAACGGGCACATTGAATAGTCATCCCCAATACGCCACGACCAACAGTGGCAACGACATCGTCAAGGTAATCCCAGCGGCGCTCCGGATTATCTTTTTCGCGAAAGTTTACCCGAGGTCCCGCCCTCAAAAACCCCGTGGCTATACGCGACTCGTGAGTAGTCTGGTCTAGCTCGTCTCCCGCGATTTGCTCCGTAATAAATTGATCGTGAGGTTTGTCGTTGTTAAATGCATTCACTACATAATCGCGATAGCGCCATGCATCAGCGCGATCCACATCCTGTTCGTAACCATCAGAATCCGCATAGCGTGCAACATCTAGCCAGTGACGCCCCCATCGTTCCCCGTAATGAGGAGACGCTAATAATTTATCGATGAGCCTCTCCCAGACATCAGGACCCGAATCATTAAGAAACTCGTTGATTTCTTCCGTAGTGGGTGGCAACCCAATTAAGTCTAGATAAGCCCGACGAAGAAGTGTGAGATCGTCTGCTTGAGGTGCCGGGGCAACTCCATCTTCCTGCCTTTTTTCTTCAAGAAACAAATCAATCGGGTGGGAGAAGGATTCTATCGAAGGGAACTCTGGCTTTTCTGGCAGCTGGAATGCCCAATAAT
>PVBE011928969.1_pt1 | contig 10853 bp, 10 predicted proteins | sample 1631181 | NCBI WGS metagenome assembly PVBE01 (sample SAMN08397723, study PRJNA350692) | Marine metagenome, whole genome shotgun sequencing project. | isolation source: water | place: Pacific Ocean | collected 2012-04 | reverse complement strand
GGAGTCTACATGACCCTGATGGTGGAGATGGCCCTGATCACACCACCGGTGGGCGTCAACTGCTTCATCATCGCCGGCATCGGCAAGAACTATGGACTAAGCCTGGAGGACACCTTCCGGGGGATACTGCCCTATGTTGGAATTGTGCTGGTAGCTGCTGCTCTTTTGATTGCCTTCGAGCAAATTGCCCTGTGGCTCCCGGATACGATGAGGTAGCTGCCTAGGGACGGTAGCCAGATAGCACAGCCAGAACCTGCAAAGGGTACGCCCCCTCATAGAACTTTTCGCCAATCTCCCATGTCGGATAGCCGCTGATACCCTTTTCCTGGCACAGCGTTGGGTTGCCCCCCTTACCTCGTGGGTCGCACTCCACATAGCTGATATACTCAAATGCTTCCCCAAACCACTCCTTCTGATCCCTACAGTGGGGGCACCAGTAGGCCCCATACATCACCACCCCAGAGTGCCTGAGGTGCTTGGCCAGTGCGGCGGGGAAATCGGCCACGTCAGGCCCCTGCTGCACAGGGGAGGAAAAAGAAGTGGGGGCCAGGGATGCCCCCAGCACCACCACCACCGCTAGGCCCAGGCTCAGCACCCCCAAGCGCCCCGGCGGGGTGCCGGGCAGGGTCACTTTAGATTTCAGCACCACACCCAGGATAGCCGATATCACCACCGTCGAAACCACACAATATGGGCAGAAAGCCTTGATGACCCACCACTGCAGATAGACAAGATACAGCGTGAAGCTGAAACCGGCTACCACCGTCAGGTGGAGCGCCAGCCTGCGGGTCTGGGAGAAGCCCGGCCACAGTACTAGAAGCAGGATAAGCCCATAGCCCATCAGCCCCAATAGCGAAACCGGTATCCCCAGCAGGGTGGAGTACGGGCTGGCATCCACCTGGGAGCAACCCGACCCCTGGGGGCAGAATGCGGCCCCCGGGCCGCTGTAGTGCAGTACAGTCATCCAAGCTGAGACCACTATCCCTAAGCCAGCCAAACCGGCCAAGGGCCTAGCCAGAAGGGGGCGCACCGCCTCCTGGGACCTATGGTGATGTGACACAGCCTACTCCAGGCGAACCAGACCCAGGCGCTCCAGGAAAGACTCCAACTGGTCGGTGACCTGGGAATGGGAGAAGTCCCGAGGGTCGCCGTTGCTGGCCTCATAAGTCACGGTGGGGATACCGGCCCGTTCCAGGGCCTGCCGGGCCTCCAGAACCCCCGCCCCTTGGCTGTGGCAGCCTATGTCCATGTGCAATACCGCCCCGTCGCAGTGCCAGTCCTGGGCACGGTATACGTATTCCCCCGGCTTCTCCTCCAGCCTCTGGCAGCGGTAGATCGGGCTGTGCTCCACATAGCACCTGGCCAGCAGCCGTAAGGCGTCCTCCCTACTGCGAAGGCTCAGGCCCAGGTCGCCGAAGCGGGGGCCAGCCGTCCACCGCCCACCTTCATCAATATTCCACAATCCTTGGCAGAAGGTGACAAACCCAGCTACAAAGACGGCACCATAGCGATGGGCCAGTTTGTGTATAAAGCCCTCATCATAGTACATGGGCTCGCCCTCGTGTGTAAGCCGGCATGTCTCCATGCCGTTGGCGGCGATGCCATCCGCCACCCGGGCGTTCATCTCATCCAGCACTATCTGGAAAAAGTCCACCACCCTACGGTCATGGCCGCCCACGATGGAGAGGATTTCCAATGCCCCCATCATCCGCACATCCACCGGGGCGGGAACCGCCTGGTTCACCAGGGAAATTTGCGCCCACAGGGCGGCATGCTCCCACCCGTTCTCCACGGCGCCGGCCAGCCATCCGTCATGATACTCCCGTCCGGTAACCTTAACCATCCAGTCCACCGCATCGGCCATCTGGGCCGCCACATAGTCTACCGCCGCTGCCCCATCCTGCTGAGGTATGTCCAGGACCTTGTGGGGCACGCCCAGCGCCTCCGATGCAATCTGAGCCATCTTACCCACGGAGTGGCAGAACTGGGCTTCCAGAACAAAGTCCACCGGGCTAGTAGAGCCGGACACGGGGTCTACCGTTGTCAGACCCAGAGCCATCTCCCCCAAGTAGTGGTGCATAGAGGAGCACATCTCCCCGCGGGGGAACCCCCGGGCATCAGCCGCCTGGTGGTAGCTTAGAAGGGTATCGGGCTCCCGCATGGCCTTGCTGAAGTAGGGGCCATAGAGGCGGCGTCCAAACACGCCCAGCCCTGCCACCAAGGGGTGTGCCACATTTTGAGTGGCAACGGCTAAGCCGCCCATCTCCTTGGCCCCCCAAGAGGCCTTAAATAGCTCGCGGCGCAGCTCCTTCATCTTCTTCCAGCACTCCAGGGGGCGGGTGGGATAAGATGTGACAATGGCCATGACTGCCTCCTCCAACGGGCACCGCCCGAATGGGGAATCATAGCAAAGCCTAGGCGCTCAAGTCAAGGAAACACATTTTACCAGGGGGTGTTGCAGGGTATGGTATTATCGTAAGGTGACCACGCCTACCGGGAGCAGCGGAGTGAACCTGCGACAGCAGACGGTCCAACATCATATAGAGGGCAGCCGTCAGCCAAGTGAGCCTCTAAATAAGGCAGCGTGGGTGCTGGAAGAAGCATCCCTGTGTCTGCCCTGCACTGATGCCCCCCGCACCCAGGAGGCCCTGTTCGGAGGAGACCACGAATAGGACTGTGTTTCTGGATAGGGATGGCACCATACTCCGGGATGTGCCCTACTGCAGCCGCCCCGAGGATGTGGAACTGCTGCCCGGCGTGTCCCGGGGGATTGCCTACCTGAACGAGCACTTCAAAGTGGTGCTGGTCACAAACCAATCCGGCGTAGCCCGGGGCTACTTTACGGAGGAGATGCTGGACCGCATCCACCAGCACATGCTTCGTGAGTTGGCCCGGGAGGGTGCCGGGGTAGACGCCATCTACTACTGCCCGCACCACCCCGACGAGGGCTGTGAATGCCGCAAGCCCAGGCCCGGCCTCATCCTAGCCGCCGCCGAGGAGATGGCTATAGACCTCCCCAACTCCTATTTTGTGGGAGACCAGCTACAAGACATGGCCGCCGCCCGAGAGGCCGGATGCCGCGGTGTGCTGATAGATGACCTATTCTATATCAAGCGCAACCTGCCCCGTGGGGCATCGCCCGAATACATAGCCCCCGATTTCCGCACCGGGGCGCTGTGGATTATGGCCCACGCCAGGAGCCATGGCCTGGAGACGGTGCCTGGCCCAGCACCGCAACCGCCCTTATGACCGGCCGCCGCCTTTCTTAAGCCAGTACAGATAGAGGCCGGCCAGGGTCTTGGAGTCCTCAATCTCCCCGGAGGCTATGAGCCGGGGGACCTCTCCCAGGGGATAGCGCACGGGTTCTATGTACTCGGTGTCCTCGGCCACCGCTGGGTTGTGCTCCAGGCCGGTAGCCAAATAGATATACAAGTACTCGCTGGTATACCCGGGGGCAGAGTAAAAGCCCCCCAGCAACTCAAGGCCTCGAGGCTCCTGGCCCACCTCCTCCCTTAGCTCTCGGCGGGCGCACTCCTCGGAGCTCTCCCCAGGCTCGGTGGTGCCCGCGGGCAATTCCAGGATGGTGCTATCCACGGCATGGCGCATCTGGCGCACCATTATCAGACTGCCGTCGGTGTCAATAGGCACCATGACCACCGATGGCATGTGCTCCACAATCTCCCGGGTGGTGACCCGGCCCGAGGCCAGCCTGACGGTATCCACCCGCAGGCTCAGCGCCCGGCCCTGGTAAAGATGTTCGGAGGAGAGTACCTCTTCAGCCAACCCCCACCCCTTTCGCGCGCCGGCGTTTTAGCCACGGCACCGGCTGCAGCGGCAGCACCAGGGCCGTTTCGTCGCAGTTGGGGAACTTGGGGCACCGCTGGCACTCCCCCCAGACCTTGCGGGGAAGGCGCTCCACCGGCACCTGCTGAAAGCCAAAGCGCTCAAAGAAGCCCGGGCGGTAAGTTAGAGCGAATACCACAGGTATCCCCAGCCCTCTGGCCTCCTGGATACAAGTCCCCACCACCTGGCTGCCCAGGCCCTGTGCCTGGTCCTCCTCCCTCACCGCCAGCGCCCTGATTTCAGCCAAGTCCGACCAGTAGATATGGAAGGCGGCACACGCCACCAAGTCCTGGCCGCTACGCATCACCCAGTAGTCCCTGAGGTTCTCGTAAATCTCACTCAGAGACCGGTGCAGCATCTCCCCTCTATCCGCCCAGAAATTGACCAAGCGCTGTATCTGAGGGGCATCCTCTAATGTGGCCTTCTCGACCTCCAACCCGACCTCCTTAGCCTGACCTGTCCACCAAGCGGCGGCCCAGTTCACGGTAGAAATAGTCCGCTGGCTCGGTGCGCAGAAAACGGGCGGAGTGAGGGCTGCGACAGGCCTTTACCTTGTCGCCTTCAGTTAGCGGCAGGTTGACCTGTCCGTCCAGACTCATGACGGCGGGGCGGTCCGCTACCACCTCTATTTCTACCACCGCCTCCGCAGTTAGCACTAGGGGGGTGCGCCAGCTCAGATGCGGGGCCAAGGGCTGAAGGATAATCTCCCGGGCCTGAGGGTAGAGTATAGGCCCTCCGGCGGACAGAGCGTAGCCGGTTGAGCCTGTGGCAGTGGCCAGAATTACACCGTCCCCCTTGAATATGGTCAGAGGCTCGCCATCCACGCACACTTTCAAGTGAACCACCCTGGCCACCTCCCCTCGGCTCACCACCACATCGTTGAGTCCGTGAAAGCTATGGTCGTTGCCTCCGGAGGACAGGCACTCCACCTGCAGCATGGCCCGCTCCTCCACCCAGCCCTCCCTGGCCAACAGGCCGGGCAGCCGCTGGTGCAGCTCATCGGGGCTGACTTCGGTGATAAAGCCCAGCCGCCCCAAGTTCACCCCCAGTATGGGCACCCCGTACGGAGCGGCCGCCCTGGCTGCGCGGAGGATGGTGCCGTCCCCACCCAGGCTCAGCAGCAGTTCGGTGCCGGGCAGCATGTCACGGGCGGAGTCCTCATCGGCGGCGGGGCACAGCCACACCCCAGCCCCCAGGGAGGGGAGAAACCCCTCCATCTCCCCGGCCAAGGCCTTTGCTTGCTCCAGCCCGGCATTGAACAGCACTCCTACCGTTCTTGGCAGACTAATCTACTACCCCTCCTGCAGACTCCTAAGCCGCTGCATCTCGAGCCTTAGTGCATTAATCTCCTCAAAAGTAGCACCGGGATAGGGGAGTGTCAAGAAAGACGCCACATTCAGAGTAGCAATATATCTCTATCCCAATCATCCACCAGAGGTTTTGTATCTGGGGGGGCTCATCTCCCAGATTCCCCCCTTGTAGGGGGAGTCAATGGGCTGCCGGGTAGGGGGTTGGGAAACAGTAGCCGGTAAGCGGTATCGCTATAGCAGGATGGAGGCGGCTTCTATCAGCCGCAGGACGGCGCCGGGCAGTAACCCTACATAGAGGACGCCGATGCTGCACACCACTAGGGCCACTTTGACCGGTGTTGATGAAGCCACCGATTCCTTGCTTGTAGGCTCCTCAACATACATCGCCTTGACTATCCTGAGGTAGTAGTAGGCGGCAATAACAGAGTTGAGCAGGGCTATCACCACCAGCCACAGAAACCCCTCTTGCACCGCTGAATTGAATATGTATATCTTGGCCCAGAAACCGGCTGACACCGGCAGCCCAGTCAGAGATATGAGGCCCAGCGCCAATGCCGCCGCCAACAAGGGGGAGCGTTGGGACATGCCCGCATAATCGCTGATAAGGTCGGAGTCCAGGCGATGGGAGACGGCGATGATGGCAATGAAGGCACCCAGGTTGGTTATGCCATAGGCCGCCAAGTAGAACAGGATTCCGTTCTGGCCCAGCCCACCACCCCCGGCGGAACCTATAGCGGCCAAGCCCAACATGATGTACCCGGCGTGAGCGATGCTGGAGTATCCCAACAGCCGCTTGATATTCGTCTGCATCAGGGCCACGATGTTACCCAAGGTCATGGTTACGGCGCTGAGGACGGCGAACAGCATGGCCCAGTCTTGGCTCAGCCATCCCGGGGAGAGGAAAGCCACAGTGAACACGCGTACCAGCACGGCAAACCCGGCGGCCTTGCTGGCCACCGAGAGAAACGCCGTGATGGGTGTGGGGGCACCTTCGTAAACATCAGGCACCCACATCTGGAACGGCACGCTGGCTATCTTGAAACCGAACCCGGCGATTATGAAAGCTATGGCCATCAGCAGAGCCGGGTTTTCGCCGGCGTTTCCCATTCCCTTGACGGCGGCGGCAATCCCCGCTAGGTGGGTAGTACCGGTTATGCCGAAGGTAAGGGCCAGCCCGTAGAGGAGCACCGCGGAGGCAACGGCCCCCAGCAGCAGGTACTTCAGCCCCGCCTCTCCGGACTTGGGGTCCCGCAGGAAGCCTGTAAGGGCGTAAAGGGAAAGGCTCATAAGCTCCAAGGACACATAGATGGATATGAGTTCTCCGGTGGAGGCCAAGAACATCATGCCAGTGGTGGCCAGCAAAATAAGGGCATAGTATTCACCCTTGAAGCGAGAGAACCGTGAAGCGTAGTCGGTTGAGCCCAGCACCACCAGCGCAGCCACCCCAGGGAAGAACATCTGGAAGAAAAGTGAGAAGCGGTCTATCACCAGCATCCCGTTGAGTGCGGTTACCCCGGTCTTGTCCCAAAGGCCTACCGCAAACACCATGGCAACCAGAAGGCCGATAACGCTGGTGGCGGCCAGGATGCCCTTGCGCTGTATTGCCAGATCTAGGAATATGATTATGACGGCGAAAGCGACGAGGGTGATTTCCGGCGAGAGCAGCCACCAATTCATGGCTTACCTCCGGTCAGTTCTTCAGGCGGAGCCTCAGAACGAAGCCCCGCGATAGTGAGCAGGCGCTGCGTATCCTGGTGCAGGTCTCCCCAGATGGTGGGCAGATCAGCCACGGACACCCAGCGGGCCTCGCCTACATCGCTAGCCGCCTTCAGCTCACCACTCTGGCGGCGGGCTAGGTAATCAATATAGACCACATGCAGTTCCACCCCCTCCCCGCGCTTTACCACGGTATCAAAGGGGGGCAGGGGCTGCTCCAGGTCAATCTCCAGGTTGGTCTCCTCCATTACCTCCCGTCTTACACCTTCTGCTAAAGTCTCCCCCACCTCCAGCCGCCCCCCAGGACAAATCCACTTCCCCTCCCAGAAGCCCCTCTTTCCGGGCACATGCTTTACCAGCAGCACCCGCTCCTGATCCTTAATCACTGCGCCTACAGCCACCATAATACCTGCCAAGCCTAAAAGCCCAGGGCGGGGACGCCCAGTTTCAATACATCGGTCACTAACCCCGGGTAGATGCCGATGACCATTATGGCCGCTACGAAGGTGAATATGGACACCTTCTCTAGTGCATCAGCATCGGGCACACCGTCATACTTCTCCAGCGGCTCCGTGTAGAAGGTGCGCTGCAGCATCCACAGAATGTATCCGGCGGTGAGCACGATGGCCCCAACCCCCAACACAGTGTAGAGACGGACAGCCTCAAAGGCGGTGCTGGAGAAGCTGCCCAGGAAGACGATAACCTCGGCAGCGAAGCCACTGGTCCCCGGCAGACCCAGCGATGCCAGCCCGGCTATGGTGAATACTACGGCTATCACCGGCATTTGCCGGGCCAAGCCGCCCAGGAAATCTAGGTTGCGGTTATGGGTCTTGTCATACACCAAGCCCACCATGGCGAAGAGGAGGCCGGTAACAAAGCCGTGGCTCACCATCTGCAGGGCGGCCCCCGTCATACTTATCTGGCTGAGGGCGAAAACGCCCAGCAGCACATATCCCATGTGGCTCACGGAGGAGTAGGCTATCATCCGCTTGAGGTCCTTCTGCCTTATGGTTATCGCGGCCCCATAGATGATGCTGACCACGGCCAGAGCGGCGATGTAAGGAGCCAAGTCCCGTGCCACCTGCGGGAACAGGCCCACATTGATGCGGATAATGCCGTAGCCGCCCATCTTCAACAGCGCCCCGGCCAGAATGACGCTGACCGCCGTGGGGGCGTCGGTATGGGCATCCGGAAGCCAGGTGTGTAGGGGAAACATAGGCAGCTTAACGGCGAAGGCCAGGAAGATGAACAGGAAGATGGCTGTCAGTGGCAGTACGGTGCTGACCCCGCCGAGGTCCATAGCCGCCAACTCGTGCAGGTTAAAGGTGCCGGTTGAGAAGTAGAGGGCCAGGATGCCTGCCAGCATGAAGGCAGAGCCAAAAAGGGTGAACACAACGAATTTGATGGCTGAGTATTCCTTACGCCCGCTACCCCATATGGAGATAAGCAGGTACATGGGGATAAGCTCTACCTCCCAGAACAGGAAGAAGAGCAGCAGGTCTGCGGAAGCGAACACGCCCATGATGCCGGTCTCCAGGAGCAGGAGCCAGATAAAGTACTCCTTCACCCTTAGCTCCACTTTCCACGAAATGAGCACCACCAGGAAGCCCAAGAACCCGGTAAGCACCACCAGGGGCAGGCTAAGGCCGTCCACTCCCAGGTGGAAGTTAACGGGAAGGGAGGCGGGCAGCCATCCGGCGTTGCCTTCATACCAGCCCCCGGCAGAGCGGTCAAAGGCAGCAAAAAGCCTCAAGGAAAACACCAGTGAGACCAGCGTGAAGAAAGCTGCCACAAACCGGACGAGCCGCGGCGAGGGCTGGGACAGCAGAGAAATAACCACCGCCCCCAAGGCAGGGAGAAATACTATGGCAGATAGGTAAGTTAGCTCCACCGATGCTCCTCAGCCAAGAACAATCACCGTTAAAAGCAGGGCCACCAGCCCAAGGGCCACTGCCGTCCCGTAAAGCTGTAGCTGCCCGGTCTGCGCCGGGCGCAGACCACGGGAGCCAGCCATAACACCACGGGCCACGCCGTTTACCGTGCCGTCCACACCTTTTTCATCCGCCACCTCCAGCCCCCGGAATAGGCCGTTTAGCAGGGCACCTACTGTTAATACTCTCTCATAAAGTTCATCCATGTAGTACTTCTTGAACGCCAAGGTACGCAGCGGCCCAAAGGCCCGTCCCACGCTCTTCGCAGATACCCACTGGGCGCTGTAGATAGCGTATGCAGTCAAGATGCCCAACCCTGATAGGGCCAGCGAGAGCCAGGCAACCCAGTGGTGCACGGGGTCGGTCATGAAGGCGAAGAACCCGCTCACGAAGCTCCTGGTCTCACCGTGCTCCATGAATTGGCCGAAGCCGCCGGTGACTCCCCACCACCCAGAGAATACGGCCAGCACGCCCAAGAGGGCCATGGGCAGCCACATCACCGCGGGCGACTCATGAAGGTGGTGCTCCTTGCCCCGGTACCGCCCGCCGAAGGTCATAAAGAAAACCCGGAAGATGTAGAAAGCTGTCAGGAAAGCCGTAAGTGCCACCAGCACAAACATTGCCCTGCGCTCATCCCAAGACTCGGCTATGATTTCGTCCTTGCTCCAGAAGCCGGATAGGGGCCATATACCGGCCAGACTCAGGGCAGCCACAAGGAAGGTGGCCGAGGTCCAGGGCATGTGCTTTCTGAGCCCGCCCATCTCCCTCATATCAAAGGTCTTGGTGGTATGGTTAACGCTGCCCGCACCCAGGAACAGCAGGGCCTTGAAGAAGGCGTGGTTGAACAGGTGGAATATGCCCAAGGCAGGGCCGCCCACCGCCAAGCCCAGCATCATGTATCCCAGCTGGCTTATGGTGGAGTAGGCGATGACCCGCTTAATGTCGAACATCACCAGGCCCATGGTGGCGGCAAAAATAGCGGTAACGCCGCCGATAATTCCTAAAGTGGTCAGCGCCGTCTCGGAGGCCTCGAACAGGGGGAAAAAGCGGGCCACCAGGAAGGCGCCGGCGGCCACCATGGTGGCGGCGTGGATTAGGGCGGATACCGGGGTGGGACCCTCCATGGCATCCGGAAGCCATACATGCAGCGGGAACTGGGCCGATTTACCCACCGCCCCGGAGAATATGCCTAGAGCAGCCCAGGTTATGACCGTAGCGGAAAGCGCCCCCGCCTTAGCCAGGGCGTGAATGGCATCAATATCCAGGGTTCCGGCGTTGAGGAATAGATAGAGTATTGCCAGCAGGAAGCCCACATCACCTAGCCGGGTGACGATAAAGGCTTTTTTGGCTGCATTGGCGGCCGACGGTTTGTGGAACCAGAACCCGATTAGGAAGTAGGAGCACAGCCCCACACCTTCCCAGAACAGGAACAGAAAGAGCAGGTTGTTGGCCATAACCAGTCCCAGCATGGAGCCGGTGAAAAGGGACATGAAGGCAAAGTAGCGCATGTAGCCCCTTCTGGAGTATTCATAGTCCCCGTCTACAGGCTTCATGTAGCCCTGGGAGTATATCTGCACCATCAGGCTCACCACAGTCACCACCACCAGCATCACCGCCGTCAGGGGATCCGTCAGCAACCCTATCTGGATATTGAGGTCGCCGATGCTCAGCCACTGTACCGGCAGGACATCAAGGCCAGACCCCATGACGGTCCTCAGGAACCAGAGGGACAGGCCCAAGGATCCGGCGATGGCTAGTATGGTCACATAAGCAGCCAGGCGATACCACCGGAGCAGGAACGGACGCAATATAAAAGCGATTAGGATGAAGGAGAAGAAGGGCAGCAGGAATATGAGCCATGCAAACTGCTCAGGCATGCTACAGCTTCCTCAGCACTTCCGCCACCACCGTCTCCCGGAACTTGGGCACCAGGATGCGGTAATGGGCGAACTCCCCGCTCTCGCCGGAGACCTCAGGGAGCACCAGGGTGGGTATGCTCTCCCCCTGAATCAACTCCCGCCACATATCGGCAGCCATAAGGCTGCTCACCCGT
>PVBE012611428.1_pt1 | contig 10854 bp, 8 predicted proteins | sample 1631181 | NCBI WGS metagenome assembly PVBE01 (sample SAMN08397723, study PRJNA350692) | Marine metagenome, whole genome shotgun sequencing project. | isolation source: water | place: Pacific Ocean | collected 2012-04 | reverse complement strand
CTCTCAAGTCACCCGCGACTAAGGTTAGGTTGCTGCGTAGTTTTTTAGGCAGGTGTCCCTTAAGGAGCTCAACTAAGCGTTGATCCTTCTCGATGGCACGCACAGTAAAGTTGTTCGCGAGCAAGGCTTGGGTTAGTGCTCCCGCACCGGAACCGAGCTCGGTGACTAACGGGCTGGTTTGAGTCAGCGTGGTTACGATTGCCTCGATCGGCTCCTCACAAACGAGAAAATTCTGACCGAGCTGGTGGACTGGCGCCGTTCCGGCTCGGGCGAGTAACTGCTCGAGGACCTTGGGGTCTGTTAGCTGGGGTAATAACATGCGTTTGTAGCTATGACGTTGCCATGCTGGCATCAAGAGTCTTTACCCCATGCCCCTCAAACACGCAGGTAATCAGGCTGCCTGATATTTGAATGATCACGCCCGGTCCAAATTGCGGGTGGGAAACGATCTCGCCAACACCTCTACCCTCCAGATCCCACAGGCCGTCAGCGGTCGTGTCGTCGAACGTAGCACTAGTTGCTGGTGGTTGGAGCTGCGTCTGGGTGACGCTATCGGGTAAGTCCTTTAAGAAGCGCGAAGGTGCCTGTGGTAATGACTCACCATGCAGTGTGCGGGTACTGGCGTGACTTAAGGTGAGCTGATGCTTGGCTCGAGTCATGCCGACATAGAGCAAGCGACGTTCTTCTTCTAGCTCTGCTGGTCGATCAATGCTGTTGCGATGCGGCAGGAGACCTTCCTCGCAGCCTGCCAACCACACGTGCTCAAACTCGAGGCCTTTGGCGGCGTGCAGAGTCATGCACAGTACTCGGTCCTTAGCGTCCGTTGTTTGATCTATATCGCTCATTAAGGCGACGTTCTCGATTAAGGAAGCGGCGTCAGTGTATCCAGCTGCCACATTGATAAGCTCAGCTATATTCTCCAGGCGTTCCTGGGAACGTTCAACGTCCTTTAAGGAGGCTAGATAACCACTGCGCTTAAGTAGTTGCTCCAGCGTTGCGCCCATAGGGCTGTCTGTTAACTGTGATTGCGCCTCCGTTAGTGCGGCCGTGAGCGGAGCGTAGCTAGCCTGTAGTCTGCTCGTAAGTATCGCATCGTCGCTTAAGGCCTCAGTGAGCGGTAGCTTATGCTCACGAGCATAAACCTTGATGCGGGCTATAGTCTTTAATCCGACGCCGACAATCATGGCTTTAGTGATGCGTTCCAAAGCCAGCGCTGAGTTCGGATTAACGGCGAGCTGCAGTATGGCCATGGCGTCCTTTATCTCGGCTCGATCGTAGAAGCGGATACCGCCCACTATTTGATACGGAATATTGTGCAGCATCAATTCTTCTTCGAAGGCTCGTGACTGCGCATTGGTTCGATAGAGGATGGCACACTCGCCAGCCGCAGCGCCGTTCTCAATGGCGTCCTGCACACCAGTCCTGACGCAATTAGCCTCAGCTCGATCAGAGGCCACAGCTAAAACCTGGACGGCGTCGCCCGACTGATCCTGCGTCCAGAGCTCTTTGTGCTTTTGCTCCTCATTGACGGCGATGATTTGGTTGGCTGCTTCGAGGATGGGTGAAGTTGAGCGATAGTTCTGGGTCAAATAAATAGTCGCACAGCCTGGAAACTGGGCCTCAAACTGTAGGATGTGGTCTACCTGTGCCCCGCGCCAGGAGTAGATAGCCTGATAGTCGTCTCCAACTGCGCATAAGTTTTGTTCGGGACCGAGCAGTAATTTTAGCAGTGCGTCTTGCGGCGGATTGGTGTCTTGATACTCATCGACTGATAGCCAACGCCACTGTTGTTGGTAGCGCCGTCGTACTGCCTCGTGTTCTGCCAGTAATTGCAAAGGAGCGATGATCAGGTCATCAAAGTCGTAGCCATCATTTTCGGACAATAGTTTTTCATACACTGGATACACGCGAGCTGCTGCCTCGGCGATTGGTGATTGAATTGCCGCAGCAAATGCCTCTGGTGAGGTCTGGGTCGATTTAGCTTTTGAGATCATCGAGCGAATATTCCGCGGAGTTACCTCTTGCGGGCTGATGCCCAGCGCGATGCACGCCTCTCTGATCAGCTTTTCGCTGTCAGTAGTGTCGACGATGGTGAAGTTGGCAGAGCGGGGCGCGTATTTGTGCTGCGCGCGCAGTAAGCGAACTCCCAGGCCGTGAAATGTTCCTAGTGCCATCTGGCGAGCCGCTGCTTCGCCCACCAGTGCACTGACACGTGCGCGCATTTCTGCAGCTGCCTTATTAGTGAAGGTCACCGCCATAAGCTGCTGCGCAGTAGCGGTTTTGGTGTTTATCAAATGGGCTAATCGGTGCGTCAGCACTCGCGTTTTGCCCGAACCAGCTCCAGCTAAGACCAGTACCGGGCCGTGCAGGGCAGCCACCGCTTCCTGCTGTTTCTCGTTCAAACCGCTCAGAGCATTTTGCATGTTCAGGCATTGTAGCGCTAAAAAAGACTTTCCCACAGTCCTCATACGGTGTAATAGGCCCGCTATAGGGCCCGGTATGAGGGTGTGTCCACCCTTGATATTTAAGGCAATATATAGAATAATTTGTCAATATTGACTGGTGCTGCCTGCCGACTACAATCCAACACTGTGAATATGCCAATAGCGGCTGACAAACAAGTCCGCCCTTGGTACGCACAATAACAAATACCACCAACACAAACATCCTTGAATCACTACGCGAGACACGTATTTACGGTTGCTTTACGGGGGGCCGTGGCTCGTAGGAAAGGATGTCACTTATTTTTAGTTTCACCAGAGAGCAGGTTAAGAAATATGCCGTTCACGCGGCGTTTCTTGGTTTGGTCGCAGCGGTGAGTCTACAGGGACGAGCAATGGCTGGTGTCAGTCACAACTCGCTGCTCTATACGCTGGTGTCTGGTGAGGAAGTAATCGAAGGGCCGCTGGATCCTTCAGCGTACGCTCAGACCGATGCGCCTGGTGTCGGCGGGGCTCGCTTAGCGGCTGTTAATGCTGGCGCAGGTATTGATATCATCACGTTCGATAATCCAGAGGTACAGTTCTCCGCCACGCTGGGTGGCAATGTGGTGATGGCTCCGCTATCGCCAGTATTACCTGATTCTGATCAGGGTCTTAGCGCGCCCTCCTTGCAGAAGGCTCGTGTATATACTGTGCGCGAGTCAGACACGATTGCTGGTATTGCTGAACAGTTTGGTGTTTCTACTAATACTATCTTGGCGGCCAACGGCCTTACCGAGCGAGATATCATTAAGGTAGGAGATCACCTCACTATCCTGCCGACGAGTGGTGCACTGCACACAGTGAGCTCTGGCGATACGTTGCTGGCCGTTGCGAACCGGTATGATGTTGCGGTGTCAGAAATAGTCGAATTTAATAACTTAACGGATGCTCACAAGCTTTCTATTGGCCAGAAGTTAATCATTCCTGGGGCAACAGTTAGTCCGGCAAATGTGCCACGCATTGTCCCTGGTGGTACGCGCATCGCCAGTCGCAACCCAGATGGCCCTACCCCACAGCCTGCTTCAGTATCTGGAGCCGGCATGTTGTGGCCGACGACGACCCGTCACATTTCCCAGTACTTCCGCTGGGGGCACACCGGTATTGATATCGATAGCCGGTCACGTCCTGCTATCTATGCCGCTGAGGCTGGCACAGTCGAGTTTGCTGGCTGGCTCGGTGCCTATGGTAATTTGATCATCATCAACCATGGCAATGGCCTGCAGACCTACTATGCTCACAACCAGGCCCACTACGTTACCAAGGGCACGAAAGTGGCCAAGGGTGATGCCATTGCCAAAATGGGCTCAACTGGACGCTCAACCGGACCACACGTTCACTTTGAAGTACGACGTAACGGCCGCCCTATCAACCCGTTAGGCATGTTCTAACTACTCCCTATGCTCGAATGCAAGATCCGCCCTCGGGCGGATCTTTTAGATAAAAAAAGCGGCGTTGCCTAAGCTTCGCCGTGTTGTTAATTTGCACTTCCGTGAGAGCTGAATTTTGCGATACTGACGGGAACAATTAGCGCCAGCCCCACAATCGACAGGAGTACGAGCCAAAGCATCGCAGGAATCGCCACTAACGGATTCAGGCTAGTTGCCGCAACTATCGGTCGGGCCAGGAGTGTTTGCGCGAGACTGTGGTTCCGAGGCGACTGCTTGCTCCATGTTGCAATGAGTGGGCCGTAAAATTTGTAGAGCAACCAGCCAACGATCATAAGCGGGTTATATGCAAACACATATCGACATCTTCGGTGTACCTGGCAAAGTTCGCGGCTGCGGCCGAACGTAGCGGATACTACGTAGCAGTCGCCGCCAGAGTTCCCTCCGTCATCATCATCGTATGCATCTCCTCCATCGTAACTACTGTGTTCGTTGGGTTGTCGGTGACCGGATAAGCCTTGGCTGCGCCTATAGTTTTCGGGGTAGTTACTGGTTGGTGAGCCTCCGACCATGTCTCATGCTCCGTAGGGCTTCCTCGCGTAGGCGAGGAATGGGTGTGATTGAAAAGGTGCCGTTACTGTAGAGAACCCTAGCAGGCCTCGAAAAGCCTCGCAACTTCACTTTTCATCGTCATCGCTGCTGCTACTACGCTTTGGTTTTTTGCTCCACCAGCGTTTCTTGCGCCGATGGTAGGGCCAGACGAATAGGGCTAGGGCGGTGGCTAAGAGGCTGACATCACGAATTGTTACTGCGTCGACACCGTTAGCGATGACGATACCGGCTAAGTGTAGTCCGGCGAGGAGAGCCGCAAGCTTCGGGATGCGACCGGAGATGAGTAGTAGTCCCAAGATGATATCAAAGGCTCCAGTGAGCTGCAGCGCTGTTTCACGTGTTAACCCGAACGGCAGCACCTGCGGCAGGAAGACAATCCAGGAATCAGGAGTTCGCACTATATCAATTCCAATCCAAAGAAAGACTAAGCCGAGCCCAACTCGCATTAAAATGTGAGGGTATCCATACCGTCCGTATCGCATGGCGTGATTATACCACGCACTTTTTTGGAGCTCGCCTCTAGGCTACGAATCTTGGACTGCGAGAAGCGCCAGGCTAAAGATACTAGCCGCTACTATTGTCTTCACCTACGGTGGGGGCAGGCGTTGGAGTTGACGTTGGGGTTGAGGATGGTTCCGGTGTAGGAGTAGCAGTTGGTTTGGGTGTGGACGTAGTCGTTGGCGAGGCGGATGGATCAGGAGACTCTTCGCTATCGTCACTAGGGACAGCAGACCGATACGGAGCCACGTCTACGATAATATTTGCTTCTCGGTCATACAGGATAGCGCGACTTGAGGTGATAATAAGAAAGTTTCCATTACGAGCTTGGTTGAAAAATTCATTGGCCTCACGCAACCTATCCACGTCTGTGATAGTAGCGACTGTCGAGGTCGTGTCTGTTGGCAATTGCATCAAAGTGCCCACTTGCGCTAATACTTCTTGATTGAGCGCCTCACTAGTCTGCTGCGTTGATCCTTCTTGGATCTGGACTAGTTCAGCGGCTGTTTCTTCCAGTCGCGTCTCAGTCTCACGCCTGCTTTGTTCGGACCGGTACAGCATAAATGCAATGACGACAAGCACTACTACAACACCGATTATTATTTTTCGGCTCATGCCCGATTTGGGCGCAGCTATGGGTGTTTCGCTGGGTTTTGTTTCTGAGTTCTCTTTGGTCATCATCGCAGTATAGTAAGCGGTCTAGGTAAGGACAAGTCCCTCCTGGGAAATGATTATTGGTAGCCAAAAAACACTATTAAGTGGTCTCTGTGGCCTACTTATTAACCTTGATTGTCTTTTTTGGTTGGAATATCGTCCCGCGTGTAGCCAGCCAGAATCTCGGTGACTATGTCGTTTACTTCCTTGGGGTCTTGTTCACTTTTGATGATGTAGCGAACTGCCCCTTTGGTCAGAGCCGCCTCAGCATCTTTCTCGCTGGCTAGGTTAGTGAGCACTACTACTGGAATGTCCTTAGTCTCGTCGTCTCCCTTAAGCTTGTCGAGCACTTCGAGACCATTCATTTTAGGCATCATGATATCCAGTAAGACCAGGTCAGGTTTTATTTCCTTGATCTTTTTGATACCGTCTGCACCGTTGGTGGCCGTTGCCACCTCATGACCTTCAAATGAGAATGCCTTCTCGTACATACGGATCATAAGTGCGTCGTCTTCAACTAGAACTAGTTTTGCCATATTGTGAGTATTTAAGAATCTATATCAATAAAATAATTCAGACTGCGGGTAGTGTAAAGGAGAAAGTTGAACCCTCTCCCAGCGCGGAAAACTCGAGTCCAATGTGGCCATCCATGTGCTCAACCAATAGTTTTGATATATATAGACCCAGGCCAGACCCCTTGGTGAGGTCGCGAGATAACGCGTCAGAACCAACTTGCTGAAATTTCTGAAACAAGAGCGATTGGTTGGCTGGGGAAATACCGCTGCCCGAATCAGTGATGGATACTTTTAGTTGTTTCTTTTTCGCCTCGATCTTCACACTGACACCGCCTGTATCGGTGAATTTTAGTGCGTTGCCAATGAGATTAAACAGCACTTGCTTGACTCGGTCCGCATCAGCCTTGGCTTGCGGCAAATCGCCGACCGTCTCTACAGTTAAGCTGATCCCCTTCTCCTTGGCCTGGCTCTCTATTTTGGCGACTACGTCTTTGGTTAGCTTTGGTAGGTCAAACGGTTTTATCTTGAAGTCGACCCTTCCCTGTTCAAGTCCGGAAGCATTGAGGAAATCATTGACGAGCTCTATTAGGCGAACACTTGCAGAATGTGTATCGGCAATCATGTCGGCGAGCTCAGGCTCGGCAGACAGCACCTTGGCAAAATATTGTTGGATCATGGCGGCGTTACCTCGGATGGCAGTAAGCGGTGTTCGTAGTTCGTGAGAGGCGACGGCAAAGAACTCATCTTTTGTGCGTTGCAAGCGAGTGGCTTCTCGTATGTCTTCGATGGTGGCTGTTGTGCCGATAGCCTCTTCGGCTACGATCGGCACGACCTGCACTCGAACGATTGCACCTTCGCGCTCGATGATATACGGCTCGCAGGCTTCTAAGTCGCGGCGACACTCTTTGCTTTTTTCTCGGACAGCCAGTGAGTCATATAGCACGCTCTCAAGTGATCGGTTCCCTCGGTTTGGGAATAGTCGGCCGACCATGTCATTCATATATACTATCTGGTCTTTCTGGTCTGACATCAGTAGGCCTAGCGGTAGATTATCGAGCGCAGTTAGAAGGCTCATGCGGGCCTCGTGTGCCTCATCGGCGTGCCTTTTAGTCCCGGTTTCGATCGTAGCTTGGGCTAGCTCTAATTCCTTTTCTAGTCGATCCTGGATACGCTTGTTTCGCACTACGGCCAGTACGAGCGCGCCGATGGTGAGAGCGCCTAGGGCGACGATGCCGCTGATTATTATCACTGTCCCAGACATGTGCTTAGCGTACCTGGTATGAGATGTAGCGAGCGATCAAGCAGGAAGGAATAATGGATAGCACCATCAACAGCGCTGCAACCAGGAAGGTGAGTTCCACTGAACGACTTGCGGTCCTTAGGACAGTAATTTGTGGACGCCCCACAAAAAGCATGCCGACCGTCTGGCCGGTTAAGTCTTTGAGTGGTAAGTAGGCAGCAAAGTAAGGAGTGTTGAGTAGTTGCACAGATCCGCTATAGCTACTGCCCTTCTGTAGTACTTCTTCTATTACAGTCGGGTCTTCCTCAGTCACACCCACCCAGCGTGAGCGATTGTCAGCCGCTAGCAGAGTGGTTGCTGATAACACATTATGACCGTAAACAGCAGCTTCTAAGCCCGTAGCTCGTTTCAAGCCGTCCACAAAGGCATTGTCGATAACAGTACCAGTTAGCACGGTACCGACGGTGCGACCGGCATGCACAATTGGCGTCGCTGATTGTACCGTCACGCGTGAGTTGAGTGGTCCTTCTTGGACGACGATTGATGAGGTCGCTTCATTGGCTAGCGCTCGCTTCACGGTCGGGTCGTCAGACAACGATCCACCGATCCTTTCAGTGTCTTCACCTCGTGCTAGCACTCGTCCGTCATCACCGGTAATTACCAAGAAGCGTCTCTGCTTAGTAAGCAGTAGTGACTGTGCGATGTCGGCTAACTCATCAAAGTCTTCAGCAACTACTGCCGCTTGCACCTGTTGGTTTTGGGCTACCACCTCCGCATCAGACAGGGTGGCAGTTTTTAAGCTGTCCAGCGTGTAGTTGAGTACGCGAACATCAGTGTCGAGCCAGGCCAGTGCTTCTGCTTGTAGATTACGCAACAGGAGGCCAGTGAACGCTGTGGTGGTTATGACGAAAACGGTTAAGACAGTAGTGGTGAAGATAATAAAGATTTGTGAATCGAAGCGCTTTAAGAGATAGCGCCACACCCAGCGACCGAGGATAAGCGCAGCAATTAATAGGGCCAGATGCTCCAGCATCCACATAACGCCGAATGGCGAGACCAGCCGATGAATAGTCACATTGGTTGTGTCGCGCAGTAGACTCGATAGGGCGATGAGGTCCGCTAGCGCAATAACTAGGAAGCCAGCGCCGATAGGTTTGAGATGGCGCTCCAGCCCCCGGGTTGACCGACGCCAATAGAGCCAAGCCACCGCGCCGGACATAAGTGGAAAAGCAAAGCCAAGTGGTGCACCGGCACCAAATATTGCATGCGAGCGTTTTTTCAGTGGTGCGCGCTGTTTAGATTTGGTCCTCTTGGCGGTCTTGTACGTCGGACGTTTCTGGAGTGGGTCGGCCTGTATCCCCCACAGCAGGAAGCCGTAGCCAGCCAGGCGAGTAATAACCAGGAGCCAAGAAGTGACCTCACCACTTTGCAGCGCTGTTTCGACCGTGGCTGATTCCAGCATACTCGCTTGGAAAACGTACGAGCCGGCTATGAGCAAGAACCCCAGTAGTCGAGGCAGCTCCTGGCGTGGGCGCTGCTCACGCCAGGCATCGTAATACAGCCACCAGATGGCAAAGATGACCAATGCTACTAGAAAGCTAATGGCGAAGTGTAAATTGGCGAGAAGGAATTGACTGATCATTACTCGTTACTTAGCGAATTACGCAAATCTCGTAATTGATCAAAGCCTAACACACCTGTGGCAGTGCGTTGGAGCTTTCCGGAGGCGTCAATTAGGGCGTGGCTAGGTAAATGCGTTGTAGGGAATCCATCTATGATCTCGCCCTTCGGGTCGGCTACTAAGGCAGTGGCATAGCCTCCGCGTCGAGCAAAAAGTGATGCAGCTGCGTCCGAATCATGGACCATGATGCCTATGACCTGGAAGTCATCGTCGGCCTGGGCAGTCAAGCGGTCGAGGGCGGTCAGCTGCTCTGCGGTGCTTGGCGACCAGCTGGCCAGGAAGGTTACTAATGCTGGGCCGGTTACGAGTTCGTTTAAGGTCGGGATTGCTTGACCTGTCGACGTCTCGGTCGGACTCGTCGGCACAGTATCTGGCATGGCAGCAGGCTCGATGGTAGCCGTTGACTGTCGCCAGCTGGGTAGCAAGCGGGACTTCATGGCTAGCTTGGTAGTAATCGGTGCGCTTGTCTCTACAGAGAATATGTCACTTCTTAGGAGTCGATGCCCTGGTGCTGTTATTTGAGTGTAATACTGTCCCGGAGGCAGCATCAGGCGGTATTCCCCATTGGCATCAGCGACTAGTGGGTTTGTGATGCCAAATGGTTTGCCCTCCCAGATGACATAGGATTCAGTGATCGGATTGTAATAATAGAGTGACATTTCGGCCTCAGGTACAGCTTGATCGGTTTCATCAACGATCTGTCCTGGTGGGTGGACGATGACACTATTAAGCAACCGCGAAGTTTCGTTCTCGGCGCCATCACGTGCGCGTGCGGTGAGTTCTGTTATTCCAGATTGATCGAAGTTGATGGTCCCGTGCCATAGTCCAGTCGCCTCATTCTTCGTCAGTGAGAAGACTTGATCTTCTGCTAACAGATCGACTGATGTTGCTCCGCCAATGGTGGAAAGAACAACTTTGTGGTTCAAGCCCAGCACAGTGGGGATGAGATCGTGTTCATTTGGTGTAAGTATTTGTGGCCCGTGAGCATAGAGTGCCAGTCCAACCTGGGGCGGAAGTTGATCAAGTACAAGGGTATAGGAGATAGATGATCCAACATTGCCACTGGCGTCGAATGCACGAACACGAATGGGGTAGTCGCCGTCAGCGCTAATGCGGGGGCGGAATGAGAAGGTGGTCGTCACTGAGCCAGTAGCGAAGATCGAGTCAACGCGCTGCCAATTCCTGCCTCCATCGATCGAGTAGTCAATCTTGGTAATACCGCCGCTGTCATTCGCTCGTCCGATTATGGTTGGCGTCCTGCCGTAAGGCCTGCTCAGATTGCTTATGAGTGATATCGTGGGCAGTTCGGTATCAGATGGTTGTGTAGTAACTACTGGAGTGGGCGTAGGCGTTGGAGTCGCGGTGGCTGGATCGGATGACGAAGACTCGGTAGAGCTACTACTTGATGACTCCTGCGTTGATGTCGAGGCTGTGGGTGTCGGAGTCGGCGTTGGCGTGCTTGGTGCCTCAACAGTCTGAAAGGTGTTGCGCGCTGACGATGAGCTATTGGCTGATTGGTCTACACTGGTCACTTTGTAGTGCCAGGTGGTGCCAGGGTCCAAACCGGTGATGTCTAAGGAGTGTTCTGTGACATAGGCACTTTCAGTGATCGTATTGCCATAGCTTGGGTGCGCCCCATAATCAACTTTTGAGTCTGCTGGCTCATCAGTAGTCCAGGTGACCGTGGCGCTGCTGGTAGTGATGTTAATGACAGTCAGGTCGGATATTACGGGTGCTACACCATCATCAGATATGGTCATGACTGGATTGCCACTGCAGGTGTAGG
>PVBE011633409.1_pt1 | contig 10854 bp, 11 predicted proteins | sample 1631181 | NCBI WGS metagenome assembly PVBE01 (sample SAMN08397723, study PRJNA350692) | Marine metagenome, whole genome shotgun sequencing project. | isolation source: water | place: Pacific Ocean | collected 2012-04 | reverse complement strand
TAGATTCTGTCCTTCTTGTAAGAAGTCCTTATCTATATCAAGATACAAACGATCACGACGCTGAGTATATCTAAACTGCTGGAATGAACCATTGTTTAAAACCATATCTAGAGTTTCTAGATATTGCTTAGTCATATAGTAGTTTAAGATATCAAGGGAACCAAAGGCATACAAATCATTTAAGAACATTCTATATTCAATACCAAATAAGTTAGAACGAATAGAGTTACCCACCATTCCAAAAACTTTATTGATACCAATTACATGAGATGGTATAGGTATATAATTTGTTGCTTCCTTCCAATTAGTAGTTACTGCACCTTCAACCTTAGAAGTAGTTGCAGTAGCTGCAAGACGAGTTTTATCATCTGCAGTTATCTCATGTACAAGATAACATCTCTCCATGCCATTGTAACAATTCTCCTGAAAGAACTGAAACGTGTCGTCAATTACATTGTTTACTTGTTCGTCATCTATATTGACTTGTAAGACAGGTTCTCCCAACTGCCTCTTAGCATATGTAATTAATTCTGCTTTTGAACTTGGAGATGCCATTACACACAAAAAATCCCTTCTTACCTATTTAGGAAGAAGGGATCTGAGAGTTATTCTTCCGTGGTTTCTGCCGCTGGTGCTGCTTCTTCCTCAGGTTTGTCTTCTAGAAGACCTAGAGTTTCTAGACCTCCTTCTAATTTAATTTTATATTCTTTTGCTTTAATAAGGTTTGCTTCGAGTTCAGCAATTTGCTTTTCGGTTGTAGCAATTTGCTCTTCAAAGTTTGTCTTAAGTTGTGCTGGATCCATGGTTATCACATGTAATTGTGTATGTTTTATTTATTGTAGCAGAAATATTGAAAGCTATAGAGATTCTTTCAACATCAATTGAATTTGGCATGACAAAATGTGGTAAGTATGATGGCCATAGAAACACTTCTCCTTCTTTTAAGTTTAATAGATAATCACTGCGAAAAGGGGACTCTTCATTTTTCGGAATAAATGGAGATCCTAACCACAAATCATTAAAAGCAGGGTTTTTAAATTCAATGCCACCAGATCCTTCTGGACATTTTAAATATAAAACTCCAGAAAAAATATCTCCATGTACATGCTGTTTATTGAATGAACTAGTACCCCTATTAATATTAAACCAGGCATTTTTCAAAATTAAACTACATGGAGCAAATTTCATATCTACAGAAGCAGCAGATGCTAAACGCATTACTGTTTCAAACAGAGGTCTAAATTCTTTTATCAAATAAATGTTTGCTTGAGATTGATACCCATTTATATTTGAATACCTCTCAGTAGGAAACTCTTTTTCAATTTCATATATTTTAGATAAAATTGATTCTTCAATGTTACCTACAGAAGATTTCCAAAAAGGCACACCATCCATTCTTAGTATGGAACTATTCATGACATCATCGTTAATGAATTTTCATTTGTAATAATGGGAGAAGATATAATATAATCAAACGCCAGTGAGTATCTATTACCCTCCGTAAGATTTTGTGTGACAGAGTGTTTCAAGTGTGATGGAAATAAAAATACTTCTCCTTTTTTGGGACTGAAAGCAACTGTTTGACAATTAAACATATTAAACTCTTCATACTCTAGGTGGAAGAATTCTGTAAATGGATGAAAATTTGGATTTGAAAAATTTAAAGTTCCTGCTATTTCATTTGGTTCTGGTATTTCTAGATACAAAACACCACTAATCATTGAATGTGGATGTTGATGTGCCTGTGCCCAATCTTTTGGTTCATGTACATTTAACCAAGCACCATTACATGAGTATTCATATGTTGGTTTTAATTTAAAAACTGAAGAGCAATACCTAGTAACTTCATTATCTAGATGATTAAATATGGATTTATATTCTTCTTTTGTGTGGAGATTACCTCTAGTTGTAAACCCGTTTTTATGAATATTTCTACGAGTTTCTTCTTTTTTTAAAGACTCGACAACAGAATCTTCGACAATAATGCAACTTTTATATAAAGGAGTTACAAACAAATATTCTAAATTAAAATCCATTTACAAAAATCAAATGCTATTAGTATAGCATCAATATGAAACAATTGCAACTCCATTTCCACCCCTTGCTCCCTTAGAAGATGAACCACCAGCTCCACCACCAGAACCAGTTCCATCCGCACCTTGTGTTGATGTAGAACCTCCATGAGATCCATTTCCACCAATAGTAGAACCACCTATACCAATGTTATTAGTTCCAGATGGATAACCACCTGCTCCACCACCACCAGCATAATAAGCTGGAGTGCCACCAATAGGACATAATCTACCAGCACCTCCATCTCCACCAGAATCACCCCCGCGATCACCTCCGCCACCGCTGGTTCCATTTTCTCCAACCTGTCTAGTGTCATATCCAGCAGATCCAGCACCTCCACCACCAGAAGCACCAGAGTTTCCATATTTCATACCAGATCCACCACGATATCCCTGATATTGTGTACCAGCGTTGAATGATTCTCCACTAGTATAAGAGTTTCCACCTCCAGATCCACCACTATATCCTTGGTTGACGGCACCGATATACGTTCCACCGCCACCGCCACCAATTGCGGTTATTGTTCCAAAAGAACTATTTGAACCAGAAGTACCATTAACTTCGCCACTTCCAGTACCACCAGCGCCGCCACCACCAACGGTATATGAAATTGATTGTCCTGGGACTACAGAATAGTGTGGTTTCCAAACAAGTCCACCTGCTCCTCCACCACCACGGGGACCAGATCCAGTGGTATTAGATCCAGCACCTCCGCCGCCGCCAGCAATAACCAATACTTCACATGAATCTATACCAGCAGGAACTGTCCAACTGCCTGATCCAATACTGCTAAAAATTTGAGGTATGGTGTCTTTAGTTTTGTACCTAACAATTACAATACCTTTACTTCCATTACCGCCTCTATATGTCTGGTAATTGTTATTTCCAGATCCTACACTTCCTCCACCACATCCGTAACCAGTACCATCTCCGCCATTACTAGTGCCGCTATTACCGCTACCACCACCGCCAAATCCACCATTAGAAGTTCCACTAGCCATTCCACCGCCACCACCAGCAGCATAATATCTGTCAGTACCATCAAAATTAAAGAAGATACCATCTCCACCTTTTGCAGATTGACTACCTCCAGATCCTTGTTCTCCAGCGCCTCCACCTCCGCCACCATGGGTGCCACCCATGGCACCGCCTTGCTGTCCAAAAGTTTGGCAAATACCTTCATTCAATACTGGTGAGTAACTTCTGTATGGATATCCTCTATCACCGTATCCACCTAGACGACCTCCTCCACCACAACCGCCATCAATATATTGATTTTGTGCAGAATCACTTGGAGATGCGTTATATCCAGGACCACCGCCACCACCTTTAGCTACAATACTTGTTCCAAAAGAACTATCTTGTCCTCTTCCACCATAAGACGCTGCCCCTGAACCAGGTGTTCCTGGAGGTTGTCCAGTTCCACCATCCCCAACAGTAATATTATAAGTTCCTTCACTAAGTTGAACATTAGAGGCGTAGACAACGCCGCCACCTCCGCCACCGCCAGCGTACCACATAGCGCCACCACCGCCACCAGCAACAACTAAGACTTCACATACCGCTCCTGAGGGAGCGGAGTTTACAATAAATGGACCACTAGATTCATAAGTATGAACCCTATAATTTCCTACATCAGTTACAGTTCCACCAGAAGCATCAAGTCCTGCAGAACCTCCACCAACTTTTGCCCAAACTGTTCCAGTCCACACTTCAACTTGGAAATTTTCCTCGTTAAAAATCAACGTTCCTACAGGGGAATTGGTTGGTTTATTTGAATTTGTATAATTAGGAAGACCAACCCCAAGTGTTGAATTTAAAGTTCCTACGTTTAGTGTAGACATCGTATCCTGGCTTTAATAGTATTTATTTGAAAAATTTGTTTCTTACTTGAGTCCTTCTGTTTACCAACGCATTCCATTCTTCGTGTTGACCATCTAATTCCTTTTGGATATATGCAATCATCCACTCCTCTGGAGAAGGATATTCAGATTTTCTCTTTATATTTAAACAACGATTTTTTTCAACCGTTGAAAATGATTTAAGTTTTTCATCTAGTTTTTCTTTTGAAGGTTTATCAAATTTTTCTGATAACCAATTAATATGTTCGTATTTAGTTCCATCACCATCAATTACATAATCAAGTTGATAACGATAATTTGTATACCTTTTTAGAAAAATTTGATAAGTTAGTATATAATCTTCAATCATATGGTCCTCCATCATCCTGACAAGTTGGACATTCTTCCAAACTCATAACCTCTTCAATAAAAATTGAATTATCTTCATCTTTAAAATATTCTAATGTAATTTCCTCAAGAAGACGCATTGCTTCTTTAGTAGCAGACATTGCTTTTTCAATCTTCGCTTTCTTGTCCATTGTTACTATGAAATACCCATCCTGTCAAAATGTATTTATCTTCATCATATGAGACGACACCTCTATGTGGATGTGTATATGATGCAGGAAATACAATCATATTTCCTTTTTTAGATTTGCTCTTGTAGTCTTGCCATGGAAAAAATGTTCCGCCATTCTCAACATCATTAAGATATAATACGAAAACCAATACTCTAGTAGAAGTTTTATATGTTGCGGAATCTCCATGTAAAGCATAAAATCCTTCACCTGGAGCATAATGATGGATTTGTAATGGTTCTTTAAATTGAACTTCCCCTATAATATTATTCAGTCCAGTATCTTTTAAATAATGATCAATTACTCCAAAAATATATTCTGAAAAATCTTTTATCCTATATTTAACTGGGTCTATATCAGAATTATCTAATAAAGAAAAATATAAATCAGTGCTTTTCTTTACATTTGGTTCTACTTTACAATCAGAATTGTGTTGACCACACAATCCAGGCATTGTTAATCCTCTCTCTTTTGCTTCTTGGAATAATTCTACAAACAGATCGCAGTGGTCAGGATCATATTGATATTCGTAAATTAAATTTTTCATCTTAAAACATCTGGTCTACTGAAAAACACACCATCTCTCATGGCAGTAAGATATCCACCCGAAAGTAATTGCTCATCAACTTTAACGTTGATAGTCCAAACAATTCTTTCTTCATCAGAATTACTTGGTTGTACTTTATGCCACAACCAACCAGGAAATACAACAATATCTCCTGTTTTTACTTCTAATTCTTTCCAAGGATAACTTCCGTTTGTCCTTGGTTCCATTGCCCTAATATCATGTAAAGGATCTCTAAACATAATATTACCAGAATTTTCTGGAACTTTGATATAACATGCTATTACTAAATGAGATAATGCATGATTATGTTCCAGAGTTTCACCAGTTTTATAATGGGAATTATACCAAGAGTTGTAAATATAATAAGGAATTTCCAATGGATATTCCCAAGCGTTCATTATATTTCTTAGTCTCGGATGTAACCAATCTAAAAATTCCCAGTTTTCTTTTCTGAGATGTGGTTGTTTATTTGGCAAATCTGTACATAGAGAAGCAGTTGAACACGCTTCTCCATTTTCTAAAAATACTTTTCTTACCTGCCTTTCTCCACATAGAGAAAATGTTTCTTCAATAACAGGCATTATTTTTTCATAATCAAAATCATAATGCTCCCTCCAAACAATTGGAGCGTTCGTGAATAATGGATTCATAACAATAAAATACTATATTACTATATTTGTATTTATCTTAACCAACCAGAGATATAATATCCGCCTGGTTGTCCAGATGGAACACCATTATGACTTTCGTTAAAATATGTACATCCACCAGCAGTGTTCCATCTCATTCCCCAGGAAGTATTACCACCACCAGTAAAGTCTGCCCATACCTGAGTTCCACTACAATAAGTATTTGTGTTTAATGAAGTGTTCCAAGAAGATGGATAACTGGATGTAGTAATATCAAACTTTGCCATATCACCAGCATTTGTTGTGTTATTACCATTGGTTGGATATGATCTAGACCCACCTTTAGATCTAATTAGATTACCACTGTTATATCCATTATTGTAGTTTGCTACTAGAGTCAATCCCCAAGCATCTGGATTGTTTGTTGTGCTGGTCATATAATTCAGTTCGGTAGCTGGTAAAATCCAATCATTGGTGCTATCTGGAGTTGAAGGAGTTCCTGCTCCAGAATTACTGTATCCAGAATTAAAGTTGCTTCCAGTTCCTCTTTGTGCTGCTAAAGCATACATTCTACCACCATGATTTTTCAAGTACATTTCTTTGTTGGTGGAAGAAGATGTCATTACATAATACATGCCGTCTGCTGAACCATCTGCTTGGGAAACATATTCAAATGGATTAGATGAAGTTCCATCTGGACCAGAAGTATGTGAAGCAAGGAGAACCCAACCAGCATTTCCAACGCCGTCAGAGTCAGCAACATATACTTCAAGACCTTCAGCGTCTGTCTCTGTACTATATCTAATAGCACCAACTGGTGCCGCAACTCTCTGTGAATTATTACCTACAGGAATTGCCCAATAAGAAGTTGCGGCACTTCCATCCAGACCAACTCCGCCAGGAATTACAATATTTCCAGACTCACCTGTAGTAGTTATTTCATCTACTTTAATTTTACTTGCCATAGTAGTTAATTAGGTGACCACAAAAATTGAACTAATGAGATTCTTTTTTCAATAAACCACCGCTCAGTAACAATTTGAGCATGTGGAATATTTCCATAATACATAACCAGTCTATTATATTTTGCTGGTATCACTCCTAGAAGTTTAGAGTCTTTACACCATGGTGATTTGGTGGGACTCTCTATATTAGTATATAGGCCAGTTCCCTCTCCCTCAGCGTAATTTTCATTCATGTACCACGTTGCCGCAATATGAGTTTCTCCATCTGTATGTGGTACATAATGATGTGTTTTATACTTATTAAATTTTTTGTCAAACATTTGAAAAATATTTCCAAACAAAATAAATGGATTGTCCCATCTAATACGGAGTTTGTTTGGATCTTGATTAAAAAATTTTACAGCAATATGATATATTACTTCTGAAAATTTAGGAGCATCGTAAAATGCAAATTGTATTCTGCCATCATAATATTTCTTCCCATTATCTTTTGAACTGTATATTCCAGGAAGTTTTATTGGGTGTGTAGATAATGATAACTTTTTAATCTCTTCTGGTCTTTTCCAGAAATTATCTACGTATATGTAACGACCCCAAGACTCTTCTTTTACTTGGATGTCTAGGGTTTCATTTACTTCAAAAACATAATCTAAATCAATCAAATTCATAAATTTTAATATGCAATAGTTGTCTTACCAGAATCCCAGGCATATGTTCCAGCATATACACCTTTTGTTGTTCCCGTACTTAAGTTAGATTGAACAGTAGCACCAGTATTAGTACCAGTATTAGTACCAGAAGTAGTCCAACTAGAATTAGAAGCAGCACAATCGATAAGTGTTACTCCACCACCTCCAGAGTAATTACCAGTCCAATCACTTCCAATATATAATGAATTTGTTCCTACCCAGTTGGCAAGACTGCTATTATCGTAGTGAGCAGAGTGTTTGCCGTTGGCGTTTACTTCGCGAATTACACAGTTATAATGATCTCCATCTACATCATTATATCCAGCATTGAATCCCATAAACGCCACAGAATATTGATTTGTTCTTCCACCATTATCTCTTCTAATATATGCTCCGTAAATAGCAGAACTATTATTTCTTAGTGATAATGCATGGTAATCTCTTGCGCCACTATTAGTACAATTAAATGTAGTTTGTCCTGGAGCACATACAATTTTTAAATTCTTATCATTATCCCAGACACAAGCACCATTGTAACTAGAACCAGACATGTTATTGCTGGTATTAATCGTATATGCTCCAGGAAGAACAATAATCATAGATCCTGATGGAGCACTATCAAATGCATAACTGGGATTTGCCCAAGCACCTGTATCTGATGTACCACTATTGCTATCATTGCCAGAAGGATCGACATAATATTTTGTTCCCGAGAAACTATCAATCAAGGATTGATAAGCATCTGGCCAGACGCCACCAGCAGCACCGCCACTACCATCAGAATAGTACCAGATTGGTTCGTTATTGTTTTCTGCGTCTTCACCACCATAAATCTCAAGGAGTTTTTTATCTATATTAAATCCAGTGAGACCCATAACTAACCCTGTAGTAGGGCGAGTACCATCATTCCACATAGGAATTGATAAATTACTTGCGCTCAATGTTCCTTGAACATCTAGTGTATGTCCAGTAGGAATTCGCACCGTATTATTATACGCTGTAATTCCTTGAATGTCGTGAACTGATAAACTACTCATTTATACAATACTCCAAGACGCGCCGTCAGCAATGGTAATCGTTGTATTGTTATTTATAGTGATAGGTCCAGCGGACATACAGTTTGTGTTTTGAGGGACTGTGATGTTTTCAGCAATAGTATTTCTATTTGCCTTGAATATACCATAAGTATCCAACCATTGCTTATCACCATTAGCATATAAAATGCCAGTCATTCCAACTGTACCCGTCACATCTAGATCATATGTGAGGTTGGTGTTACCTGCTCTGTTGATACCAACCTTAGTTCCTCTGTAAATATCAGTTCCATTAGCAGTCTCAGTCCAACGAGAAGTGACAAATGGTGATCCATCTTGATATAGAATTCCAGTGAAGTTAATATTACCACCAACTTCAAGTTTATAAGTAGAATCAACAGAAGTAAGACCAATAGCAGTATTACCAGCACCATCCATCAAGAGACCAGCAACAGTTGCTAGTGTGAATGTAGTACCACCGTCAGCAGTAGATGGTGTAATCTCAAATAGATCGTCTCCTGCTACTTGGTTGCCAATTCTAAAGTTTTTGTGTCCGGAAGCTCCAGCAAAGATAATTGGAGCACCAGAGTTACCATTAGCATCACCAATTGTAATACTGGTGTCTACTCCAATTGATCCTCTAACATCAAGGGTGTAATCTACCGTGTTATTAGTAACATTTACACCAAGTTTGCCATCGTGGGTAAATATGAACTTCTGACTTCTTGCGTTGTTTGCTCCAGTGAGAATATGTAGAGAATATACTGCCAGTTTTCCATAACCAGAGGCATCACAACCAAGATTGAATTGAGTGCCGCTATCACTGTACTGACCATTTAATCTTAGATTTCCGCCAATCTCTAGTGCTGTTCCAGCAGATGCTCTGGAAATACCGAGAGTTTGATTTGATGTATTCCATCCAAACACTCCAGCAGTAATATTACCATTGACTGTTAGGTTGCTGTTTGTAGATAAAGCACCAGTGAATCCACCTGTGCCACCAACAACTAAGTTAGAAGAACCACCAGACAAGGTTAGAGTACCTGTCATGGTATCTCCTGCCTTCAGTACGTTATCTGAAGCAGCACCCGTTAAAGCAGCGGTAATAGTGCCAGCAGCGAAATTACCTGCGTTATCACGAGTAACAGCAGTGCTAACAACGTTAGCAGAATTAAATTGAATGTTTGCTGCGTTCCAAATGATATTATTATTAATTTTAAAATCATTGGCAGAAGCAACAATAGCGTTTAAAGTTCCACTACCGTTTGTAGCATTACCACCAGATACTTCCAACCTCACATTGTAATCTGAAGCAACTAAACTGCTTGATTTGAAGTCGATAGTTGGAGTTGATGAATTTCCATCAGTTCTTCCAAGTAGTAAACGAGCAGTTCCTGAATCACTTTCCAATGATGCAGTTTCAAAAGTTCCACCATCATTAAGAGTAAAGTCTTGGAAAAATACTTGATTGCTAGCAGTACCAATTTTAACAGCACCAGTAGCATTGCCACTTGTTAAAGATCCAGTAATAATGGTATAATTATTAAAAGCATCATTATTATCTACGTTAGTTACAACATTTGTAATTAGAAGAATACCAGGAGATACTACACCATCAATTTCATATAGGTTAACTGATTGACCGATTAAGAATGGAGATGCAGTGAGAACCTGATCTTGAATATAAATGTCAACTCTTTGTTGATTTGTAGTGGTAAGAATTCTTACTTTGTTGTTAAAGTCTTTAGCAGTTTGATATGTTGGAAGTCGGTTATCACTAAGAGTTCCATAATTAATATTAAGAGCGTTTGAATACCACAATCCTTGACGATTATCTAAACGGTCAGAATCAAGTTCTGTTCCAGGACCATCATTTAATGAAGTCCAAACTTTACCCCATGTTCCAAATGTACCTAACGTAGATCCAGATCCACGGATGTACATATTATCATTGTCAGTAAATGCTAGTTGTCTTACACCACCATAAGTGGCGTCAGTACCAGAACCACCATTCCTGATAGTCATTACTAAGTGTCTTGATCCACCATCTGTTAGACCATCAGCAGAGTTATTCTTAGTATCAGCAATTACACCAGCAGTAAATGCGTTTGGTAGTGGATTTGATGTTGGGTTATTAACACCAGTAATAAGTCTTAGTGTATTACCAGACTGACCAGAAATAGCAATATTATACGTTCCAGAAAGTCTATCTGTTGGCAATGTACCAGAACTCAAGTTTCCAGCATTTAGATAGAATGAACCTTGAGCACCGTCAAGCAAATCAGCATCCAGTCCACTATCAGCACCTGTCTTAAGTCTTACAGAACCATTACCTTGTAGTCCAATATCAAATTGATTCTTATCAAATCTAGCAACACCAACTGTACCAAAATCATCAGCAGAAATTGTATTTGCTGTCGCTCTTAAAACATCAATAGAAGTATTAGCATACATTTTATTGACAGTAGAAACTTTAG
>PVBE011497557.1_pt1 | contig 10854 bp, 9 predicted proteins | sample 1631181 | NCBI WGS metagenome assembly PVBE01 (sample SAMN08397723, study PRJNA350692) | Marine metagenome, whole genome shotgun sequencing project. | isolation source: water | place: Pacific Ocean | collected 2012-04 | reverse complement strand
TTCAGCGCCCCTCATGTCCCACAACGTGTACAACGCGATCGCCCTTGCGTCCCATGCCGGCCAGACGCAAGCCTCGCTCAATGGTCTGCGAGTCTGTTTCAAGAGCATTATCCAACACCAGCAGGCGGAGTGCCTCCTGCTGCTGGCGCTCCTGTTCCTGACGGAGAATCGTGCGTTTCTCGACCTGCCGTTGGAGGTCATTGCTCGCATCGGTGGTGACGAACAAATGGACGATAACGCAGGCTGTGGCAACCAACGCGCTGAAGATGGCACCTGTTGCCCAAGAGGAAGTACGCTGCGTGGTCGACTGTTCTGAGGTCGCACTACGGCGTGCCATAGAGGCCCCCTCCCAGAAGCTGCTCTTCAATGCGGAGCAGTTGATTGTACTTGGCGACTCGGTCTGTTCGGCAAAGCGAGCCTGTCTTGATCTGCCCACAGTTCAACGCAACTGCGAGGTCTGCGATGGTCGTGTCCTCAGATTCGCCGCTGCGGTGTGAAATGACAGTTGCGAAATCGTTGGCCTGAGCTTGCTGCACACAGTGAATGGTCTCGGTCAGTGTGCCGATCTGATTCATTTTGATGAGGATCGCATTGGCGACCTCCTCCTTGATGCCGCGCTCGAGGCGTTCTGAGTTGGTGACAAACAGGTCATCACCGACGATTTGCACTTTGCTGCACAGCTCTGTGGAAAGGCGTTGCCACCCGTCCCAGTCGTCCTCTCCCAGAGGGTCTTCGATGGACTCAATGGGGAACCGATCGATCCACCCTGCATAGAGCTCAATCAGATCGTCGACACTCTTTTCAGGTCTTGCCTCGGCCTGCAGCACATAGCGGCCGTCCTCCATAAATTCATTCGCGGCGCAGTCCAGACAGATTGTGACATCTTCACCTGCGTCGTATCCGGCATCCTCGATGGCGCGGACGATGTACTCAAGTGCTTCTTCGTTACTCCCGAGGTTTGGCGCAAACCCGCCTTCGTCACCGACAGAAGTCGACAATCCCGCACTTGAGAGAACAGACTTCAGTGTATGGAAGACCTCGGCGCCGATTTGCAGAGCTTCTCGAAATGACCGAGCGCCTGACGGCGCGATCATGAACTCTTGAATATCCACGTTGTTGTCTGCGTGGGCACCCCCGTTGAGGATGTTCATCATCGGGACCGGCAACGTCCGCCCGCCAATCCCGCCAAGGTAGCGCCAAAGTGGCATCCCGAGTGCCTCTGCCGAGGCGTGTGCTGCGGCGCAGCTGACTGCGAGAATCGAATTGGCCCCCAGGCGGCTCTTGTTGGGCGTACCGTCCAGGTCGATGAGGGTGCGATCGATCAACGCCTGTTCAGTGGCAGGGACTCCGATGAGCTCCGGCTCAATCTCCTCGTGGATATTTCGCACAGCGCCCAGGACCCCACGTCCCAGATATCGATCGTCCCCGTCGCGCAGTTCATGGGCCTCGTGGGCTCCTGTACTGGCTCCTGACGGTACAATGGCACTGCCGCAGTCTCCCGACTCCAATTCCACTTCTGCCTCAACTGTGGGGTTGCCCCTTGAATCGAGCACCTCGCGAGCAGTGATTCTCGTGATACCGAACATGTGGACCTCGTGTTTCAGGTGTTTGCGCTGATCAGCCGCCACCAGCATCTCAGGAACTGTATCCTGTTATGCTCAAAGACGTTGCCGCTGTAAACCCCCGACCGAGAAAACCCCCGGGCTTCTCGTGTTGGTCAGGTGATTCGGGAGGGGTAGGATAGGTCGAATCGTGTTGAAGGATGGGTTGTGAGTATGAAGACAATGAAACCACTGGCGGCCCTGCCGACGTTGATCACGTTGGGAAATGCCTTCTGCGGGCTTCTGGCCGTGACGTACATCGTCGATGCGATGCATGGTGTTGCGACAGAAACACCTCATGTCTTTCATGAATCGCTTCAAAAAGCCGTGATGTGTTTGCTGGTGGCGATGGTGTTCGACTTTCTGGACGGAAAAGTGGCGCGCCTCACTGGGAGTGCGTCCGAGTTCGGTGTGCAGGTGGATTCACTCAGCGACGTCATCTCATTTGGCCTCGTCCCGGCGTTGCTCTTCAAGACACTGGCGCACTATGAATTCGACATGTCGCCAAAGAGGGCTCTGGTTCTGTCGGCGTTCTATCTGTTCGGAGCAGTACTTCGTCTGGCGCGCTACAATGTTGAAACGGACGAAGCAGATGACCACTCAGGATTCAAGGGTCTGCCCAGCCCGGCTGCTGCGGCGGGTATTGCCAGTCTGGTTTTCTTCTATTGCGGTCGACAGTATCAGGAACTTGATGGGGTCATTTCCACCTCTTTTCCCTGGATCGTGGTGATTTTGGGAGTGCTGATGTGGACGCAGTTGCCCTACATCCACTTTGCCAATGTGCTGCTGACGGAGAAACGCCACTACTCGCACATGCTTCTGATCCTGATTGCCATCGGGGCCATCCTCTTTGAGCCTGCGGCGGGTATCGCGCTTGTCATGCTGAGCTATGCTGCGTCCGGCCCCGTCCTGTATGTGTGGGGCAAATGCACGGGTCGTACAACGATAGAAGGTGAGTCGCTCCTTTGACCACAGGTCCGCCCGTTCAGGTATTGCTGGGCCTGGGCTCGAACCTCGGTGATCGAGAGGCGGCGCTGCTGCGTGTTCTTCATCTCATTCGAGAGACGCCTGAGATAGAGTTGGCGAGTGTCTCCCATCTGTATGAGACCACACCGCTGGATTGCCCTGTGGGATCGGGCGATTATCTGAACGCCGCCGTGGTGGTCACTGTCTGCAGCTGGAGCGCCCGGCAGCTGTTGAATTGGTGCCTTCGAACGGAGTTGGCGGCGGGGCGGGAGCGAACACAGATCAATGCTCCCAGGACATTGGACATTGACTTGCTTCTTTTTGGGGAGCAGATTGTCGCGACCTCGGGCTTGAAGGTCCCTCATCCGAGGTTGCACAGCCGGGCTTTTGTCCTGGTACCCGCGGCAGATGTCGCCGGTGATTGGTGTCACCCCGTTGAAGGGAGAACGGTCCGTGAGCTGCTGTATGCTCTGGACGAAACGTGCGGAGTGAGTCGCGTGGAGTCATTGGAGTGGGCGCATGCCATCAGTCATTCGTCGCGCTAGCGACATCAGAACGATCGTCGCCGATTGGCGCGGTGCTCGGCGATCTGTCGGGTTTGTGCCAACCATGGGTGCTCTCCACGAGGGGCACTGCTCGCTGATTCGTGCGGCTCTTGAGGATTGTGACAAGGTCATTGTCAGCATTTTCGTGAATCCGTTGCAGTTCGATCGGCAAGGTGATTTTGAGTCCTATCCGAGCACAGAGGAGGAGGATGTCCGCATTCTCATGGACATCGGTGTTCAGGGGATCTACCTGCCTCGTCATCGCGACCTCTTCGGCAGTGGATTCTCAACGCGCGTCTTGCAGTCGTCCTTGACAGAGCATCTCTGCGGTGCGTCGCGTCCAGGTCACTTCGAAGGGGTCCTGACGATAGTCTGCAAGCTCTTCAACATCACGATGCCTGACAAGGCGTTCTTTGGACGCAAGGATCTACAGCAAGGTCGTGTCATTCAGAAGATGACGCGCGATCTCAATTTTCCCATTGAGGTTGACCTTCTGCCGACAGTCCGTGAGGCAGATGGCCTGGCCTTGTCGTCCCGCAACAGTCTTCTGACCCCGGCTCATAGAGAGTCCGCTGCGGGGATCCATGCGGCGCTGATCAGTGCTCGGGAGGCCACCCTGGGATCTCCTCAGGACGCCGCCGCATTGGTTGCGGCAATAACTGAGGCCCTGGCTGCGTTGGATGGTGCGACTGTGGACTACTGTCAGATTTGTGATTCCGAGGAACTTCAGCCACGGGTGGGCAATGTTGAGTCTGGCGACGTGATGGCCGTAGCTGTGTTCTTCGGTGCTGTACGGCTCATCGACAATGTCGAACTGGGCGGGAGTTCCTGACGTGTCCGATGATTCAGTTCACGAATGGGCGTATGCAAAACTCAACCTCTTTCTTGAGGTCACGGGGCGTCGCGATGATGGTTATCACGAACTCTATACCGTGATGCATGAGATTGATCTGTGCGATGAATTGCGCCTTACGAAATCGGATCAAAAGTCACTCGTTGTCTCCGACCCATCCATTCCGTGTGATCAAAATAATCTCGCTTATCAGGCATTGAGTGCTCTTGAAAAAAGTGTGGGGCAGACGCTCAACCTCCGCATGGAATTGACCAAGAACATTCCGGCCGGAGGTGGACTCGGCGGTGGTTCGGCCGATGCGGCAGCGGTGATCCGCGGAGCCAACCGATTGTTCCAATTGGGACTCGGTGTCGAAGCCATGCGGGAAGTCGCTGCTCTCTGCGGCTCCGACACGGCCTTTTTCATTGAGGGCGGCACTGCCGTCTGCCGAGGGAGGGGCGAGAAAGTCACGACTCTGTCTCAGGCACCGTCACTCCACTTTGTGTTGCTCATGCCTCCATTCCCCCTTTCGACTCCTGATGTTTATGATGCACTGATACTGGCAGATAACGTGAAAGAGGGCTATGATCTGCTGAGTCACCTCTCAATCGGGGACGCGAGCGCAACGGCGGGTTGTCTTTTCAACCGGCTGGAGGCTGCAGCTTGTCAAGTAGCTCCTGAGCTACAGCACTTGATGCAGAGTCTGGCTCACGCTGATCCCCATGTTTCCGGAAGTGGTTCAACAGTCTTTTTTGTGCGACCGGATAGGCGGTCGGCAGAGGCATTCGCCGCTGAATTACAAGACATAGGTGTGGGTCGAGTCGTGGTCAATGGATCCGCGAAGCGAGCAAAGGGACGAGATGAAGATCACTGATGTGCGGATCAAGGTCGTTGCCGGTGGAAGCGGCGCAGAGAAGCTGAGGGGTTGGTGTTCCATCACATTCGATGGCGCGTTCGTCGTTCGAGACGTCAAGATCATCGAGGGAGCCGATGGGCTCTTTCTCGCGATGCCGTCCCGTCGAACGATGGATCGTTGTTGCGGGTGTGGCGGAAAGAACCACATCCAAGCTCGCTTCTGTAATGACTGTGGCAAGAAATTGCCTGAAATGCCGGCCGGCGGCCCTAATGGTGGTCGCCGAGTGTTCGTCGATATCGCTCATCCCATCAATGCGGAAATGCGGGAGTCTATCCACAGGAAGGTGTTGCAGGTCTTCTCAGAGGAAGCAGGACGAGATACTGCCGGTGAATCTGATGCCACCAGTCATGCGTCGGACAACGGTTGGGGATCCGGCGAGACCGATGATTGACCTGAGCCGAGCATCGATGCCATGAAGGTGCATGGAACTGTGCTTCTCGGCGCTTCGCGAGCTGGTGTATCAGTTGCGTCCGCGCTGGCTGAGGCAGGTCTTCCCTTACTGGGTGTTTGGAACCGTTCAAGAGTCGAGGGAACCGACATCGATCGTTCTTTACTTGGCTGGCAGCCGGGCGGTGCGACGCAGTCCAGGGCTTGCCTCTACATGATAGCGGTAGCTGACGATGCCATCGGTGAGGTCGCATCGTGGTTGGGGGACCTTGAAGAGCCAGACTCTGAGAGTCTGATCTGCCACCTGTCCGGTGCGATGGGGCCGGACGTTGTCCTGCCCGCCTGCGCAGGAGGCGCAAAAGCCGCAGCGATCCATCCTCTACGCAGCTTCGCAGATCGTTGCACTGGTGGAGGCTCTTTGCGAGGTGTGTATTGCGGGATGGAATCCGACGACGCTGCTGCCACAACGTGGATGGCGGACCTGCTCGTCGCAGCAGGAGCTCACGTCTTTGATTTCCCCGCGGCTCATCGCTTCCGATATCACATGGCGGCAACGGCTTCGTGCAATTTTCTTGTGACGCTTTTCGACTTGGCTTGTCGTCACATGGCGGCCACGGGAATGGAGGAGGCCGTAGCACGGGCCGCTCTCCTGGACCTCATGGGTCGTACTCTGACCAACATTGAGCAGGTGGGCAGCGAGGCTGCGTTGACCGGCCCCATTGTGCGGGGTGACGCGGAGGTTGTGAGGGGGCATTTGGAATTGCTCAATGCTCATCCGAAAGACAAGGCTCTCTACTGCGCTCTGGCCCGAGCGACACGAGATTTGGGTCTTCGCGACGGACGTCCTTCGGAAGAAGCGTCTGAGCGAATCCTGCGACTTATTGAAGGTGATGACTCATGCCAGTTGTGACGTTGACCGCGTTCACAACTGACGGCGTCCTGGCCCAAGCGGCAGCATGCAGAGAGGCGTGGCGGCTTGCCATCTCCGAGTCAGGTGCAACCGGAGTCTTGCTCCTGGAGTTGCGCCTCGACCTTCTCGACGATCCTCTGACAGGCCCTGAGATTGTAGAGGCTCTCGGGAGTGGTGTTCTGGTAACGGCACGATTGGCAGAGGACGGTGGAAGTGGCCGTCTGCAGGATGATGAATGCCGCTCTGAATTACTCGTTGATACCTGCCGCGCCGGAGCGGACTGGGTCGATCTTGAGTGGGACGCCAAGGGGGTCGATGCGTCTGTTCTCTGCGCGAAGACCGTCCTCTCTGTACATGACTTCCGTGGCGACCGATCGGCCATAGAGAGCGCTGTCGCGAGTATGCGATCCTCCAGTCCTGACAGGATCAAGGTCGCGATGACCGCCAACAACCTTGGTGACCTTGCGTGGACCCTGGACCTTGACGTTGAATTGGGTGAGCGCGGGGGGTGTTTTTCGATGGGTGAGCTGGGTCGTCTATCAAGGTGGCACCCTCTCCTGCAAAGTGGATCTGTCGATTGGATTTACTGCTCCGGTGGGGCATTGCCTGTCGCGCCCGGCCAGCCGGTCTTTACAGAGTTCCTGGAGCAGGCTCGCCGCTTTTGGGAGAAGCCGGTGGGGATCGGGCGCTTTCTCGCATTGCTGGGGCATCCAACCCACCACAGTCTCTCGCCACGATCCTTCAACGCTATTCTGGCGGACCGGAGCATACCTGCGGTGTATTTGACTCTGCCGTGCGGCAATCTCAGTGGTTTGGCTGACCTTATGGGGCGAGCATCCTTCGCAGGGTTTTCTGTTACCGCGCCGCACAAAGTCGAGGCTCTAACGAGTGCCGACACCCGAAGCGACGAGGCCCTTCATGTCGGTGCAGCCAACACACTTGTTTCTGGCTCCGATTCGGAGCTGCGAGCCGAGAATACAGACGTTGTGGGCGTTCGCAATCCACTTTCGGCAGCGTTGCAGCGTGTCGGACTCTCAAAGGTCGATCGAGCCCTTGTGATCGGTGCCGGCGGTGCGGCACGCGCAGGTGTTGCTGCCCTGCAGGATCTTGCGACCGCTGTTTTCGTGACTTCTCGTCGAGAGGAACCGGGGACGAGTATGGCGAGGGCATTGCGTGCGTCCTTTCTTTCCATGAGTGAGGCGGCGGAAGGTGGTTTTGGCATCGTTGTTAATGCGACACCTGCAGGCGGGCCGACGCAACTCGGGAAGCGACCCCTTCCCGACACCTGTACTCAAGGGTCGATTGCCTGCCTCGACATGAATTACCGTCCGGCCACCACGCCGTTTCTTGCCGGTGCTCTTGCCAATGGTGCGCAGGCTGTCGGGGGGCTCGAGATGTTCTCAGAGCAAGCCCGAGAGCAGTGGCGGCTGCTTCTTCCTGAGGAGGTGTCAGCAGTCGCGGCGCTCGGGAAATCTGTGGAGCATGTCGCGAATCAACGTCAATCGGACCTGGTTCTCGTTGGCGGTCGTGGATCGGGGAAATCGACGGTCGGCCGCCTGCTTGCTGAGCAGAGCGGGTGCTCTTTCATTGACATGGACAACGAGATTGAGTCTGCCATGGGAATGAGTATTGCAGAATTTTTTGCGAGGCATGGCGAGGAGGAGTTTCGTAAGAGGGAATCCGATTGGGCCACAGCGCTTTCGGATGATTGTGTCGGTGGTCGGGTTATTGCGACCGGTGGAGGGGCGATCTTGACAGAGGCTGTCCGCAGGACATTGAGAGCCTGTGGCTGCGTAGTGTTCCTGGACGTCACCTCAGAAGTCGCTCTCAGAAGAGTACAGGGAAGCACGACGGATCGTCCAGCGCTGACTCAGCTCGATCCATCAGCGGAAATGGAGTTCATCCTGTCGGCGCGGCGACCTCTTTATCTCGAGACCGCCGATTTTGTTGTGAGCGCGGATGCCGACTCTGATGAAGTCGTGCAAAAACTGGCGTCGATCCAATTGGGTCAGTGTCTTTTGCTGGGAGCGTGAAGCGAGCACACGGTCTCGGTAGGGTGTGTGGTGAAAGACTTGGTCTGAAAAGGAATGCAGCTCAACGTGGAAACAGTTAGACAGGCAAAGATTCGGGGAGCGGTGGTTTGGCTTTGGGTCCTCCTCTGTCTGTCTGTGCCACTGGCATCGCAGGAGGTTTCCAAGGTAGCTTCGAAGCCTCAAGACCCTGTCGCGTTGCTGGAGAAAAGCGACAAGTCGTTTTTTGATATTCGAAATGAAGCGGACGCGCTTTGGTCCAAGGGTGATGCCATGCAGCAGCGACTCACTGCGCTGGCCGGCAAGAAGGGGCTGTCTCCTAATGTCTTTATCGGCGTGGGCAGTGTCCTGGCCGAAAAGGTCGTGGATGCCGACGCAGCCTCGACTCTCAAGCTGTATGTTGACGCGATCATCGTCGGGCGCTTTCAGAAGGACTCGGACGTTGACAAGGTGATCGAGTTCGTCGTTGTCGTCTTTCATCACCGAGGTCTCGTCCTCACCGAACTGGCCAGCCATGTGGGCGTGTCAGATTCGGCGCGATTGACGCGTCTGGTCGACCTTCTTCAGGCGCTTGTTCGGTTTTCCCGTCCAGTCGGCGTGAACGGTCGCGACTCTGACCGACCTCACACACGTTTTGCGGTGGTGAATCAACTTGTCGGAATGCTCGCTGCCAATCCGACGATCGATGCTGCGGCTGCCGTGACTATCATGAATGCGCTGACGTCTCTCGCTTCAGATCAGGTTCGTCTGCCTGACCGCCTTGCCTGGATCGCATGGTGGAAAGCTCTATCTGCACGCCCTGGAATTGGCGCAGAAATGGCGCTTTCGACAGATGCCATTCTGACGGCATTGCTGGAGAAGGAGAGAGCGGAATCGGAGAAGCTCCGTGAGCGTCTCCTTCAGGAGTCTCTCGCTGTGTTGGATCACATGGAGACGATGAAGCTTCCACCCCTGGAGCACATTGTGAGCTCTCATGATGCGGTCCGCGCCAGGGCGATTGCTGTAGTCAAGGCCGTCCTGCCTGAAACAACCGCGGAATGGCAGCTGAAAACGCTGGAGCGCGTCCTCGCCCTTCTCAGCGATCCTGTCGGTGGGCCAATCAGTCGTCACGAGACGATCGCGTTGGCAGGGGCGCTTGGTGCCGTGGTCGGGGACGCTGATCGCTCTCGGCTCTCGAAAGTAGTCTTGAAGGTTTCAGTTGATGGTCAACCCGAACTGGCAGAGAGCCTGTTGAAGTGTATTGTCGGCATGGGCATCTTAACGGATGTTGCGCCGGTGACTGCCGTTTATGAATTGGCAAGAGCTGGCGGCGAAGGCTGGTTGTCGGTGAAGCAGTTGGCCATGAAGGCGGCCCAATTGAACGGGAGTGGACTTCCGTTGGTTATTCATGCGTTGGACGACCCTGTCGCAGGGATTCGCGGCGATGCGGCACTTGCGATTGAGGCACTTCAGGATGCTTCGGTGCCGGAAGGCGTGACGCTTCCTGTTGTGGCCCTTGCTCATCACGCACTTGTAGAGGTCGATGCAGCGGCGCGTGGTCGGATGCTTGAATCGCTTGATGTCCTGATTCGCAGCAAGCCGGCTCGATTGAACACGGACGTGCTCACATCAGTGATCGCTCTTGTGAAGCACTCTGATCCTGCACCTCGAATGGCTGCGCTTCGGATTCTCACAGTGGTAGCGGCCGACAGTACTCTCACGCCCTCATTGCAGGATATCGTGGCTACGGGACTCGGGGAGAGCCTGCTTGTCAGTGATCAGGAAAGTGAGTGGAAGAAAATAGTCGATGCTCTGATGGTTTCAAAGGCGAGAACCGCGTCGGCGATTCTGGAGAATTGGTTTGATGGCCAGGCATCGACGCCCGGTCCAACATGGCGACGGCTGGCTGGACATTTTCGGCAAGCCTGGAACAAGAACCCCGGTCGGTTGTGGGGCACTGCGGTGAGCTTGGCGGCATTGGATCGCGACGGTGCCTTCACTGATGCCCTTCCTTTCGGGCGACGGGCTATCGAGTTGATTGGGGCTGTGCCAAACCACCCGATGAGTCGGCGGCTGCCAGAGTTTGGTGATTCAGTGGCGCGCTGGCAGATTGGGACGGGCGATGCCAAGGCATGCGGCGCAGCCCTTGTCTATCTGGATGTTCGTTTGAAAGAGACGCCCAATGATGGTCGTATCCTCTTGCTGCGCGCAGAAGCGCTGGAGATCCTCGGGCGCCCCGACGACGCAGCCAACGACATAGCCCTTGCATTGAGCAAGGGAGATCCTACTCTGGGCGATCTTCCCAGGCCTCCTCTTTTTCGCCGATTGGCGAGACACCGTTTCATGGCCGGTCAGTGGGAAGAGTGTCGCGTGGCGATCGGGGCATTGATTCAACTGAAGAGCAATCAGCCCGGCGATTCTCTGATGGCGGCGTGGTCCGATATCCTGCAGACAGGTGGTGATCGACGACGGGCCCTGGCGACTGCCGCTCCGCTGGCACAAGGGCAAATGGCTGAAGCAGCCGCGCTGCTGCAGGCTACGGCCGGTTTGACCTCTGCCGATGCAACCCTTCGTGGCGAGGCTTTGACTTACATAGCCGCAGTGAAAGAGCAAACCAGTCCCTTGTACGTCATGTTGAAGAGTATGATTCAGCACGCCGAAAATCTCGATGCGCTGCTGCAGGCAACG
>PVBE010400015.1_pt1 | contig 10854 bp, 5 predicted proteins | sample 1631181 | NCBI WGS metagenome assembly PVBE01 (sample SAMN08397723, study PRJNA350692) | Marine metagenome, whole genome shotgun sequencing project. | isolation source: water | place: Pacific Ocean | collected 2012-04 | reverse complement strand
GCTTTGCGGACGGCGTTTCGGCGTCATCGCAACCTGTCGACGCAAGAGCGATGGAGGAGCCTTCGAGGGGTCGGAAGCCGAGCGACTCTCGGTGTTGCAGGCGGCGGTCGAGGCCGGGGTCGACTGGGTTGATCTCGAGCATGACGTCGAGTGTTCACCAAGTCGATTCGAAGGGGCTCGCCACCTGTCGAGCTTCCACGACCTGCGGGCGACTCCGGCGAATCTCGGAGATGTCTACCGGCGGCTGTGTCGACGCGGTCCCGATGCGGTCAAGGTGGTGGCGACCGCGCATACGTTGGCGGACAACCTCGAGACCTTGCGCTTGATCGGTTCGGGCGATCGACCCACCATCGCATTTTCACTAGGCAACAATGGTTTGACCACTAGACTGCTCTCGCTTCGCCTCGGCGCCCCGTGGACCTATGCGGGGGCGGGGGCCGCCGAGCCCGTTGTCGAAGGACAACCCCGTCTCGAGACCTTGCTCGAGCGCTTTGGCGCCGCTCACATCAGCCGCAGCACCCGCTTTTATGCCGTCGTTGGAGATCCCGTTGGCCACAGCGTAGGTCCGTTGGTCCACAACCGCGCCTTTCGGTCGGCGCGACTCGATTGTGTTTACTTGCCGTTGCGGGTCGCGCCCGCCGAGTTGGCCGACCTGTTGTCGATCGCCCAAGATCTCGGGATCGAAGGCCTCTCGATCACGATGCCGCACAAGCAGGCGGTGGTGTCGCTGTTGGACGTCGCCGACGAGGTGGTCGCCCGCCTTGGGGTCTGCAACACGGTCGTTCGTCGTGATGGACGGTGGCATGGGCACAACACCGACGCACCGGCCGCGGTGACGGCGCTGAAAGAGGCCATCGAGCGCCACGACAAACCGCTGACTTTGGCCGAGTCCAGGGTTCTCGTGCTGGGCTGTGGCGGCGTCGCGACGGCCATCGCTGGCGGTTTGCTCTCGACCGGAGCACAGGTGATCGTGGCGGCGCGCGACCGGCAGCGAAGAGAGCGCCTCGCCCACCGACTGGGTTGTCGGTCCGTTGGCTGGCAACAACGCCAACGGGTCGCACACGACGTCCTGGTCAACGCCACATCGATCGGCATGGTTGCAGGGGAGGACCAGGCATGGCTTGGCGGACCATCGCTGGCGTCTAGACCGGTTGTCCTGGACGCCGTCTACCGAGAGGCGACCACGTCGCTTGCCGAGCGTGCTCATAGTGCTGGTTGCGCGGTGGTTTCGGGCCTGGACTTGTTCGCCGGCCAGGCCGCGCTTCAGTCCGGCCTGTTCGGCGGTCCGCGGTTGTCGACCGAGAGGGTTCGAGGGTGGCTCGAAGGGGCCCGGCAATCCATCCCCGTGGAGGCGACGTGATGGCGTCTCTCGGCGCGATACACAGGCTGACTCCGCCAGCGAGCAAGTCAGAGACCCACCGGGCCTTCATCCTGGCGGCCATGGCCGCGCGGCCGTGTATTGTCGAGCGACCATTGTTGAGCGGCGATTGCCTGGCGACCCTGGCTGCTCTCGAAGCGCTCGGCGCGCCTGTCCATCGCACCGATGAAGGTGACGTGGCGTTTTCGCCGTTCGAACCGTTCGCTGCCGCCATCCCGATCGATTGCGGCAACTCGGCGACGTCCTTGCGGTTGATCGCTGGCCAGGTGGCCCGGTTGTCGACGAAGGTCAGCCTCGGGGGAGATCGGTCACTGCGCTCTCGGCCACACGGCCCGCTCTGGGACCTGCTCGAGACGCTCGGCGCTCGGGTCGAAGTGGTCTCGGGTGGTCTTCGGATCGAGATCAAGGGCCCGATTGGCCCGTTCGAGCCAGCGGGCGACTGGCTCGAGGTGCCGGCGGACATCAGCAGCCAATATGGCTCGTCGCTCGTCCTGGCCCTGGTGATGGTGCCCGGGCACCATCGGCTGCGCTTGCGAGAGCCGATCAGCTCGGCTCCCTATCTTCGATTGACGTTGTCTGTCGCCAGGGCGTTTGGATTGCAGATCGCTACTTCGAGCGATGAGGGGTGGTTTCGGATCGAGATCGAAGGCGGCCAAAAGCCGCTCGCCACCGGCGACCCGACCACGCCGGCTCGCTATCGCATCGAGCGCGACTGGTCGAGCGCGGCGATGGCGATGGTCGCCGCGGCGCTCATTGGCCAGCCACTAGAGGTGCTCGGGTTGCGACGTGATTCGGCCCAGGGTGACCGGGTCATCGTCGAACGGATGCGTTCGTTCGGCGTCGACTTGCGCTGGCGCCAGGACGGAGGTTTGTCGCTCACCCCGGCGCCGTTGCGTTCACCAGGGACCGTGTCCTTGCTCGATACGCCGGACCTGTTTCCATCCCTTTGCGTGTTGGCGGCAGCCAGCTCCGGGGTGACGCGACTCGAGGGCAGCGCCGCGTTACGTTACAAAGAGAGCGACCGTATCGCCGTGATGACCGAGGCCCTGCGTCGGGTTGGGATCGCCTGTGAACCACTCGATGATGGCCTGGTGATCGAAGGCGGTGTGCCACGCGCTGCCTCGGTGCGCTGCCACGGAGACCATCGCATACAAATGGCCCTGTCGGTTCTGAGCCTCGTGGCGCCGGGCGGGATCGCGGTCGACGAGCCCGGTTGTGTCGATGTTTCTTTCCCCGGCTTCCACGCCATGCTTGGCGCGATGGTCGACTCTTTCTCCGCCGGCCGGATGGCGTCATGAACACCTTTGGACGACTGCTGCGAATGCACCTCTTCGGCGAGAGTCATGGCCAGGGGGTCGGAGCCATTGTCGATGGCTTGCCCGCCGGCGTGCCGATCGAGGTGAGCCGTATTCAGGCTGCGTTGGACCGCCGCCGACCGGCCCAGGGGCCGGCGACATCGAGTCGTCGAGAGACCGACCAGGTCGAGGTTCTCTCGGGCGTTTACAGGGGGCGCAGCACCGCCGCGCCGCTGGCGTTGTGGATAGCCAACCGTGACGCGCGCGAGCGGGACTATCAGCAGTTGGAGAACGTCCCCCGGCCAGGTCACGCCGACTGGCCGGCGCTGGTTCGCAGCCGTGGTCACCATGATATCCGCGGTGGGGGGCATTTCTCTGGTCGGTTGACCGCGCCGCTGGTGGCGTGTGGTGCGATCGCGGCCGATCTGTTGCGCGGCCACGGTGTCGAAGTGGCGGCTCATCTTCACGCCGTCGCCGGCATCGAGGGTTCGCCGGCAGCCCATGACGTGATGGCGATTCGCGCCGCCGTCGACGGCAATCGCTGCAAGACCGCCCATGGCGAGCTGCTCGAAGCGTTTGAAGACGCGACCATGCGGGCTCGCAAGGCGGGCGACTCGGTCGGCGGAGTGGTCGAGTTTCGCGCCGAGGGTCTGCCGGTCGGGGTTGGTGAGCCCTTTGCCGATTCGATCGAGTCGCACCTGTCGCACTTGTTGTTTGCCATCCCTGCGGTCAAAGGGGTCTCGTTTGGCGCCGGTTTTGCCGCCGCCACGATGCGTGGCAGCGAGCACAACGACGCCTATAGGCCGAGCGACACGGGTGGGATCGAGCCGATCACCAACCACGCAGGAGGTATTCTCGGCGGACTGAGCACTGGAGCGCCGGTTTGGGGGCATGTCGCGATCAAGCCGACGAGCAGTATCTTCGTGCCACAACAGAGCGTAGATCTTTCGAGCGGAGAGGTTCGAGAACTGACCCTGCGCGGCCGCCACGACACCCTGATCGCGATCCGCGCCGTACCGGTGGTCGAGGCCGCGGTCGCCCTGGCGTTGGCCGATTTGCTGATGGTCTGGCACGCCGAACAAGGCGTTGGGACGCGCTGGCCGGGACGGACGGAAACATGACCTCTTCGTAGTCTTGTCGCTCTGTCCTTTCGATGCCATATCGTCGGTTTGGCGTCGCGACGTTGCTGCGGCACAATGCAGGCTTGGACTGGCAACATGGCGAGGATTCGTGGCTGAAGAAAGGGCAGCAACACAGCGTTTTGACGCGTGGAGCGGAGTTTTTACGCCGTCGTTGCTGACGATCCTCGGCGTCATCATGTACTTGCGTCTCGGCTGGGTGGTCGGCGAGGCCGGAATCATCGGCGCCGTCCTCATCATCTTGCTGGCGCACGCGATCTCGGTGCCAACCGGCTTGAGCATCGCTTCGCTGGCGAGCAACCGGGACACGGGCGGGGGCGGCGTCTACTACTTGATTTCGCGCAGCCTCGGCTTGCCTGTCGGCGGCGCCATCGGCGTGACGCTGTTTCTGGCGACCGCGCTTGGCGCGAGCCTGTACATCATCGGCTTTGCGGAGACGGTCAACGCGCTGTTGGGCCTCGATGGCGGTGTCTCGGACATCCGGCTGACCGGAACCGTGACGCTGGTCATCGTCACCGCGCTGACCCTCTTCAACGCGAGCATCGCCATCAAGGTGCAGTACTTCATCATGGCGGCGATCGTTCTGTCCGTTGGCTCGCTGTTGCTCGGCGACAGCCCGGCGCCACCGACGTCGATACAGTTGTGGCCCGTCGGCAGTTCGAGTTCGATGGCCGTCGTCTTTGCCATCTTCTTCCCTGCGGTCACCGGCTTTACCGCTGGGGTGGCGATGTCGGGAGATCTCAAGAACCCGCGCAAGGACATCCCATTGGGCACCTTGGCCGCGGTCGGCATGGGCCTTGTCGTCTACGTATCGTTGGCGGTTTTCCTCGGCATGACCGTCGACGCCGCGGTCCTGCGCTCCGACTTCGACATCTGGCAGCACATGGCGTGGATGCCGCAACTCGTGCTCGCCGGCGTTTGGGGGGCGACGCTGTCGTCGGCGATAGGCAGCATGTTGGGGGCGCCGCGAATCCTGCAAGCGCTGGCGCTCGACGGGATCGGTCCACGGATGCTGGCCACCGGTTCGGGGGACGTCAACGAGCCGCGAGTCGCGACGGTGGCGACCTTCGTCATCGCCGAGTGCGGCATCTTGCTCGGTGAACTCGATCTGGTGGCGAGGGTGTTGACCGTCTTCTTCTTGACCACGTATGGCACGTTGAATCTGGCCTGTGGTCTCGAGCGCTGGGCCAATACGGATTTCCGTCCGCGTTTGCGCGTTCCGGCGATCCTCAGTTTCGTCGGCGCCGCGTTGTGCTTCGGCACGATGTTCAAGCTCGACGTCGGCGCCACAGCCGCTGCACTGCTCGCGTTGGTGCTGCTGTTCGTGCTCTTGAAGCAGCGCCAACTCGAGCTCGAGAGCGACAACATCTGGGCCGGGATCTGGCAGTCCCTGGTCCGTTCGGGCCTTCATCGTCTGCGCAACGCGGGATCCCAACTGCGCACGTGGCGGCCCAACGTATTGCTCTTCGGCGGCCACCCCGAACATCGGCCGCACTTGTTGAAAATGGCACAGTGGGTCGTCCGAGAACACGGCTTGTTGACCAATTTCACCCTGTTGGCCAGCGAGCGACGACACGGCAAGTCCAGGGGAAGACGTGAAGCGACCGATCCCCGCAGACGGCTGCCTGCAATCGAACACTACGATGATTTCGAGCGGCACTCCGTCTTTCACACCACAAAGACCTGTCGCTCGGTCGCCGAGGGCGTACGACTGGCGGTCGATTGGTATGGGCTCGTCGGCATGGAGCCCAACGCCGCGATGCTCGGCTGGCCGAGCGACACGGACCTGCACAAGGAATATGCTCTGTTGATTGCAGAACTGATCGACAGGGATCTGAACATCTTGTTGCTCGATGTGGAGCCCGAGGTGGGTTTTGGTCGTCAGCGTCGACTCGATGTGTGGTGGGGACACAATCAGACCAATGGCGGCTTGATGTTGATGTTGGCCCATTTCATCCAGAGCAACGCCGGCTGGGCTCGGGCTCGGGTTCGGGTCGTGACGGTGGTCGATGATCCGAAGGAAATAGAGGGACGTAGAAAGGCGCTCAAGCGGTTGTTGACGGCTGGCCGAGTTCGCGCTGAGGTCATCGTCATGGACGGGTCTAAGGAGAGTAAGCCAGCGCTCGAGGTGCTTCGGCAGCGCTCGAAACGGGCCGATCTTGTGATCCTCGGCGTCGACCGACCGAAGACAGGCAAGGTCGAACAATGGGTCCAGGCGCAGTCCAGCAAGACCGGGGCCCTGCCGGCGGTGCTGCGGGTCTCGGCGTCGGCCCATAGCGAGGGAGGCCAACCGCTCGGCCTCGAGGCTGACGCCCACAAGGAGGTCGACGCACAGGCTCGTGAAGGACTGCCGAACGAAGAGGCTTCGTCCGCACAAGCCACGGCGGGAAGCGACGTTCACTGAACCATCCTGACGACGGAAAGGACATGGCTCGGAAGGTTTCGGTACAACTCGAAGGTCGGGCCTACGATGTTCACGTCGGCGCTGGCACGCTCACCGAGGTCGCTGGCGTGATCGAGGAGATCGGTGGCGTGACCTCGGTCATCGTCGTCAGCGATCCGACGGTCACAGAACACCACGGAGCGACCTTGCGCACCGCGCTAGCCGCCGGATCTTGCGCACACCTGGGTCCGGCGATGTGGTTGCAGTTGCCAGAGGGCGAGGCCAACAAGACCCGGTCGAATGTCGATCGGATCTGGCTCGCCGCGCTCGAGCACGGCATCGACCGGCAGGCTTTGCTGATTGCCTTTGGTGGCGGAGTTGTTTGCGACATGACCGGGTTCGCCGCCTCCACGCTGTTGCGTGGTCTCCGCTGGATGGCGGTGCCGACCAGCCTGCTCGCCCAGGTCGACGCCAGCGTCGGTGGCAAGACCGGATTGAACGTCGAGCGCGGAAAGAACCTGATAGGCACGTTCTGGCAGCCCAGCGCGGTGATCGTCGATGCCGAGATGCTGTTCAGTCTCGATGCTCGAGAACTGAACGCCGGCCTCGCCGAGGTCGCCAAGTATGGCGCCGCGTTCGATGGCACCATGCTCGACTTGCTCGAAACCAGGGCTGAGGACGTGCGGGCTCGCGAACCCACACTGATGTCCGAGATCGCCGCGCGTTGTTGTGCGCTCAAGGCTGGCGTTGTGCAACAAGACGAGCGCGATCTGCACGCAAGGCGATTGCTCAATTTCGGCCACACCATTGGCCATGCTCTGGAACAAGCCACCGGATACCAGCGCTATCTGCACGGCGAGGCCGTGGCGATCGGCATGGTCTGGGCGACGCGACTGTCCGCCGAGTTGGGTTTGTGTCCGCCGTCGAATGTCACGCGATTGCAGCGACTCCTTGCGGGCTTTTCGTTGCCGGTTGCGCTGCCTTCGGACGTGGCGTCGGAGAGACTTCTGGCGGCGATCGCGAGCGACAAGAAAGTTGTCGCCGGCGAACTGAACTTCGTTTTTTGCCATGGATTGGGCAAGGCTGTCATGGGCGTGTTGAGCTTCGACGAGTTGGCGCTGCGATTGTCGTCGACCTCGCCAACGCAGTCGCGCTGTTGAATTAGACAGGGTTCGGGCGTAGCCGTTGTCGTGTGGGTATGGTGTCTTACCGGCTCGACGCCGCAGATCAACCGCAGCACCCCGGCTTTTGGCCGGGTCTTGTGACGGGAGGTCGGTGTTTGCGCGTCAGACCCCTCGGCGGCGGATGGTTTATAGAATGAAGACTGCTCGACAGTCGACAGGAATATACAAAGGAATTTTCGAGGTAACCGAGGGCTTGTGTGGAAAGCTCGGCACGGACCCGCTACAATGATGCGAAGAACATGGCGATGAGTTGGGGGAAGACTCCAGTGCCTGGACAAAAAATACCTTACCTGCATGTGTTGTCGTCGCTTTTCGCGGCCGTTTTGTTGCTGGCCGCTTGCGGCGATGTGGCGCCTTCCGAGGAAGATCCACAGGGCGCGGGTGTGGCCGATGTCGGTGGCCAGCTCGGTGACGGCCTCGCCGGCGAGGACACCGGTGGCCCGGGCGAGTCCGATGCCGGTGGTGTCGCGGTGAGCGATGTCGGCGGTGGTTCGACGCCGGACAGCGCCGTGGTGGTGCCGGATGTCAGCACGACGCCGCATGATGTTGGCGCGCCCGACGCCGGTTCTGTGCCTCTCGATTGTCCGGGCGGTCCGTTGTGCGAATGCAAGACCAACGCCGACTGTGACAACGCGCAGTGCATCGATACGCCGAAGGGCCGGCAATGCGCCGAGCCGTGCATCGAGAAGTGCTCGGACGAGGCCAACTTCACCTGCACGACGGTCGAGTCGACCGGCGGGGATGTGACGACGATCTGCGTGCCGAAGTACGGCCGCATCTGTGACCCATGCAAAGAGAGCAAGGCCTGCAAGAGCCTCGGCCTGTCGGACGCGCTTTGCGTCGACATGGGCGCGCAAGGTGCGTTCTGCGGGGTGGCGTGTGCGGTCGACGCCGAGTGCAAGTCGGGCTACGTCTGCAGCGACGTCAAGAGCGTCGAGGGGAGCTCGGCGAAGCAGTGTGTCGCCAAGGCGGCCGCCGGCAGCGAACTGCCGTTTGGCGACTGCTCGTGTTCACAGGCGGCGGTCAAGAAGAACCTGTCGACGAGCTGTTTCATCGAGAGCCTGGACAAGGACGGCAAGGTCACCCAGTGCGCGGGCAAGCGGGTCTGCCTGGTGGCTGGGCTGAGCAAGTGCACCGCGCCCAAGCCCGAAGCGGAGGTCTGTGACGGCGTCGACAACGACTGCAACGGCAACACCGACGAGGGCAGCTGCGAGGACAACAACGCCTGCACGCAGGACGCCTGCAAGGCGGGCAACAAGTGCATCCACATCGACCTGCAAGACACGCCCTGCGACGCCGACTCGAACCCGTGCACGCAAAAAGACATCTGCAAGCAGGGGATCTGCGTGCCGGGGCCGATGAAGAACTGCGACGACAAGAACCCGTGCACGATCGACGCCTGCTTGCCGGCGCTCGGTTGTACGCAGACCAACGATGACGGCAACCCGTGCGATGACGACAACGCCTGCACGGTCGGCGAGATCTGCAACGCGGGCAGCTGCATCAAGGGCCAGCCCAAAGACTGCGCCTCGGGCAACACGTGCGTGGTCGGCACCTGCAGCCAGAACGACGGCAAGTGCAAGTACATTGACCTTCCGACGGGGATGTCCTGTTCGGACGGCAGCCAGTGCACCAAGGGCGACGGCTGCAAGGGCAGCGCCTGCCTGGCCGGCGGCAAGGTAGATTGCAACGACGGCAACGAGTGCACCAACGACAGCTGCGACCCGAAGGCGGGCTGCCAACACACGGCCAACTCGGCGCCTTGTGACGACGGCCTGGCGTGTACGCTGGGCGACAGCTGCAAGAACAACAGTTGTGTCGTCGGCAAGCCGAAGCTGTGCAACGACCAGGAGGTGTGTACGCAGGACCTGTGCAACCCCAAGACCGGCCTGTGCCAGTACCTGTCCCTTCCGCTGGAGGCCTCGGCCTGCAACGCCGACGGCTCCGAGTGCACCAAGAACGACAGCTGCTACCAGGGCAAGTGTCAGCCGGGCAAGAAGGTCAACTGTGACGATGGCCAACCGTGCACGATCGACGTCTGCGACGCCAAGACCGGCAAGTGCTCGTACGATTCGAGCAAGCTCGAGGGCACGCCGTGTGACGCCGACGGCAGCGTTTGTACGCAAAAGGACACCTGCAAGCAGGCCAAGTGCACCGCCGGACCGTCGCAGAACTGCGGCGATGGCAACCTGTGCACCGATGACGTGTGCGATGCCGCCAAGGGCTGCGTGCAGAAGGCCAATGTCTCGCCCTGTGACGACAACAATGCGTGCAGCGAGGGCGACACCTGCAACGGCAAGGTGTGCAGCGCCGGCAAGAAGAAGAACTGCGAGGACTACAACCCGTGCACGATCGACTCGTGCAGTCCGAGCCAGGGTTGCATGTACAAGGCGACGCCCGGTCAGATCCAGCCGTGTTACGACGGCAAGCCGCTCAACACCAAGGGCGTCGGCCTGTGCAAGGGCGGTACGGCGGCGTGTGGCGCCGATGGCAAGATCGCCAAGTGCGAAGGCCAGGTGTTGCCGGAGAAAGAGAGCTGTGATGGCGCCGACAACGACTGTGATGGCAAGGTCGACGAGGGCTGTAAGGCCGAGGTCTGGGACTACGCGATCGTGCCGATCCGGCTCGACGGCAAGAGCGCGACCAAGCAGGTCAGCGGTTACGGCGGCCGGGCGTTGACCGGCACCTCGAAGGCGCAAGCCGGCGGCAAGCACACGGTCGATTGGTCGCTCGAGCAATGGTTGAAGTTGAAGTGATGATGGTTGCAAAGAAGATGTCGTACGGACCGAGATGGGCCATCGCCGCGTTGGCGATCGCGGCCATGTCGTCTTTGCTGGTGGCCTCGCTGGCGTCGGCCGCGGTGCCGACGACCATCGCCATCGAAGGACGGCTGATGACCCAGCAGGGTGGGCCGATCGCCGACGGCAACTACCCGGTGACCTTCGCCCTGTACGCCGGCAAGGCCGACGCCAAGGCATCCTGGAGCGAATCTGTCCAACTCCAGGTCAAAGCCGGTCGATTTCGCCACGTCATGGGCGTTGGGAAAAAGCTGAACACGACGTTGCTCGACGCCGGCAAGGCCGCGTGGTTGGGCCTGCAGGTTGCCAACGAGCCCGAGTTGTCGCGCAATGCCATCGGCTCGGTTCCCTACGCGATACGCGCCCTGGTCGCCGAGGGGATCTTATGCACGGGGTGCGTGTCCATGAAGGCGCTCAAGGCCGATGGCGACTTGAATCTCGGCGCCGGCGCCATCAAGGCCAAGTTGGTGACCGCAGACCAGGTCAAGGCCGCGACGGTCAGCGCACAAGCGTTCATCGGTGATGGCAGCAAGTTGACCGGAATCGTCCTGCCGAAGTCGCAGTGTCCAGCTGGAAAGGTGGCCGTTGGGATTGGCTCGAACGGTGGCTTGCAGTGCGCGATGGCGGTGGTGGCCGGTGCCAGCAGCCTCGAGCAAGCATCGAGTGGTCTGCTGACG
>PVBE011738286.1_pt1 | contig 10856 bp, 10 predicted proteins | sample 1631181 | NCBI WGS metagenome assembly PVBE01 (sample SAMN08397723, study PRJNA350692) | Marine metagenome, whole genome shotgun sequencing project. | isolation source: water | place: Pacific Ocean | collected 2012-04 | reverse complement strand
GTTTCCCCAACGGCAGGCCGACGGTCAAACCGCTGCCCGAGGCCGTGTACATCAACCCGCCCGAGAACTTGCTGGGCACGAGTGATGAGAGCGCTCACTAAATGATGTCGGCTGGTGTCTCAAAGTCGTTGACAGGTTCCGCTGCGAGCCCTCCTGCTGCTCCTGGTCCTGACCTTCACGTCGGGCTGCGAGCTGATCAACGACCAGGATGAGGACGGCGACGGGGTCCTCCTGGGCCTGCTCTCGCTGGACTGCAACGACAACAACGCCGACGTCTACCCGGGCGCGCCCGAGCTCTGCGACAACCTGGACAACAACTGCGACGGCAGCTGGCTCTGCGACGACGTCCCCGACTGCGACGACACCAACCCGATCGTGCGCCCGGGCCTCGCCGAGCTCTGCGACGGCCTCGACAACGACTGCAACACCGCCATCGACGACGGCTTCGATGTCGACGGCGACGGCTACACCACCTGCAACGGCGACTGCGACGACACCAACGCGAGCGTGAATCCGGGCGTCTTCGATGCCACGCGGTGACGGCGTCCCGGTTCGTGCTGCGCTGGCGCTGATGCGCCTACACTGAGTTCGATGCGCGCCGTCCTTGCCGCCCTCGTCTTGCTCCCCGCCACGGCGCTGGCCGGGGGGGAGGTACGCATCCTCGCGGACGTGCTCCTGGACCAGCCCGAGACCTACGAGGGGGGCTCCCTGATCGGCCCCCCCGACTCGCGCGCCACCTGGTACTCCTTCGGCGGCATCGAGCCCTTCGGCGGCATCGCCATGCTCGCCTTCTCCACCGGGGAAGCGGGCGCCGATCCCCTCCCCGGCACGGATCTGGGCGCGGTCGGGGCCGACAACGACATCGCCGGCCTGAACCTGACCCTGCGGGCCCCCGCCGACGCCCACAGCCTGCGCATCGCCGTGCGCGCCCTCGCCCCCGAGGCCGAAGACGAATCCTCGGTCGCCGAAGACGTCGCCCGCATCCTCGTGGCCGGCGACCCGGCCTCGCTGGATCCCTGGACCCTCGGCGATCTGCAGCCCGGCTCCGAGGCGTTCCTCGGCGCCCGCGACCACGAGCTCGACGGCACCCCCTTCGACGGCTCCGGGGGCACCGGCACGGCCTGGATCGAGGCCATCACCCCCGTCTCCCCCAACGCCCAGATCGCGCTGCGGATCGATGTCCGGGACGGCGGCGACAACGCCTTCGGCGACCTCCTCCTGCTGGTCGACTCACTCCGCTTCGACACCGGCGTGGTCGAGGACGTCATGCCCGGACCGGCTCCCCTGCTGCTGGCGGTCACCCCCGCCGAAATCCCGGAGGAGCTGCCCACCACTGTGCTGCTGTCGGGGCGCACGTTCCCCCCCGACGTCGACGTGCAGGTCGTCGACGGCACCGGTGCGGTGCTAGCGGCGCTCGCTCCCGACGACGTGCGTTGGCGCTCCGGCGAGCAGATCGAGGTCGACCTCCCGGCCCTCCCCGAAGGCGCCGCGGGCGTACGGCTGACGTGGTCCGGCGGGTCGCTGCGGTGGGACGACGTGCTGAGCATCGACACCCCCCGCCCCTGGATCGACGCCCTCGTCCCCTCGGTCGGTCCCACGGCCGGCGGGGGCCTCGTGACCGTCTACGGCGACGGCTTCTACGACGTCACGAGCGTCACCCTCGGGGACCTCGAGGTCGCCTCCTGGGCGGTGGTGTCCCCCGAGCGCCTCGACCTGGTGGTCCCCTCGGGCCCCGCCGGCGCCGGCGATCTGGAGCTGTTCGCCGCGGGCGGGTTCGTCGAACTGACGGACGCGTTCACGTGGACCGAGGGGGGCCCCACGGCCGGCGACGGCGACGATGACGACGACCCCGGGGGCCCCACTCCGATCCAGTGCGCCTCGGCGGACGGAGGACGTGGCGGGCTGATCGGCGGGCTGTTGGTGCTGGCTGCCCTCAGCCGGCGACGTAGCGGCGGACGGCGCTCAGCATCCGGGTGATGCCGCGGTCGCGCACGGTCATCAGCCGCGCCTTGCCGGTCCCTGCCTTGTAGTTCTCGCTGATGCTGTGATCGAGCAGCGTCGCGCCCCAGATGACGACGACGTCGGCGCGACGCATGTCCGCCTCGGCCTTGTGGGTGGGGCGGCGGACCGTGCCCAGGACCAGGTCCATGCGCAGATCGGGGTGGGCATCCGCGAGCGCACCGAGCTGCTTGCGGTAGGCCGGGGAGCCGCCCACCACGACGACGTTCTTGACCCCCTTGGAGGCGCACGCGTCCGCGAACGTGGCGAAGGCGGCGCGGATGTCCGAGCCGCCGCAGATCTCGCACCGCCGGGCCTGCACCGTCACGCTCGCCGTCGGCCCGTCCGGCAGGCAGGAGTCCCGGCCGCAGACCAGCGCCACCCGCTCGTCCAGCAGCGCCGCAAACTGATCCGGAGACGCCAGCTCGATCGCTTCGATCAGCTGATCCGCGCGCACATCCAGCAGCCCCAGGAGGGCCTCGATGTCCTCGTCGCGGGAGCCGAGCCCGCGCTCCCGCAGCGTCGCTTCCAGCCCCGAGGAGGCCGTCACCGCCAGCAGCTGGGTGCGGGTTTCGGTGAGCTCGTCCGACAAGGAGCGGCGCTTGCGGTCGACCCCATCACGCTCGGCGACGAGCACGCGGATGCGCTCCTCGGCTTCCTCGGTGTGGCCCTCGGCGGTGGTGGCGCGGGCCTCGGCGGCGGCGACGTCGTTGCGGGCGGCCGCCAGCTGGGTGGTCAGCGACGCCACCTCGGCGCGGGCCGCGGTGAGGGCAGCCGATGGCAGGGCGGGGGCGGGTCGAGGGGGCGGAGCGGGGGCCGCGGTCGGACCGGACGGCGGCGGGGGTGGCTTCGACGGCGCGGGGCCCTTGCTCCCGTCGTAGGAGCGCACCCCGGTCATCGCCATCATCTCCTCGAAGGTGAGGTCGTCGCCGCTCATGCATCGATCTATACACTGCGGCCGATGCGGACGGCCCTCGTGATCGCGTGGTTCCTCGTGCTGGCGCCCGCGGCGTGGGCGCAGAGCGACGACGATGACTCCGCCGCCGAGGGCGACGACGACGACTCCGCCGACGCCGACGAGCCCGACGACGGAACCCCCGCCGTGTCCGAGACCCTGGTCGTCACCGCCACCGGCGAGCCTCGGCTGCTCAGCGAAGCCCCCCTCCCCGTCCGCGTCATCGACGAGGAGACCATCCGCCGCAGCGGCGCCGCTGACGCCGCCGACCTGCTCAAGCGGGCCCCCGGCATCCCCGTCATGTCCCAGGGGATCGACAACCGGGGCGGCGTCTCCGGCATCAGCCTCCAGGGCATCCCCGCAGGCCGCACCCTCATCCTCCTGGATGGGCGTCCCGTCTCCGGCGACGTCGGCGGCATCGTCGACCTCAGCCAGTTCCCCGCGGACATACTGGAGCGGGTGGAGATCGTCGAAGGCCCCATGTCGGCGCTGTACGGCAGCGACGCCCTCGGCGGCGTGGTCAACCTGATCACCCGCAAGCCGCCGCCGGGGACCCGGATCTCGGGGCGCGTGCAGGGCAGCTCCGATCCCTCCGTCGACCTCGGCCTCACCCTGTCGTCGGCCCAGGCGGACGGGCTGCAGTGGGGCTCCACGGTGACGGGCAAGCTCGCCGCCGCCATCGATCTCGACACCGACGACCTCGCCACCGATCTGGACGACCGCAAGGCCGTCTCATGGCGCTTCTTCGCGGCCCTGCGGCGCGAGCGAAACCGGCTCGAAATCTCGACCCTGTACGCCCACGACGCCCGCGACGGCGTGCTCCTGCGGCGCAACAACGCGATCGACCACATCGCCGTGTACGACGCCCGCAAGCGGCACGACCGGTTCGACGCCAACTTCAGCTGGCTCCACCGCTACCCGGGCCTGGGCTCCACCCGGCTCGAGGTCGACGTCACCGACTACGCCTTCGCCTTCGACGAAGACCTGCGCGCCAGCGACGTGCGCTCCATCCGCCGCGCCCGCACCACCGCCGGCGCGGGCCGCTTCCGGTTCGACCTCCGGTACGTGCCCTGGGGCTCGCTGGCGGCCGGCGTCGAGGGGCGGATCGAAGGACTGCGCGTCTTCCAGGACCGCTCGGAGGCGACGGGCGGCCAGGTCCGCCTCGAAGAAGTCGCGCCCACGGTCGAAGGCGCCGTCGAGCCCTGGGTGCAGGCCGACCTGCGGCTGTTCGGCGGCCGCCTGGAGGTGGTGCCGGGCATCCGCCTGTCGATCCACGACTCCTACGGCTTCGCCCCCGCCCCCTCGATCGCCATCCGCGTGGACCTCTGGAAGAACGCCTCGCTGCGCCTGTCGGGCGGGCGCGGCTACCGGGCTCCGTCGCTGAAGGACCGGCACCTCGTCTTCGACCACGCGGCGCTCGGGTACATCGTCTACGGCGACCCCGACCTGCGGCCCGAGTCCTCCTGGGGGGCGAACCTGAGCCTGGAGCAGCGGATCGCCAACCGCGCCACCATCCGCGTGGGCGGCTACGCCAACCGACTCCTCGATCTGATCACCTACGTCTACGACGGCGCCAGCAGCACCGACGGCCTGAACGTCTACCGATCGACCAACGTCGAGGGGGCCAGGACCTTCGGCGCCCAGGCTACGGCCGAGGTCCGCTACCCCTGGATCGTCGCCACCGTGGCCTACCGATTCCTCTGGGCGCTGGCCGACGACGGCTTCTTCCTGCCCGACTCCTCGGTGCACGGACTGAGGGGCACAATCGAGCTGACCCTGGCGAAGATCGATCTGTCGCTCTACAACTCCGTGGCATGGGAGAGCGAACGATTCGTCGACACCAGCCAGCAGCTCCGCAGCCCGGGGCTGGTCCGGTGGGACATCCGCCTGGAGAAGCGCTTCACCGGCCGCCACGAGATGGCGGTCTTCGTCGGCGTGGACAACGTGCTGAACCAGCGACGGGATCCGGCGGTCGAGGGCGACTTCCGACCCGTCGAGGGGCGGCGGGTGCTGGCGGGCGTGCGCGGAGCGTTGCGATTCGAACCGGCGCACTGATCGCGGCGGCGGTGCTGGCCGTCGGCTGCCTGCCCGATGAGCCTCCCGGCGGCCCCGTACCCACCGAGACGCTCACCCTGACCGCGGGCGAGACCCTCGATCTCATCGACGGCGCCGGCACCGCGGACGCCTGGGACATCGTCTTCGACGGCCGGGATCTCTTCCTCAACGGCGGTGAGTCGGGCGACGGGCGCGCCGGCGGCATCGACATGCGGCTGCTGGATCTGGAGCTCCCGTTCGAGGACCTCAACCGCAAGAACCAGATCCTCTACTTCTTCTTCTACGACTCCAACGCCAGCGCCCTGTCGGACTGGTGGTGGTACGGCCTCGACGGCACCCACACGCTGTTCAGCAACTTCCACGTCTACTTCGTGCGGCGCGACGGCCGGGAATTCGCGGTCCAGATCCTCGACTACTACCGGGTCATCGACGGCTCCGCGGAGGCCGGCTACCCCGAGTTCCGCTGGACCGAGGTGGGCACGGACGCCACCTTCGTCGAGGACATCGACGCCACCGCCGGAGGCCTCGGCGCCGACGCATCGGACCCCGCGAACAAGTGGACCTACTTCTCGTTCGATGGCGGGGTGGTCGACCTGACGGACGAAGAAGCGCTCGACAGCGACGCCTGGGACCTGGGCTTCAAGCGGTTCAACATCAAGAGCAACGGCCCCCCCTCGGGCCCCGCCGCCACCGAGACCTACGACTTCGACGCCGCCCGGGGCGAGGACGAGGACGACGTGCTCGGCTTCACCGCCGAGGGCCAGGAAGGCTGGTTCGACGACCGCGTCGACGCCTGGGATCCCGACGGCAGCGAGGAGTTCACCCAGGACTCCATCCGACCGGTGCTGCGCCAGTGGTGGACGCCCGGGGACGCGGGCGAACCCGCGCTGGTGGACGGCCGATGGTTCCTGGTGTCGGACCGCTCCGGCGGGCTCGTGGCGAAGCTGCGCATCATCGACCGCGCCAGCGGTGGGTCGGACGCGACGTTCGATGAGGTCACCCTCGAGTGGGCGGTGCTGGAGTGACTCTGCGGGTGCACGGCGCGCCGGTCCCCACGACGCTACGGCGCTACGGTCCCGCCAATGGACCGCTCCCCCCCGTGCTCCTGGTGCCGGGCCTGAGCGCCGGCCCCTTCGGCTTCACCGTCGGCGGCGAGCGCTCGCTGGTCGGCGCCCTCGCGGCGGCCGGCCGATCGGTCTGGACGGTCGACCTCGGCTACTCGGTGAACAGCCCCACCCGGCAGGACTTCTCCGCCGTGGTGGAGTCGGTGCGGCGGGCGATCGACGTGCTCGACCGGCGGGCCGAAGCGGGGAACGACTGGGCCCCCGACGCGGTCGGCCACAGCCTCGGGGGCCACGTGATGCTCGCCCTCACAGCGGTCGGCGCCCCCATCCGCCGGCTCGCCACCATCGCGACGGCGCTGGACTACCGCAAGGGCGGCTCGGCGTGGACCGCCCTGTCGGCGCCGGCGCGGCTGGGCAAGCTGGAAGCCCGCCGCCGATCCGCCCGGGGCGGCATCCCCGTGGAGCTGCTGTCGACGCTGACGTGGCCGCTGTTCGGGCGCGCCGTGCCGATGCCGTTCCAGGAGAACAACTTCCATCGGGGGGCGACCGACGGGCCGCGGATCCGGGAGGTCGTGGCGCGGTCGATGCGCGACATCCCCCTGCCCCTGCTGGCCTCGCTGGCCGGGCTGGTGCTGCCCGAAGGGCTGACCTGGGGCGACCCGAAGCGCTCGCTGACGGACGCCGTCGCCGACATCGAGGTGCCGGTGCTCGTGGTCGGAGGACGCCAGGACCGGCAGTGCCCCGTGGAGGCCGTGCGCCACGCCGCCGCGACGATCCCGGGAGCGAGGCTGCTGGAGGTGGGCGAGGACCGCACCGGCCTCGGCTTCGGCCACTACGACGTGGTCACCGGCACCCGGGCGCCCGAGCAGGTCTTCGGCCCCGTGGTCGACTTCCTGAGCTAGTCAGCGCGGCTTCAGCAGGCGCGTCTTGCCCTTGGGCTTGACCGCCAGGTCGAGGACGAACGCCATCGTCGCGACCACCTCGTCCACCGACTGGTCACGCACGATGAGGCTGACGACGCGCTCCCCGCCGAGCTTCTTGGCGAGCACGATCTCGGGCTCGGGCTGCACGCTGTTGAGCAGGCCCACGAGGTTGGTCAGCGGCATCTGAACCAGGTCCAGCGAGATCGCGCCGTCGGGCGCCGCCGCCTCGGTCGAAGCGGTCCCCAGGGCCGCCACGCAGCCCTCCCGTCCCTCGGCGACGGCGCGGACCACCGACGTGGACTCGGACACCTGCACACAGAGCCCCGCGTGGGCGAGCAAGGCGTCGACCGTGGCGGACGGCTCCGCGCCGCGGGCGTGGAAGTCGATCTCGACCTCCAGCGCCCCATCGGCGGCCAGGTTGTGCGACGGGAGCACGGCGCTCAGCAGGCGGAGGACGGCAGCGGCATCCGCGGCAGCCAGCGAGAGGTCGACAGTCCCCGCGGCCCGTTCGGACGCCGGCGGCCGCACGCCGGGAAGCACCAGCTGTTCGTTCTTCTCGATGATCGAGCCGTCGGCGAGGTCCCGGAACTGCTGATTCACGGTGATTCCACCCGCCTCGATCTCGGTCACGACGCCGTACTCGGACCCGAGGAGGGTGCGAACCTCGACCCGGTGGGCGCGGCCGTCGGGGGTGCGTACGAGCGCCCAGGCGCCAGCATCGGAGATCCAGGTGCCGACGAGCACATGGTCGGCCAGCCCATGGACCATCAACGGCCCCGGCGGCGGCTCCTCGGCGTTCGCGGGAGCGCTCATCAACAGCAGGACGACAACGGGCAGAACGGCTCGAAGAGGCATGAGACTCCGGGGCAAGGGTCCCCCACACTTCGGGGGTCAGACCCTGAGTATTTCCCTTTTCCGTGCCTACGGCTCGATCAGCGCCGCGTCGACCCAACCCGTGGCGGGCCGCGCCGGACCGGTGACGGCGCGAATCTCGACCAGCGCGGAGCCGCGCCGGCGGGCCATCAGGTTCACCCGCAGGTCGACCGCGCCGTAGACGACGCCCTTGCCGAACGTGAAGAAGTTCGTGCGGGCGGCGTCGCCGAAGAAGTCGAGCCGGGGGGGCGCCGGGATGATGCTGAACTCGAAGGTGATGCTCCCGCGAGCACGCTGGAACGAGTGGAGGGCGGCGGTGTGCATCGCCCTGCGACCGCCCGTGCGGCGTTTGCCGATCTCATCGAGGTACTCGGCCAGCGCATCGGCGTAGGCGTCGCCATCGCCCGCCGCGATGGCCGCGTCGCCGCCGCCCCAGCGGGCCTGGACCGAGCGCTCGACCAGCGCGGGCGTGGGGTCGGGGACCGGAGCGGCCGCGGGCATGGGCGCCGGCGCGGGCTTCGCCACCGGGGGCTCGACCTTCGCGACCGGGGGCGCGGGCTTCGCCACCGGGGGCGCGGGCTCGGGCTTCGCCACCGGCGGCACGGGCTCGGCCGCAGCCGTCTTCGCCGCCTGAGCGTCGACCAGGGGGGGCAGCGACTGCACCGGAGGCGCGGTGGCGGTCTCCGGTGCAGCCACCACAGACGGCTCCTCGACCGTCGGTGACTCGGCTTGACTCCAGGTCCACCACGCCGCGAGGCCCCCCGTCAGGCCGACGACCGCGCCGACCACGAGCACCGCCAGGGGGATCGTCCAGGGCCGCAGGGGCCGCAGGTCGGCGGTGGCGCCCAGCTCGCGCGCGGGCACCGCGGCGAACATCTCGGTGAACGTCGCTTCGTCGTCCGAAGGCATCGGCGGGTACGGCGCAAATGCCTCCGTCCAGCCTTCGGTGTCGGTGTCCACGAGGATCGGCCCCGTCGCCGTCACCGCCTCCACGGAGACCGACGTCGGCGCCACCGGGGACGGCCCCATCGACGGCAGCGGACCCCGCGCCAGCATGTCCACCGGCAGGTCGCCCGTGACCGTCGGGTACGGCGCCACGGGCGTCTCGGACCCGGCCGCGACCGGCACCACGTCCGTGGTCAGGTACTCCATGGCGAGCACGCGCGTGCCCAGCAGCGGCTCCAGCTCCCCCTTGCCTCGGATCTCCGCCAACCGCACGAGTCCCTCGGGACGGGCGGCGAGGTCGAGGATGACGTGACCCTCTCCTCGGCGGAGCCTCCGCACCCGCATGGTCACGTCCTCCGCGGCGAGGCGGAGGGCTCGGGTGGTGCGCCGCCACCGGCGGTCGTCGAACCGATGAAACGGAACGTCCAGGTGCAGCTCGATGGTCGACAGCGGGTTCAGTCCGGCGAAGTGTCGCTCGCGCTCGGACAGCGCCTCCTGGATCTGCAGGGACAGCATCCGCGCCGTCGTCGTGCCGACCGACTGGTGGTCGTAGCGAAGCTCGAAGACCTCTTCCAGCAGACCGCCCACGACGTCGTCCCAGGCCTCCGCTGCGGTGTCCCATCCATCGACGGCGCGGGCCGCCGAGGGCAGCGCCGACCGGTCACCGTAGGGCGCGTCGCGCCACGCACACTCCTCGAGGATGACGGGTTGGATGCGGGCCAGCCCGTGGTCGGCCCGCCAGATCGCCATGTCCAACTCCGACGTGCCGTCGGACCAGGCGAGGAACGAATCCGACACCAGCATCACGAGCAGGTCGGCGTCCTCGACGCGGTCGCAGGTCTGGACGCCGTACTCGCGCCAGCCGGCGGCGGAGCTCGAACAGCGGACGCAAGTCGTCCGGGGCCGAGTTGATGTGAATCCTGACCGCTTCCGTGTCCCTCCGTGGCGATCTTTGGGGGGGACACCGGGGTCGGTCAATGAGAAACGAGTCGTTTGGACCTTTGTGACTATTCGCCGCCTGGGGCCTCAGTTGTCCGTCTTGGAGAGCGCCCCTTCGGCGGCCCGAGCGTCCAGGCTGAGCCCTCCCGCGGCCTCCGCTTCCGGCGCCAGGGCCAACCCGCCGGCGCCCTCGTGCCCCAGCAGCGCCACCGCCTCTTCGCGCAGCTCGGGGGGGAGCCCGCCCGCGCGCACGAGCTGCCGCAAGATCGGCCGCCCGGAGTCGCCGAGGTGCCTCGCGGCGAGGAACTGCAGCACCGGATCCGGGTCGTGCCCCGCCGCCGCCAGCGCATCGCGCGCGGCCTCGGTCTTGGGGTACTCGCGCAGCAGCGCTTCGAAGCAGGTGCGCCGGAACCGCAGGTCGGGGTCCGCCCGCTCGCCGAACGTGTGACACAGCAGCATGTCCGAGTTGATGCCGGTGTGATCCGCGAGGGCCCGGGACAGCTTGATCAGCTGCTCCGCCTCACCCCGCAGCTGGTGGTGATCGGTGATGAGCCTCCTTGCCCACCGCGAAGTGGGGAGGCAGCTGCACCGACGCGGTGACGTAGGTCTGGGTGTCGTTGTCGCCGTCGTCCCGCGCCTCGATGAACAGCTTCACGCCATCGACCGTGGCGGACAGCTTCGGCGACGCAGTCCAGCCCGGCGGGCTGACCTTCGCGTCCCAATCGCTCGACATCGTCAGCAGCGCGGTCTCGAACTCGCGATGCTTGGCGCGCCGGAGGATGAACCCGAAGAGGATGCCCCCGATGACGAGGACGAGGATTCCGCTCACCTCCATCGTCAGCCTCCCACCACGAACCTCGCGGTCCAGTACCAGTTGCGCGCCGTGGTGCGGACCAGTCCCCGCTCCCGCCACGCCCGCGCCGACGTCACCACCTCGTCCGGCAGCACCGCCAGCCGTCCGTGGGAGCGCGCCCGGCGCACCAGGTCCGCGTCTTCCATGAACTGATCTCGATACCCCCCGAGGGCGTCGAACACTGCACGGCGGAGGAACAGAGCCTGGTCGCCGAAGGGCAGCCGGGCGGCCCGGGACCGGACTCGGACCCC
>PVBE013002981.1_pt1 | contig 10857 bp, 8 predicted proteins | sample 1631181 | NCBI WGS metagenome assembly PVBE01 (sample SAMN08397723, study PRJNA350692) | Marine metagenome, whole genome shotgun sequencing project. | isolation source: water | place: Pacific Ocean | collected 2012-04 | reverse complement strand
TCATCGCCGCCCCCATTGCACCGAGGCCTAGCGAGCCGACGAACAGGATCGAGAGTCCGATCTTGGCGATGCTCGATACCATTGTGATCGTCATGAACCCACGCACCTGCGCTTTCGCGACGGCTACGCGGTAGAGCATCTCCGTGCCGTAGGTCAGCGGGTAGGACGAATAGAGAATGACAGCGACGACCGCGGCCCTGGTGTAGGCGTCGCCCACATACAACATGACCAACTCGTGCGCGAAGACGATCAACGGGACTGCGACCGCCAGCGTGACCCACATGTAGTAGCGGTTCCCACGGAGATACGTGTCCCGCAGCGCGTGCTCCTGCTTCGTGGCGTGCATCGCTGTCAGCGCAGGCTGCAAGACACCGGACGCGACCGTCACAAGTTGGGTCATCTGCCGGTCGGGTATCGATCCGATGTGGAAGGCGGTGACCTCGGACGCGTCGCTGAAGCGATTCAGGATGATCGCATCGACGCTCGTCCGCACTCGGTAGATCAGGTTGCCGAGCATCATCCACGCACCGAACCTGGTCAGTTCGTTCCGCGACGAGGCGCGCACAGCACTCTTCTCGTACCGAAGTTCAGGGATCAGCCGGCGAGACACTACGGCGGAGACGACCGCGGCCGCGACCGTGCCGACCGCTGTCGCGAGGACGACCCACAACACACGGGTGCTCACGCCGAACAGGAGGGCACACATGATCCCGAGCTGCAGAACCTCCTGACCCAATAGAACCATGTTCAACCACGTGAACTTCTGCCGCACGTGGATTCCGACGCTGAACGGAGCGAGGAAGAGCGCGATCGCCTGACTCCCGACGAGCAGCACCATCATCAACCGGGCGTCCTCGACGAGTCTCGGTTCGATGTTGAGCACCGAATCGATCTTCCACGCCGCCAGCCCACCCAGTGCTGCGAACCCCGCGACGCTCCACGCGATCATCGGCATCATCGACGAGATGATCTCGGTGACCTTCTGTCTATCGTTCCTGGCGTAGGCGTCCGTGACGTACCGCGCAATCCCTCCAGTCAGGATCGAAATGAAGATCTGGAGAAAGAGAACGAACGAGACGATCACCGGGTACGGCGCATAGGCGTCAGCGTCAAGCCTCGCCAGAAGGTACTGGTGCAGCCACAGCAGAACACCGACGCGCAACGCCCGCGTACTCACGGAACTCAGGGCGTTGATGAGCACGAGCCGTTTGCTGATTTCTACGCTCGTTGCCAAACGGATCTATCGGTTGAGGAAGTCCAGGATCAGGTTCTCGTTGAATCGACGGAAGCGCTCCTCGACGAAGCCTTCCCTGTTCAGCCCCCAAGACCAACGATTAGTGCCGGAACTAAAGACCTTCGCGCCCGTGTCTGATTCGAAGTAGACCGCTTCGGCGCGGTCCGTGTTCCCGTAGTCGCCGACACGGAAGATTTCGACGTGTCCTGTCGCAGTCAACCCCCGTGTCGACCCAGTTGAGAACATCAGCTGGAAGCTCTCGCCGGGATCGACGCTGTGCACGTTCACGTGGCCCCAAACCCTTTGTGGGCCAGGAGACTGCGACGTGTTGTACCAGAACGATTCGCGCCGCCGATACAGGAACTCGCGGATGACGCCGGGACACCATCGGCACAGCGCACAGCTGACGACTGTGCACACCTTGCGCACGAAGAATGACTGCGAGATGTCCGCCACGATGCACCAACGAGGACTTCCCCTGGCCAAGCTTGGGATAGCCACTCCGTGCCGCCGACGGTAGATCGTCGCCACCTCTCATGCAACAGGGAACGACACTTGCGGGCCTAATCGCCTTTGGTAGGGGGATTTCAAGTCCTGCCAGATCCTTGCACCCGAGGACCGAGGGAGCGATAAGTTCATACCGGTGAGCCTCAGTCGCGTCATCCGAGAATCACGACTTGGGTCGTGTTGGAAGTGCATGTCGTTCAGCGTCGCGATGTTGGCGCTAAACGCTTGGGCGTTCCTGGTCGCCCTCCGCCTGAACGTGCTGGAGGACAGCGGGTTCTTCGGCTCCGGCGTCTTCCTCGTGGCGATGCTCAGCGGCATGTGCGTCTTCGCACTCCTGACGACCGCGCACGCCATCTGTCTGGTGCTTCGCGCCACGATCTGGACAGACAGTCGCGACTGAAAGAGCGGCGCGCGCGCGTCGTTCGAGAACCGACAGAAACTCGAACCCGCGCCGCTGCGCGCGACGTAATCGAGACTGGAACCGAGATCACTTTTTCTTCCTCGCGAAGCCTATGAAACGCGCGGCGTTCGCTGCCCTCAGCGTGCTGTTGCCATACCCGTCGTCCGCTGCCCAAGAGGCCCCGACGCAGATCCTCGTCGCTGGTCTGCGCACCGGAACGACGGTCCCCGGCGGCCTGCTCCATCTGAAGACCGGCGCGGCTTCGCCGTTCCAGGCGATCCCCGCCTCGCTCTCGTTCACCCAGAACCCGGCCAGCCTGGCCCTGGACGGTGTTGATCCAACGATGGTGTACGTAGGCACCTACGGGCGGGCAGCGAATGGCGATCCCGGTCCGTGCCATCTACTCGCGCTGCGCATCGCCAACGACAAGATCGTCTCCTACCAGCAACTGAACGCCGAACCCATGTCGGAGGACTACGTCTCGACGATCATCCCGATCGGCAACGAGGTCTACTACCTGGGTCGCCGCACGATCGGCTCCGTACCGAAGGTCGGCGGACCGGTGAACAAACTCATCGAGTTGCCGGACTGGATGGATCCGCGGGGCATGGCCAGCGACGGGCGTTTCCTCTACACCGCGGTGGGCCCTCGATACATCGTCAAGATCGATCTCGCTCGACCGACAGTGATCCAATCGTTCGCCAGGCTGAAGCAATACGCCGCGGAGCAGATTCAGAACGTGGCGATCGACAATGCCGGTGACCTGCTCGTCGTAACGTCGGACCTGACGCTCCAAGCCCGGCTGTTGCTCCTCGACCACGTCAGCGGTCAAGTCCTGAAGCAGATCCGGCTGCCGCTGTTCGGTGCCCGGGCCGTGGCCCAGGATCCGGACACGGACACGATCTACATCGTCGGCGGCAGAGATGCGAACGGCTCCTCCTCCTCGGCGGTCACCGTCGACTACTGGAAGGTCTCCAAGGGACCGGTCGGCAACACTCCGAACGCGTTGCCCTCGCTGATCGTGATGAAGCCACGCAACATATATCGCAAGGGCGCAGCGTGCACGGACAGCGACGGGCGTTACGCGAAGATCGGCAGCTTCGGTCGAGCGAGCAGCCAGCGTTCGGGTTTCGCCCTGACTCTCGACACCAAGCCGAACCGACAAGCCGTGTTCGCCCTTGGTATCGAACGATCAGGCTTCAAGGCATTCGACCTCGCGTTCCTCGGTGCGCCGGGTTGCCTCATCGGCGTCGAGCCGTTCCTGCGGCGCCTCACCAGAACCGACAGCGCGGGACACGCCAGCATCACGTTTCCGCGACCCGCGGCGCTCTCGCTGCACGCCGTCGTGCTCAACGCGCAGTGGTTGGTCGGCGATCCGGGGGTCAACGCTCTCGGCATCATCACGAGCGCAACGGCCCGGATCGTCGTGCGCGACTGAGATTCCTCGCTACGTTCCCAGGGCTCGCGTTCTACGATCCGCGATTGGGGAAGACTGGCCAGGCCGTGCAGCATCCGTCACAGTGATGCCCATGCCATGGGCAAGAGGAGCAGCGCGCCGCGCCGTACATCGGGGAGAACATGGAACATTTCGGCAAAAAACCGGCCTCTTATTGCACCGCATCAGAACTCTGTCTCACGTGCAAGTGGAATCAACGCATCCGGGACCTTACGGTTGGCTGGCCTCGCACTCTTCGGCTTTTTGTCTCGACCCTGTGGGGTCGCCCTCGTCTCACTACTCACGCTTCGACGCCAGTTCATAATCGTGGTGTATGGTTTTGATGGTGTAAGGAAAGCCTCGGCCGCCACTGAGAACGAAAGGGAATTCAAGCAGTCATCGGTATCAACGGTTGCTGCAGCACCACACACATGCTGCGAACACATCAACATCTCCTCCATCGTGGAGTCCAGTCACTCGACATCCTGATCGTAGGGGTTGCCGTATGGCTCGGCGCGCTGGTCGTTGCGACTCGTGCTGTGGAGCTCGCGATCGTCCTCCAACAGGCCGCGATCATCTGCATGTCCTGGGTGCTCGTCTCACTGCGGACGAACTTCTATCAGTCGCGTCGCACCGAGAGCCTTGCGCGGGAGTTCTTCGAGTTTCTCGAGACCTGGCTCGTGACGCTGGCGCTCGGTTCCCTGCTCACCTACGCGCTGTGGAACAGACTGACGTTCGACGTCATCTCGACGTTTTTTGCCGCGCTGCTCGGGATCAGCGGTCTGCGCCTCTCGATTCGACTCGGCCTGCGCCGACTCCGCGACCAGGGCAAGAACCTCCGCAAGGTCGTCATCGTCGGTCGCGGACGCATGTCTCATAAGATCGAGGAGACGGTCCGGGACAAGGGCTACTACGGCCTGCGCGTAGTCGGCTCGTTTTATCTTCGCAACGAGATGGGTCCTCCTCCGGATGACGTGACGTGCCTCGGTAACGCGGCGCAATTCGCCAAGGCCATCACCGAGATGGAACTAGATGCGGTCATCCTCTGCCCGGATCTGCGTGTGAGTTCTTCCGACATCCAGCACATCCTCGACAAGTGCGACGTCGCCGGTATCCAGTGCCTCTACGCACCGGACTTCCTGCACCTCAACAACCTGACGGTCACGAGCACGTCGTTCAGTGGCATACCGGCGTTCACGTTCCAGCCGTCCCTCGGCTCGCCGACACACCTCGCGATCAAGCGCGGGATGGACATCGTCGGCGCTACCATCGGCATCACGCTGTGCCTGCCGGTGCTCGTGGCCGTCGCATTCACCGTGAAGCTCCACGACCGCGGCCCCCTCCTCTTCCGCCAGGTCCGCATGGGGAAGGACGGTCGCCGGTTCTACTGCTACAAATTCCGCAGCATGTGCGTCGACGCTGAGGCGAGGAAGCACGAGGTCGCCCAGCTCAATGAGCAGGACGGCCCTGTCTTCAAGATCAAGAAAGACCCCCGCATCACCCGGGTCGGTTATTTGATCCGGAAGTACAGCCTGGACGAACTGCCTCAGCTCTTCAACGTCCTTCTCGGCGACATGAGCCTCGTCGGGCCGCGCCCGCCGGTTCCGTCCGAGGTCGCCCGCTACTCGTGGTGGCAGCGTCGCCGCATCTCGGTTCGCCCTGGCCTCACCTGCCTCTGGCAGGTCAAGGGCCGCAACAAGGTGTCCTTCGAGAGGTGGATGGAGATGGACCTGTTCTACATCGACAACTGGTCGCTGTGGATGGACATCAAGCTGATGGTGCAGACGATGCCAGCGGTTGTCCGCGGCACCGGATCCTAGCCCGTCCAGGGGCGAGGCGTTTTGGACGAATACCCTCCGCGGAGGAGGTTCAGACCTATCGTCTCACCTGACGAAGTAGACTTAGGTCGTCGTGCAGACGCGGCGTCCTGTCGCGAAATGCTACAGTCGAGAATGGCCCCACCGTCCGAGGCATCCCCAGACGAGAACGATCGCTCTGGGGCGATCTGCTTTTGCGGGCAGGACTGGTGGTACCACAATCGCGCGCACTCCGACTTCCAGCTGATGATCCGCATCTCCAAGCATCAGCGCGTCTTGCTCGTGAACAGCATCGGGATGCGCATGCCGGTGCCCGGGCGCACGTCGAAGTTCCTCACGAAGATCCTGCGCAAGCTCCGCAGCATGACGAAGCTCCTCCGGCGACCGCTGCCGGACCACCGCGACCTGTTCGTCATGACGCCGATTTCGGTTCCTATCTTCGGCCTGCCCGGTCTACGGCTCCTCGCCGTGTGGTTCGTGCGGGCTCAGGTGTCGCTCGTCGCCTGGTGGTTGGGCATACGCAACCCGATGATCTGCGTCACGCCACCTACCGCGTGGGGAATCGTCGCACCCATGCGAAAGCGCTGCTTGATCTACAACCGGTCCGACAAGCACTCCGCGTTCAAGGAAGCGAATACCGCCATGATCCGCGAGCTCGAACTCGCTTTGATGCAAAACGCCGACCACGTGCTCTACGTCAACCGTGAGCTGATGGCCGAGGATGCGCCAGATTGCCGTGACAACGCGTTCTTCCTGGACCACGGCGTGGACGCGTCGTGGTTCGACTCCGGCGGCGACCCCGAACCGAGCGAGCTGGTATCGATTCCTCACCCGCGCATCGGCTTCTTCGGCGGTCTGCGGGCCCACCTCGTCGACATGGACCTGCTGGCCCGTCTCGCGGACGAGCTACCGGAGTGCCAGATGGTGCTCGTCGGCGACGCCGCGAGCGACATCGAAGACCTCATCGCCCGCGACAACGTCCACTGGCTCGGATTCCGCGACCACAAAAACATCCCGTCCTTCGGCGCCGGCTTCGACGTCGCGCTCCTGCCGTACCTGACGAACGACTGGATCCAACACTGCAACCCGATCAAGCTGAAGGAGTACCTCGCGCTCGGCTTGCCGGTAGTGAGCTCCGACTTCCCCGAAGCGCGACGCTACGCCCCCCACGTCCGGGTGGCCTCCAGCCACGATGAGTTCATCGAGATGGTCGGCGCCCTCGCCGCGACCGTCACGACGCCATTGGATCGGGAGGCACAGCGCGACGCCGTCCGCGACTCCACGTGGGGTCGCAAGGCAGACGATCTGCTCCGCTTGACCGAGGGCCGACTCGCTCTCGGAACTGCGCCTGTCGCAGTATCGAAAGAATGAGCTAACTCGAGGGCGCGGCGGGGGCGTTGGTGCCGGAGAGCGAGTGCATCCCCCGGTAGTACGCCACGGCCATCAGGAGGAACAGCGCCGAGAACACAGCCTCCTTGATCTCCATCGCCGGCCAGTGGATCCGCATCCCGTGGGGCGTGACTGTCTTCTCGAGCAGCTTGCTCACGCCATAGTTGATCGGGAAGAAGATGCCGATGCCGAGGGGCACGATGGGTAGGCCGAACCGCCGGAGAAGGCCCGCCAGGCCAGAGGACAGCCTGCACGAGAGCGGCACGAGGAAGCAGTAGAAGATCCAGAAGAGCGCGAACATGCCCTGGATCGAGAGCAGCTTCCTCCACCCGGTCTTCGCGACTCCCGACTCTTCCGACTGATGGAAGATCGATAAGTTGTGGATGTTCATCTCGCCCTGGAGGTTCTCCTTTGCGATCGACTCGGGCGTCTCGAAGCCGAAGATCCGCTGGCCCCAGCTGATCTCCTCTCCCGCGCCGAAGAGGAACACCAGGGCGAGGAGGAGAAAGAAGATGTTGCGTCGTGTTCGCAGGACGAGGAGATCGTTCGCGTATGGACACTTCACGTACATCCACGCGAGCAAGCCCCCGGTGATCGCAAACAGCACCGAGGTCGCACACTCGAACAGCCCATCCTCGGTTCCGAGCGCCACGACGGTGTCGTCGTCGAAGACGAGGACACCGTAGGATACGGCGAGCACCCCCAACGCGATGAGAATGAAAGGCTTGATTCGGAACTCGGTCATGGCGGAGGACGCGGTCGATCGCGCAGACACGTCAACTCTACACCCCGGTTCTATCGACGAACCCTCGCATCGAACATGAATCCGCACGGGCCGACCGCTTCCGGTCCAACCACCGGAATCAGGCTGCCGACTCTGCGAACGACCAGGAACGCCGGCTCAGGTCTGAACCTTGAGGACGGCGGAACGGAGGAGCTCCTTGCCCTTGCTGTCCACAGCCGAGACCACGTAGTAGTAGAGCTGACCACCCGCCAGCTCCGGGTCGATATGGAAGAGATCCTTCACGCCCGACTTGATCTGCTTGAGTTGGGTAGCGGAGGCGCCCCGGAAGACCCGATACGAGTGCACTCCGGCTTTCCCAGCCTTCTTCCAGCTGAGCCGGATCTCGCGCGGATGAGGTTTCTTGGCGTGGACGCCGGTGGTCTTCGAGTAGCCGCTCGCGAGCCGGTTCGTGTGGCTCAGCGTGAGCTGTGGGCCCTGACCCCGGTACGCATCCCACATCTCGAGCGGCCACTTGTGGAACGAGACCGTCCAGGCCGGATTGTTGTTCGATCGGGACGTGGCGATGTAGCGGTCCTGATAGTCAAACAGGGCCGAGTGATTCCACAGCGTCTCGGCACCCATGAGCCGCGCAGCGAGGACGAATCCGAGCCAGGAATTGGCGGTGCAGCACAGGCGATAGCTCGACTCCCAGCTGACGTCGTCCCGCTTCTGGTCCGTGGTGTGCCGGATGCCGTACTCCGCCATTCCGGCGTGACTCGAGTTGTATTTCCCGTGGCCGTTGTTGTAGACGCCGGGACTGGTCTCGCGGACGTAGAAGGTCTGCATGTCCTCGCCGAACCACACGTTCCGCGAGCCCACTCCCTTCATGTGGGAGTCGTTCAGGACCAGCCCAGCGAAGAGGATCGGCCACTTCCGACCACTGGCGTGGCCGCCGTTGTTGTGCCAGTTCCGATCTCCGCCATCGTCAACGATGCCGGACAGGTCGATCCCGAGCTGCACGAACCGCGTCATCAGCTTGGCCTTGCGGGAATTGGAGTAGTCCAGATGCAGCATCAAGGCGCCAATCCCGACCCGAGTACTCAGATTCCGACCGTAGGCCTCCATGTTGTCCTCGGGGTGGTACTCCCGACCCGACCACTTGCCGGAATGGTCCAACCAGGGACGTTCAAAATAACGCTCGACGCTGGCGACCGAGGGTGTCCGGGACGTCGACTTCAAGCGCGCCAGAAGCGAGTAGTCGAGTCGACTGACGTTGAACTTGATGGACTTGTCGGCGCCAGAATACGACGGTCGGAAGTCACCGGGCTTCGCCGTGCTCGGCACCACCGTCAGGATCGAGCACCCTTTCAGCTGGGGTCTGTGTGCCGCCGAGGAAACGCTGATCGTGGACACGAGCGAGGAGTGCTTCGGGACCTTCAGGGGCTTCGTCGCGGAGACGTCGAGGGCAACATTCAGGGTTCGATCGAAGATGTTGCTCTTCATCGAACTGTCGTAGCCCTGCCGCATCCCCAGTTTCGGCGAAGGATTGATCATCGAGCCGTTCATGACACGCGTCCCAGATACCGACGGCGGGTCGATCTTGATGATCGTCACGGGTCCAACGACCCAGTAGTCGCCGTTGGCGAACTGCCCGGTCGAGTATGACTTGTCGAACGTCCAGGTGATCCCGAACTGGGAAACCTGCTTTCGAGAAATGACTTGTGCACCTAGTTCGGCGCTCGCCGCCGCCAACAGGAGAAGCGAATAGAGCACCGGGGCGGACGTGGTGGATAGCATGTTGATTCAGTCTACGAGGGCGAGGTGACCCATCGGCTCAAGTATCGCGCGTGAATCTCGACGACCGAGACTCCGAATTCCGTCCGGCAGCACACGGAGGGCCCAAGGATTTTCGCTCCATCGGATCCAGGACGCTGGATGGGCACCAAGGGGATGAGTCCGAAACTCAACAACCACAAGGTGTTCGCGGATCCCATCCCCATCAGTCCCCGCCCGTGTCCACATGGTGTAAGTCGGCGTTTCTCGTCCGGCAGCCGTCCCATCATCTCGCAAGATGCCCCCCGTGCCTGACGCGTGACGCTCGTCGACAATCGCAACGCCCGCAGGCACTCGCGTCCAGTCCTGCGACACCCGCCGCGAACTGATCACACCGCCGCGCATGACTCGCGCCGTCGCGATGAGGCACATCGCGACGGCGTTCCCGGTCCGGCAATCGCTACTTCGACAAGCCGCCGAACGCCGATAGACTCCACGGAAGAACCGCGAGAACCTCTCGAGATTTCGAACCGCGAGACGAGTCCGCTCGCCCCCACCTGACCATACCCATGGGAATCGAGTCGTAGCCGTGATCGGCCTTATTGCACAAGGGGCTTCCTGGTCCAACACGCAAAACCTCCACCCGACTGGCTTGTTGATGTTGGCCTTGGCCGGCGTGGCGCTGTTCGTGGTCAAGCGCCGTCACGCACTTCTGCCGATCATCTTCATCGCGATGTTCGTGACCACCGCGCAGCGTTTTGTGATCGGCGGGCTGGACTTCCCGTTCCTCCGAGTCCTGATCATGCTCGGCTGGATGCGCGTGTTCATGCTCGGCGAGACACGCAGGTTCAAGATGATCGCCCTGGACTGGTTCACGATCTACTGGGGGGTCGGCTTCTTCATCGCGAACTCGATTCGGGACGGGCTGGTCATCTACTCCTGCGGCTGGATGATCGACAACCTCGGCGCGTACTTCCTGTTTCGCATCCTCTTGCGAAGTCGAGAGGAGATGTACGAGAGCATCAAGTACGCGGCCCTCCTGGCGATCCCAGTTGCCGCGGCCTTCGTGTTCGAGAAGGTGACCCGCTACAACATGTTCTCCGTGTTCGGCGGCGTGAACGAGATCACGTGGCTCCGTCAGGGGAAACTCCGCTGCATGGGTCCGTTCTCGCACCCAATTCTCGCAGGCTGCTTCTTCGCGGGCCTTCTCCCTCTCATTGGGATCCTCTGGAAGAAGTCGAAGGGGGGGAGAATGCTCTGCGCCGCTGGCATGGTCTCCGCGATGACCGTGGTGATCTGCTGTGCCTCGAGCACGCCGCTCATGGCAGCGGTGGCCGGGATCTGCGGCCTCGTCTTGTTCGCTCAGCACAAGTCCGTTCCACTCCTGCGATACGCGACGCTGTTCGGGCTCTTCGTTTTGCACTTCTTCGTCATGGAGAAACCGGTCTGGCACCTCATCGCCAGAATCGATCTGACGGGTGGCTCGACGGGATACCACCGGTATCGCTTGATCCAGGCGACGGTTGACCGGTTCAGCGAGTGGTGGTTGATCGGAACCACCGATACCGCGCACTGGGG
>PVBE011842437.1_pt1 | contig 10857 bp, 10 predicted proteins | sample 1631181 | NCBI WGS metagenome assembly PVBE01 (sample SAMN08397723, study PRJNA350692) | Marine metagenome, whole genome shotgun sequencing project. | isolation source: water | place: Pacific Ocean | collected 2012-04 | reverse complement strand
CACCCCAATACGTGATGATCCAGCCCGAGCTCATCCGCGAGCTCTCCAGTCGCATGCGACCCCGCCGCGAGTAGGCCGATGACCCCGACGCTGTTCAGGCAGTACACGACCTGAGCCTCGACAAAGTGCGTCGCGAGCGGGTGAAACCACTCCTCGGGGGTAGTACAAGCACCAGTCTTCGCTCCGACAGGCATCATGCGCTCCTCCGGACGCCGACCATTCGCATCGCCGGAGCAGAGAGACGCAAGTTGTGCTCAAACTGGACCATCGAGCCGAATGATTTGCAACGAACATGCCAAGGCTCGCCACGGCACCAGAACTGAGCCTCACGCTAGCATTCACCCGCTCAGGGAGGAGAGCTGCCACCACGCGGCACGGTGGCGGAGATGTTTCACCACCTCCACACCGAGACGCACGAGCGTCACCCTCTGGAAACACCCGCCGCCCGCTGCAATGCCCGCGCGGAGTCGCCATCCTGGCGCGAACATTGCAGCGGGGTTGTCGGCGATTCGCAGCCCTTGCCACTGGGCACTCGCGGCTCGAGGATCCGATTGAAGGTTGAAGGACAACCCACGGTGAGACGCACGCCCGTCTATCACACCAACGCTCGAGCCTCGTCATGGCTGCTCATGGGAGCCCTCGTCCTCGGAGCCTTCTCTGATGTCCCCGGTGTACGAGCCAGCGAGACGCGCAGAGCCCCGATGCCCCCCTGTCAGAAGTGCAAGACCTGACGACCGAAGTCTTGCAGGATCTGTGGCACGAGGTCGTCGAGCCCTCTCTGACCGAGGCCCTCGACCAGGCCGAGGCCATGCAGAGCGCCGCCGAGGCGTGGTCTGTGGCCACCCTGGGCACCCCGACCGACGCCGCGGAAGCCCTCGGCGTGGCCCAGGAGGCATGGTTCGACACCATGCGCACCTGGCAGGTCGCGGAGCTGATGCAGATCGGCCCGGCAGCCTCGTCGCTCACCGCCATCGGAGGGCAGGACCTCCGCGACGTGGTGTACTCGTGGCCCACGGTCAACCGATGTCGCGTCGACCAGGTCACGGCGACCCGTGATTACGAAGACGAAGACTTCTTCGACACCTGCCTGGTGAACGTGCGAGGCCTGGACGCCCTGGAGGCGCTCCTCTTCTCACCACCCGGGGACCACGTGTGCCCCGATGACATGACCTGGAACAGCGACGGACTGTGGGAAGCGCTGGGCGCAGACGCCATCACCACCTCGCGCGCTGCCTACGCGGCGGGGACCGCGGCGCAGATCGTCAGAGACATCGAGGCCATCCGCGCGGCGTGGGAGGGCGGCTTCGCGCTCGACCTGGCGGCCGCCGGTGAGCCGTCGTCGTCGTTCGCAGACCAGCGCCAGGCGCTCAACGCCATCTTCGACGCCCTCTTTTATGTGGAGACCGCCACAAAGGACCACAAGCTCGGCGACCCAGCGAGCCGAGGGAGCTGTAGCGGCGACGACTGCGCCGCGCTCGTGGAGACGCCGCTTGCCGGCCACTCGACGACGTGGATCCTGGCCAACCTGGAGGGTGTCGAGGCGGTCTTCACGGGCGGGGGCGGCGTCGGCCTCGATGACCTGCTGGCCGCCCTGGGGTACGAGGCGACGGCCGAGGCGCTCCTCCTGGCGCTCACAGAGGCACAGGCCAGCGCTGCCGCGCTCCCGGCCAACCTGGCCTCGGCCATCAGCGAAGAGCCGGACGCGGTGGCAGAGCTCCACGCGGCCATCGGCGAGGTCGTGACGCTGCTGAAGGGCGATGTCGCCCTGTTCCTGACGCTGGCCATCCCCCGCGAGGCCGCTGGCGACAATGACTGAGGGGGGGGTAGCGCTCGAGCTCCTGGCGCCGCTCGTCGACCCGGCCAGCCGGACCTTTGCCCCGTTTCTTGTCGTCGCCGCCTTGGTGGCCCTCGTCTATCACCGGCTGCGCGGCGGTGAGGGCGGCCTCCGGGCCGCGCTCGGGGTCTCGCTGTGGAGACACCCCTCCTCGGTGCTGGACCTCCAGCTCCTGGTCGTCCGCCGCTCGCTCTTCATCCTCGGGCTCATCCCCACGGCCGCGGGCGCCTGGGGTCTGGCCGTGGGCGTCACGCGCGCCCTCGACGCCTGGCTCGGGATCCCTTCGCCGCCGGCCCTCTCTTCATCGGCCCTGACGCTGGCCTACACCCTCGTCTTGTTCGTGGTCTGGGACCTCAGCCGCTTCCTCGTGCACTGGGCCATGCACGCTTTCCCCGCGCTCTGGGAGCTCCATCAAGTGCACCACTCGGCCGAGGTCCTCACCCCGCTCGCCTTCCACCGCCTCCACCCGCTCGAGAGCGCGCTGCAAGCCCTCCGCAACATCGTGACGACCGGGTTGCTGGCCGGGGTCGCCTTCTGGCTCTATCGAGGGCAAGCCACCGAGTGGACCATCCTCGGGGTCCACGGCGTGGGCCTCGCCTTCAACGCCCTGACCGGCAACCTCCGCCACTCCCACGTCTGGATCCGCCATGGTGACCGGCTCGAGCGCTGGCTGTTGAGCCCCGCGCAGCACCAGCTACATCACGCCACCGACCCGGGCTACCACCACGCCAACTACGGCACCTGGCTCGCCTGCTGGGACCGCCTCGCCGGCACACTTCGCCTGTCTCCCGACTCCCCCCCCGACCGCTTCGGGCTGATCGAACCGAATCACACACCAGACCATCTGGTCTCGGCGCTGGTCGATCCCGTCATCGCCGCAATCCGTCGCCTCGGGTCATCGGTTCACGAGCCGGGGCCGAGGCGCGCCGCCCCCGCTCTGTCACGGAGGCGGAGGGACCATCTCGACGGGGCCGAGGAGCCAGGCGTTGCTGCCGTGGTTGTGGAGGTGCAACACCCACCGTGAACCAGCCGGATAGTCCGATGTCGCGGTCCAGCTCAGGGCCTGCGCCTGCAGGTCAGCCGGGATCTGGAATGCCAGGTCCCAGACGATATCACCGCCCAGAGTCACGGCGACGTGGGCCGACGCGGCCGAGGAGGAGAAGAGGCGCTGGTGGACGAGGTCGGACGAGATGGTGGCGCCGGCTGGGATCGGGGTTGGTGTCTCCTGCGTCAACACATTGTAGCCGCAGATGCCGGTGTTGATCTCGAGAAACTCCCCCTCCACCTGCGTCGCCCCCGGCCCGCACGGCTGACCCTCGAAGTGCTCGGGAAAGGGGTCGACCGCGCCATCGGTGTGCCACGCGTCGCTCGAGGCGACCACGACCACATCGGGCGAACGCGTCGCCGAGGCCTCCTCGTCGGCGCAGCTCGACCAGAGCGCCAGCAACAGCCACCATGGGCCGAGACACCTCGGTACGCTCCTGGCTCGCGCGTGAATCTGGTCCGCCTACTGCAGTGGGTAGCTGACGCCGACGATGACGACACACATCTCGTCGAGGGTCCCCTCCCCGAGCCGCGTGTCGGTCGTCTCGGTGATGAGCGCGTCGTTCGCGATGCCCTCGGCCAACATCGCGTTCAAGGTGGCGTCGTTCGTGTAGGTGCAGCGAAGATACAGTGAATCTCCGGCGCGCAGCGGTACGCCTGCGGCGAGGCTCACGTCGTATTGATAGATGTACTGGTAGTCGAAGTTCCACCTGGGAGTCTGCACGAGACAGACGTCGTCACCCGCGTCGTGCTGTAGGCGCACGATCATGTCGGTGCCGACGTAGTGCATGTGCGGGAAGACGCTCCAGAGCCGCACGTCAACGCTCTCGGCCACGCCGTCGAGCTCGGACAGCGGGATGATCATCTCTTCTGTGTGGTCGACAGCCCCATTGGGGATCAGGAATTCAGGGGCGTCGGGGTCGGCGTCATTGGGGCCTGGCTGGAGCCCGGGGGCCGAGACGACCGCGCCTTTCACGCGCATCTCGACCTTCCGCTCCGGGGCCTCGTCGGTCATGTGGAGATCCAGGCGGGTCGACGCGTCCGTGTTGACCTCCCCCTGGGGGTGATAGTGCAACTGCATGACGATGCGCGCGCCCTGGGGCACCCGGATGGCGCCGCCGGCGGGGATCTCGAAGGGCTTGGCGCCCGGCGCCCAGAAGCCCGCTATCGTGAAGCCCGTCGTGAGCCCCGGACCGCCCACGCAAGAGTAGCTGCCCCCGTCGTCCGTCTCGATGTCGCCGCTCGTTCCCTCGAGGTCGAGGAACAGCACGACGTGATGGACGATGTCCTGCAGCCGCTCCGAAGGAGCGCTCGCGTCGTCCGTGTAAGGGACGACCTCGACCGCGTCCAGCCACTTGTCATCGCTCAGGCCCAGGTCGAGTGAGAAGCAGCGGTAATCATCGGACGTCTGCTCGGCGGTGACGGACCAGGAGTAACCAGCATCGGCCAACCCCACGCTGTGGGTGACCTCGGCGAGGTGGTGACCAACCGGGTCGTCAAAGGGCGCCGGCGTCTCGGCATCTCCCGCGGGCGCACCCGCATCGGCCCATGCACGGAGCAGCGCGACCTCGCCGATGGTCAGCCGCATGTCATCCTTGAACGCATGGGGCGGGGTGCACTCGTCGGTGTCGTCTGCCGGCCACGGAGGCATGGTCCGGGTCTCGGCATAGGTCGCCATCAACGAGGCCAAGCCCCTGGTGGTCTCGTAGGACTCGAAGGTCGAGTTCGCGGGGCCACCAGAGAAATGACACTTTCGGCAGTTCGCGGCGACCAGCGGCTGGATGTCCTGATACCAGGTAGGGCTGGTTCCACCCGGTCCGTCGACGTCTGGGCTCACGACGGCGGCGTCCGCGGGCGGCGAGCCGTCAGGCTCCTGTCCCCCGCACCGGACCAGCGTCAAGGGCACCAACAACGCCAAGGCAACGAACAGGCCATCCGGCAAGCCATGTGGAGAAAATCCTGACATCTTGGACCCCTCTATCGGAAGCGCACCTGAATATCCGCAGCCCTCACCTGCCAAGCAAACTCTGCGCCAAGAGTCCTTGCACAGATCATGCACTTCAGGCTGACAAGGACACGAGACGGTAACGCGAGTACGCCCGGCCGTTACCAAGCCGTAACATAGGCGAGCTTGCCTGGAAGACGGCACACCCCTTGGTATCAGACCGGCCTCCTGGCATGACGATTGCAAACCTGACGGCAACCAGCAACCGTCACGGCAAGTTGTCTGGACGATGCGTGGTGGAAGGCGGTCGAGGTGGCGCGTGCCTTGCTCCTGGTCAACGCAGGAATTCTGTCCGCTCATCCACACGACCCGAGAGGCTGAATTGAGCAAGGAGCAGTCTGAAGGCGCCTCCAGGCGGTCCAGGGCCGTCCTGCACGTCAGGAGAGACGGACAGGAGAGCCTCTCGACAGCGCGACTCCTCCCCCACGACGGCCCCGACGTGAGCGGCCATGCTCACGTCGGGCAATGCCGCAACCTCACCCCATCGAGTTGCCCCCGGGCGAGCCGTGAACCCGAGCCTGCTCGGGGACACGGGCAGAGACACACAGCGGTCACCCAGGCAGAGGACCCGTGGGTCATCGAAGTCTTCGGCGACACGACCATCACGCTGGACATCGGCCTGGCCTGTGCGGACGCTTACGCGGTCCTCGCGCGGAAGGGCGCCAAGGCTGCGGTCGTCATGGACCACCGAGACACGGTAGCGGGGGTGCTGGTCGATTCGGACCACGTGGCCTGCGGAGCAACCCGCCATCTCGGGGGCCAGGAGACCGACGACTGCTCCTGTGCCTCGGATGTCCATCAGGCGGAGGGCCAAACGCAGACCACGGCGGTCGCGCCCCTCGGTTGCGTGGGCGACTTCATGCGCCCTTGCCAAATCACCGTGACCGGCGACACGCTGCTATCCGAGGCCGCCTCCACGATGGCAGACCATAGTCTGCCCTGGTTGCCGGTCATCACCTGTCGTGGAGACGTCATGGGCCTGCTGAGCGCGATGGACGTCGTGCGCTGGGTTGGCGAGTTCACGGGAGCGCTGCCCGGAGCGCGCCCGGGGGCATCGTCCGCTCCGAGCCTCGCGGGGGACGAGCGGCGACCAGGGTTACCCGTGGCTGGCCTGCGGGGAGATGACGTATGAACCTCCTCCATGATCGCGTCTTCGCACAGACTCGCCCTCTCACGAGCCTGTGCGCCCCCACACCCGAGGCCGTCTGTCGCCAGCCGGGACGCTCCCGTGGGTCATCTCTCGTGTCGACCTGCAGCGGAGGGTTCGCGCTCCTCGAGCTGGGCACGGGGTCCACCGTCGCAGGCGGCGCGGTGGTCATCGGATGAATCACCCGACTCTGGCCGACACCCTCACGCGCCTCACCGGCCCGGTCCCGCGATATACGAGCTACCCCACCGCCAACCACATGCGCGGGGACTTCGGCCACACCTCCCATGCGGCGGCCCTCGCGGTTGCCAACGCGATGGGACCGCAGCATCCGCTCTCGCTCTACGTCCACCTCCCCTTTTGCCCCTCGCTTTGCCACTATTGCGGATGCCACGTCATCGTCACTCGGCGACAGGACAAGATGACGCGCTACGTCGGTCTCCTCGACGAAGAGGTTCGGATGGTCGCCCGTGCGCTGCCCGATCGGCGGCGCGTGGGGCAACTCCACCTCGGGGGCGGAACACCCAACGCCATGCCCACGCAGAGCTTGTGGCGAGCCCTCCGGGCCCTCCGCGACCACTTCGACTTCGACGACGCAGCGGAGATCGCCATCGAGGTCGACCCCCGCCGCGTCGTGCCGCTGCAATTTGGGGCGCTGGTCGCCATGGGCTTCAACCGTGTGTCCTTGGGCGTGCAAGACATCGAGCCTGGGGTCCAGGCGGCGATCGGGCGAGACCAGACCGCCGAAGAGACCGCGAATGCCGTGACCCTCGCCCGAGCTGCTGGTTTCCGAGCCGTCAACGTCGACCTGGTCTACGGACTGCCCGATCAGACGATCGCGAGCATCGAGGCCACGGTGGCGTCGATCGTCGCGTCGAGGGTGGATCGCGTGGCCCTCTTCGGCTTCGCTTACCTGCCGCAGGTGCGACCGAATCAGCGCAAGCTCGACGCCTCTACCTTGCCCGATGCCCGCACCCGACTGACGCTCGAAGCCACTGCGCGGCAGCTCTTTCTGGCGGCCGGCTACGTCGCCGTCGGCATCGATCATTTCGCCCTCCCTCACGACACGCTGGCGCAAGCGCGCGCCGGTGGCCATCTCCACCGCACCTTCCAGGGCTACACCCCATTTCCCCCCACGGACACCATCGGAATGGGGGTCTCTGCGGTCAGCAGCTTCGAGCGCGCAATGACTCAGAACGCAAAGCGTCTCGGGGACTATCGCGCAGCCATCCAGAGCGGCCACTTCGCCACCGAGCGGGGGCTGTCGCTCAGCGCCGATGACCGTCGTCGCGCACGCATCATCGAGCGCCTGATGTGCGATGGCGCGTTTCGATGGTCCGACATCGCCCCCGACGCGGTCGAGCCCCTCTGGGCCACCTATCCGGAGGCCAAACGGAGACTGGAGGACCTCGCCAGCAACGAGGTGGCGGTCGTCACCGCAGACGGTGTCCGAATCACCGAGGGTGGATTCCCCTTCCTTCGAGTCGTCGCGAGCGCCTTCGACCGTTACCTCGACCCAATCGCCTCACGACGGCTGCACGCCGCCATTTGACGCGCGCCTGGCTCATCGTTGGACAGACCTGTCGGCTTGACGCCGGCGCTCCGGCGCGAACAGGGCCGCAAACCAAAGAGAGAGTGGCCGGCTATTGCGCTCCCATGCCTTTCTTGAGACACAACCCTGCGTTGGGTGTTCTAACCTCGCCCGAGTCACCCCCTCAGGAGGAACCATGGAAGACGCATCCAAGAAGACCGCGCTGAGGATGATCCCTTACGGTCTCTACGTGCTGACGACGGAACATCAGGGAGAGGTCGCTGCAGCGACCATCAACTGGGTCACCCAGACCTCCTTCGCGCCGCCGCTCGTGGCCATCGGAGTCAAGAACGACTCCGGAGCCCACGCCATGATCAAGAAGAGCGGCAACTTCGCCCTCAACATCCTGGGCAAGGGCCAGAACGGCGCAGCCTTCACATTCTTCAAGCCAGCCGTGGTCGACGGTGCCGAGATCAGCGGGGAACCATTCGAGCCCGGCGCCAGTGGTGCCCCCATACTCGAGAGCGTCCCGGCCTACCTCGAGTGCAAGCTCACCGACACGGTCGAGCGAGGTGACCACTCGCTCTTCGTTGGTGAGGTCGTGGAAGCCGTGGTCAGAGAGCAGCCGGGAGGTCGCGCCGACGACGCCACGCTGTGGCTCAAGGACCTGGGCGACAACATCTTCTACGGGGGCTGAACGAGCTGGCCCCCCCCCTCGAGGTCTTGCCGGCCGTGGCCTGGCAGTGACCCCTTGCCGGGTTGGCGCTCGGCGCGCGCGTCGCAACGGTCTATGATGTTCGGCATGAAGAAGACCGGGTGCCACCTGCTCTTTGCTGCCTTGTGCGTCCTGTGTGTCCGTTGCGGTTCAGTCCATGACGACCAGGCCGTCGTTGGTGGCAGTCCCCTCGACGCGTTGTCGGACACGATGGACGCCGGGAGCGAGCTGTTGCCGGGCCCCGTGGAGCACACCCGCAGCCTGGTGTGGACCCAGACCGAGCTGTTGGACGACACCGAGCTGCTGTCCCTGGCGACGCTCATGGCGGCGGCCTCGGGCCTGGACAACGGCGGTCTTGCCTTCGACTGGGTGCTTCGGGAGTTTGGCAGGACGGAGTTCAGCCTGCGCGGTGACCAGACCGTGCTGGCAGACGAGCTCGCCCAGGAGCTCGGCTCGGACCCGAGCACCTGGGACCTGGCGAAGGCCCCCTTCAAGCTCACCGCTGTGCACCTTCGTATCGACCTCGCGACCGATGAGCACTGCGGCGAGTTTCGAGTCTCGCTCTCGACCACGCACGCGACCATCCAGCCCTTTCACATGATCTTCCTGTTCCGAATGCCGAGAGAGGTCGGCGACGTGGACTGCCACGGGCTGGCCGTTCGGTTGGCGCGGCTGTCCGAGATGTCGGAACCCGAGTTCCTCGCCGCGGCGAGGACGCTCATCCAAGAGCATGTCCGCTCCGACCGGTTCATCGTCTTCGAGTCACTCGAGTTCACCTTCTCACCCTGGGAGTGGCGTCAGTGGCAGCGGGTGGAGAACACCTCGCCCGACGTGACCGTGCTCCCCTATCTGTTCGAGAACCCACCGGCATTTCAAGCGGTCGACGTCGCGGGGCTCAACCCTCCCAGCGCTCGCCGCGATGCCTTTCTCGACTGGGTGGAGGCCAACGCGGCCGACATCGACCAGCGCAGCATCTTGATCCCCGACGAGTATCGAACGCGCAACCCGGTCTCGGTCTCCGGGCTACCCAGGGTCCCGCTGTCATTGGCGGGAATCTCCAGTGACATCCGGGACCAGTACCCGTACCTGAGACAGAACCTCGAGATCGTCGGCTGTGCAGCGTGTCACACCAGCGACGCGGATTTCGTCCACACCACCCCCGAGCGCACCTTCTCAGAATTCTACGAGAAGGAGCTCGATGCGCGCGAGCTCTTCCTCGACGATCTGGTGCGCGGATCACACACCCCACCCCCCTTCGGGCCGCTACAGAGCAACCCGGTGTTGCCGGACTGAGACGCCCCCGACCCGAGGGCGTCGTAACACCTCGAGGTCACGTTCCGGCGCCCCCTCCTGAAGCCCCGTGGCAAGCCCTCGGCCCAACTCAGCCGACCGTCGGGTGAGGCGACCCGCGCGCGGGGTGACGGTCTCCCCCCGCCCATGGCTGGTGCCCTTGCGTGACCTCGTGAAAGCCTGCACCGGGTGCTCACGCTCGTATCGGACGTTTCCATTCTACATCGAGCTGATGTACGGGGTGCCATGATGGCTAGCGAGTCCCCGACGGCCCCGCGCTGCACCCGTGACGGCGGCGCTTATGTTCTCGAGATGCGGGTGAAGGCGCCGCTCTCGCTGTGCGCGGGCCGACTGGGCGAGCTCACGGTCAGCCCCGGTCGCTACCTCTATGTGGGCTCGGCCTATGGCCCTGGCGGCCTCTCGGCACGAGTGTCACGACACCTGCGCCGCCACGGGCGACGACACCACTGGCACATCGATCACTTGACCGCAGCCGTGGGTGTCAGCGCCGTGTGGATCGTGCCCGGAGGCAGCGAATGTCAGCTCTTCTCGCAGCTGTCGGCCGCCCCCTCGGCCCGGGTACCCTTCGCCGGCTTCGGTAGCTCGGACTGCCGCCGATGCCAGGCCCACCTGCTCGCTGTCGGACCGGAGCTGGAGGTCACCTGTGGGGCGCCCCTCGCCATCCTGGCCCCTGATCGGATTCCCGAGACCAAGTAAGCAAGCGACACGGCCGCGCCTCCCAGCAGAGGCTTTGCTGTTCCGCTTCGGCGGTGCTCCATCGAGCACGGGAGCGGCCACCGCGGCCCGGCCATCAGCGGGTGTAAGCGCCCCCACGGATGGAAACGGGGGCGATGACCGGGACCGCCCGGACGCCAGCGCGCACATCGAGTCCCCGAAGCCGGCGCTGCACCCTGCGTTCCAGTGGGTTCGCAACCCCGGGGCGAGCTTGCTCGTGGTCAGATGGCCGCGTGAATGCGCCGTTTGGGTGCCGGGTCGAGGTAGCGGTCGAAGGCGCTTGCGATGACTCGGAGATAGGGGAAACCACGTTCGGTCACCTCCACCCCGTTCGCCGTCACGACCACCAGGTCGTCCACGACGAGGCGTTCGAGGCGTCGATGGGCCTCTGGGTAGGTGTCCCACAGGGCGTCGGTCGCATTTGGCGCGATGTCCGACCAGCGGAACGCTCCGTCGCACATCAGTCGTTCGATGATCGCGCCCCGTTGACGGTCATCTGCGCTCATGGACAACCCACGCTCGGCGGCGAAGCGGCCAGACCGGATGGCGGCCCGAT
>PVBE010184246.1_pt1 | contig 10857 bp, 10 predicted proteins | sample 1631181 | NCBI WGS metagenome assembly PVBE01 (sample SAMN08397723, study PRJNA350692) | Marine metagenome, whole genome shotgun sequencing project. | isolation source: water | place: Pacific Ocean | collected 2012-04 | reverse complement strand
ACCGTAGGCCCACAACACCCATTGACGAGTTGCGTAAAATGACTTGATCATCCGATCTTCTCCTCTCGTTCCTTATTTGGACAGCATGATCTTCAATCTGAATATGAGCCAATGATAAACAAAAGACAGACAAGCCCGCCTGCGATTTACCTACGATCGAATTACAAATTAGGCTTGTACATCCTGACTCGAGTTAGTGGCACAGTGTAATTCACGCTCTGCCAACATAGCCAACACGCGCACCTGAATACCATGTCGAATAACCCCATCTGGTCATTACCCACACCGTTCACTCACAATCTCTGTGCCTCTGCCGGCGCGCTGTCGTTCGTAGGCGGCGCCGGTGACTTTGATTCGACCGGCGCCCTGCGCAACCCCGGTGACATGGCCCGGCAGATTACAGGGACTATCGCAAACATTGCCGCAGCGCTTCATCAGGAACACTGCTCACTGGCTGATGCCGTGCGGGTAAAAGCGTTTTACAGGCCCGAGGCTAACCGCGGTGAAATCTCGATTGTCCAGGCCTTGCAGGATGCATTTCCCAACGAGCCCTCACCTGTGGTCTCGACCCTGCCAGTGCCGCTGCAACCCTTTAAGGGTCAGGAAATCCAGGTACAGGTCATTGCTGTGCGCAACTGGCGCACAACAGGTGACTTTCAGGTTGAAACCCAACCGCTACAGGTGGCAGGAGACAATACATCAGCACACCCCGTTGTCACGACCGCCCTGCGAGCGGGAGAATTTATAGCTGTGGCCAACCGGACTGCGGCCCACTTTAACACCCGGTTCGATGCTGCTCTGGATGGTGCGGGTCAGTCACATATCATTATGCCCTCACTCCAAAACTCTCTGACGGCCGTGGGTGCCTCGCTTCAGGACAGCGTGAAAATGGAGGGTTATTACTTCGGCACCACGCGTAAAGACTGGGCACCACTGGCCCAGGCTCGGGCATCCTACTTCAGCGAACCGGGTCCGCCAGCAACAGTCGTCCCCTGTCACACACTGTGGCCGGATAAAACGGCGACTAAGATCGAGGTGCTCGCCATGCGCGAGCGCCGCCACAATTATAACAAGTACATCCCTCGAGAAGATGCCTGGCCGGATAGGGTGTGGGACTGGCCGTTGAGCCTGCCCTACCGTCAAGCCCAGAGATTGCGTGGCATGATCTGGCTGGGCGGACAGGTGCCGGCCGAGCCATTTTCCAATACCGGCAAACGGGTCTTATCCGGTCAGCTATTACCCCAGACACGATTCACCATGAGTTACATCGACGATCTACTGCGCCCATTCGGCCGCAGTCCGGCAGACCTCAAACTGATGGTCTGTTACTACACCGCTTCAGCTGAGGAAGACGTCACCCCGGGTTTATTGCAGCTGCTGCGTGATTGCTGTGGCGGTGTCCTACCCCCGGTCACGCTGGTACCCGTACCCCACATGCAGACCGCAGACTCGACAGTCGAGATCTGGGGCGTGGCACAAGGGTAACGATTTGGTATTGCAGCCTCAGATCATCGAACACACCTGAAGGCCTTAAGTTCTAGCGCCATGTATAGGCATGTTTTTCGTTCCGGGCAGGATCGGGCACGTCACCCGACCGTGATCCTGATTCATGGCCTGGGTGGTACGCTCAATATCTGGGACTCAATCGCGAGCGTTCTGGAGCGTCGTTTCAGTGTGCTCCGGTACGACCTCAGGGGCCACGGTAAAAGTGATGTGCCGGCTGGTGACTGGTCTCTTGAGGATTTCGTAGGTGATCTTGAAGCGATTTTTATCGATGAATGCCTATCTCAAGCACATCTGGTCGGTTTTTCGTTGGGGGGTTTAATCGTTCAGCAGTTTGCGCTTAGCTATCCGGAGCGTGTTGGCCAACTCGCAATTCTCAGCGCAGTCGCAGGACGTACGGATGCCGAGCGCGAACGCGTACAAGAGCGATTACACAATCTTGAAAAGGGTGATCTAGAGACCAACATCGAGTTGGCGCTGGAACGCTGGTTCTCCCCTAAATTTCGGCAGGATCATCCCAAACGGGTTCAAAAAAGAATTGCGGAGTTGCGCGCCACTTCACCGGCAGGTTATTTTCAGGCCTACCGGGTTTTTGTGCTCAGTGACCTCGTCGAACACCTATCTCAGATTCAATGTGAAACTCTTGTCATGACAGGTGAACATGACCCAGGGTCAAATGTTCGGATGGCCCGTTTGATGCATGAAACAATTCCCACCTCACAGCTGGAGATTCTGCCCGATCTGCGCCACAGTGTTCTGGTGGAATCCCCGGAACTCATCGCTGGAAAACTCGATTTATTTCTGCGGTAAGCTTCAACCCTTGCACTGATTCCGGCCAGGAGCAGATAAGATTGGCAAAAGAAAAACTGTTTGACTACATCATTCTAGGTGCAGGCTCTGCCGGCTGTGTACTCGCCAACCGCCTTTCTGAAAACCCAGCATTGAATGTTCACGTTCTCGAAGCCGGGCCGATGGATCATAAACTCATGATCCACATACCCGCTGGCGTTTATAACGTCTATAAAGATCCCAGCATCAACTGGAACTACAACAGCGAATCAGAACCCTGCTGTGACGGGCGGCAGATTCAGCTGCCAAGAGGGAAAGTCCTTGGCGGATCATCATCGATCAATTCAATGGTGTACATGCGCGGCCATCCGCAGGACTACGATCGCTGGGCACAAGCCCCTGGCCTAGAAGACTGGGGCTATGCACACTGTCTTCCCTACTTCAAGCGCTGTGAATCTTCAGACCGGGGAGAAAATGAATGGCGCGGCGGCCATGGCCCGCTTGGGGTGGCTCGGGGCCATCTCGAGAACCCGCTGTTTGATGCGTTGTGGGAAGCCGGCCAACAGTCTGGCCAGGGTACTTCCGAGGACCTGAACGGGTATAAGCCAGAAGGGATCGCCCGGCTAGACAGCACCACCAAAAACGGGCGCCGCAGCAGTGCCGCGGTTGCACATCTCAAGCCTGCACTGGTGCGGCCAAATTTGAGTCTCGAGACAGGTGCATTGGTCAATCGCATTCTTATCAAGAACAAACGAGCTGTCGGCGTGGAATACGTTTCACGCGGTAACACCTGTGAGCTACGGGCCAGCAAAGCAGTGATTGTCTGTTGTGGGGCGATCAAAACACCGCAGCTATTGATGTTGTCCGGGATCGGGCCTGCTGACTATCTGAAGTCCATGGATATTGGCTCCGAGTTGGATCTTCCGGGCGTGGGACAAAACCTGCAGGATCACCTGACCGTCATTACAGGTTTCGAGTGCACACAACCGGTTACCCTGCATCATCTCACTCAACCGCTGTCAAAGCTGCGCGTTGGCGTGCAGTGGCTGCTGACACGCTCAGGTATCGGTGCCTCCAATATCTGGGAAATGGGTGGCATGGTCTACGGGAATACTGATGCTGCACATCCGAACCTCCAATACCACTTCACACCCGTTTACAGTGAGTGGGCCGACCGTAAGATTCTGTTATATCCAGGCTACCAGCTTAATTGTGACCAGTTGCGGCCACTCAGTCGTGGGGAGGTAAAGCTTCATTCCGCCGACCCCCGTGACAGACCGGCTGCTCATTTCAATTATCTCAGTCACCCACAAGATCTCAAGGAGTTGGTTGAAGCCTTGAAAGCGATGCAGGACATCCTGACACAACCGGCGTTCAATGGATTTCGGGGCAAACGAATAACCCCTGCACCGGAGATCACCTCAGATCGTGAGCTTGCGGACTACGTGCGTGCTACCGCCGACACCGACTACCATCCATCCGGCACTTGTAAGATGGGTAGTGATGATCAGGCGGTTGTCGATTCCGAGTTGCGGGTACATGGTATAGACGGTTTGCGCGTGGTGGATGCATCGGTGATGCCGACCATAGTCAGCGGGAATCTAAACGCGCCCACCCAGATGATCGCCGAGCGTGCAGCGGATTACCTGTTGGGGAAACCACCCTTGTCGCCGGAACACCCCCACTTCCATTTCGAAGATCACAGCACCACCTGAGGATGTCAGTTCATCATACAAACCGTATGTCGGCAACGCTGACTATACCTCGTAGATCACTGCACAGTCGTCTCGAACCCTGATGAAATTTCAGCTGGTCATCAACATGGAGCGCATGTCGCTTGATGTCGATATGTGTTCGGTCAAAAAGCATACTCTTGAGATGGTGCAGATGGCCGATGCGGGGGGGTTCGAGATCGTCTGGGCGGCTGAACATCATGGGATTGAGATGGCTATCGCCCCCGATCCTTTCCAAATACTGACCTGGTTTGCGGCGCACACTGAACGTATCCGGCTCGGAACGGCCGTGGTCGTTGCGGCTTATAGTCACCCCGTCCGGGTAGCCGGGCAAGCAGCACTGCTGGATCTGTACAGCAATGGCCGGTTGGAGTTCGGTATAGGATCAGGTGCTTACCAGTGGGAGTTCGATCGGATGAAACCGGGCCTTAAGCAGCAGCAGGCCTACCGCTACGTTCAAGAAATGCTACCCGTCGTAAAAGCGCTGTGGCAGGGTGACTGCGCCCATAGCGGAGAATTCTGGCAGTTTCCGAGCACAACCTCAGTACCCAAACCGCTACAAAAACCCCACCCGCCGATCTGGCTCGCTGCACGGGCGCCTGTAACATTTGATTTTGCTGTCAAGAACAACTGCAACATCATGTCGTGGGCCCTCACCCGACCGTTTTCCGAAGTCGAAACCTATATGGCACGTTTTAAATGTGCACTGAACGAACATCTCCCATCAGCAAAACCCCTGTTCGCCACCATGCGTCAGACCGCCGTTTACCCTAAGCCAGAAGATGCCACACACTATTTAGATGCTCTGATTACCAAGTCAGGACGTTTTGAAAATCTGTTCAAGAATCTGGCTGATGTGAAAAATGGTTTTCCAGAAAAAGTTGATGTGGAACAGCTTTCCACTCGGCGTGAATTTGATCGTGACGAACTTCAGACTAATCTGATGTTCGGCACACCTGACGTTGTCATCAACAAACTTCAATCATATCAGGCACTCGGTGTCGATCATTACATCTACAACGCGAGTTACGGTTTGGATATGAGCCGCCAGAAACAGTCCCTGCAGCTTTTTATCGACGAAGTCATGCCAGCGTTCCAGCGTTGCGAAGACTCTCCGCCCCCACATTATCCAAAACAACCTTAAACACGCTTACAGAGCAACTGAGCTCGTCAGGGAAGGCAATTCAGTTGTCTGGTAGACCAACATTTGATGCGAATAGATGAAAGGAATGGAATCGTTTTACAAAACTGAAGGATGAATTCGGAATTGGCGATTTACGGTTATATGATCTACGGCATGAAGAGACATCACGATTGTTTGAAAAGGATTGGGGGTTATGGAAGTCGTCAGCATCACGGGGGCATGAGAGCCTAAAACAACTCCATCGCTATATCCACATCAAGCCAGAATCTTTGGTGGCACAAATGGGTTAAACTTCTTATGACAATTACAATCAACCGTCGAGAGGAAATGTATGCATATCCAAGTAATTAATTTCAATCTTGAGGGCATTAATCGTGCTCAGTACGAAGCAGTATGCAACGAACTTGCTGAAGCTTTTGCCGCACTGCCAGGACTTATTTCAAAACACTGGCTTGCCGATGACGAAAACAATACCTATGGCGGTGTTTATATCTGGGAATCAAAAGATGCCTATGAGGGATATTTAAAGTCCGATCTATTTGCTGGGGTTGGGGCCAATCCAGCTTTGGCTAATATTGTGTCCAAAGATTTCGATGTAATTGAAGGCCCTACGCGAGTCACTCGGGGACTGTAGCGCTATACCCACATCAAGCCAGAATGTTTGGCTGCGAGGCTGGATTAAACTTCCGTGAGTTTTACAGTCAACTTATGCAATAAATGGTAAAGCCGATCTTTAAATCTTTGTGAATGGGGTATACATCTTGTATACCCCTTTTCTTTTTAAACCACATCCATTCATTAACAATTCGCACACTCAAGCTGCGACTAGTATCAATATGTTTTGGAAAATAATAAATCCGGTTACGATTGCGATTGCAAAATCGCCTTTGCATTTCCTGATTAGTCAGAATCTTGTGGTATTAAATTTTGTGGGAATGAAAACCGGCAAAAATTATGCTCTTCCAGTAAGTTATTTTGAAGACCCAAAGGGACAACTAAGTTGTGTAACCGATAGACGAAATATCTGGTGGAGGAATCTTCTTCACGCGACTAACATTAGAATTCTATACAAAGGTAGACTAACTGATGCACGAGTTACCATCGAACATGAGAACAATAAGATGATTGCCGATCAGCTAGATGCTCTTTGTTCACACAGTCGGATCGACGGTTTTTTTGCTAAAGTCGGTTATGCAAATGGAAAGCCTATACGAAAAGATATAGAGAAAGTAGCATCAATAATGACTTTGATACAACTTTCCATCTATTGAACATTTTTCAAGGTTTACAGTTTAATAGCATCTTGGGAATAGGGGGAGAGCAGACGCGCCGAGTTTTTGGAGGTTTTATGAAGAAGTCAACACGAATGAAGAAATTATTACTCCTGATCACCTAATTGAGTTTGCTAACCACTGGACACAGGCTGGTGTAAACATTATTAGCTGGTGCTGTGGACTGGGGCCGGATCATACTCAGGCTTTGTGTAATCTAAAGTGAACAATTTCCATCCCACCAAAACTTGGAATTCACATCGATTGTAGTCCGCCTCTATATTCTTTTTCTGATATCGGATAACACTTCCCGTACAATCAGACGATCACCATCCAGCATCAGGAGATATCGCCTATGAGCGTTACCGTTATTGTTTCCCTAAAAGTTGAAGACTTCGACAAGTGGCACACTGTATTTCTAGCCTGAGTGGCAAGCGTGAAAAGGCCGGCATTCACGCAAAAGCCACCGAAATATAGATGACCCGAATAATGCCGTCGCAATTGCCACTGCACCGTCAAAAGAAGAATTTCTGGGAATGTTTGCGACACCTGAAATGCAGGAAATTCAGAAAACTGCTGGCGTACTTGGGCCACCTGAAGTAACATTTTTGGAAGAAGGTTAGTCCCTGATTTACTCATGCCAAAGCCCCGCAATGTCACGGCTTTATTCTTTGGATACTCAAAATTCACCCATGATACGCGGGTACAATATAACGTACTATGATAAATATGAATGGGGGTGGATAGAGGTCGAACTAGCCTTTGGGTACATACCGTTTAGATGAATATAGTACGCAAATGCTCACGCGAAATGCGTCATCAAAGGGAAAGGAAGAGCGCACAGGAATGTCTGTAGTACTAAATCAGATCTTGCCAAGAACTTCCCCTAAATAAAGATGAAGGTTTCGAATCTATCTGGTTCAATACAGCATGGTCACCACCGGTTTTACATTAATATGAGGCTACCCTATGGTAAGATCTAACTACACGTTCGAAAAGCGACAAAAAGAGCTCGCTAAAAAAAAGAAGAAGGAAGAAAAACGTCTAAAGAAACAGGCTGCGACTGCCGGGAATGATCAATCTGATCAATCCCAATCAGACAACGATACACCTAATATTGATGGCCACGTCTGATCTGAGAGTATAAGAATTTCTCAATCCCCATTTAGAAGCGATGACTTCAATATGGGATTCCAATAATTTCATCGATAAAAAGTAAGGTAAGTAAAATGGCTAAAGGTACAGTAAAGTGGTTTAACGCAGAAAAGGGCTACGGATTTATTGCTCCGGAAGATGGTGGTAAGGATCTGTTTGTTCATCATTCCGACATTCAGGCGGGTGGCGGATATGCAACGTTGAACGATGGTCAGGCCGTTGAATTCGAAGTCGGTCAGACCGAAAAAGGCCCATGTGCAAAGCAAGTTGTTGGCGTTTAAGCTACAACGAATAACACATTGTCATAGTAGTGAGGTTTCTAGAATTTCTACACACAATAAAAGGGGTCATGTCTTACGCTGTGACTCCTTTTTTTGACTACACGACTACGATAGACAAGTAGTCAGTTCAATTAGGGTGAAGCCAGAATGGAGTCTTTTCATACTGGTATTCTAAACCAGCATCATTGGTGGCACGATTGGGTTGAGTGTGTGCGGGGTATACATCTTGTATGCCCCGTTTACTCTGGGAATCACATCTCGTGATGTACGATAAAACTAGCTTGGGTCTTTCTTTAGTTAGATTCAAGCATTTAGCTTATAGACAAGATGACGGGAGATATTTTTCATCTATTGGCCCATTTGTGACTGTCGAGTCCTCCTCGGCTATGTGGGGCACACATCGCCAAGAAATAGAGCCCCCTTCATCGTTCGGAACCATCCAAAAACTTCTTTTTTCTAGTTGTTCGCTAGCTTCCTCACCGAACACAATTTCAAATGTGCCGTTGTTGACAGTGGCAACTTTGCCAAGTCTAATTTTCGAGACATAGCTTCCCGCAAAATCTGTACCGACGGTGGAGATGCCTAGCACCTCGTGTTTTTCATTTTTGTTGCCTGCAGGATATGTACCGGTAATAAAGTAGTACTCAGAAATCGCAACTTTAAAAGGGGCGGCGAAACTTAACCCTTCAGCCACCTGTGCCCTAGCCACATAGTTCTGATACTGCGGTATCGCTATCGCTGCCAGTATCCCAATGATCGCTACCACGATCATTAACTCGATTAGAGTGAAGCCTGAACTGAATCTTTTCATACCGCAATATTAAACCAGAATCATTGGTGGCACGATTGGGATGAGTGTGTGCGGGGTATACATCCGTATGCCCCGTTTACTCTGGGAATCACAGCGTCACATGGAGGACTGAGGGGATTAGTCAACCGCAAGGGAGGCGTTAAACGCTACTACACCTATATCCTGCATCGGCTTGAATAACGGCGATGGCCTGTGGCTATCCTTCGCACCCATCAGGTCTGGCGCCGACTATCCCGGATGCTGTTATGGCTTGCAACTGGAGGGGAGATAACTGGTTATGTTGGGCGCTCCGCCGCTCTTACATATCCAGCTAATTGAGCCTCCCTCATCAGTGGCTACAAGATCCAACCGTCCGTTTGCTATCTTTGTATGTGCCGTTCCATTAAATATTACCGTGATCTCTCCCTCACCAATGCCGCCGTCGTGATTAATGCCAAGTCTCTTGACGTACTTGCCCGCAATCTCAAATGCATTCGCAAGCCCCGCCTGCTCATTGCTTCTAGGCCACTCCCCTGTATTGCTACGGTATTCCACTAGTGCCATCTTGGCTCCTGATGCCAGCACTAAAGCCTCCGCAACCTGTGCTCTAGCCACATAGTTCTGATACTGCGGGATCGCAACTGCAGCCAATATCCCAATGATCGCAACAACGATCATCAGTTCTATGAGTGTGAAGCCTTTGTGTTTCATACAGGCAATTTTATACCATACGCAACTTGAGGTAATCACGCTTCCGAATCCCTAGTTACCCCATTTCCCACTTCATAAACAGCGTCAACAGGGGAGTATGGAGTCACTGCAAAATTACTCAATGAACTACAGCAGAATTCGATTGATCCATTTCCACGGGTAGTCTGGTTGTCCAATTAGGATAACCATCAAGTCCAATCTCCCTTCTTCCTGTACTCTTCCAGCGCTCTAGTCCGCGCTCTATTAACTCCCGTTCTTGCTCGTTATGTTCTTCCATATCGTAATCATCACGGGAAAACTGAATCGCCATTGCATCACCTATCTCCATAGCGGCCCTCAGGAAACAGTACGGTTTATCAGCATCTTTCCACCAATCAAATGTTCCCTCAGGGTTCAGGCAGATTTGTAAAAACTCCCCGACCCTTTCTTGAGCCTTATTCATTTTTTCTTCGTGGTCAGCACTACCATCAGAAACATTTTGAGCATGAAGCAATAATGCTTCCCAACCATCCATGTCCAAATTGACGCTACGGTCAAACTCGATCACTGCTCTTGCAAAATCTGAACCTTGGATAGAAAACTCCGATGGATAATAAATTCTTCCACGGTGGCACATCTTCACACGGTGGTAGAACACTTTGCCCTTGAGCCTATTCGCCTCTTTGATCTGCTCGTGGAACTTGTCATACCTCTGTTTAAAAGCCTTTCTGCGGTCCTCAATCAGATAGTTATGTTTCCACCATGTGGCTCTTATAGATTCCTCAGGCCAGTCAATCTCATCACCAGCGATATGCTTCTTGTCTAATTCATCCATGCCCAATGGTTCACGCTTATCATCATGCTCTTTCCGTTGCTGGTCATAATCTGGCGGGACCTCATGGATCAATCTTGTGGCTGGATCAGAATCAAGCTTCTCCACCAATTCCAAGAACTGCTCATTTATCCTAAATCCAACCCCCTCTAAAATTCGTACAGCGTGTAACCAAGGAACAGCATCAGGATCAAATAGGTTTGCTTGCTTTGGAATTCTGGGTTTATGTTCATCCTCTGGAGATTGTGGTTTACACGCTTTGACTAGAACATTTCCCTCAGCATCAACATTACGTTCCCACATGGGGAACTTTTCAAACTTAGTCTTATCTGGTGCTGGCCTTTCCTCAACTGCTGTGCCATCAGTTAAGACAATGATGTAAGGTGATCTCCAATAAGACTCATCTTTCTTTTGGAGTTTGTAAATATTGGCGTAGGTCAGAGACGAGAGTAGTAGTCGCGCTAGATCAGTTCTATCTTTCCAGTTGAGATTAAGATCAAGTAACAGATCAACACTATGCGCCAGCTTGTACATGGACGAAACTGCATTACGGCTGTGCAAGTTTCGCCGCAGAACTATTTCCGCAACAGACTCTTCAGAGCCTTTTATGTGCTTGATACCCGCATGGACACGACCTCTGGTTGAAATTGATTCTGGCGAACTGTATTT
>PVBE012277923.1_pt1 | contig 10858 bp, 8 predicted proteins | sample 1631181 | NCBI WGS metagenome assembly PVBE01 (sample SAMN08397723, study PRJNA350692) | Marine metagenome, whole genome shotgun sequencing project. | isolation source: water | place: Pacific Ocean | collected 2012-04 | reverse complement strand
CTTCATGGAACGGTGATAACGTTCAATCTTTCCCTGGGTCATTGGATGATAAGGCGCACCACGAGTGTGCTCGATCTGTTGCTCTCCTAACCATCGTTTGAGTTCGCCGCTGACATAACAGGGACCGTTATCCGATAGCATACGTTCGAACTCCCATGTTTTCTGCCACCCCGCTTATTAACAAATTTCTGAACAGGGAACTTTCAGGCAATCATGTGTATCCAGCATTAACTACGAATTCACCATTAAATGTGATCGTCGCGACGGGCCCGTCAACCTCGCGGAGTATCTCTTCATAGTAATCATCTTTTTCTTGACGCCATTTGACATAGTCTGAATATTGAATCAGTATTCAGTTTAATGCAGCATCCACTTACCTGGTTTTTTCAGCACATCTGCCACGGGTAACGAGGCCTCTTGGATCCGAAAGCACTACTAAATCCAAAGAACCTGAGTTGGCGCGGTTAGTCGCCAAACCTTTATCTAATGGTGGAATGAGCCATGCACGGCCAGGATGGGATGATGATACATATTCGACCACCAGGGCCAGATCCATCAGAAGCAACAGATGTTCACATGAATAGACAGGAGCTAAACATAGTGACTACTTACGAAGAGATACTCCACGACGTTGACGGGCCTGTAGCGACCATTACCATAAACCGGCCGGACACCCTGAATGCCATGACCAGTCTGACCCAGGCAGAGATTCGTCATGCACTGGATGCATCTGAGAGAAATGAGCAGGTAATGGGTACCGTGTTAACCGGCGCGGGGCGGGGATTCTGTTCGGGTGTTGATATGAATGCGCTGGGCGCAATGAGTGAGGCTGGCAAACAGTTTGGTGAAACGTACGAGCATCTTGCGGCTGAAGCGGGGAATCCCGACAAGGACCCCAACTATATGTTTTCGCCGCCGTACCTGCTTGGTTTACGCAAACCAGTCATAGCGGCAATAAATGGTGCCTGTGCTGGACTGGGTTTCAGTTATGCAACATTCTGCGATATGCGATTCGTTGATCGAAATGCAAAGTTTGTAACCTCTTTTTCACCACGCGGATTGATTGCAGAACACGGCACAAGCTGGATGCTACCGCGCCTTGTCGGACCATCAAATGCGCTGGATATTTTCTGGAGTTCACGAAAGCTCGAAGCCGAGGAAGCCTATCGTATGGGTTATGCCAATCGACTGTGCGAACCGGGAGAAGCGGTAAAAGAGGCGCAGGAGTATCTCAAAATGATGGCTGGTACGTCGGCGCCTATCTCTATCATGATGATGAAAAAACAGGTTTATAAACACCTGATGAGTGAACTGGGTGAGTCAATGCTTGAAGACAATCAATGGATTAGTGAGAGTCTGGCCAGGGATGATTTCAAAGAAGGTGTTGCGTCATTTGTCGAAAAGCGACCGCCTGATTTCACAAAGATTAAGGTCAACTGACGAGCAAAAAAGTAACGAGAGTAAACGATGATGAAAACATCAGGGCACTACATTGGTAAGTACCTAAAACGCAGAGGCATTGATGCACTGTTTGGTCTCAGTGGTGGTCATGTATATCCGATAATGGATGGCTGTGTTGAAAATGATATTCGCTTTATTGATACGCGCCACGAGCAGGCCGCTGCATTTGCTGCAGAAGGCTATGCATTAAGGAGTGGTAAACCAGGCGCTTACACGGTGACTGCAGGTCCAGGCTTTGCCAACGCTGTATCCGGCCTGGCTCATGCATCGGTCACGTTGAGTCCCACCATTTGTTTTGCAGGCGACGTCGGTGTTCAGGAAGAGGATAAAGGTGCGCCTCAGGAAGTAGAGCAGGAAGGGATTGCCGCCTACTATGCACACTTTGCCAAAACCGTGCGCACCACAGACAGAATACCCCAGTATCTTGAGCTGGCATTCCAGCAGATGCTGGGTTCAAACCCGGGCCCGGCTTATTTCGGATTACCTATGAACGTATCCTGGCGGGCGGTAAGTGATGAGGTTGAAAATTCATTTATGCCTCGTGATATACCGAGATCAGCGGGCAGCCCCAACGATGTTGCGAAAGCAGCAGAGATGATAAAGAGCGCAAAAAAACCTGCGATCGTTGTTGGCAGTGGCGGGTTTTGGTCTGCCGCTGCTTCTGAGCTCAAGGCATTCGCTGAACAGACCGGCTTGCCTGTATTCACACGTAATGCGGCAAGAGGTTTGCTGCCAGATGAACATCCCCAGTCTTATGGCTTACCAGGATTGGGGGTATTTCGGGCAGATTTAGTCGTGGTGATGGGTTCACGCATGAACTCTGGATTTTACTATGGCCAGTTTGGTGACGATACGCAGATTGTCCAGGTGGATTGCAACAATGCAGCAATGGGAAATAACCAGGAAATTGATCTTGGTATTTGCGGCGATGTTAGCCTGGTACTGAATCAGCTTGGTGCTGAGCTTCAGGGATTCAAATGTGATAGTGAATGGATTTCAATACTCGATGATGCAAAAGCAAAGCGCATGGCAAAGTTCGGTCCCGACTATCATTCAGACATGAGACCTGTTCACCCACTCCGGATACTTCACGAACTGAATGAGTTTGCAGACGAGCACACAACTTTTGCGATCGATGGTGGTGATTTTGCCGTTGAAGCCGCAAGACATCTCAATGCCAGCCAGCCAGGCGCCCAGCTCTCGAATGGCAGTATTCTTGGTTCCCTCGGACCGGGGATCCCCTTTGCAATCGGTGCAAAAATTGCGGCGCCCGATGACACCGTAATTTGTGTGATGGGTGATGGGGCATTCGGGCTCAGTGCCATGGAGATGGATACCGCTATTCGACACGATATACCCATCATTGTGGTCATAGGTAATGATCAGTGCTGGGGTATGGTGGAGCGATCCTATAAAGATACGTTTGGTGAAAACCGCACCGTCGGTGCGGAGTTGGGGGACAGACCCTATGACAAAATGGTTGCGGCACTCGGTGGATACGGTGAGCGCGTGGAGGACCCCAATGAAATTCAACCTGCACTCAGACGCGCTGTTGAAAGTAAAAAACCAGCCTGCATCAACGTCGTCATGGCGCGACAATCGATATTGAATAAGGGGTGAACAGGAGGTAATGAGTACGTCTGAATGACTGAACTGACCCCGAACGAATGGCTCGCACAAGTCGAGGAAGATATTATTGAACCGGGCTTGCCGATAATCGACCCGCACCATTACTTGTGGCGCCACCCCGGCCTTGACCCCTACCTGATCGAGAACCTGTGGGATGACACCAGCTCTGGTCATAATGTAGTAAAGACCGTGTTTGTGGAATGCTTTGCACAATACCGTCAGGATGGCCCGGAACAGGAACGCAGCCTGGGTGAGACTGAATTCGTACGCCAGCAGGCTGAAGCCAGCGACAAGGACCCGAAGAAGGCAACGATTGCCGGAATCGTCGGTCACGTGGACCTGTCCATTGGTGAAAGTCTGCAGGCGCTGCTGCAACAACACATTGAACTCGCCGGAGGCCGCTTTCGTGGTATCCGTGATGCGGGTGCACGCGCTGAGCATCCCGAGATCATGCAAATTGCGGGCAGAGCGGCGGTTGATCATTACCAGCGTAAATCCTTTCGTGAGGGTGTGCGGTTACTTGGCAAGATGGGGCTCACCTACGACACCTGGCATTACCACTATCAGAACCGTGACTTTCTGGATCTGGCGCAGGCGTGTCCCGAAACGATGATGGTCCTGGATCACTTCGGCACGCCACTGGGTGTTGGTCCCTACGCCAGTCAGAAAGATGCAATCTTCGAGCAATGGAAAAAAGATATTGCCGATATCGCGAAGTGCCCCAACGTGGTTGCCAAGATCGGCGGACTTGCCATGCCGGACAACGGCTTTGGCTGGCATGAGCGCGAAACCCCGCCGACATCCGACGATTTCTTCGAGGCGCAACGCGATTACTACCTGCACACAATTGAATGCTTCGGCCCGGATCGCTGTCTGATGGAAAGCAACTTCCCCGTGGACCGCTTTTCGATCAGCTACCACGTGCTGTACAACGGCTTGAAGAAGATCGTCGCTGACTTCAGTGAAACCGAGAAGCTGGCGATGTTCCATGACACATCAGCGAGGGTCTACAGTTTGTGACATTGACAACAACCGTGCACTCGCACTAACTGGGAGGTGAGATTGAATCCTGGGTTTTGATTTGACATAGACTGAATATTGAATCAGTATTCAGTTTAGTGCAGCGCCCAGGTACCTGGTATTCAGGCACACCTCCATCTAAAGCAACAGGTGTTCACATGAACAAAGACCTTTTTTCACTCGCCGGCAAGGTAGCGCTGATCACCGGTGGTGGCCGCGGAATAGGCCGCTACATTGCGTCAGGACTCGCCAACGCCGGGGCGGATCTCATCCTGACCTCGCGCACAATCGAGACCCTCAAAACAGCAGCTGAAGAATTGACGGAGGAGTTCGGCGTCAGGGTGTTGCCGATCGCGTGCGACATGGGCGACGTGAACCAGATCGCCGACATGTTTGATGAGGCCAAGGCGACCTTTGACTCGATCGACATTCTGTTCAACAACTCGGGTACTGGCATCGGTGCGCCAACACTCGACCATTCCCTGGAAGCGTGGGACGAGACCTTCAACGTCAATCTGCGCGGCCCTTTTGTGCTTGTGCAGCACTGGGCAAACCACATGAAAACACGAGGCGGCGGACGACTGATCAACATCTCGTCCATCGTCGGAGTAAGAGGCACCGATGAGGCCAGTCACCCGGTAGTTGCCTACAGCACCAGCAAGGCCGCAATGATCCATCTGACCCAGAACCTGGCGATTAAACTGGCACCCCTCAACATTCGGGTCAACGGGATCGCGCCCGGTTACTTTCAAACTGACATGACATCGTTCCTGGAAGCGCCCGAGAATGAAGCCATGTTGACGGCTTACCTGCAGAAGATTCCTCTGGGGAGAGGTGCGGGGGAAGACGATATTGCCGGCGTGGCTGTGTTCCTCGCCTCAGATGCGTCCGCATTCATTACCGGGCATACATTGATGGTCGATGGCGGCCAGACAGCTACTTTATGAAACGGACAGGCGACGGAGAACGTCAATGACGGTTATAGATATGTCCACGCTCAAGCCCATCGGTGAATTTGGCTCCAGAGCCTGGGGCGAAGCCGTTGTTGATAAGGCCATCAAAATGCTTGAGGCGGCAGATTTACCTGCTTCTATCACCTGGGCGTTAACCGAGGATTACACGTATCCACCTGCCCGCTTGATGGAAGGCGGTCGTAAGCATGCGGGTTATTACCTCATCGTCAAGGAAGGCAGAGTCAGCGGGGGAGATGGCGTTACAGCAGAAGCGCTGGCGATTCCCGGTTTTCACTGCAGGATGCCATGGGGCGTTATCTGCAATCAGGCCGCTGCCCTATATGGCTTCGAAGGCCTGCAGAAGTGCTCCGCTAACGAGAAGGCGCTGTTTGCAGCAATGGCGGAGTACCTGGGGCGTCCCGAAATCAACAAGGAACTCGGTCTGGTCATCGACAAGGATGGCAAACTCAGTTCAATGCTTGATCCCGTCGGCAACTGGCCTGCTGAGATCGTTGCTGCTCTGGGTGAAGATATGGAAGAAGGTAATGGACTACATAACATCGCCGCTACGTTGCTGACGGACTCACCCGAGTACACAGACCTTCCCGTCTCCGAGTGGCGCGTGCCCATTTTCGCTGAGATGACCGACCAACAAAAAGCCGATTTCATCAAACTCTGCGGTATGTGACATGACACCTTTCGAGGTTAAGTACGGTACCGGCATCGTTCGCTTCGTGCACTTCTTCAGCTACCCGGAAGGTGTGACCGTTGAAGATGGGGAGCAGTGGTATTTCGGCGAGCACATCCCCCAGGTGAAGAAACTAAGCGGCGTCACCCGCTATCGAACATGGCGTGGGCTGCCACCAATTTCCGTTCCGTCCCCCTACCCTTACGACCGGTTCGTGCGCATGAGTGAACTGGTGTTTGAGAACATGGCAATCGCCCAGCAAGCCACCCTGGGGAACACCAGCCTCTGGACGGCGGCATCAGCTGAAGAACCCGGGTTCGGTGAGTTCGAGTGTGTCTTCCTGGACGAGCAACCCCAGTTCGACCTCATCAAGGACACGCCGGTCCAGCAGTACAAGTACGCAGCATTGCCCCTGAAGTTCTCCGGCGGTGAACATCAATACGATGACGAAGAGGACGCTATCATCCTTGTGTACATGTTCAACTACTGCGTACCCGCTGCCGATGGCGAGGACTGGTACCTCGGCCACCACGCCCGCGAGGGTAAGCTAGCCAAGCAGGTCGGACTCAGGCACTACCAGACCTGGAGAACGCTTCCTGCACCGGAAAAACCAGGTAACCCGCTGAATCCAAACCGCTACTACCGCCTCACCGAGGAGGGACTCCCTGCCTGGACTCGGGCGGGGCCGAAAGAAGCCTCCCCTCCCAGGCCCAGATTACTCATCACCATGCCGCAGTTTGGCGAAGTCTTTACTGACCTGATCAATATCGCGATCGACCCCAAGCAGGTGCAGAATGTGCTGGCATAGCCCTCACAACGAACAAGAATTCAATTTCATCAAACTCTGTGGGATTTGACATGACACCTTTCGAGTTCAACTACGGTACCGGCATCGTTCGCTTCGTTCACTTATTCAACTACGCGGAAGGTGTGACCGTTGAAGATGGGGAGCAGTGGTATTTCAGCGAGCACGTCGCCCAGGTGAAGAAACTTAGCGGCATCACGCGCTATCGGACGTGGCGTGGGCTGCCCCCGATTCCCGTTCCCTCCCCCTACCCTTACGACCGGTTCGTGCGCATGACTGAACTGGTGTTTGAGAACATGGCGGCCGCCCAGCAAGCTACCCTGGGGACTCCCAGTCTCTGGACCGCGGCATCAGAAGGAGAAACCGGGTTCGGTGAGTTCGAGTGTGCCTTCCTGGACGAGCAACCCCAGTTCGACCTCATCAAGGACACGCCGGTCCAGCAGTACAAGTACGCGGCTTTGCCCTTGCATTACACCGGCGGTGAACCCCAATACGAGGAAGGCGAGGACGCCCTCATCCTTGTGTATATGTTCAACTACTGTGTATCCGCTGCAGATGGTGAAGACTGGTATCTCGGCCATCACGCGCGCGAGGGTAAGCTAACCAAACAGGTCGGGCTCAGGCACTACCAGACCTGGAGAACGCTTCCGGCCACAGAGGAACCGGACAATCCGCTAAAGCCGAACCGTATGTACCGCCTAACTGAGCTGGGACTCTCGGCGTCAGCGGTGGTAGCACCGAAAGAAGATGACCCGCCCAAACCGACATTGCTCATAACGATTTCCCAGCTGGGAAATGTCTTCGGTGACCTGCTCAACATCGTCATCGACCCCAGACAGGTGAAGGACCTGTTGACATAGCCATCACATCCAACCGCAGGCTGGTGCTGGGCTAAAGGCGATAGAAAATTTTAACGAGAACAATTGGAGGAGAAGAGAATGGCGATGGTTGATGGTGGTTACCTGGTTGGTCGGGCCCTGGCAAATGAAGGGGTCGAGAAAGCGTTCGTGCTGTGTGGCGGGCATGTCATGACAATCCTCCACGGCATGAAAGAAGCGGGCATTGAGATCATCGACGTGCGGCACGAATGTGCTGCGGTATATGCAGCCATGGCCTGCACAAGGTCGTCAGGTAAGCCTGCGGTGGTGGTAACGACGGCGGGTCCAGGTGTTGGGAATACACCCGCGGGTATGATGGAGGCCATGTCAATGAACGTGCCGCTCCTGCAGATTGGTGGTGCAGTCTCCATGGCGACGCGTGATGCTGGCGATCTCCAGGACATGGACACACTGCAACTGATGGAGACCTGCTCCAAGTGGGCAAAAAAGGTCACTGAGACAGAGCGCCTGCCTTTCTACGTTTCCATGGCCTTCCGGCATGCAATGGATGGATCACCGGGTCCAGTCTACCTTGAAGTACCAACGGATCTGGTTATGAGAGAGGTAGAGGAGGATACCGTCCACTTTCCAGAGAACTGCCGGGCTGCCGTGGTGTCCGGTGGTGACGATGCGTTGATTGAACAGGCAGCGGATCTTCTGGCGAGTGCCGAACGACCGGCAATGATTGTCGACGATGGCGCTCGCTGGTCGCTGGGTGATGACGCGGCCGCAGTCACAGAGCTCTCTGATTACCTGAAGATGCCGGTAGGTGTGAGCGGTAGCAACTGTCGGGGCTTGTTTGGCAATGAGTATGAGAACCCGCTGCTGCAGACCAATGCCATGGGCAAGGCTGATGTGCTGGTAACCCTGGGTTGCCGGTTCGACTTCCGGATGGGATCTGGTAGCGCCATTCCCAAGGACGCCAAGGTGATCCAGATACACACTGACATGCATCAGGTCGGTTTCAACGTACGTGCGGACATTGGCATCCTGGGTTCAACCGGCGCCGTGACGAAAAACATCCTTGCCAGGGTCAGGGAGAAGCGCAATCCGAAAGCTGACGCGCCATGGACCGGCGAACCTAAGCCAGGTCCGAAGGCCGACCGTCTGCCGCCCGAGTACCATAGCGATGCTACGCCGACGCACCCCGCTCGGGCCGCAGCGGATGTGACGAAATTCCTCGAGGAGGATGCCAAGGACTGGAACATCGTCTGCGATGGTGGCGAGAACCTGGTCTGGTTTGTTGGTACGACGACAGCCTCCCGCCCCGGACAGATACATTACTCCGGAGCCAACGGTACTATCGGCACCGGACCGTGTTTGTCGATTGGCGCCTGGGTGGCGAACAGAAAGCCGGTGCTCCTGTTTATCGGCGACGGTAGTTTCGGGTTCTACGCGATGGAACTGGAAACCATGGCCAGATTTGGCATCCCGGCAGTTTGTGTTATCGCCAACAACTCCTCCTGGGGCCAGATCCAACTGACACAGAACGCACGCTTACCGGAAAAGGTAGCAAAAAACGGCCCGTGCAATGTTCAGCTCGCAGACATGCGATCCTATGAGGCGATGACCGGCATGTGGGGTGGATACGGAGAAAAGGTCATCGAACACGATGACATCCTGCCGGCTGTCCGGCGTGCCGCTGCGGATGCGTTGAAGAACAACGTCCCTGCAATCGTCAATGTCGAGATTGATGACGAAATTCCGTCGCCGTTCCTTGCGCCGTATATCAAGATGCTCAACGACGCCAGGGCTAAAGAAGCAACCACTAGCTAGTTTCCGTCCGATAATGACCGTTTTCGAGGCAAATCGGCGCGACATTCCAAAGTTGTTGGTTTAGCAATCAACAGGTTATCAGGAAACTAGCACCGCGGTGTTTGTTTCTCGGACAGGAACTACCTAAACTGCGTCCGCGACGTCCAATGTAGCTCTTAGCTCACGTTTCAGGAACTTGCCGGTTGCGGTACGAGGCAATGGTTCCGGTGAGAACCATATGTATCGTGGTGATTTGTGCCTGGCCATATGGGCGAGACAAAACTCACGAATGGCGTCTGCAGAGATGTCAGTGCCGGGTTTTAGAAAAATGCTGACACCGACCTCTTCACCGAGCCGGTCATCTTCGACACCAAACACTGAACATTCAGCGATTTCATCCAGTTTGTGCAGAACCGCTTCAACTTCCGAGCAGTAAACGTTCTCACCGCCGCGAAGCACCATGTCTTTAAAGCGATCTACGATGTAGATGAATCCGTGCTCATCAATCCTGGCGATGTCTCCGGTATGTAACCAGCCATCTGTGATGGTTTCTGCAGTCGCCTCTTCCTGGTTGATGTAGCCCTTGATCACGGATGCACCCCTTATCCAGAGTTCTCCCGATTCCCCCTGGGGAAGTGTTTTGCCTTCAGCATCCACGACTTTCGCCTCGAATGTCGGCATTGCCGGACCACAACTCTCAGGTTTATCGACAAAGAAATCGCCAAGGATAGAGGTAATACCGCCGCAGGTTTCGGTCATGCCGTAGCCAGTACCTGGGCGGGCTGTTTCAACCGCTTGGTCAATTCGCCCCACCAGATCCGGTTGTACCTGGGCTCCACCGCCACTGACTGAACGCAGGGTTGAAGTATCGTACTTATCAAAATCCGAATGATTGATCACTTCACGTGCCATGACTGGCACGCCTGAAAGAAATGTAATACGTTCTACTTCGATCAGTCTAAGTGCTTCAGCTGCATCCCATCGATACATTAAAACCAGTTTACCGCCAGCGCTTGTCACCGGGTGCGCCAAACAGTTATTGGCCGCGACATGAAACAGCGGTGTTGTCACCAGAGCATTCATGGGATCAGCCTGGTTCGGATCGGGAGGATCCAAATTATTCATCTTGCAGCTGGTGAGAAGTGCCAGCTGCCCACCAAAGCCCATGTTCATGATGTTGTGGATACAACCGCGGTGGGTGAGCTGTGCGCCCTTTGGATGTCCCGTTGTACCTGATGTATAGAAAATACAGGCATCCTGATCGGGATCTACACAAAGGTCCGGCAGGTCGCCGCCAGTATTAAGCACGTCGGCGAATTCGGTGATGTCCGATCGAGACTCTTTTAATCTGATGCCAACAGTTGTCAGATCAGCAAACCTGTCATGGATTTTGAGGAATCTGTTGAGTCGCTCTTCATCACAAAACAGGGCTTTGGGTGCGGCGTCAGCCAGACCGTACTCCATCTCATCTTCAACCCACCAGGCGTTCATACCAACAGCCGTCACACCGGTCGAAACGCACGCCCAGTAGATCATGAGCCATTCAGGGTAATTACGCATACTGATCGCAACGCGGTCTCCGGGTTTGATCCCTTGATCTGCGAACCAATTGGCGATCGAAGCGACTGCAGAATGTGCATCGGCATAGGTCCAGCGTTCATCCCCATAT
>PVBE012035842.1_pt1 | contig 10858 bp, 11 predicted proteins | sample 1631181 | NCBI WGS metagenome assembly PVBE01 (sample SAMN08397723, study PRJNA350692) | Marine metagenome, whole genome shotgun sequencing project. | isolation source: water | place: Pacific Ocean | collected 2012-04 | reverse complement strand
AAGGCCCTCGGAGGCCCCGGAAACCCGCCGCGTGAGTTAGCGAAGGACGCGCAGGACTTCCCGTTCGCAGACGAGTTCGGTTTCCCGCAGGCGGTTGTTCAGTTCGACGCTGGTTTCGGGTTCGATGAAGAGGGTTGTGCCCGAGCGCGAAGCATCGTGAACGATACCCCGCACCCGACCCCTGGACCCCGCCTTGACGGGGAGCACGTAGCGATCATGGCGGAGCGTGTAGTAGTGATCCGAGAGATGGGGAGAGATTTCGGGATCGTGGAGCAGGCGCTCCAGGCGCTTCTGCAATTCCCCGCTGAGGCGAATCGAATCCCTGCGCGATTCCGCGAGCTCTGCGGAGGCTCGGTCGCGCACCTCTCCCGAATCGTCGATCGAGAATTCGATTTCATTCTCGAGTTCCCGATTGATCTCGATGCCCTCCCCGAGTTCGGCGAGTTGTGGGGCCCGCTCTGCGTGATTCGCCAGGAAGCTCGCCATCTCGCGAAGTGTTCGCAGCGTGGCCGCCACGTCGAGAAATTGTGATGTTTCGAGAATGCCGCCCTTGGCGGCTCGCACCAGGCTTTCTCGCAGATCGCGCGTGGAGGTCAGGGGAGGCAGGATCTCCTGATCGATCAGCGCTCGGGCCTCATCGGTTTCTGCCAGCCTCCTGCGAACTCCGGCGAGGCTCGTTTCGAAGAGGGGAGGGGGGTCGGATGGGAAGCCGCGCGTTCCGCTGGCTCTGGAATCCTCCTCTTCGACGCGAACCGCATTCTCGTCGAGCCATTCCCGGGCCAGGCCGGTGCGGCAATGCCCTCTCAAAAGCTCGACCACCCTGGTCCACTCCAGGGCTTCGAGGGTTTCGGGATCCACTTGAAAGGACATATTTCCCAGTGTAGCGGTCGCGGGGGCAATGCCTTGTTCTCAAATCTTCTCGGCCTTCGGCCGAAAGGGGATTCATGGAAATTTCTTCCCCCGACCCCCCCACCGAAAGAAGTCTCGACCTGGCAAGAGATCTCGATCGACGCTCCCTGGGCGAGGTGCTGACACTTATCCATCAGCAGGATGGCCGCGCCCACGCCGCCGTGGGGCGTTGCCTGCCCGAGATGGAATTGGCCGCGAAGATTCTCGTGGCGGCCCTCGAGGCGGGGGGCCGATGGTTCAATCTCGGCGCGGGAACCAGTGGTCGCCTGGGGGTCCTCGATGCCTCGGAGATTCCGCCCACCTACGGGCTCCAGCCCGAGATTGTCCAGGGATTGATCGCCGGCGGTGAAGTCGCTTTGCGTCATCCCGTCGAGGGGGCAGAGGACGACTCGCTCGCGGCGCTTCGGGAATTGAGGGCTCGGGATTTCGGCCGGGCAGACGTACTGGTGGGCATTTCGGCCAGCGGCCAGACTCCCTTTGCATTGGCGGGCATGAAGTTCGCGCGCGAGATCGGCGCTCGTTCCATCGCGATCAGTTGCGATCCGAACTCGCCCCTGGCCCGCGCTGCAGACGTGGCCATCACGCCGGAAGTGGGAGCCGAAGTCGTAGCGGGCTCGACGCGCATGAAGGGGGGGCTGGCACAGAAGATGGTGCTGACGGCGCTATCCACGGCGGTCATGATCAAGTTGGGGAAGGTGCGTGGCAACCTGATGACCCACGTCACTCCCGTTTCGAAGAAGTTGCGGGGACGCGCGGAACGGATCGTGATGGAAATCGCGGGAGTGAATCGGATGCGCGCGCGCTCCTTGCTCCGGCGCAGTCGCGGCTGCGTGGAAGGGGCGCTGGAGTTGGCTTCGCATCGGAATTGAATCGGCCGGATCCCTCTGCACCGCGATTCCTGTCTGCTTCAACTCGGCCACTCGTAGCGCAGGTGAAATGATTTGGGTCGCGTCAGAACTTCGTAGCCCAGGCGCGACAGGCTCTGGCCCCGGCCGGAGTCGCCTACCCCCGTCCAGGCGAGGGCGGGATCCAGGTAATCGCAGCGATTCAGGAAGACGGTGCCCGTCCTGATCTCACGGCCGATTTCGACGGCTCGCTCGAGATCTCCACTCCAGATGGAGGCCGTGAGGCCAAAGGGGCTGTCGTTCATCAGCCGAATCGCTTCCCCATCATCGGAAACCGGCATGATGCCCAGGACGGGTCCGAAACTCTCCTCCCGCATCACCCGCATCGAATGGTCGACATCGATCAGGATCTGGGGAGCCAGGTAGGCGCTGCCCTCCCGATTCAATTCGAAGCGATTCTCGTCGATCATCTTTCGGGCCCCCGAAGCGATGGCTTCCTCGACCTGTTCCCGAACCCAGTCCGCGGCGCCGCTGCGGACGAGCGGGCCGAGGGTCGTTTCCGGGTCGAGGGGATCGCCGAGCTGATATCGACCGACGAGTTCGCTGGCTGCCTCGACGAAGGCTTCGAATCGGTCCTGGTGTACGTAGACTCTTTCGACACCACAACAGGATTGCCCCGAATTGAAGAAGCCGCCGTCGACCACGCCCGCGACCGCGTAGTCGAGGTCCGCATCCCGTCGGATGTAGGCCGGATCCTTTCCTCCGAGTTCGAGTCCCGTGGCGATGAAGCCTTCTCCGGCGGCCCGCTGCACGGCATGCCCCCCCGAGACGGAGCCCGTGAAGGCCACGAAATCGATCCCTTTGCTCGCCACCAGACCCAGGGTGCCCTGGTGGGAGAGATGCAGGGCCTGCACGAGTCCGGCCGGGGCTCCGGCATTCGTGAAGGCCTCGGCGATGCGCTCGGAGCATAGGGGGGTCTGGGAGGAGTGCTTCAGGAGCACGGCATTTCCCGCCATGAGTGCGGGCACGACGGTATTCATCGCCGTGAGATAGGGGTAGTTCCAGGGAGCCACCACGAGCACCACTCCGAGGGCTTCGCGTTGAATGAAGCGCTCGAAGCCCCGCTTGGCCGGGGGGCGGATCTCCGCCAGCGCCCCGGGCGCGATCTCGATCATATGGCGCGCCCTTTCCTCGAAGCCGGCAATCTCGAAGGGAGAGTGGGCGATGGGCCGGCCCATCTGATGCGTGATCTCCAGGGCGATCTCCTCGCCCCGGCCGACGAAGAGGTCGACGGCGCGCGCGGCCAGTTCCTGGCGCTCTTCGATGGGCAGCCGTCGCCACTCCCCGGCGGCCATCCGGGCCGCTCCCAGGGCGCTCTCGATTTCTCGCTCTCCGGCGAGGGGGCGTTCGGCGTAGATGCGGCCGTCTCCCGGCGAGATGCATTGCAGCGAAGTCATTGGCACTCCTCATTCCCGACGCCAGCCACGGACCCCGGGGTCCGTCTCCCGATGCGCTCAAGGCATTTCTCGCGGCCGATACGGTTTCTTCGGCTCGCTTCAGACGCCAAAATGCCTGCGAATCAACTCGAGGCTGATCCAATCCGGAAGCAGGCGGCGCGCGAAGGGAACCAGGCGGGCGCTATCGCCCACGGTGTAGCGAACGCGCGGGCGTCGGGCCTCCAGGGCCCTCTCGATACAGCGGGCGACATCCTCGGGGGGCGGCGCCTTGGGGAGGGATCTTCGAATCACGTCCTCACAGCTCTCCAGGGCCTCTGCATAGGCGGAGTCGGGCGGGGAAGTCTGCCAGTTCATGGCCGCGTTGAAGGGGGTATTCACATCCCCCGGTTCGATCAGCGATACCCGCAGGCCAAAGGGCTCGACCTCGATTCGCAGGGCGCTCGCGAGCGCATCGATGGCCGCCTTGCTCGCCGAGTAGTGGGCCTGGAAGGGGATCGGAGCGCGGCCGGCCAGGGAACCGACCAGCAGGATTCGTCCCGAACGGCGGGCCCGCATGGAGGGCAGGGTGGCGGCCAATAGCCTGAGGACACCGAAGAAGTTGGTTTCGAATTGGGCCCGCGCGTCTTCGATGCCGACTTCTTCGACCGAGCCGTAGATTCCCATCCCCGCGTTGCAGACCAGGGCGTCGAGGCCGTCGGTCTGCTCGAGAACCGCTTCCACGGCACGTCGTACCGAGAGGTCGTCACAGACGTCCATCGAGAGCATCTGGATGCCCCCCGGCTGATCGCTCGGGGTGGGCTTGCGACTGGTGCCGAAGACCCGCCACTGCCCGGCGGCCAGGCGTCGCGCGGTGGCCTCCCCGATGCCCGAGGATGCACCGCTGATGAGAACGGATCGGCTCATGTCACCTCCCCGCTTCGATCCCCCCGCTTGCGCTGCCCGGCTGCTACGTCGTTCACATCTCTAGCCGCTGCCCACCAGGAGTCCGCCCTCTACGGGCAGGACGTGCCCGGTGACGAGATCTGAGCCCTCGATCAGGGCGAGGATCGCAGCGGCGACGTCGTCCGGGGTGCTCACCCGGCCCAGCGCCGTACGCGCCGCCATGGCGCTGCGAGCCGCCTCGTAGGCTTCCCCCAAGGCGCTTTTCAGCCAGTCGCCGTCGATGAATCCCGGAGCGACGCCGTTGACTCGCACCTCGGGTCCCATGACCCGGGCCAGTGTCAGCGTCAGATTGTTCAGGGCCGCCTTGGAAGCGCAGTAGGGAATCGAGGTTCCCGTGCCGATCAGCCCCGCCACGCTCGATGTCATCACCACTTCCCCCCCCCCATCGGCTTTCAGCAGTTCGCGTGCGGCACGCGTGCATTGAAAGGGACCCCGTAGATTGACGCCGAGGATATTATGCCAATCCTCGTCGCTGACGGAATCCAGATCGGCATGGGGAATGAAGCGGGTCGTACCCGCGTTATTGATCAGGACGTCCAGGCGTCCGAAGCGACGCTCGGCTTCAGCCACCATGGCGCGGCAGGCGTCATCCTGCGAGACGTCGGCGCAAAATGCGATCGCATCGACTCCCGCCTCATTCGCCAATTTCGCGACACTCTCGGCCGCCTCGCGGGAGCGGCTGTAGTTGACGAGAACCGAACAGCCCGCGGCGGCCAGCCGCAGGACGGCGGCGCGCCCCACGCCCGTTCCCCCACCGGTGACGATTGCTGCCTTGTCGTTGAGTTGCATATCTCTTCCTCGCTGAAAATTCTCGCAGACCTGCTGAGCAGGCCTCCTCGAAGCCGATCTTCAAACTCTTCTTCCGCCCTTTTATAGACAATCCCACCCATGACCGACCAGTGTCGGGTTTTGGGGCGTGAGGGAGTCGATTTCCGCTCCCTCGGCCCGACATCGGGGCCGGCTGAACAACCATGCCCGCTGGCCGATCCTCGGCAGGGGGCTACCCTTGAAGATTCCCGCCGAAGGGCTCGTGGGGGCTCCGGGCACCCTCGCGAGTGCATATCGCACCCTCCCCAATCCCCCGCCATCCCTTCTTCGGGAATGGAGTCATTCCAGCATGCGGCGAGAGATCTTCACGGATGAACACGAGCACTTTCGAGCCGAATTTCGACGCTTCGCCGAGGCGGAAATCCTGCCCCATCTCGAAGAGTGGAATCAGCGGGGTATCAGCGATCGGGCCGCCTGGCTCAAGATGGGAAAGGCCGGCTTCCTCGGTGCCAACGCTCCGGAGGAATACGGAGGGGCCGGCGCCGATTTCATTTTCGACGCCATCGTCATGGAAGAACTCGCCTATCTGCGCGCCCATGCCCTGCAGGCGTCTCTGCATACGGATATCTGCATGCCGTATCTGACTTCCTATGGTTCGAAAATGCAGAAGGAGAAGTACCTGGCCCCCGCCATCCGCGGGGAATGCCTGCTCGCCATCGCGATGACAGAGCCCGGCACCGGATCCGATCTCGCCAACGTACAGACCCGGGCGCTTCGTGACGGAGACGAGTACGTGGTGAACGGCGCCAAGACCTTCATCTCGAACGGCCAGAACTGCGATCTGGTCATCGTCGTGGCCCGCACCAATCCCGATGCGGAGTCACCGCATCAGGGCATCAGCCTGATTCTCGTCGAGGCCGATACGCCTGGTTTTGAGCGCGGGCGGAATCTCGAAAAGCTGGGTCTGAAGGGACAGGATACGAGCGAACTCTTCTTCAATGATTGCCGCGTTCCCGCCGAGAATCTGCTGGGCGCAGAGGGCCAGGGCTTCAAGTTGCTGATGGCGAAGCTGCAACAGGAGCGGCTCTGTATCGGGGTCGGGGCGATCGCCTCCTGTCGCCGAACCCTCGACGATACCCTGGAGTATGTGAAGGAGCGCAAGGCCTTCGGCAAGTCGATCGCACAATTCCAGAATACCCAATTCAAATTGGCGGAACTCGCGACCGAGGTGGAGATCGGCCAGGCCTTCGTGGATAAACTGCTGGCAGCCCACGTCCGGGCAGAGGAGATCGTATCCGAGGTCAGCATGGCCAAGTGGTGGACCACGGACCTCCAGCGTCGTCTCTCCGCCGAATGTCTGCAGTTCTTCGGCGGCTACGGATTCATGGATGAATATCCGGTGTCGCGGGATTATGCGGATGCGGCGGTTCAGACCATCTACGCCGGGACGAATGAAATCATGAAGGTCATCATCGCGCGCCGACTGGGGCTGGAATGAGATTTCTCCGCAGCTTCGCGAGTTCGGCCCGGCTTCCCCGAGCCTCTGCGAGTCCGGCTTCCCGGGTCGCGCCCCTCGGAGAAGAGAAGTAGATGGCCGCGACGGAGGGGCTCTCGCTCTACCACTATCGGGCTTGTGCCTTCTGCGCGCGGGTTCGCAGAGCGACGGAACGCCTGGGGCTGGAGCTGGAATTGCGCGACGTCCAGCTGGAGTCCGAACGGCGGGCGGAACTCATGGCCGCGACGGGTCGCGGGACCGTCCCGGTTCTGCGCATCGAGGAGGCCCCGGGCGAAATTCGCTGGCTGCCGGAATCCAGCGATATCATCCGTTATCTCGAGGGACGCTTTGGAGATGGGAAGTGCTGATGGTCGCGGCCCGGAAAGGCCTTCTCGGGGCAGCGTATGGGGTATGAGTTGTCGGCACCGCCCGCTTTCATCGAGATCCATCCAGGCTAGTTTCATCGCTTTCAATCGATCAGGAGATAAAGCATGCCCGAGTTCTGCACGACCGAACGCGACGGTCATATTCTCACCGTAACGATCAACCGCCCCGAGGTGATGAATTCACTGCATCCCCCGGCCAATTTCGAACTCGACAAGGTCTTCGATGAGTTCGTGGCCGATCCGGAACTCTGGGTCGCGATCCTGACGGGAGCCGGAGACCGAGCCTTCTCGGCGGGCAACGACCTGAAATTCCAGGCCTCGGAAGGGGGGGCCGCGGTGCAGACCCCCCCGAGTGGCTTCGGCGGGCTGACCTCCCGTTTCGACAATTTCAAGCCCGTGATCGCGGCAGTGGGGGGGGTTGCGATGGGAGGGGGTTTCGAAATCGCCCTGGCCTGCGACCTGATCGTCGCCTCCGAGAATGCGGTCTTCGCACTCCCCGAGCCCCGGGTCGGATTGGCGGCCCTGGCTGGAGGTGTACACCGACTTCCGCGGCAGATCGGATTGAAGCGGGCGATGGGGATGCTGCTCACCGGGCGCCGAGTCGGCGCCGCCGAGGGGCTCGAACTCGGATTCGTGAACGAAGTGGTCCCCTCCGCGGACCTGATGCCGACGGCCAGGCGCTGGGCGGATCAGATCGGCGAGTGCGCGCCGCTATCCGTTCGCGGGAGCAAGCAGGCCGCCATGAAGGGATTGGAGAAGGGCAGCCTCCAGGAAGCCATGGGGGGGCAATACGATCTCCTGCGCCAGATGGTCAAGAGCCAGGATTTCATCGAGGGGCCCCTCGCCTTCGCTCAGAAACGCAAGCCCAATTGGAAGGGTGAGTAAGCCGTCCATCCAGCGGTCCGCTTCCCGGCGCTCTCCATGGCTCGGAGATGCGGCCGGGAACTCCGAATGCTCTTTAGATCGGATCCGCGGCGATTGCGGCTTCGATCCGTGCGAGGCCCTCGTCGATCTCCGCCCGGGTGATGATCAGGGCGGGTGCGAGGCGTAGCACGGTCGCCCCCGCTGGGATGGTGAGTACACCCGCTTCACGGCAGTGCGTGATGACCTCCGCTACCGGCCGGGTCAGCTCCAGCCCCCAGAGGTGCCCGGAGCCCCGGATTTCGATCACCCGCTCCGCTCCCAGTCGCTCGACCATTTCCTGGAGGGATCGTCCGAGGTATTCGGCGACGTCCGCCGCGGCTTCGAGCACGCCTCCCGAGGTCAATTCATCCAGCACCGCCAGGGCCGCAGCGGCCGCCAGGGGATTGCCGCCGAAGGTCGAACCGTGGCTGCCCGGTACGAAGCAGCGAGCGAATTTGTTTTTGGCGAGCAGGGCGCCGATCGGAATCCCGTTGCCCAATGCTTTTGCAAGGGTCATGAGGTCGGGCTCCACGCCCGTCGCCTGGTGGGCGAAGAGGGGGCCCATGCGTCCCATGCCCGTCTGGATTTCATCGAAGATCAGCAGGCAGCCGTTCTCATTCGCGAGTTCGCGGAGCCCCTCGAGAAAACCCGCCGGAGCGGGGCGCACCCCATTCTCGCCCTGGGCGGGTTCGACGATGATCGCCGCGGTGGAGTCCGAGAGCAGATCCCTGGCGGCGCCGATGTCTCCGTAGGGGGCATGGGAGAAGCCGGGCACCATAGGGCCGAAGCCCTCGTGGTAGGCCGGGGTGCCCGTGGCCGAGAGGGCGAAGAGCGTGCGTCCGTGGAATCCACCTTCGAAAGCGAGAATCTCGTGGCGGTCCTCGCCCCGATCCCTCGCGTATCGCCGGGCCAATTTGAGCGCCGCTTCGTTGGCCTCGGTCCCCGAATTGCAGAAATAGGCCTGTTCCGAGAAGCAGAGTTCGTTCAGGCGCTCGGCGAGAGCCACCTGGGGCCCGCTGGTGAAGTGATTCGAGGCATGCCAGAGCTTTTGCGCCTGATCCTCGAGCGCCGCTACGACCCGGGGATGGCAATGGCCCAGAACCACGGTGGCGATCCCCCCCATCATGTCGAGATAAGAGCGTCCCTCGGCGTCATAGAGGCGGCAGCCTTCCCCCCGGTCGAGGCTGATCGGTTGGGGGAGGTAGTTCGGCGTGAGGGCGGTGGACTGCCGTCGGGCCATTTCTGCGTTCTTATCCATCGGAATACTCACGGATTGCAGGGGGGAGAGCGGAAATCGAACGGGGCCCGAGCATAGCCTCTCGAGATGCGGGTGCCCCCGGTCAAGGATTCGGGTGGCCGAAAATGTCTCGGGGCCGCATAGTCGGGTACCGGAGACGGAGTCCATACACGATGGAGAGGAAGTCTCATGATCATGCAACTCGATGAAGACCTCTGGATCATCGATCATGATTTCTCGATGCTTGGAATTCCCATTGGAACGCGAACCACTCTTCTGCGTTTGGGAGACGGCGGCCTCTTCATGCACTCCCCCGGTCCCCTCACGCCGGAACTCGTGGATGAGATCAATGCATTGGGCCCACTGCGCTGCATCGTGGCCCCGAATGAATTTCACCACCTCTACGTAAGCGAGAATGCGGAGGCCTGGCCCGAGGCGCGGGTCTTTCTCGCGAAGGAATTGCCGAGGAAGCGAAGCGATCTGGATTACGAGGAGGAATTGGCCGATCGGGCCCCGGCGCTCTGGCAGGCGGACCTCGAACAGGTTTGGATTCAGGGGGCGCCGAGTGTCAACGAGGTGGTCTTCTTCCATCGGCGCTCGCGGTCGCTCATCGTGACCGATCTGGCTTTCAACTTTTCCGGCCGGGGCCCGCTTCTCTTGCGCCTCTTCCTCTGGATCAACGCAGCTTCTGGCCAGTTGGCGTTCGGGCGCCTCATCAAGATCATGTTCCGGGACCTGGAACTCGCCCGGGAATCGATCGAGAGGATCTTCAGCTGGGATTTTGAGCGCGTGATTCTATGCCATGGCGAGGTCGTCGAGACCGGCGGCCGGGAAAAACTCCGGCCCTGCTTTGACTGGCTTCTGAAGCGATGAAGATTCAAGGGGAATGCGGTCGTGTTGATCCGATCGGTGCACGCTGAAGAGACTTCTGCTCTGGCAAGTCTCCTGGCGTTGGCATTTCGCGACAATCCCCTCAATCGCGCGGCGATTCGAGGCGATGCCCGACGTCGCTTGAGATCGAATCGGGCCGGGATGAGCGTTAGCCTCGGCGCCGCAGATTTCGGGGCAGAAATCCGCGTGGCAGCGGCCGAGGATGGACTGCTGGACGGCGGACTCGTCGCCCTTCCCCCATCGCGATGGCCCCCGCCCCCCCCCGCATTATTCGACCAGCTCAGGCTGCTGGCGATTCAGGGGTTGCCAACGGTACGTCGCTGGGGTGAGGTCCATCAGACGCTTCAAACCCTCCATCCCCGGGAACCCCATTGGTATCTCTGGTTGCTGGGCGTCGGGCCCGAAAGGCGTCGGGTCGGCATCGGTTCGGCGCTACTCGATTCCTGGCTCGAAGGGGTAGATCACGACCGCTCTCCCGCCTATCTCGAAACCGATCGCCGACAGAATCTCGGTTTTTATGGCCGAGCGGGTTTCGAAATCCTGAGGGAGAACGAAGTCCTGGGTACGCGATTCTGGAGCATGTGGCGGCCCGCAGCGCTCTGACGTGGCCGCGCTGAGCCCTTCGTTGCGCCCGACATTCTCATCTCCACGCCGGAGGGTCGAATAGCCCGGGCCATCGCGATGCGGGCCGAAGCCAGGCCGCTTCCCGGCGCGGGGGCCGCAAGCGTGCAATGCTGGGGGTTTGGAGACTATTGCCGGGAGAAAAATTCATGTGGGGTCGACGTTCCGATGGCAGCCCGGTGAGAGGACTATCGACCACGCGTCGTTTCATGCCCTATCTCTCGCCGCGGCGAAACGAATCACTGGTCTACTACACCCTCCAGATCGAAGTGGATCGTGCCCTGGAATTTTTGGAAGAGCAGAACCTGGGACGCAGCAGGGAGCGTCGGGTCACGCTTTTTCATCTCTTCCTGCACAGCCTGGGTCTGGCGCTACACGAGCGGCCCGGTGTCAACCGCTTCGTT
>PVBE011663769.1_pt1 | contig 10858 bp, 23 predicted proteins | sample 1631181 | NCBI WGS metagenome assembly PVBE01 (sample SAMN08397723, study PRJNA350692) | Marine metagenome, whole genome shotgun sequencing project. | isolation source: water | place: Pacific Ocean | collected 2012-04 | reverse complement strand
CGTAAAATTCATTTTTTAAGTTATATACGTTATCTATATTTTAATGTTGGTCGAATGGCTTACTTGCAAGCAAATGTATTATCCGCTTATGTATTCCTAGCACCAGCAATAGTTGCAGGAGTAATGACTCTAGGTGTAATGCAACAAATAATAAGAGCATTTGGTAGAGTAGAAGGATCTATGCAATATCTATTAAAAGCGTGGCCTACCATTATTGAATTAATGAGTGTTTTTAGGCGTTTAAGAGAATTTGAGGCTAAGTTAATAGAATCCGAGAATGTACACCGAAACAGTTAAAGTAGTAGAATTAACACTAGAAGACGGATCAAAGATGTTATGCCGGGGCGGCGAAGATGCTGTTTTCAGGGCATGGAATAGTTATCCAGTGGTTTCTGCACGATGGACAGGCGAAGAAGAAACAATGCAATGGGTAGAATACAATGAAAAAACGTAATGTAGGTAAACGAAAACGCAAAGGTTGGCGTAAACGTAGTCCGATTTGTACTATTTGTACAACGTATAGGTGGTTTGGCAATGCAAAAGGAAGACATAGATTCCAAACAGAAAAACAAAACGAAAAAGACAGACTCGAAGAAAAAGACTTCTAGATTTGATCCTACTGTTGAAGACGAGTTAGCGGCTGAAAAGAAATTAGATTTAGAAGAATGGCTCAGTTTTAAAATAAAAAAATCATATAATGTTTAGTAGATGGGAAATAGTCCATTGGCCGAATGGTAAACGAATAGAATTATGCAACTCCAAAGAGGTGGCAGAAAAATTAATACCTTACCATGGTAAGGGTCATATTGTACGAGAAGTATGGTTTTATGATGACGGCACATTATATGGAAAACCTTATAAAGAGAAAAAATAATGATAATAAAAGTTAAGAAAAAAACTACAACACCTAAAAAAACAAGTATCGGAAAATCTAGATCATCTAGACCGTTAAATAAAAGTAAACGGCGTAGTTGGAAAAAGTATCGTGGCCAAGGCAAATAAAGAATATGAATCAATTACAGTAATAAAACATTTAAGAAGTAGTGGATTAGACGAAGAATTAGAAATCATAACACGATTATCTTACACACCACCAGACGGAGGCAAAGGATGGATAGTTCAAGTACGGACGAAGAAGTAGAATTATGTGTTAGTTGCATAGTAGACACTCAGTAATGGATGATGCAATTTTTAATGACCTGCTGAAGAGCACAAAAGATATGGTGAAACATGTCAGGAGGAGGCAAAGGATGGATAATTCAAGTACGGACGAAGAAGTAGAGGTATGTGTTAGTTGCGGTGCAGACACTCAGTATAAAAAAAGTGATCATATTGATTATAGATTAGGTTATATAGAAGGTTCAGGACAATTATGTGCAAAATGTAGTTATACCCGAACTTTCATTAAAGGCATGCATTCTTAAAAAAGATTAAAAAAATGGTTGACATTGACCTAGAATTCTTGTATAATAAGTTAAAACAATTAGAAAAAGAGCTTTATTTGCAAGAAACAATGTCAGAACGGGTAATAATAAGGCAAGATATTCGGGCTACTAAGAAAGAAATAAACAGGCTATTAAAGGAGAAACAAAATGGCGAAGAAAATCACACTTAGAAAATCGGCAGCAATCCAAAAAGAACTCTTTGGAAGAGCTCATAATTTAGACATAGAAACAAATGTTGAAATAAATCAATTCAACCATCCTAACGAAGCAATCGAAACAGGACTCAGAGAAGTGTTAGATGCCTTAACACATAAACAAAATCTCTTGAGTGTATTATATTCACTTAGAGCAAAAACCGGAGTTGTAAATGCTAAAGCAGGTATTAGTGCTATGTTGGCAGAACAAGAACGCATCAAGCATACCTTGGCTATTTACAGAAATTTTATATCTGAGAAACCTCGTGCAGAATTGTTTGAAATACAACAACGTGCAGAAAAGCTAAAAGAACAAACAGAAGAACGGTTTGGCAGAGATTCATTTAGTGTAAGTGTTTTTGATAAAAACGACATTAAAGGGTTCAAGCAGACTATCAATGAACTCAAAAAGAAGTTCCAGACTCTTAACGATTCAATCTTAGAATTGAATGTTAAGAAGACTGTAGAACTTAATGCCGAAGAGGAAGAGATCCTTGTAAAAGAGGATTTAATCTAATTTGGCTAGGCGGACGAAGCGGCATCAGCTATCTTACCGACCTTTCGGTAAACCCAACGAACCCGATATGGAAAAACGACAGAAGGATTGCTCCGGGGAAACCAAAACACAAATGCTTGTTGATTGTTTATCCCAGGCCGGTCGCTGCTTGTTGCATATTGTAAGTTGCTTGTTGAACAAGTTGATAAAACTTTATCCGCCTTTTCTCCCTCCAGTAACCTTAATGTAAGGAAATAATATGAAGGCTTTAGCAATTGGTTTAATGATGTGGTTACAAGCAAATTGTAATGTACCAGGTATTTCGCCTGAACATAATTTTTGTAATATGAATTATAATATACCTCCACCCAACATTGTATTACTTTCACATAGAGATTTACTAAACGAATTCAATAATGATGCTCCGTCAACAAATGGAGGAGTTAAAGCATTTTATAGATATTCAAAAAAAACAATTTTTTTAATAAAAGGTAGAGATTATAAAAATAATGTAGTTGCAAATACTCTATTTTTCCATGAATTAATGCATTATATACATCACATGAATGGTATAGATAATAAAGGTTGTCTTGCACATGTTGAAGTTTCTGCATACTTAGGAATGGAACATATATACAATAAACTGCATGGATTACATGCAGACGCTAGTCCTCAAATAAATTATTATAAAAGAAAATCGTGCAATACCATGTATTAGATTATAAATATTAATATGACAAAACAGGAGAACTGAAATGTTACCATTAGCCGGATTGCTTTTTAATGTAGTTGCTGGTCTTGTAGTAGATAAAGCACAAGATTTAGCAAAAGAACATGTCGAAGACATGATAGACGACTTGCTTCCCGAGGGAGCAAGAGAAGAACTAGATAATATTATTAAAGAAGATCCCGAACATACCTTTGAAAATGCTAAAGAGGCATTACAAGGTGCCGTTGAAGGTAAACTACCTATTATAAATACCGACGGATCTTTTAAAGCATTAGAAATAGATTTTACTGTAAGGTTTGATCCAAATACTAAAGATTTCGAAATTATAAAAAAATAATATGCCAATTTATGTATATCAATGTTCAAAATGTAATAAAAAAATAGAAGAAATTCAAAAATTTGATGATCCCCCTTTAACAACATGTAAAGAAATAACAATTATTAAAGGATCGTTACCTCGTAGTTGCGATGGTAGATTGGAAAAACAACCAGTTCAGCGAGGATCATTTCAATTTGCAGGACCTGGATGGTCACAAGATGGTTACCATAATCCTTGGGGACAGGGCAATAAAACTTTTGAAGAAACTACTTTAGATAAATCTGCAGAAGCAATGGGGTTTGATCAAGGGCAACGGGACGACCTCAAAGGAGAAGCCATGGAAGTAGACGAGCTTTACTTACCGGGTGTTCATAAAATAGACCGAGATAAAAAAGGTCATTCAGACAATACAAACTACGATAATTAGGAGAAAGTTATGTCAATACACGAACAAATAAAAGAACATTTTGAAACATATCTTGTAGAGCACGATAAATGGGAAGAAAAAGGTGTAAAAGCCGCCGCAACAAGAGCTCGCAAAGCATTAGGTGAAATTGGTAAATTATCAAAGCATCGACGTGCTGAGATTCAAGATAAAAAAAATTCAATGTAATGAATTTATTCCAATCAGTAAATTTTAAATCACATTCTGGGTTAAATTTAACTTGGAAAATAGAAATGGATGCCTTGAGTGATCAAGACTGGTTTACCATTAAAAAAATGATAATGGAAGTAACACCACCATTTAGGGAAGCAATAGGTATTCCTCGTGGTGGTGTTAAATTGGGCGATTTACTTAATGAACATGCAACAGGAAAAGAAGAAGATCCTATTTGCATTGTCGACGACGTACTAACAACCGGCGAATCAATGGAATATTTTTTAACTCAATACCAACGCAATCGTAGACCTTTTACTGCAATTGGTTGGGTAGTATTTGCGAGAACACAATGTCCTCCATGGGTAAAAGCACTATTTCAAATGCCAGTTTAGCGTTTGATATTATAATGTTTCAAAATTTAGGTGATGTAGAATTTAAACATTCGTTTACTCTTTTGCATAAACGACCTGAATCAGAAAAAAGATTTTTTAAACATTTTTTTAAACATATGACAGATGAATATGGTCCAGCAGAAACTCGTTGGTCTTATTCTCGCGGCACATTAGGATATTTTACTTTACGTTTTAGGGATTATAAAGATGCGGCACAATTTAAAATACTATTATGAAATATAAAGTATTTGATTTTACAAGTTTAATCACTGAAACAGATCGTAAAAAGATGTGTAAGGATGTTAAAACATCTGTTAACGAAGGTAAATATTATACAAACTGTCCGCGATACCAAACAAATTTTGATGTCTTTACATTACCAGGAATACATTGGTTAAAACTAAGAATGAGCTTTTATAGTGCATGTTTTTTCTATTTAGAAAAAGAAGCACAAATAAGTAAAGTTCAATCTTGGAGTTATATGACATCGTTAGAATATCCAGAAGATAGAAAAATCCTTTGGCATAATCACGATCATAAACGAGAACAAAAGTTATTAAGTGGCATATATTACGTATATATACCGGAAGATGTCGAAGACTTTAAAAAGGCAGGAACAGAATTTGCACCAAATGGTGTAGGTAAAAAGAAACGAACATGGATCGAACCATGTATAGGCAAGTGGGTAATTTACGATAGTTATTATTGGCATAGACCAGGAGTACTGCAAAGTTATGATAATAGATTTATTGTAGCGGCAGACATGGAATATGTAATGCCCCGATAGCTCAATGGATAGAGCAATGGCCTTCTAAGCCATTGATCTAGGTTCGATTCCTAGTCGGGGTACCACAAGGAAAATATGGAAACACATAAAATAAATTTTTATCCTACTAGGGGAGTACAGACAGAAGAAAAAAGAATATGGTCTTTATTAGGTATGAATAATCCTATAAAACCGGCAACAGAATTTGTGCCCGAATGGTGGAACAATTTACCTAAACAATATCAAAAACATGACGAACCGCCTAAACCGACTTGTAAACGATGTCCAGGTATCTTCGATTTTATGAGGGCAGGTTATATTTTGCCTATGTGGTCAGATTTATTGTTTAGGTGGAATGGTTCTAATTCAGAAGACGGCTGGGATTTACTATCTCCTGAAATAATTAATCAATTACCTGATGCAATAAATATGCATGATTATAAGCAAGGCGAAGGAGCACCATTTTTACAAGATGGTTGTAAAGCATTAGTAAAATTAAATTCGCCTTGGTATATTGATGTGCCTAAAGGAACTAGTTTACTTTTAACACAACCTTTTTATCATATTAATAGTGATTTTACAGTTGTGCCTGGTATACTTGATGCGGATTTGGAGCGATTACCTAATCGAGAATTGAATGTTTTTATTAAATTAAATAAACCTGACGTACCTATTAAAATAGAAAAAGGACAACCTTTGATGCAAATAATTCCTTTTGTAAGAGCAGATTATGAATTTAGTGCAAATTTACCTGATAAGGAAACCGATTTATATAATGATTTATTAAATGTTGCTCATCGTAGTACTATCACTGAAGCAACAGAAGCAAAAAAATTACAAAACAATAGAATTCCAAAAAATTATAATGTATAGAAAAAATGTAAATTGTTTTTTTAAAAAACCACCAATAATCTTTACATGCGACCAAATAGGTATTGGTATGTCAGTAACAATGTTACCGATTATATTAGATATAAAAAAATCTTCTAATCAAGAAGTATACATACATTGCCACCAACATCATGTAGACATATTAAAATATTTTATAGACGAAGAAAATATATATCCATTTTATGATTCAAATGATCCCCAGCTTAAAAATGATAAAATTTTTGTAGGAGAAAAAGCTAGAGAAGTAGTAATATATAATTCTTCAGTAACAATTCATGCCCCTCATAAATGTCATCCGGTTGATCATTTTTATTATTTATGGACAGGAGAAATAAATGTATCAAATGAACGAAAAAATTATCCTAAATTTCCTGTAGAAAAAGTAGATGTATCTAAATTTAATTTACCTGAAAAATTTGTTGTAATAGGGCCAGGGTCAACTAAACCTATTTGTCAAATACCAGCCAATCCGATAAATGATATAATAGATTATTGTAAATTTAAAGACTATGATGTAGTATTACTAGGAGATAAGTATTCTTTTAATCTTCCTGTGCCCGTCTCTTCTCCATTAAATTTTCAAGATACCATGACAGTAGGCCCTGAAATGCATTCAGCTCTTAATTATAATAAATGTATTAATCTTATAGAAAAAACTTCATTAGACGAAGCTATTGCAATATTAGATAAAGCTCAATGTTATATAGGCCCTGAGGGTGGTTTAATGCAATTTTGTGGAATGACAGATACTCCCATGATTATTTCGATAAATGGTTGGCACCCTGATATGAGGATGCCATATAGACATAATGAATTGGGATGGGAATGTTATCCCATTGTTCCTGATGCAGATTTAGAATGTCGGTATTGCATACAAAGAACAATACATGCTCGGACAGTAAATGTAATGATGGATTGTATATATAAAGATTTTAAATGCGTCGAAGATATAATCTTTGATAAATTTAAACCACACATTGATAAAATATTATGACAGATAAAAAATGGTTCGAAAACATATACATATATGATGATTTGGTACCTAAGGAAAATATAATCTCATTAGCAAGATTATCTATTGCTCCAGGATGGCAATATGGAGAAGTAACCAATCCTGAATATAAAAGTTTATCTTTTAATAAAGATGAAAAGGACGAAAACGGCCTCTCAATATATGATAAAAAAATATACGGAATAAAACATATGGATCAATATTGGAAACTGTCGCTTAATGCTGGTCAACTTTATTCATGGGAAACAAATGAATTAGGAGTTTATCCTGTATGGAAAATTATTAGAAAACATATTAACGATACATTTGAAGATATGGAGTTAGATATTATTGATTGCTATGCTACAGGACGAACATCTAATGCAATTAGTTTTCCTAGAAGAGAAGAAAACAATACATGGACTATATTATATTATGTTAATCCTATATGGGAATTAGAATGGGAAGGCCAAACAAATTTTTACACTGGTTCTATAAATACAAATACAGATATAGAAAACGAACCAGCTAATATTATTAAATCAATTTATCCAAAACCTGGGCGAATAGTTTTATTTCATTCTACTATACCTCATGCAGAAACAGCGCCTAGTCGAATATTTCCCGGACTCAAAACAACTTTGGTATTTAAATGTTTTATTTCGGAAAATTTATCTAATTTAGAACCGGCAGTAGATCCTGGTAGACCTAAAGAGCATATTATCGGTAAAAAAGAAAAAGATGAAAATATTTAAAAAAAATAAAAATATACAATTTAATATAAACTCGTCATGGAAATATATTCATGATAATTATGCTCCTCAACCTGCCAGTAAATTTAAACATGAATGGTTAAAACATCCTCCGCCGGCTAAGTGTCCAGGATTTGCTGATTTATATAAACAAGGATATGTATTACCTATGTGGTTCGATCTAGATATAGAATTACAACCTGCAAACACATGGGAAGAAAAAGAAGTTATGCTTACTTCTAATTCTGCAAAAGAGTTTTGTTCATGGCATTTTAAAGAAGTTGCAAGTATACATCCGCATTTATCTAATCATAATTTTTTCCATAGCATTTTAAAAATACATTCTCCTTGGCAAGTAAAGGTACCAAAAGGATATAGTATATTACAAATACCTCCATGGTTTCATTATGATAAAAATTGGGAAATTACTCCTGGTATGTTGAATGCTAGTTTTCATCATTCTCTTATTTTTCCTATGTTTTTACGATTAACAAGACCAATCGATCAGTCAAGTTTTATTCATTTACGTGCAGGCGAACCATTGGCTATTATTATACCCATTGAACGAGAAAATTTAAACTTAAACTTAACAATGGATGATAAAGAAGTAGAAGACAATTTAAATTATTTTAAACAGGCAATCGCTTTAAGAAAAGATACCCATAAGATGTATAGGGAAATGGATGATTTGCCTCCAGGTATGGCACCATCAGCTAAAGTATATAGAGAAATGGACGATAAAGACAATGCCTGAATTATTATTTCCTTTTAATCATATTCCTATAGCAAGGACAATATGGGAAGAACATCCGACTTATAATCAAGAATTAATATCATTTATTAAAGATTTTGACAATCAAAATAAAATAGATCCTAAAAAAATTGTTGCAGGGCAAATAAAACATAATGTATCTGAATCTTCACCTAGATTAGATTTTTTTAAAAAAGCAAATATAAAACCAATAAACAAATTTGTTACATTTATAGAAGAAGCAATAATAGAATTATATTATGAATTATGGAACCTCCAAACGGTGGCTAAATCTTCGCCAATAAAAGGGAAAACAGTTATCCACGAAAGTTGGTATCATATAACATCATATGGTGGTTATCATGATTACCATGATCATAAATCTAGTTCATTTGCGGGAATATATTTTATTGATGCAAACGAATGTGGTTACAAAAATGGTGGTACTATGCGATTTTGGAAACCTTTCGATTCTACTAGTTATGACAATGATATCGGCTTAACATGGGCTCATAATGATCTCTTAGATATTGTTCCTATTAGCGGTGAAGTAATAATATTTCCTGGTTTTTTATGTCATTCGGCACTTCCATATTTTGGAAAAACAGATAGAATAATTGTTGCATTTAATGCTAAAATATTTCAAGAAGATGAGTATCTTGCACATTTTAACCAAGATGAATCTAATCCGTTGACTAATATTAAATATGAAAGAAAAGGTTGACATTTTCTGTAAAGATAGTATAATAGCAGTTAATGCAAGGATAATACCATGTTAATTCCTCAAAATCTACTTGCACCCCACACGGCCCAACCCAACATACTTCATATGTTTAATTTTTTAGATCCAGCATGTTTAGAATATATTAATCATCTTAAAGATACAGAAAAATGGGAATATGCTTGGGTAAGTGATGCAGAAAAACCGAAAGCAACAGAGGTACGAAATACAAAAAATATTATTATAGAACATCATAATGATTCAGATTATTTGTACCAAACATTAATGCGAAAATTTGTAGAGGTCAATAATAAATGTTTTCATTATTCTCTTACATCAATTTACGATGTATTTTTATTAAAATACGAAGTAGGTAATTTTTATAAACCACATTTAGATTTAGGTGGTAATGCTACTAATAGAAAACTAACATTAGTTGTGCAATTATCACAAGAAGACACGTACACTGGATGCGATACAATTATGCATCTTAGCCACGAACCTGTTTCTATTAATAAAACTTTTAACACAGGTACATTTTTCCCCTCGTACCTCTTACATGAAGCCACTCCATTACTTACTGGAATTAGATATGCTTTAGTTGCATGGGCCACAGGAGAGCCATTTAGATAAAAAAAAGGTTGACTTTTCTTGTGCTATATCATATAATATATGTATAGGTTAAATTAGTTAATCCTTCCGCAGGAGATTTCATGCTAAAGCAACTTCAAAAATACCACATCAGTTTTGTTGAAAAAGAAATAAGGCTTCGCCATTATTGCATTTTTGGTGCACCGAGTGACTGGGCGAAGGAACGTGGAGCAACACATACCTTAGAGACCATAGATGGTCCTCGCCCAGCTCAAGTCTACAAAACATTTGCACTTATTGGTGTTGACGAATCCGACACAGAAGACATTGTTTGGGAACGTTGGCAGATAAGTAGTTTACACCCTGAACAATATTTTCCCCCATGTTAAAATACCTTTTAATTGGATTTTTATTAGGTTATGCATTTAGTTTTGTTAGTGCAGAATGGTATTATTTTTTTAATAGTAACTTTATCGATTTGTGTAGATGGGCAGAATTTCCAGATGAAATTTGGATTTGGATGGACAAATATATATTTTTTGGAGCACTATAATGATTAAGACAGCACAAAAACCGTGGGTGAAGAAGTCCGGTAAACTCTATCGTAAGCGAGATCGTAAATTAAATAAAGTGAGGTACGTATGAATGAAAATAAATTAGGCAGAAAGTTTGCTACTTGTTGGAATAAGCCAAGAAATAAAATTGCAAAGCGATTGTCTAGTAAGGGCCTCCGTAAAAGGGCAAAACTTTTAATGTTGAAGATAGCATGAGCCACAATTTTGAACGGGATTTAATAGATTGTCAACCTATAAAAGAAAAGGTACGAAATGATGATGGATATGCTAAACGACTCTATGATGCTTTATGTGATACTAGGTGGTATCATGATAGTCACATACATGGCATTGGGAATGAAGATGACGGTTGGTCTTGCAGTTGGCGTTATGCTGGGGGGCTGGTCGCAACACTCAGAAGTAGCGGAGAAGATTATCTCGACTATTACTGCTCAGGTAATGAAGGACATATCGCAGATGATGTCTATGATGACTTAATGAAAATTGGATGGGATGGCGGTATAAAATAACGGTTGACATTTATAATCCTAGATAGTATAATATATACATAAAGTAAATTAGTTAACATTAACTAGGAGATAAAATGGCCAAGAAGGAATGCAAAGACAGATTAGGAGAGCAACTGAGGCATTTAGAAAAGGTG
>PVBE010162707.1_pt1 | contig 10858 bp, 13 predicted proteins | sample 1631181 | NCBI WGS metagenome assembly PVBE01 (sample SAMN08397723, study PRJNA350692) | Marine metagenome, whole genome shotgun sequencing project. | isolation source: water | place: Pacific Ocean | collected 2012-04 | reverse complement strand
GAATAGGACTGGATATTTGTTAGTGCCTACGTTGATTTGATCTGCGATAAAGCAGATTTCGTTGTTTTGCTTTTGGCTGTTTTTTGAGTAGCCCATAAGTAATTCCGCTGGTGAGTGCTGCTGCGATTCCGCCAACCAGTGTTGATCCGATTAATAGACGACTGCTGAAGGTCCAGCCATGAGTCCAGAGGTCTTGGCCGTTGAGTTGGCTTAAGTCAAACTCAATTTGCCCTTTACCAAGTAGGCAGCAGCCAACTTGATAGTTGAACCAATAGAGCGGTAAATAGGTGATTGGGTTGCTGATCCAGGTTCCTGCTGCTGCCAGTAAATGGTTGCCACGCACCACACTTGCCAAGGCGATACCCAGCAGTGTTTGCATGCCGAAGAAAGGGAAGCAGCCGCTGAAGACCCCTGCGGCGAGCCCACGAGCCCGTTGACCTGGAGTGCCTTCTTGTCGCCAGAGCCAGGCCAGCCAGCGGCGTAACCGCCTACTTAAGCCCTGGAGGGTTTGCTGGATCATGGCCAGACTTAAGCAAGTGCGCTGCAGGGTGGCGTTGATCGTAGGAAGGGCTGATGGATCCAGCGATGATGTCCTTATCTTTTTCCAGTCATGAAACGATTGCTGCGGTGGCTACGGCGGTAGCAGCGGGTCAAGGTGGTATCGCTGTGGTTCGGCTTTCGGGGCCAGCTGCGGAGTCAGTGGGGCGGAGTGTGGTGTCTTTACCAGGGCAGCAGCTTTGGGACAGCCATCGTGTGCTTTATGGCCACGTGATGGATGAAAGCGGCAAGGAACGCATCGATGAGGTTCTCATCTTGCTGATGAAGTCTCCGCGAAGCTTCACGGGTGAGGATGTTGTTGAGATCCACTGCCATGGTGGATTGATAGCTGTTCAGCGAGTGCTTGAGCGCGTGCTGTCTCAGCCGGATGTGCGTCGGGCATTGCCTGGAGAGTTCAGCCAGCGGGCGGTGCTTAACGGTCGACTAGACCTCACGCAGGCAGAGGCCATCAGTGAGCTTGTGGCTGCGCGGAGTCGTAGGGCAGCTCAGTTGGCGATGACTGGAGTCGATGGAGGTATTCAGCGTCGCATTAACTCTTTGCGAGAACGGTTGTTGGATCAGCTCAGCGAGTTGGAGGCCAGGGTTGATTTTGAGGAGGATCTTCCGCCTCTTGATGGGGTTGGCTTGTTGGATGAGTTGCAGTTAGTACGGCGGGAGCTGGAACAGCTAGTTGAGGATGCCAACCGAGGGGCGCTACTGCGTCAGGGTCTACAGGTGGCTCTGGTAGGTCGTGCCAATGTCGGCAAGAGCTCTTTATTGAATCGCCTTAGTCGTCGTGAGCGAGCAATCGTCACTGATCTGCCAGGCACTACGAGGGATTTATTAGAGAGCGAGATTGTGCTTGAGGGTGTGCCGATCACCTTGCTCGATACCGCAGGTATTCGCGCCACCAAGGATGCATTGGAGCAGCTTGGGATTGATCGCAGTTATCAAGCTCTTGCAGTTGCTGATTTAGTGGTGTTGGTGTTTGACCTCAGCCAGGGATGGATAGCCGAGGATGCGGCCCTGTTAGCGCAAATACCTGATGATGTGCCAAGGCTTGTTGTCGGCAATAAGGCCGATGTTCAAACTCCCTCTAAGACCGCTTTGCTTGGTGATGAGGTAGATGGAATTCCGCCGGACGTGACTTTGAGCGCACTCACAGGGCAAGGAGAAGGAGCATTGATTGAGGCTGTTTTGAAGGCCTGTGGTGCCAGCGAAGCGCTGGGGTTGGTGGTCGCTCTTAATCAACGTCAGCAGGCGCTTGCAGCAGCAGCAGCAGTTGCCTTGGCTCGTAGTGCGGAAGCTGCTGAGCAAAATTTGCCCTGGGATTTTTGGACCATTGATTTGCGTCAAGCGATCCGCAGCCTGGGGGAGATCACGGGTGAGGAGGTCACTGAGGCTGTGCTTGAGCGAATTTTTTCTCGTTTTTGTATTGGCAAGTAGAGCAGCAATGCCTATGAAATAAGGCTATAATAGGAGTATTCCCTTACAGTTCAGAATAACAGGCAGTAACAGCAGGTAGTGGTGATGGAGGGCACGCCAAATAACAAGCAACAGAAAAATAACAGTGCCCAGTAAGCACTCCGGACCCTTCTGTCAGAAATAAACCCTGAAGACCTGCTGACAGCACTCCAAAACATTGCTGCTTCCAAAGAAGCAGTACAACCTCCAGCAGAGAAAGAAAAGAGCATCTACCAAAAGAAAGAGATGGTCTTCCCAGGTGAGGATGAGGCGTTCATCTTTGCCAGAGGGGATACCAAGGGCAAAAGGTATTACTTGAGGATTTTTGATATAGACAGAAAGAAACCTTTTGTTAAGGCACTTGGCACTGCAGACAGAGTGAGGGCATTGGGGAAAGCAAGGACTATCCCTATCAGGAGGTTAAAGGCAAAATCCAAAAAGGAGAAAGGATAAAATCCATCACCACAAAAGAGTTAGTGAAACTCTATTTAGATCATGAGAAGCAATCTCTAACAGATACACCTAGAGCAGGGATTGCGCCAAATAGATTTAGAAATAAAGACTATCATTTAAGGTGTTGGTTGAGATACATTGAACATCTTGGTTATGAAGACACACCAATAGACAAGATCTCTCCTGTCAAGACAAGGGGGTATGGAATATGGTTTAAGAGTATCCCTAAAAAAGATGGAACTGCAAGGGGGAATGACATTGTCAATAATGGTATTAGCGAGGTCAGGAAAATGTATAAGGATATGGCAGTTAGAGAAAGATGTATTAGTAAAGACCAAGTGCCGGAGACAGATAGATTGATGGAAGTGCCAAAGGATGGTTGCAACAGAGATATATTGACATTAGAGCAATACAAAACACTCTGGAGTTGGATGTGGCATAGGTGGACAAGGGAAAAAGGTATAAGGGAGAATGAGAAGCAGAAAAGAATTATTTTCTATAACCTTATTGGCATTCTCTATAACACAGGGTTAAGGACCAAAGAAATATTGGGCTTGAAGGTTGGTGAAATTACCCCAGTTCCAAGTAATACAATGAAATCAAAGGAAACAGATTTATTAATGATTACCATTAGAGCATCAAACTCTAAAACTGGTAAACGTAGAGTGGTTGTAGGTCCAATTAAAAAAAGGGTAGAAAGGTTGAAGGCAGCATATAAAAGACTGGGTATAGAGCATAAGCCACATGACTTTCTGCTTATCAATCCTGAAAGAGAAGATAGATCTACTTACACTAGAGAAAGGTTGGGACAAAGACTAAAATTGGTTTTTAGGAAGTCTGGTCTTCAGGATGAGATTGATGCTTTAGGCATGAAAGTGAGTTTATATTCAAGTAGGCACAATTGGATTACATGGAGATTGAGGTATGGCAATACTCCAATCCATCTCCTTAATCCATCTCCTTGCCAAAGCAGCAGGTACATCAATTTCTCAAATAGAAGGGACTTATGGTCATATAAAAGTTGAGCATCAAGCTGAGTTACTTGCTAGAGTAATGGGTATGGCAAAGGAAGCAGAATTAGATTTGACTTCAAGGGTGATTGATGATGAGGGTTAACTCTATGATCTTAAATCAATAGGAGTGCTCTGTTGCTTTAAGGGTAGGTGGGTGTTCTTATGGGCTCTGGAGGAGGTGCTGTTGTTTTATACGCTCATTGCAATTGCGCCACCAGGCAACTCTTTATCGACAGTTCTTCCTTACCAACGCAGCAGCATCTTCATCGCCCAACTTTGCTGCCTGCTTCATATCTCTGCAGGCACCTTCATTATCACCAGAAATACCCTTGGCATTACCGCGGTTGAAATAGGCATCGGCATACTGCTGATCAATCTGAATTGCCTTGTTGTAATCAGCAATTGCTCCTTTAAGATCTCCCAACTCATCCTTGGCACTTCCACGATTGGTATAGGCAAGAGCATATTGTGGATTGACCTCTATCGCTCTGCTGTTATCGAAAATTGCTCCTTGATAATCCTTTAAGTAATACTTAGCAAGAGCGCGATTGGCATAGGCAAGAGCATATTGTGGACTAATCTCTATTGCCTTGGTGTAATCAGAAATTGCTCCTTGATAATATTTTAAATCACTCTTGACAATACCGCGGTTGTAGTAGGCGAGGGCATACTGTGGATTAATCTCTATTGCCTTGGTGTAATCAGAAATTGCTCCCTTAAGATCCCCTAAATCATCCTTGGTACTTCCTCGATTGTTATAGGCAAGGGCAAACTGCGGATTAATCTCTATTGCCTTGTTGAAATCAGTAATTGCTCCTTGATAATCTCTTCGATGATATTTACTATTGCCGCGGTTAAGATAATCATCAGCACTTTGAGCTTGGGCTGTCTGGGTTGAAAGTACCACCGTCGCAGTTGCCCAAGCAGTAGCAGATTCCAGTAGCAGTGGTTGTCCTAATGGCAGCAGCGATAGGGCAGCAGCAAGGGTACGAGTGCGGACTGACATCAAAGCGAGTGCTCTGCTGCTTTCAGGGTAGGTGGGGAGTTGATCGCGAGGGGTCTGTTGATTTGTACCCTCATCGCACATTGCGGCACCATGTGCCTTCTTCATTTTTTAGATACTTGGAGGTTTCCTCTATGCCAAGAGACACTGCCCTCTTTAAATCTGCACAGGCACTTGTATCTTGACCAAGCGCATGTTTTACACGACCACGAGTATCTAGTGTATTGCCATCATTTGGATTAATTTCAAGTGCTTTGTTGCTATCTGAAAGAGCACCATGAAGGTTGCCTTGGAGATACTTAATCCATCCACGAGCATTATAGGCAAGGGCAAGTTGTGGATTGATCTCTATTGCCTTGTCTAAATCTACAATTGCTCCTTGATAATCACCAAAATCATTCTTAGCAGCAGCACGCATGGTGTAGGCAAGTGCATTATGTGGATTGATCTTTAACGATTTGTTTGAATCAATGATTGCCCCTTTGTAATCGGCTATTTCATTCTTAGCAGCAGCACGCAAGATGTAGGCAAGGGCATCCTGCGGATCCATTACTATTGCCTTGTTGTAATCAACAATTGCCCCTTGATAATCTTTTAAGTAATATTTAGTACGGCCGCGGTTACTGAAGACATAGGCTAGTTGCGGATTAGTCTCAATTGACTTGTTGTAGTCAGTAATTGCCCCTTGATAATCTCTTGATCTAGTCTTGGTAATACCGCGGTTGTTGTAGGCATTGGCATGCTGCGGATCAATCTCAATCGCCTTGGTGTGATCAGAAATTGCTCCTTGATAATCTCTTAAATTAGACTTGGCATTCCCGCGATTATTATATCCGATGGCACGCTGGGGCTCAATCTCTATTGCCTTTGTGTAATCAATAATGGCACCTTGAAAATCTTTTAATTCATACTTGGCGATACCGCGGTTGTTGTATGCAAGGGCAAACTGCGGATTAATCTCTATTGCCTTGCTGAAATCAGCAATTGCGCCGTGATAATCTCTTGAACTAACTTTAACATTTCCGCGATTATAGTAGATGCCAGGAAACTGTGGATTAATCTCTATGGCCTTGTTGTAATCAATAATTGCGCCTTTGTAATCACCTAACTTTCTCTTTGCGTGACCGCGGAACAAGTAGGCAATAGCATATTGCGGATTAATTTCAATCGACTTGTTGTAGTTAGCAATTGCTCCTTGATGATCTTCTTCTTCATAATTACTAACCCCTCTTTTGAAATAGGTAGCAGCATTTCCTGAACTTGCTTTTGGCGTAGAAATACCCCCTTCTTCTTTTGTTTGCACACCACACCCAGTCACCACTGCCGAACCCAGCGCAATCAGAGCAAAGGCAGCAGAAATTGCAACAGTATGACGACGGGACATCAAGGGTTTCTCCTGTGCCCTCACTCTAGTCTGAAGAGACTTCTTACCCGTTAGTGACCCTCTGACGCAACCCCTAGTTCACTGACAGTGATCCTCCACCAACACGCCAGCGTCTTCATTAACTAGTTCTGCTGCTTTCTTCCAGTCTTCACAGGAGATTATTTATTGGCATTGGTTCCTTGCCCAAACAGCGGCATCTTTGCCTTAAAGAGAGGATGCCTTTATCCAATCAGCACAAGAGCCTTGTGGCTCATTAACTCATTCCTTGGTAATACCACGATTTTTGTAGCATTGGCAAACGGCGGATAAATCTCTATTGACTAGTTGAAATCAGCAATTGTTTCATGGTGATCTTTTGGGAAAGTCCTCGCAAGACCTCGGTTGTTGTAGGTATCGGCATCCTGCGGATCAATTTTAAGTGACTTATTGAAATCATCAACTGCTCCTTGTAGATCACCACTTTCAACTTTCTTAATTCCTGCATCTAGATAATCTTCTGCACTTTGAGCATGTGCTGCCTGGGTTTAAAGCACCACGGCTGCAGTTGCTTGAGCAGTAGTAGATCCCAGTAGCAGTGGTTGTCCTATTTGCAGCAGCGACAGTGCAGGCTCAAGTGTAGTAGTTCGGCGTGTCATCAATGAAGTGGTTTGCTGCTTTAAAGGTAAGAGGGCAGCGTGTTACTTGGGTTGATTTTTAAACTCCATCATTGATGATTGCTACTAGGGAATTATTTTTCATGTCGTTGTTTATCTTTCTCGCTTCTAGTTGCCTCTGAAGGCTAAATACTTCATTCTTCTTGTCAATCATTTCTTGTGGCAGGATTGCCAAATCATCATCTATTTTCTTCCTTCTCTTTTCAGATAGTTCCCTTGATATCTCATGATTAATAGAAGGTAGTCTAACCATCTCTATGGCGTATGTACCTGACTATGTCTTTCTCTTATTAGGCTCTTATGCAATTGACTTCTCTTGTATCCATAGTGCTTCATCAATTCACTTTATATCTTTAGCACCTTTTCTGCTTGTTGTTGTTATGAGATGGAGGCCTTTGCTTGCTTTGGCTCTTTTGTTGTTTCAAATGGAGTTAATGTTGTCATGGCTTAAATCCTTCGTGTCGATCGTCTAAATGGTCTTTGATAGTGGGCATAATGCAATACTGCCTTAGATGAATCATCAAACCATATTTAAATCATTCGTTTAGACCTATTTATCTATGGTTGTCTATGATCTTCTTTTCCTTAAGGGTCTTGAAGTACTTGGTCAATCATAAACTCATGCCCACTAAATCTGCATAAGCTCTTGCTGGATATCTTGTATTGCGTTAAATGTTGACTGCAATTAGTAAGATAACCTTATAGATCATGGTTTTAATGCTGATATCAATATTGAAGACCCATTCTCCCTTAAAATGACAACAAGATTAGGTTGAATCAAAAGGAAAGATAGCTTTAGCGCTAAATAGTCCTTCAGTGTTCAATGCTCCAACTTTAAGAAGCTCAAGGTAGTGATGAATTATGGCCTCACTGGCAATACCTATGTGTTGGCATGTCGTTGTGATGGATGTGATTTAAATGGAATCGTTCTCCAGGGCCCAATCAAACGTACGGATTTGTCGTGATGTTTGCTGAGTGGCATCAGCCGAGATGGACCAGTACCTATTCCGAAGACTGGTTGCCGATTAAGAAGCGAGTTTCTTATGCCGAAAGGAACACCCTTCACAGGAAGTCATTTGGGAAAAAGCATGATCTCAAATCGGCTGTCTTGCAAGACATGGTGCGTGTAGACCAGCCGACAATCTTACCCTTCTCTACCTGTCCTCTAAGAAGGGATGATTCACCTTTGAACAGACACCCGTGAAGGGAATGCTATGGAGGGAGAAGCAACCCCTTTTGATGACTGATGCACTTGCTGTTTTCTTCAATTATTAACAGATTCCCCAAATGGGTACTGCTCTCCAAAAGTCAAAAATGCCTACATAATCCGTTTATGACACGGGTTATGCCCTGATAACCAACGGAATACAGTTTCTTGGGTTGAATAACAGAAAATAACAGGTCCTACAGCGTCCCCTAAAACCCTTCTACCAACTTATTGGTAGAAGGGTTTCTGTATTGGCAAGTAGATCAGTTGTTGATGGTCTTAAGTCGTAGGCCTCAATAGGCTGATGTACATCTTCTTCTTTCCTTCTGGGGGTGTCTTGGACCTGCTGGCTCCTTCCCTTAACCGTTTTCTAGATGCCTGGCTGGATGAGGATTTAGGGCGCGGTGATCTCACAGCTGTTGCCTTGCGGGGCTGTTCTGGTTCAGCTCATTGGATTGCCAAGCAACCGGGAGTTTTTTGTGGTGGGCCCTTGGTGGAGCGTCTTTTCCATCGCTTGGATGTTGCGGTGAAGGTGCGTTTACTTGTTGGAGATGGAGAGCGGTTATATGCGGGGCAAAAAGTTTTAGAGATAGATGGCCCTGCAGGAGTTCTTGTCGCCGCTGAGCGAACAGCCTTGAACCTTGCCATGCGCCTTTCTGGTATTGCCACGGCTACTGCGGCTTTAGTTGCCGAGCTTGAAGGCACAAATGTGCGTCTTGCTGATACGCGTAAAACAACACCTGGGCTGCGCGTATTAGAGAAATATGCCGTGCGCTGTGGAGGGGGGGTGAACCATCGACTTGGCCTGGATGATGCAGCGATGCTTAAGGAGAACCACCTGGCTTGGGCTGGTGGTATGGCTGCTGCCGTCGCCGCTGTTCGCACAAACGCACCATGGCCAGTTCAGGTAATTATTGAAGCGGAAACGGCAGATCAAGCTCATGAAGCCATCATTGCTGGAGCCAATGGTGTGTTGCTAGATGAATTCTCTCCCGCTCAACTGAAAGATTTGCTGCCTCGTTTGCGTCTGTTGGCCGAGCAGAGACCTGAAGGGCCAGTGATATTGGAGGCTTCTGGTGTGGACCCTGGCCAGCTCCAGGCTTATGCCCAAACAGGGATTGATTTGATCTCAACCAGTGCGCCGGTGACGCGCAGCTCTTGGCTAGATATCAGCATGCGGTTTGACTCAACGAATCTTGCTTAGGAATTGTGGATGCTTGCAGTGCTCCAGATATGTCTCCACTTCCCGGTAGGTTTGCAAGGCGATGAGGACGCTTTCCTATCGGAGGCCAGTTCGACGGCCCGGCCGGGCCTGTGACGGCTTCGATGAACGTTTAGTGGGCGTAGCTGTTGCCGGCATCCTTGGTCAGGGGGTGCTGGTAAGAGCATGACAAGACATTGCTTGGTGATTTGTATCGATACTCTGCGTTGATCGTCAGTGTTGAGTGTGGGCTTCAGATGGCAATGGCCTGCAGGAGAGCAAGCCTGTGACGATCACACCCATCGCCAAGGCGATGATGGCAATGACGAACAGCTGGATGTAGCTGAACCCCAGCTTGAGCATTAAGGACATGCCATTGCTGCCAGCAGTCAGACCGATGGCGAAGACAAGGCTCAGTGTTCCCCAGATGCGTGGGTGTTGGGCTGTTCCTACCGCTTCCATCGCCCGTTGCGAGGTGGTGGCGACCATCCCCAGTACAAAAAAGCCGCACAGTCCTGCCGCGATGGTGATCAGCCAGAGTTGATGGCTGATGGTCGCCATCAATACCCCAACTGTCCCGGTCGCAAAGATCAGCAGCAGGCTGATGCGGCTGCCCAGGCGGCTGACTAAGACACCACTGCAGCCAGCACCGATGGCAAACCCCAGGCCAATGACACTGAACAGCTGACTGGCTGTGGCGATTTGCACGCCAAGATCGCGATGCAAGTAGTCGGTCAGGAACAGGGTCGGCGGTTGCATGCCGATCGCTCCGCAGGCGTAAGCCAGGCCAAGACCCAAGATCACCTTGCGTTGACCTCCATTGAGGCGCTTCGCTGCTGCGGGAGGCGGCAGAGGCTTGTTGGAGGCGCGGCTGGTCAGCGGCCAGGTCAGCAAAACGGCGACTGCAACAACAGCGGTTTCATAGAACCAACCCACCTGCACGTTCTGATGCAGAACAAAAGGGAGTGTGAGGCTCACCAGCAAGGTAAACAGGCCTGCACCTGAAAAGGCCAGCCCGGCTGAAAGCTTGCGCCAACGCAGGCATCTGGGTACTCAGAACCGAGGGATTCAGCACCACCAAGGGGGCCGCTGACAGTCCGGCGATGAAGCGCGCAATCACCAGCCAGATAAACCCGAAATTGAACGAGGAGAGCAGCACTCCGAGTAGCCCGGCACCGAGTCCGATGCGCATCACCTGGCGTACGCCGAGAATCCTCGGCAAAGTGATCGCGATTACGCAACTGACCAGATAGCCGAAGCAGTTGGCTCCCCCTAGAAATCCTGCCTGTGGAATCGTGGTCCAGTCATCACGAATCAGAGCCGGCACCAGTGGGGTGTAGGCGAAACGAGACATTCCCAGGGCAATGCCGATGGCGCAAAGACCAGCCAATGTTGCTTGGGCGGGATGCATCGGGCGAACGGTCGAGGCAGCAGCAGTCAATTGATGCCAATCTCTGCAGTGTTTATAACCTTTAAGGAGAATTGTTCGCCACTTTTATCCTTACGTTCATCGTTCAAGCAAGCAGCGCGTGTTGTTGATGGTGATCGCTTGAGAACGGTGCTGAATCAGGCTGGCTGGCTGCCGGCATCGTGGTCAGTGATGATCAGGGTTATTGCAGGCCCATTTCGCTACGGAGTTCATGCTCAGCCTTGCCCACGCTCTGGAGAGTCAACTGCGTGCGGCTATCGACCGTGCCTTCCCTGAAGCCGCAGCCTTCGCATGTGCGAGTGGCACTGGATTGGATCCACAATTGGCCCCAGCCAGTAAGCCTGAATTTGGTGATTTTCAGGCCAATGCTGCCTTACCCCTCGCTAAGCCGCTGAAGCAGCCTCCGCGTCAAATTGCTGCAGCGATTGTCGACCAGCTGAAGGTTGATACGGCATTCACTGCCCTTTGTTTAGAGCCAGAGATTGCCGGGCCAGGCTTTATTAATCTCACCCTT
>PVBE011692073.1_pt1 | contig 10859 bp, 8 predicted proteins | sample 1631181 | NCBI WGS metagenome assembly PVBE01 (sample SAMN08397723, study PRJNA350692) | Marine metagenome, whole genome shotgun sequencing project. | isolation source: water | place: Pacific Ocean | collected 2012-04 | reverse complement strand
CTACACCAACGCCTTGGTCGACAACGTGCTCGGCACGCGCGACGGCTTCGTCCGGGCGACGGCCTACCTCTACGCCGACGGGCACGACCTGAAAGACCCGCTATTGTCGCCGATCTATGGCGACGTCGACGGCTTTCCGCCGACCATCCTGACCAGCGGCACCCGTGATCTGTATCTGTCCAACACCGTGCGGATGCATCGCAAGCTGCGCGGGGCCGGCGTCGAGGCGGTGCTGCAGGTCTGGGAAGGCCAATCGCATACCCAATACATCGCCGACGTCGCCGCGCCAGAGACTAGGGAATACCACGATGAAGTCTCGCGCTTCTTCGACTTGCACTTGGGGCGCCAAGGGTAAGCCGGCAACCAAATCAAGATGCTTCCACGAATGCCGGCCGATACGGCGCTTTGCGGAGGCGGCGGCTATCGGACGCGACGTCGGGTCGCGATAATCCGACGTGGCGAAGCATACTGTAACGGAGCAACGGACTCATGAGCACTTGGAAAGAAACCTTCCGCGGCGTCGCCTACCCCTGGCACTGCGATCATCTGGGCCACATGAACGTGAAGAACCATGTCGGCATGTTCGATCAGGCGGCGGCCCACATCATGGCGATGATCGGTTTCAGCTGGCACGATATGGACGCGCTGGGCGAGACGCTGGTCGATGCCCGCAACACGATAGAATATCGCCACGAGCAGAAGGCGGGCAGCTTGATCGTGGTGGAAAGCGCGCTGACCCGCATCGGCGGCAAGTCGATGACGGCGAAACACCGCATGTTGAACGTCGAGACCGGTGATTTGGCCGCCACATCCGAAATCGTCTCGGTCTATTTCAGCCTAGAGACACGGCAGTCCCTCGCCATCCCCGACGACGTACGCGCGAAGATGGAACCTTTCCTGGTGACGGAAGAGGGCTGAACGCTTCAGCGCATCTCGTCCGGCCGGACCGGCCGGCCCAGTCGGGCGGATTCGAGGACCGCGAGCGTCGCCGCGAGGGTCGCGAGACCGTCGGCACCGGAGACCTTGGGGGCTTCCTCGCCACGAACGACACGGCAGAATTGGGCCAATTGCGCCGCCAGCGCGGCCCGTTCCGGCAGAGTTGGGGCCGCCTGGCGCTCGATCGGCTGGTCCCAGCCGATGGGGCCCGGATGGCGCCAGAGGGCGAGGCTCGGGAAGTCGAGGGCGCCCGTGGTGCCCATGAAACGGTAGCAGTCCTCGCCGGTCGGCGGGATTATCGGGTTCTCGGCCGTGGCCCGCTCCCAGCCCCAGGGCGAGGCCGCGGCGTCGGAAAGCGTCACCGTACCGAGCGCGCCCTCTTCGAAGCGCAGCAGGATGGCAGCGGTATCCTCGACCTCGAAGCCGCGCGCGCCGTCGCTGGTCTCGGCGGTGACGCTCTCGATCTCGCCGACGATGTAGCGCAGGCTGTCCAGGTCGTGGATCAGGTTCAGCAGTACCGGCCCGCCGCCGGCCTGGCGGCGCCATTCGACCTCGTAATAGGCGTCTGGCTTGCGGTTCGCCCAGATCGCCGAAAGTGCGACCAGGCGGCCGATTTCGCTGGAGCGAACGATCTCGCGCGCCGCCTCGACCGCGGGGTCGAAACGGCGCATGTGGCCGACGGCCAGCCGGACGCCCGCCCTGTCGGCGGCGGCGACCAACTCGGCCCCCGCCGCCACCGTCTCGGCAATCGGCTTCTCGACCAGCATGTGCAGGCCTTCCCTGGCACAGGCTATTGCCACCGGCAGATGCAAGGCGTTCGGCGTCGCGACGACGACCGCTTCCGCCGGCCCGGCCGCCAGCATCGCCTGGTGGTCGGGGTAGTGGGCGACGCCGATCTCCGCCGCCAGCGCCGTCGCTTCAGGCGCGGGATCGACCACCGCGACCAGCTCGCAAGCGGGCTCCGCCATCGCCAGGGCCACGTGCCGGGCGCCGATGCCGCCGGCACCGATTACCGCCAGACGAACCGGTTCCATCGCGTTCTCCTTCTCAGGGTCGCCCTCAGGCGGTGAAGTATTCGGGCGCCATGACCAGGGGCACCACCGGCATCAAGGGCTCGAAATCCATGCGGTCCAAGACATCCCGTTTCAGATCGACGCCGGGCGCGATTTCCGTCAGGGCGACGCCGTCCGGGCCCAGCCGAAAGACCGCGCGTTCGGTGACGTAGACCGCTTCCTGGCCGCCCCTGGTGGCTTCGGCACCAGAAAACGTGATCTGCGCCACCTCGGCCACCAGTTTTCGCACCTCGCCATGGCGTGTTATCGCCAATTTGCCGCCGCCGCATTCGATGCGGGCGCCCTTGGCCTCGAAGGTGCCGCAGAAAACTACCTTGCCGGCGTTCTGGGCGATATCGATAAAACCGCCGGGGCCGACCGTGTCGCCGCCCAGTTTGGACGCGTTGACGTTGCCGGCCCGATCCACCTCGCCCATGCCGAGGAAGGCGATATCGAGGCCGCCGCCGCCGTAGAAGTCGAACTGCGAGGGCGAATCGAGCATCGCGCTGGCGTTCCTGGCGTAGCCGAAATGCGTCCCGTCCAAGAGCGCGCCGCCATAGGTGCCGTGCTCGATGGTCTGGTAGTAGCGTTCCACCTCGCCTCGGGCGGCGATCAGCTTGGCGACGCCGTCGGGGATGCCGAAGCCGAAGTTGATCACGGCGCCGTCGCGAAGCTCGGCCGCGGCCCGACGCGCGATCACTTGGCGGATCGAGAACTCGGGCGCCTCCTCCTCGGGCAAGACGCCACGGCGCTCGCCCGAGAGCGTCGGATCATAGACGATTTCATGGCTTTGTCGCTGTTCGGGCACCACCACCACGGCGTCGACCAGCACACTCGGGATCCGGACCGAGCGGGCCGGCAGCGCCCCCGTCTCGACCAGGGTGCGGACCTGCACCAGCACCTTGCCGCCGCTGTTCCGGGCCGCCAGCGCCACCGCCCAGGCATCGAGATTGGCGCCTTCCTGGTCCAGGCTGATGTTGCCTTCCGGATCGGCGAAGCTGCCGCGGAGGACAGCGACATCGACGGAGAAGGGCTTGTAGCGCAACAGCTCGCGGCCCTCGATTTCGACCAGCTCGACCAGCGCGTCGCGGGCGCATTGGTTCATCCGGCCGCCATCGAGGCGCGGATCGACGAAGGTGCCGAGGCCGACATGGGTGAAAAGACCCGGCCTGCCGGCGCCGATCTCGCGCATCAGTTGCGAGATCACGCCGCCCGGCAGGACGTAAGCTTCGATCTTCTCCTCCCGGGCTAGGCGTTGCATGGCCGGCGACCAGACCCAGTGGCCACCGATGACGCGCCGGGTCATGCCCTCGAAGGCGAAATGGTTCAGGCCCCGGTGCGCCCGGTCGCCGATCCCGAGGGCATGCACGATGGTGAGGTCGCGGGGCTGGCCGGTGGCGTGAAAGCGTTCCTCGATCGTCGCCAGCAGTGCTTCCGGCTCCACCAGGCCGCCGCCGGCGCCGGTGATGGCGACGGTGGCGCCCGCCGGCACCAGCGCCGCAGCTGCGCGCGCGTCCATTATCTTGCTAGTCTTCATCACCGCTTGAATGGCGGAAAACGTGTGACTTGTCCATAGCCCCGGCCTGGGCGCAGCGGAGGGAAGCCATGGATTTCTCGATCCCCGAGGAGACCCGGATCATCGCCGACACGGTGCGCCGTTTCGTCGCGACCGAACTGCAGCCACTGGAAAAGGAAGTCGACGAGAGCGGCGTACTGGCGCCCGAGACGGCAGCGGCGATCTTCGAGAAATCGAAGGCCCTCGGCCTCTACGCCATGAACATGCCGGCCGAACTCGGCGGCGGCGGCCTCGACGCGGTGCAGATGTGCCTCGTCGAGGAGCAGGCGGGACAGACCAGCGATATCTTGATCCGCCGTGCCTTCGGCAATGTCTACGAAGTGCTGCTGGCCGCCGACGAAGCGCAGCGCCGGCGCTGGCTGGAGCCGGCGATCCGGGGCGAGCGGGTCTTCTCGATCGCCATCACCGAGCCGGGTGCCGGCTCGGACGCCGCCGGCATCAAGACCCGCGCCGTGCCCGACGGCGAGGGCTGGCGGCTCACCGGTCACAAACACTTCGTCTCCGACGGTGCATTCTCCGATTTCTTCGTTGTCTCCGCCGTCACCGATTCCGACGCGGGGGCCGGCGGGATCTCGCTCTTCCTCGTCGACAAGGGGCTGCCCGGCTTCACGGTCGGCCGCGATCAGCCGATGATGGGGCTGCGTGGCACCAGCCATCTGGAGCTCTTCTTCGATGCCGTGCCGCTCGGGCCCGAGCGGCTTTTGGGTCAGCCGGGCCGGGGCCTTCGGCTGGTGCTGGAGACCATCGGCCGGATTCGCCTGGCCCATATCGGCGCCCGCTCGGTCGGCATGGCGTCGCGCATCTTGGCCATGATGGTGGCGCAAGCCCGCGAACGGCGCCAGTTCGACCAGCGGATCGGCGATTTCCAGATGGTTCAGCAGATGCTGGCTGACAGCGCCATCGAAATCAACGCGGCCCGACTGATGGTGCTGGACGCCGCCTGGGCGCTGGACCAAGGCGACCAGGTGCGCGACAAGATCTCAATGGTCAAGGTCTATGCTGCCGAGACCTATGGCCGGGTCGCCGACCGCGCGGTGCAGCTTTTCGGCGGCTCGGGTTTTTCCAAGGACTTGCCGATCGAGCGCTTCTATCGCGACAGCCGGGTCGCCCGGATCTACGACGGCACCTCGGAGATCCACCGCACGGTGGTGGCCCGGGCTCTGTTGAGGGAGGTCTGAGGTCAATGAGGCCATAAACTGACTTGACGTCCCCAACTCGTCATCGCGAGGCGCGAAGCGCCGTGGCGATCCAGGAGCGGCGTGGGGAGCCTCGAAATCTGGGTATGGCATAGAGATCCTCTGGATTGCCACGCTCTCTTCGTTCGCTCGCAATGACACCGGGATGCACCTTCTCGCGACTCGGTTCAATTGCTCGCTGGTGAGAGGTCAAGGTGCGTCCTCGAAACCCTCCGCCAGCAACGCCCGCAGGCCCTCGCGATAGCTTGGGTAGGCCAGGGTGACACCGAGTTCCCGCTTGATGCGATCGTTGCCGACCCGCTTGCTCTCGGCATAGAAGCTTCTGGCCATCGCCGAGAGTTCCGCCGTCTCGAACGGCTCCGGCGGCGGCGGCGCCAGCCCCAGCAGCTCGGCCGCATAGGCGACGACGTCGCCGGGCGGGGCCGCCTCGTCGTCGGCGACGTTGTAGACCGCACCGGGATTGGGCCGGTTCATCGAGGCCTCGAGGACGCGAACCAAGTCGGCGACGTGGATCCGCGAGAACACCTGTCCCGGCTTCTCGATGCGCCGGGCGCCGCCCCGGCGCACCGCCTCCAACTGGCTCCGCCCCGGCCCGTAGATGCCGGCCAGGCGAAAGATATGCACCGGCTGCCCGGCGTCGCGCCAAAGCGCCTGCCAGCCGGCCTCGGCCCCGGCCCGGCGCCGGCCGCGCGCCGTCGTCGGCGTTAGCGGTGTGTCTTCGTCGACCCAGCCGCCGCCCTGGTCGCCATAGACATTGGTGGTAGAGAGATAGCCGATCCAGACCAGGTCCCGAAGCCCGCGGATTTCCGCATCGTGGCGGCGCAGCACCGGGTCGCCATCTTCGTCGTCGGGCGGCACCGTGCTCAGGATATGGCTCGCCTCGCCGAGGTGCCGCAGCGCCGCCTGCTCCAGGGGATTTCCGCCATCGAAGAGATACGCGTCGATTCCCGCCTTCTCCAAGCGCGCGCGATGCGCCGGCTCGCGGGTGGTGCCGGCAAGGCGCCAGCCTTCGGGCTCCAGGCGCCGCCACAACGCCTCCGCAGTATAGCCGAGACCGAAGCAGAAAAGCTGGCGACTTCGCGCGCTCATATCCCCATCCGGCACTTGCCTTCGTGTTGGAGGCGCGTGACTTTAGGGGGATGCGCCAATTCCGACAACGGCTCCTCGTCTCGCTGTTTCTGTTTGCCGCCGCCGGCAGCGCCGAGGGACAGAGCAGCGGCGGCCTCGACCATGCGCGCCAGTATAAGGCCTGCCTCGGTCTGGTGCATCGCACGCCCCAGGAAGCTTACGAATCGGCGACCGCCTGGGAAGCCCAGGGCGGCGGCGTCTCGGCCCGCCATTGCGTCGCCCTCGCCCTCTTCGAGCTGGGTTTCCTGAGCGAAGCAGCCGAACGCCTGGAGTCGCTGGCTGGCCAGTTGGCACCCGATTCCAAGGTCCCGCCCTCGGCGCTGTTGGCCCAGGCGGCCAACGTCTGGCTGCTGGCGGGTGAGCTGGCGCGGGCCAAGCTGACGATCGGGGTGGCGGCCCGGATGGCGCCCGATAACGCCGCTATTCTGGTCGACAAGGCCCGGATTTCGGCCGAGGGCGGTGCCTGGGCCAAGGCGCTGGCGGCGCTCGACGCGGCGCTTCGCCTGGCCCCCGACGACAGCGACGCATTGGCCTTCCGGGCCAGCGCGTTGCGCCGTCTGGACCGGCTGGACGAGGCCTTGGGCGCGGTCGAGGCGGCGCTCGAGCTCGATCCCGAGAACGCCTCGGCCTGGCTCGAACGCGGCCTCGTCCGCCGAGCCCGTGGCGATCTCGCCGGGGCCGAGGCCGACTGGTCCGAGACCCTGCGCCGCTTCGACGGCACCCCTGCAGCCGATGCCGCGCGGGCCGAGCTGGCGGGACTGGAGAAAAAGCCGAAGTAGCCGCCGGCGCGCCTCAGATCGCCACCAAATAGTTGCCGTGGGCGTCGACCTCGGCGACTTGCCGGGGCAGCAGCAGGGTGGTGAAGGTCTGGGCCTCGACCAGCGCCGGCCCCTCGATCCGGGCGCCGGCGGCGATCTCGTCGGCGTCGAAGACCGCCAGCTCGGTCATGCCGCCCCTCTCGTGCAGGTAGACAGGACGGCGCGATTTAGGCTGGAGCGGGCCGGCATGGTCCTGCATCGGGCGGGCGGCCAGGCGCTGGTGCAGCGCGTTCCGGCCGATCGCCTGAACTCGCCAGGTGGTGAACTCGACCGTGTCGGTCTCGTCCTTGATGGTGTAGATGCGCTCGTGCGTGGCGTGGAAGGCCGCGATCAGGCGCTCCAGGTCGGCCGCTGCCAAGGCATTGCCGTCGAGCGTGAACGGCACCTCGATCTCCCAGGACTGGTATTCGTATCGGCCCTGGTAGAGCAGCTCGAAGCGCTGGTCGGCCGGGGCTACGCCGGCCCGCTCCAGGAAGGCCTGGCCGAGGCGCTTGAGCTCGGCCAGAACCCGATTGACCGCCTCGAAGTCGAACTGCTTGGCGTCGGTGTGCAACGTTGCCGCCTCGCCCCAGCGGATCTCCGAGATCAGCCCGCCGAAGGCGCTGAGGCCGGCCGCGAAACGCGGGATCATGAAGCGGTCGATGCCCAGCACGGCCGCCATCTCGCCGATGTGGCAGGCGGTGGCGCCGCCGCCCGAGACCAAGTAGCTCTCCCTGGGGTTGATACCTTCCTGGATCGTGATGTCCTCGATCGCGGTGATCATGTTGTGATTGCTGGCGGTGTGGATCGCGTAGGCGGCGTCGACCAGGCCGATACCGAGTGCTTCCGCGATCGTGCCCACCGCGCGCTCCGCCGCCTGGCGGTCGAGCTTGATGCGCCCGCCCAGAAAATAGTCGGGATCGATGATGCCGAGGACGACGTTGGCGTCGGTCACCGTCGGCTCCCCACCGCCGGCGCCGTAGCAGGCGGGACCGGGCACCGCGCCGGCGCTTTCCGGGCCAACCCGAAGCAGGCCGCCGACATCGACCCGGGCGATCGAGCCGCCGCCGGCGCCGATCGAGCGGACATCGACCTTGGGTATCCCCAGCATGTCCCGGCCGATCATGGCCTCGGGTGTCACGATCAGGTTGCCGCCCCGGATCGCCGAGACGTCGAAGGTGGTGCCGCCCATGTCGACGACGATGACGTCGGCTTCCTCGGTCAGGTGGCGGGCCGCGATCGGCGCCAGCGTCGGCCCCGACATCACCGAATAGATCGGCTTGGCGACGATTTCCTCCGGCGGCATCATGCCGCCGACGCAATTCGCCACCAGCAGCTCGCGCTCGTAGCCGTTCTCGGCCAGGGCTCGGGTCAGCACCCCGACATAGGCGCCGACGACGGTGTGCAGGCTGGCGTCGATCACCGTCGAGACGGCGCGGCGATACTCGCGCGGGATCGGGTTCAGCTTGTGGCTCAGTGTCACCGGTAGGCCCGGCCACTCGCGCTCGATGACTTCCGCGACCCGGCGCTCGTGGGCGCCGTTGGCGATCGACCACAACAGGCAGACGCCGACCGCCTCCACCTCGAGACGGCGAAAGCGCTCGATCGCGGCCAGCACGTCGTCCTCGTCGAGGGGCTGGATCTCCGCCCCCAAGGCGTCGATCCGTCCCGCCACGGTCCGCGTCAGGCTGGCTGGCACGAAGGGGGCGGGAAAGTCGAGGCGCCACTCGAAGGCGCGCTTTCGGGGACCTTCTCGCAAGGTCAGGATATCGGGGAAGCCCTCGTTGGTGATGAAGCCGACGCGGGCCACCTTGCCCTCGACGAGGACGTTGGTGGCGATCGTAGTGCCGTGCACGATCTTCTCGACCTCGGCCAGAAAGCCGGTCAAGTCGCGGCCGTAATGCGCTGCCGCGATCGCCAATACGTCGAGAAAACCGCGCTCGAACGCATCGGGTGTGGAGCGGGCCTTGAAAATCTCGACCTCGCCGTTCGGGCCAGCGACGACGCAGTCGGTGAAGGTGCCGCCGATATCGATACAGAGGCTGAATGCCATGACCGGGGCCGCTCCCTCAAGCCCCGGAGCCGCGAAGGGCCCGGGTCCGTTCGTCGTCGACAAGGTATTCGATACCATTCGGGGCCAGCTTCAGGGCGACCCCGTAGGCCGCTTCGGCTCGCTCCAAACTCAGCCAGCCGCGGTTGACGGTGTCGGCGACACGGCCGGGCGCGCGCCTTCTCGGGTCGCCATAGCCGCCGCCGGCGCCGCAGAGGCAGACCACCGCCTCGCCGGGGCGAAAGATCTCTTGGTGGAAGGCCGGCAGGCGGACGATGCTGCCGTCGGCCAGGCGCTTGTAGTTGGCCGCCGGGGCGCCGGCCAGGCCGCCCTGCACGCCGAGACCAGGATTCTCCTCACCGTCGCTGGCGTAAATCACGGTCATGTCGTCGTCGATGCCCCGGTAGATCAGCTTGACGCCGGGGGCACCGTCGAACTCGCCGGCGCCGAGGGTATCCGGCTCCAGCCAGCGGCCCTCGACGACGATCGGGTACATGCTCTCGTCGATCTCGATCGAATCGAGCACGATCATGCCGCCGTTCTCGGAGGCGAGGTAGGTGATCCAACCGTCATGGCCGTGAATGCCGGGGCCGCTGGCGTAGCCGATGAACATCTGGTTGACGTAGGGCTGGTCGCCCTTGCGCGAGTCCGTGCCCGAGATCACCGCCATTCCAGCCGCCTGCATGTGGCCGCCCTCGGCCATGCCGTGCGGCGGGCCCATCTGGGCGAAGCAGGCGGCGACCGCGATCACCAGGCGCTCGTTGACGTTGGTGGTCGCGACCGAAGTGCCGACGGGGTATTTCGGCCGGCCGACGACGCAGCCGTCGCGCAGCAGTACCTTGATTCGGCTGGCGCTGCCTTCGTTGTGGGGAATGGTCGAGTCTAGGTTATAGAAAACACCAATCCGGCAGGAGCCGGACGCCGTCGCCTCGGTCAGGTTGATGCCGCCCGGCACGCAGTCGATGTTGTCGCGGGCATCGACCGTGATCATGCCCTCGTCGGGATCGACCGTGACGGTGACCCGGACCGGCACGCCGTCGTCGGCCACCGTCGGCACCGGGTCGTGGCGGGTCTCGTAGCTCCAGGTGCCCTTCGGCAGTTCGCGAATGGCGGCGATGGCGCGGCGCTCGCCATAGGCGATCCAGTCCTCGACGAAGGTTCGGATGGTCGCCTTGCCATAACGCTCGACCAATTCCACCAGCCGCCGCTCGCCGATCTGGCAGGCGCCGATCTGGGCCCGGTAGTCGCCGTACCAGAGATTGGGGACCCGGATCTTCATCCGGCACATCCGGATAAGGTCCTCGATGTCCTGGTGGCGGCGCTGGATGCGGACGCAGGGGAAATGCAGGCCCTCCTCGTAGACGGTGCGGGCGTAAGGCAGATAGGTGGTCGGGATCGGCGCCCCGATATCGGCGTGATGCGAGCGCGAGAGGACCCAGAACAAGGGCTCGCCCTCGAAGAAGACCGGCACGCAGACGGTGAGGTCGGCGTGGTGCGTGGCACCGGTATAGGGGCAGTTGTTGAGAAAGGCGTCGCCTTCCTCGATGTCGTCGAAAAATTCGGTGATTGGCCGGGTCGTCAGATCCAGCGCGGTGATGTGGATGGGGATGCCTTCCTCGACCGTCAGCAGGCGATGGTCGTAGGTCAGCAGGCCGCAGGACATGTCGCGGGCGTTCTTGATCACGGCGGAGCGGCTGGCCTTCATCACCGTGTTGGTCATCTCGCGGATGATGGCCTCGAAACGGCTCGCCAGCACCGCCATCAAATAGGGCGGAATGCCGCCCGCCGTCATCTCGCTGCGATCGGTATCCGAAGTCATCTCGTAAGCGCCCTCCCGGCTGACATCCCGCGAGAGGGATCATAGCGCCGCCGCCGGCCCGGCGACAACGAAGCCACCCGAATCGGTCGCGACAAGCACCTCGATCGCCCCCAACGCCACCGTGAGCTGCCGCTCACTTGTCAAAAAATGGACTCCGACACCACTAAACCCGGATTTCCCGGATGGAACCGACAATTGCTGACCTTTTGAGGCGATTCTGATATAAGAATCAATAAGTTGATACCGTGATGGGGGGGTCGGCGGTGGCGCACCCGACGGGTGAAGCGAAGCGGGGGCCTCTCAGG
>PVBE010768106.1_pt1 | contig 10859 bp, 12 predicted proteins | sample 1631181 | NCBI WGS metagenome assembly PVBE01 (sample SAMN08397723, study PRJNA350692) | Marine metagenome, whole genome shotgun sequencing project. | isolation source: water | place: Pacific Ocean | collected 2012-04 | reverse complement strand
TTATTGGTATTCAAATCCGGATGATAAATGTCTTTGGCATTGAATGAATGAAGACATTGGCCTATCGCCTCCCAGACATTCTTATCGATATCATCCTCTGCAATCAATTCGGAGAGTGTTTTAGAGTTTTCTATCTTGATGCTGATCAAATCAGCCGTATATGTGGCGCCTAATTTCTTGACTCTAGCTCCAATGGGCTTGGGCACTGGCAAGCCCATTGCGGATAGCTCTTTGAGTCGCCTGAATTCACGAATTGATCTTGATCCATCAATTCCTGTCCAGAGATATCGATCCCTTATATAACGGCCTAATATTCCTCCCCTATAATAATGCTTCAAAACACATTTCAGTTTTTGATGCCTAAAAAAGATCGCCTCTCCCCTGCCAAATACATTCACATCATCACTTTTATTCTCAAGCCATTGATTTGCTTCAAAAAAGTCTCCATTAATATCCTTGATCAAATCATCTGCATATATGATGATGTTTTCATTGTCTTGAATTAATAAGTTGCTCATTTTTCTATGTCTATAGATTTTCCCAAAAACGCAAATCAAATTTGCATTCTAAGATTATCAGCACTAGGTGATTGCTGTCACGCTTTGGGGGCAATTAATCATCTAAAAAAAGCAATGCCCAATTCAAAAATTACTTGGGTGATAGGCAAAACTGAATATCAATTATTCAAAGAAATCGAGGACATTGATTTTTATGTTGTAGATAAATCAAACTTAATGAAAGCCATGCTAGAAATCAGGCGTGCCTTAAGAGGAAGAAAATTTGATGTACTTTTAAATATGCATGCATCAATGTCTGCAAATCTCATCAGTACAATGATTCCATCTGAAAGAAAAATAGGTTTTGATAAAGAACGCTCTCGCGATCAACAGAGCTTATTTTGCAATGAATTTATACCCGCCAAGAAGAATCAACATGTGGCCGATGGGATGGTAGATTTTATAAATCACCTAACGAATGAAAATGGTCATCCAGTATGGGAGCCATTGAATCTAAACCCTGAAGAGGATGAGATTAAAAAATACATCGATGAAGATAAAGTCACATGCCTGATTAGCCCGTGTAGCAGTCAACGATATGGGAAAAAATACAACCGAAGCTGGTCAATTGAGAATTTTATTGAAGTAATAAAGTATCTTTTAGGGCAAAAGAATGCTCAAGTCATAATCACAGGAGGGCTTTCTGAAACCGAAGTTGAATATTCTAAAAAGATAGATGCTGAAAATTTCAGTGAAGACTTTGTAAACCTCATTGGAAAAACAAGCATCAGAGGAATGGCTGCACTCGTAAAGCATTCCGAATTCATAATCTCACCAGATTCCGGGCCAGCCCATATAGGAACAGTTATGGATAAGCCAGTGATAGGGCTATATGCAATGAGTAATTTAAATCGAAGCGGTCCATATCATTCAAGAAATTGGACAATCAATAAATACCCAGAAGCCCTCGAGATATTTGAAGAAAAAGATATCGAATCTTCAAAGTGGGGTCAAAAAGTAAAAGATCCAAAAGCAATGCAATTAATTAAGGTTGATGATGTCATATCAAAGATCGATGAGGTGATCTCATATGTTAATGAAAGAAATCAGAACTGAGCGTTTACTAATCAAGACTCCTGAGATAGATGACAAATTTGAGTTAACTCAATTGATTAATGACAAAGATGTCATCAAATGGCTTTCAGAAATCCCCTTTCCTTATACACTCAGTCACGCTGAAGAATTTATTGAAAGATCGCGAGAAAGGGTATTAAAAAAAGAGAGTTATAATTTCATGATTTTTCAAGATAAAAAAATGATTGGAGGAATAGGCCTAAGTGAATTCAATAATAAATCATGTCAAGTGGGATATTGGCTCGGGAAAAAATATTGGGGAAATGGCTTTGCTACAGAAGCTTTGAAAAGCATCTTGGATTTTGGATTTGACCAGCTGAATTTAGAGAAAATCTATGCTGCTTACAAGATTGGCAATGAAGGATCAATAAGGGTTCTGAACAAGTCTGGTTTTGAATATTCTAGAAAAAAATACGAGTATGACAGTGTACTAAATGAAGAAGTTTTCTTAACTGAAATGATTTTAAGAAAGGAAGAACTTAGCACTTAAATTATAGATCTCCTTTTTCCCTCATCTCTTTTCTTATTTTAGTTGCGCTGATGTCTGTAACTGACTTATCAAAAACTTCTTCATCAAATGCATACCCAACACCACGACCATAGGTAATGTTTACGATATTTGGTACCAACATTATTTCGTAATCAACCCCCCTGGCGAAATTATCCTTTGCAAGGCCCTCCTCAATGTTTTTGCATACTTCATCCCAGTCAAATGGATTGTCATCTTGTCCATCCCCGCCAGATGCGCCTTGTACATCTCTTACTTGAATGATGACTTGACCAGTTTTTGACACACACCTTTTAAATAAAGCTTGATGGCCATCATGCCAAGGTTGCCATCTGCCCAGCATTTGAACTGTAGGCTTTTTCCAATCAAACATTTTTCAATAACTCCTTTGCAACATCTTCATGATTATAATCATTCCACTCGGTAATATGAAAATCTACATCTTGAGGCTCTTGAAATAATTTATTGGTATCTTCAAATCTGCCCTCTTTAATTGTATCCATCCAAATAGTGATATCTGCATTAAAATTTTCTCTGGTTTCTTTTGTTGGACAGACAAAATCACAAACTACAAACCTACCATTAGCTTTTTCAAAGTCAGCAAATGTTCTCATTCTGTTAGATTGTCTAGTACGCCCTTCATCAGAAAAATCCCAATCATTTGCCATTCCTCTGACATTATCTGCGTTATACCAAGCAGCATTGATAAGTAGGACCAATCTTTCTGTGAGGTAAGTCTTACCACTTCCAGGTAGACCCATTACTAATATTTTCATTTTGTACTTCCAAATTTGAAAATAAAGTATAATAGTTCCATATCAAAATAAAACAAGTTAAATATTTAAGTGTTTAAAAAGATTGAAATATGGATACTCTATTTAGTAATACTTGTTGGTGTTATTTTTACCATTGGTTTTGGTGCATTAGTTAGGTATGAGTTGCTTGGCGGGCAAGTATTGAAAAGCATTAATGCGGAGTGGTTACCTAAAGTTGCGCTGAATCTTGCAGAGATCCCCGTGTCTGTTAAAAGAATATTAGAAGGAATAGATAGCGGCTTATCTGTTGATGACAGATTTCCCACTCTAGATGGCTTTGATGGTTCTCCAAACTCTGAAGAATCATATCTTCTTCTTTCTAGATATGACGGTGATTTACAGGAAGGAGTAGTAGAGCTTGTTGATTTAAGAAGTTTTAAAGTTTTGCATACTTGGAATCCTGATATCGATGCTTTCAATGATCTAGTTGAACAAGTTGATGAGTTTAAATATTTAAATAGGGATGTAAATAATTCTAGACATTTACTAAGACATCCACAACTTACTAAAGATGGTGGTTTATTTTGGAAATATGGCGGTCCATTAAGAAAAATAGACGCATGTTCAAATTTAGTATTTCAAAGTACTCATGATTATTTTCATCATTCAATTGAAACAGATATTGATGGAAATATATGGGTTCCAAGTCATTTATATCCTCAGAGTCTACCTGCTGCAAAGGTTGGAAGAGATAATATGCTTGAAGGCGGTTTTATTGATGATGCAATTGTCAAGCTTTCTTCTGATGGAGAAATCCTTTTTGAAAAATCTGTATCACAAATTTTTATTGACAATGGATTAGAATATCTCTTATTTTCAGTTGGTGACAATCGCTTTGATACAGATCCTATTCATCTAAATGATATCCAACCAGTTGATTTTGATGGAGAGTATTGGAAAAAGGGAGATGTCTTTTTGTCCTTACGGCATCAATCTATGGTTTTTTTATACAGACCATCAACTAATGAGATTGTTTGGAAGGGAACTGGACCATTTTTCCATCAGCATGATGTAAATATTTTAGATGACCACAGAATTTCTGTTTTTAATAACAATGTCAAAATTTTATTTGAAAAAAAGATAGTTGATGGGAGTAATGAAGTCATTATTTATGACTTTAAGACTAATAGGTATTCGTCATATCTTCAAGATAGTCTTTTTACAAATGACATAAGAACTATGACTGAGGGAAGAAGTCAAATTCTTCCAAGTGGTGATTTGTTTATTGAAGAAAGTAATTTCGCAAGAACTCTTTACTTTAATGCTGATGGTTCTTTGAGGTGGACACATGTCAATCGTGCAGATAATCAAAAAGTCTATGTTGTTAGTTGGTCAAGAATTCTATACACCCAGGAAGATATTCAAATTGTAAATAATTTTTTAGAAAAAAAAGGAATATGTAATGAATAAAATAATTTTATCTTTATCTATATTTTTGATATCCATGCCTTCTCATGCATACGTCGGTCCAGGCATGGGCGGTGGAGTAATTACTGCTATTATTGGTTTTTTTGCTGCAATCCTATTGGGCCTATGGGGAATCTTATACTATCCAATCAAACGTGCTCTAAGGAATAGAAAAGATAAAAAAATGTCGTCAAAAAGATCTGATAATGAATCTTAATGATTCACTTTCTACTATTATTAGTTTGTATTGTATCTGTTGAAATTTTTGTAAGATTAAATTTTTTATCAATTCTAGATTCAATCCTTAAAGTGACAAAAAAAGTCAATTATGTAATCCTTCAAAATAACATCAGTGATCATTGGAAGGAAAAGGTTATCCCTGCATATGCATTGAGAATAATGAAGTATTCTCTGCAAATATTAGTTATTTTATTACTTATACTTTTTTTCTTTATAACCGCTGAACTTTTAATAAATGATTTCCTCGCGCTCACTCTTTCCTTGATTGGAATCATAGAATCAATGGCCTTTGCATTTGGATATATCTATTTTAGAAAACTATTCATCAAATGAATAACTATTCTTGGTTGCAACAAAAGCTGCATCAACTTGCACTCTCATCTCAGTTTATCAGAGAGATGATGTTTGATGTCGAAAGTTCTGCAATTTCAATCAACAAAACTGGAGACAATCATGTTTTTGTTTCGGGTCTTCCGCGTTCAGGAACTACTATCTTATTAAATGCACTCTATGAATCTGATGATTTTGCATCACTTTCTTATAAAGATATGCCATTTGTCCTTGCGCCCAATCTTTGGTCAAAATTATCTTACAATAAACAAGATATTGATTTGGTTGAGAGAGCACATGGTGATGGTATTAAAGTTTCTACAGATTCACCTGAATCATTTGAAGAAGTCTTTTGGATGACGTTTGCTGAAGATGACAGAGACACAAGAGAAAAGTTTAAGAACTATGTGCAACTAATAAATTATAAATATCATAAGAAAAGGTACCTCAGTAAAAACAACCAAAATATCAGAAGACTTGAACTTATTTCTAAGATTTTTCCTAATTCAAAAATATTGATTCCATTTAGAAATCCAATACAACAGGCATATTCTTTATTATCTCAACACAAAAGATTTATTGAGGAATCAAGGAAAGATGACTTTATTTCTAACTATATGAAATGGATTGGTCATACGGAATTTGGTCCTAACTATATTTCTATTCATGATAATAATTTATGCTTTGAAGATAATTTGAATATCAATCATTGGTTAGAACAATGGCATCTAACTTATAAATATTGTAATGATAATCTTAAAAATAAAAAGAATGTATATTTCATATGTTATGAAAAACTTTGTAATGCAAGTAAATACTGGTTGGATATATTGCAAATGTTAAATATTAAAGAGAAATACGACTTTGAATTTAAAGAATCCAATAAAGTTATTTCTCTTGAAATGGATGAAGAAATTACTCATAAAGGTCTAACTTTGTATAAAGAGTTATCTCAGTTTGCATTGCATGAATAGCAGCTTTTATCAATGTCCCAGTAGAAAATGAGAAGTAGTTCATTGAGACCATATAAAATTCAATACATCATAATATAAAAATAGTGTTTAGTATTTTTTACTTTAATGAAAACTTAAGAACACTTGTTTGAAAGGATAAATAGATACATTTATATTTTCATTGATTGTCTTAACAATCACTTTAACCACATTGAGATATGTTTTTCCGCTAATAAGAGGTCTCATAATAAGAATTTTATATTTTGTACTCAATCATGACTCCTTTTTTGCGCTGAGAACAGCTTTGGCAATGACAAGGTCTTGCACTGCAACGCCTGTCAAGTCTGCGACAGTAATTAAATCATCATTTATTCTTCCTGGCTTCAATCCTGCAAAAATTTCTCCCAATTCTATAATGCTTTCAGAATTGATGAGTGATCTCTTAATAGCTTGATGTATTTCACCACGAATGAGATTCTGTTCCAGACTATCTGCAACAACAAGATCTGCTATTGAAAGTAAATTTGGATCAAGTTCGCACTTCTCAGGAGTATCCGATCCAACTGCAGTTATATGAGTTCCAGGCTTTACCCAATCTGACTTAATCAGTGGCTCCTTTGAGGAAGTGGTTGTAATAATTAATTCTGATTCTTTAATCAGCTTCTCTATATCTTCTTCGATATGGACATCCAAGTCTGGAAGATCCTCTTTCAACTGATTGGCTTTTGTAAAATTTCTACCCCAGACATTCACTTTTTTAATCTTCATCAGCTTTGAAATATGAATTGCTTGATAACGTGCTTGTACGCCTGTACCAATAATAGTGAATGATTCAAGGTCTTGATTTGAGAGTGCTTGGCTGGTGATTGCACCTGCGATTGCAGTTCTGATGTCTGTGAGATTTGCATCATCAATCAATATAGCCTCGGGCATTCCTGTTTGAATATCGAATAAAAGCATCATGCCTTGTCCAGGCTTGATGTTTTTTTTCTGATTGTTAGGAAAACCAGATGCAATTTTGATCACATAGTGGCTTCCGCCTTTTATGTATCCATATTTTATATGGACCTCACCAGGAGGCTTTTGCATGATCAGCTCACCAACAGGAGGAATCACTGCATTGCCATTTGAGTATTCAATGAATGCATTCCTCATCTCATCATTAATATCCATCTTTGCAATAAGCGGTTGGATCTCATCCCAATTCAGCGTGATTGGCATCATGACTGAAGGACCTTTAGCAGTGTCTTGTTGGCAATATTGCCTCCACAAAGCAGAATTGTGACCTTCTTGCCTTTGTATTCTTGCTTAACGCTCTCAAAAGCCGCCAACGCAACTCCTGCTGCTCCTTCAATGAGCATTTGGTGCTGATCAATAAAGGCCTTCATGGAGTTTTGGATTTCACGCTCACTGACCAATATAGATTGATCAACAACTGATTGACAGTAATCAAAGGTAATCGATCCTTCTTCGAGCGCTCCTGCGGTTCCATCGCTCAATGTCTCTAGATGCTGTATCTGCTCAATTTTTCCCTTCTGAAGTGCATGATGCATTGCTGCTGAATTCTCAGGCGAGCATGCAATGATTTTGCATTCCTTATGAACCTCCTTAAGGTAACTGCCAACTCCAGCAATCAAGCCTCCTCCTCCCACAGCAATAAAAACAGCGTCCATTTGATTTTGTTCTTTTAGTATTTCAAGTCCAATTGTTCCCTGACCTGCAATGACATCTTCATCATTGTATGGAGAAAGATAAGGCAATTGATTCTTCTCTGCATACTCTCTGGCTGCAACCTCTGCGTCTCCAGAATCATTGCCAACCAATTCTGTTTTGGCGCCAAAAGACTGGATCTTTCTCAACTTTGCTTCTGAAACAGTATTTGGTAGAAAGATCATGGCATCTACCCCCAATATATTTGCGGCATTGGCAACAGCTGATCCGTGATTTCCAGAACTTGCAGTGACGATGCTCTTGTACCCTTGATCAGAGAGTATTCTCGATTTATTTGTTGCGCCTCTTGCTTTGAAAGACCCTGTTACCTGAAAGTTTTCTAATTTTAAATAAACTTCTGCATCCGATTGATTACTCAGCGCAGGCGAATACTGTAATGGAGTAAAGCGTACATCGTCCTTTATCCGAACATAAGCTGCTTCAATTTTTTTGTATAGTTTTTGGTCACTCATGATTGTTGATTATAGAGACTAATATATGATTCAGTCATTCTTTCTACACTGAATATCTTTGACTTCTCTAGATTGGCCTGAGAAATGATTTGCCTTTTGGACTCATTGTCATAAAGTTCAGCCAAAGGAGTAAAAAAATCAGGATCAGGCTCACTGACCAAGAAGCCATTGATACCGTGCTGAATAATATCTGAAATTCCACCCACATCTCTCGCAATTACAGGCAAACCAAAATGAATTGCATCTATAAGAGAAGAGCCCAGGCCTTCGTGTCTAGATGGGAAGATGAAAGCATCAAAAGCACTGAGATAGTCTCCCACATTTTCTACTTGGCCGGTAAAGAATAAATTATCTAGATCTTCGCTTTCTTTTTTAAGCATTGACTCATCTCTACCAGATCCAACAAGCATAAAACCTATATCAAGCCCACTGCTCTTTGCTTTCCTTGCAAGCTTAATGATATCTAACTGACCCTTATGGCTATCATCCAATGCGCCAATATGTCCAACGATGAACTTTTGCTTAATTTCTTCTCGGATCTGCAATGACTTTTATGGATCATGATCAAAGCCTGCAGAAGCACTTGGAATAATCATTGAGTCAATGGATTCTCCAAATGCATCTTTCACTATATTTTCAATTGAAGAGGATAGACATACGACCTTCATTGCGTCTCTATAAATCTGTTTACTGATGAAATTGACTTTGGGAATCCTTTGAACCCTTCTTGTATAGATATAGTTCATGTTTTTGAATAAGCCATTTAAATAAATCATGGGAAAAGAGCGTGAATCATGAAAATGAAAAAGCATTTCTTCTGATGGCCCTAAAAAAGCATTAAATGCGAACACATTTGTTTCAATGACATCAATTCCAGTTATAGATTCTGAGCGTGCACTTAACTCAGAACCTTTTCTTACAATTAATTTCTGTTTAAATCCTTTTTCTGCGAGTGAATGCACGAGAAGCAATGTCTGCCTCTCTCCGCCTCTGAATCCATTTGCTAAATTTACATGACAGAGCAATGATGCCTTGTCATTCATCAAAATCTGTTAACTCGTATATAGTTCCACAATAGGGGCATGAGGTTTCTTTCCCAACGATTTCCAGAAAAACCCTGGGGTGACCATCATAATCATCATACTCATCCAAAGGGCAATGGAGAGGAAGCTGATTCGAATTGATCTTTATGTTTTTTTCTTTATTTAAAGCCATGATTTTTCGTATTCTCAATAATCTAGATGGAATTATAACTCATAATAAAAAAGCCCCCAAGAGGGGGCTTTTTTTTGATGAATGAAGACATTTACATCATGCCGCCCATTCCGCCCATTCCGCCCATGTCAGGCATCGGGGCTACAGGCGCATCATCTTGAGGTGCTTCGGTCACCATCGCTTCTGTTGTCAATAACAGACCTGTAACGGAAGCAGCATTTTGAAGTGCATATCGTGTCACCTTAGTTGGATCAACAATACCCATCTCAATCATATCGCCATACTCATCTGTTGCGGCGTTATAACCGAAATTGCCTTTTCCGTTAGCAACCTCATTCAAGATTACTGAAGAATCACTTCCGGCATTGCTTACGATTTGTCTAAGAGGCTCTTCCAATGCTCTTCTCAAAATATTGATTCCAACATTTTGATCATCGTTTTCGCCCTCAAGTTTATCCAAACTTGCTTTAGCTCTAACCAATGCTACGCCTCCTCCAGGGACAATGCCTTCTAGAACGGCTGCTTTGGTTGCATTCAATGCATCCTCAACTCTGGCCTTCTTCTCTTTCATCTCAATTTCAGTGGCAGCACCAACTTTGATTACTGCAACACCACCTGAAAGTTTAGCCAACCTTTCTTGAAGCTTCTCTCTGTCATAGTCTGAAGAAGAGTCTTCAATTTCAGCATTGATTTGACTGATACGTGCCTTGATATCATTCGCAGTTCCAGCTCCATCAATGATCGTTGAGTTTTCCTTAGTAATCTGAACTTTCTTAGCACTACCAAGATCTTCCAAAGTTGTTTTTTCTAGGCTTAAACCAACCTCTTCAGAAATCACTTGTCCGCCTGTAAGAACAGCAATATCTTGAAGCATTGCTTTTCTTCGATCACCAAATCCTGGTGCTTTAACTCCAGCTACTTTAACGATGCCTCTGATGTTATTCACAACCAATGTTGCGAGCGCTTCACCTTCAATGTCTTCTGCGATCACCAAAAGCGGATTACCAGATTTAGCAACAGCTTCAAGCAATGGTAGAAGATCTCTTATGTTTGAGATCTTTTTATCAAACAACAGAATGTAAGGATTATCTAATTCAACACTTTGGCTGTCTGCCTGATTGATGAAGTATGGAGATAAATACCCTCGATCAAATTGCATACCTTCGACAACATCCAATTCATTTTCAAGACCAGATGCTTCTTCTACTGTGATCACACCTTCTTTTCCAACTTTTTGCATGGCTTCGGCTATGACCTCGCCAACGTCAGTATCAGAATTTGCAGAAATTGTTCCGACTTGAGCGATGGATGTATCATCACTGCAAGGTACAGACAAAGATTGAAGGTTTTCTATGATTACACCTGTGGCTTTATCAATGCCTCTTTTTAGATCCATTGGGTTGAATCCTGCAGCGACAGATTTCAATCCCTCTCTGAATATTGCTTGAGCAAGAACGGTAGCAGTTGTTGTACCATCACCTGCAACATCAGATGTTTGCGATGCAACTTCCTTGACCATTTGAGCACCCATATTTTCAAAGTTATCTTCCAACTCGATTTCCTTTGCAACAGAAACA
>PVBE010738946.1_pt1 | contig 10859 bp, 15 predicted proteins | sample 1631181 | NCBI WGS metagenome assembly PVBE01 (sample SAMN08397723, study PRJNA350692) | Marine metagenome, whole genome shotgun sequencing project. | isolation source: water | place: Pacific Ocean | collected 2012-04 | reverse complement strand
CGGTAACCGTGGCATCCGGATAAACCGCCTTACTGGTCGAGGTGCCGGCAACAATCTGCACCCGTTCACCTTCCAGGTGTTCGAGGCCGGAAAAAGTGGTCGCGGCCGCACCGGAATAAGTGAGCCCGGCATCCACATAAATCGCTGGATTCAGGTATTCAATAAATCGTTTCGTTGTCTGGTTGATCGTCCGCTTTACACTGATCCATACTTCATCAGATAACCCGTCCACACTTGGGATACATGCCGCGGATTCCACCACGGCGTTGCCTTCATCGGTCACCGCAAGCCGGGTTGTGTCGGAGCTCACAATCGTCAGGTACCCGACCTTGTGCGCGGTTTCTTCAATCGTCACCACGTTGGCCGCCGGGTTGGACACGGTAAAATCTGCATGAGCGTTGATCGCCGTGAACAGATTGTCAGCGGTCGTATCATTCGATGCGTTCGGCCGCCAGCCATTATCCGCCGAGGGTGCAGTACCGCCGGAGGCTTCCGAGGTGAATGTCACCGTGGTCCCATCGGACTTGGTAAAAACCAAAGTGGTGCCCACCGCGATATTTGTATAATCGGTGACCGTGATAGTAGCATTACCAAAATATCCACCAATCGGATGACGGGCCCAGGCAACAACATTCTGATCGCGTTCGTAAGTAACATTGATCAACGCACCATCATTACGCACCAGCCACACCAGGGTATCGGGTTCTTTCTGGTAGGCCATATCAACAATACCGCCGGCTGTTATATGTTCTGATAAAATTGTCATGTCGGGAGCAACCAATCCATCCACATCCAGGTTGAATGCGAGCTCCCTTAATTTGGTGCCAGCCCGTTGCATTTATAAAACAGCGCGGCCAGCTTCTATCGGGGTTACGTTATTGGATCCGTAGCGTGTTTCCGGAATAACCTGGACATTGGTTGGAGTCACCGGGGCAGAACCACCAGTTAATTTAAACTCACCCCCAACCGTCCCAACCAGTAAACCGGCAGAGGATCCGATCAGCCATTGGATAACATTGACCTGGCTTGCCGCCAGGGCAAACTCAATCGCATCATCAGCGGCCCCGGTACCAACCGCCATATTCTCAAAATCTCCGGACTTACTCGCCCAGATGGTTTGAGGGTTGTCATTGGATCCGGCCCAATACAATCGTTCCTCAAAGAACGTGACACACGCCGGGTATTCATCGGCGGATCCGGCAAAGCCCGATGGAGCTCCGGAAAAAGAAATTGTGGATAAGGTCCAGGAGGTATGTGAGCTCCTGGTCAGTTTTCTAGGGGCGTAATTTCTTCCGGCAATGTATAAAGTATCAGCCGATTGACAAAATTTCAGATCGTACAGATCCGCTTCGGTATAGGTCGTTGTGATCTCTACCGGCTTGCCACCCGATTGGACCTGGCCATTATCTTTATAAACTCGAATAAATAGATCGCCGAACTCTAAAATGTAGGCTTGTGTGGTACTGAACTCGAATTGAAATACACGGACCTTCTTATCAAAATCGCCCGTTTTAAGAGTAACCGTATCCAGGGTATGAGTCGCACCAGTGGTGTGTTTCCAGCCCATATAGGTGTCGGCACTTTGCGCGGTGAATTCCATCGTATGCGTACCAACCGCAAACTCGGTCGAGGTATATACTTGCTCGCCGCCACTACTGTTCCCGATCTGCAAACTGATGGCACCGGTTCCAACAACAAATCCTAAAACGTAACGCTGGCCGATGACCGTGGTAATCTGTTCTTCCGCCCATCCATAATTGGAAGCATCGGTAGAAACAATATTCATTAAATTGGTTGAGTGGGCAATAGATCCCGTGCCAACGGACTTATCAGTCCAGCCGGAAATATCACTCGCAAAAGTGCCATTGGGCATCATTTCAGATCCCGATGCCGTTACTTTTGCCTGGGCAATAAAATGGGATCCTCCGCGGCGCTTCAATCCGCCATGCGGCAGAACGTAGGCGTTCTCGAGGGTCTTTAGGGCGTTGTTGTATTTCGCAACGTCAACCCTTCCCAGCAACCTGGGTGAAAATTCCCCGGCTGTAAAATTTGTTTGGACCGGAAAAACTTTTGCCATTAACGCAATCTCGCATCAAGTAAGGTTTCACTTTTAATTTCTTCCGGGGTTCCTTCCTGGGAATCGACACTCATGGCATCGGCCAGGGTATTGCGATATGCCGAAAACATGGTTTCCGCGGTTTCTTTGCTTCGGGTCACCGGGAACGCCAGCCGGTAAGCTAAAAGGTCCACCAGGGTTTTCATCATTAGTGCGTCAAATTCGCTCGGGTCAGTGATGCGCCCGATGAAAATAATGTCAATCGCCGAGGTATCACAATAGATGTGACGGCCGCGACATTGGAAATTCTGGTCATCGTCCGCGGTATCGTAAACATTGAGCACCCGTAAACAATAAGGGTCAGTCGGCATCAAAAATTTATAGAGCCAACCAACAATCGGCGTGCCAGTAACAGCCGCGAGATTCGCCTCCCGGACAGCCGCATTCCAGCTATGTTGCCGGAGCAGAAAATCAACCTCGGTATCGTAAATGCGATTGCATAAAACGGCCGTGGTTGAGCTCTCGGTCAACGAACTGATCGTATTGGCCCCGAGTAAATTTAAAGCCTCATTACAAATGTCAACTTTTGAGGGCATAAGAATTCCTTTTTAAAAATTCCGGATGCAACCGGACCCCGGAGGATCCGGCCACAAACAGAATTGCGTTAGCCTTTGCAGTACATGAGATGAAGATCGATGGTATCGCCGCTAACTGCGGTACCAGCGCCCAGGGAAACTGTAATAATCATCTCCCCGGTTGTCACATATCCCGTGTCATGAGTGGTACTTTCATGAAAGTGCGTAACGGTTCTTGCAGAAGCCGCATCAATCGCACTACAGAAAGCATCAACATCCACGGCAACGGCAGACCCATCGGTTTGAGCCGTATGTGCCGCGTACCCAACATTAACAGTTGCTGACGTTTCAAGGTCAGAAACGATAATGAAAGATTGTGGCAGTATGCGGACCCCAGCCGGGACCTTCATCATTTCAATGGAATCGGAGGTCGTGATTGTATCCCCCGATGTAAAGTTTGCATATTCATACACAACGCCATTACAAGTGGACGGGACATTCTTGTCCGGTCCGCTTCGGTGGGTGGTGTATTCAGTACTATAATAGTCTGTCATCGTACACCTCCTCTATTGGCAAGCTATTTCAATAACGTGATTATCCTGAACGCGAACCGCACCAAGTGACATTTGCGCGTAGGCTTGCATGCTGTAGTTCTTATCAGGTCGTTCAGAAATTTTTGTTTCAATATTCTGACCGATAGAAAGTCCCACACCAGATTTCGCCCATGCCAACACTTGCTGGTTGCCATCCGAATCGTTATTGAGTCGCTCTGTGTGAATAAAATTGAAACCGAAAAAGGAACCTATACTTCCGGTCACCATCGGTTTCTTGTCGTTGTAATCAAAATTTATGATCGGAGTTCCTGATTCAGAAAAAAGATCATCCATTTTGTCTCCGGAAATCGCGAGATACAGTTCTTCATCGGGATCAATGTCTGCTTCCCGTAAAATTTTCCGTGCAGTTCGTAGTTTTGCCATGGTCATTCCAGCGGAACCATGAACTACTTTTTGCGCGGTCGGTAAAGATACATTTGACGCGGCATCGGTCGAGGATACGCTGGTAGCGTTTCCCGTCATCGCGGCCAAAATCAAGTCATCTATAGTTCTACCCATTGCCCATACTCCGGCGGTCAGATACTCGGACTTGGGATCAGATAACATTTTAATCTGATCTGCCTTGTCCACTAAATCTGCCCAGTTGTAATCTTCCATCACAACTTTTCGCCTGGAGTGAGGTGTAGAAATTAACGGCGTGTCGGCATGCCGACTTGTCATTTTTTGCGCGTTTGTCTGTCCCAAGCGGTCAAAATGATCTGCCTTACCTACTACACCCTCATTCACACGCACAAAGTTTCGCAAACGCGAACCCTTCTGCTGGGCAAGGTGAATGAAATTGGAGCGGTACTTGTTTACAAAAGCCTTGTTGACTTCAGTGCTCATTTCATTACCTCTTTTGAGGAATTAATAATAGAGAGGTAACCGACCACCGGGCTCTCGGATACAACGGTTGGGCCCTTACGGGGTATCCGGGTTTACTGCAATGCAACTAACGGAGGGTCCGTTACCGGGTCCGTAGTCACTGTGCCAGGATCTTCGACTTCCACGGGCTTGCGAATTGCTACCTCGCACAACCCATAATAATCATCGCTCCTGGCTGGTTGATCATAATGCAAACAATAATCATGCTTTTTGCCTCTCAATCGTCCGAGGCGAAAAGGATTGTCCTTTCTCGATAATACAATTCGTTTCTTTCCAAAATTTTTGCACTCGCCACATGTAATATCGCTTTCCATTTATTCCTCCGGGTAAGCCATATCAAACAGGCGGTCCCGATAAGCAATGGCCTCGGCATGCTTGGAATCGTCCTTATTCCAGTATGCCTTGTAATATTTATGGCCAGGCTTGTTGAATTCCTCGATTTCTTTTTGTGCCGATGTGACATCGAGAAAACTGGAATCATGTTCCGCATCCAAGGGGCGAGCCTCCTGGCTTTTTAATCCCATCTGGTAAAACGCCTTGATCAGCGCCGGATGGGAACCACGCGGATCATCGGTTAACAGTTTTGTGAGCTCCGGACCGCCGAATTCTTTCATGGCCCGTTGTGCAATAGCCACGTTGCCATCATATCCTTTATGGCCCCATTCTTTTTGCAGTGCCGCCTCACCCTTAAAGTAGGCTTCATCCATGTGCAATTTTTGGTCAATTTGGGAATCCAGGGCAAACTTGTTATAAAAATCTAGGATGGATCCCAATTGATTTTGTGATAACCCTTGATCATGTGCCAGTTGTTTGAATGCCTTTTCCGAATTTTCATCGTATGACATTCCTTCCGGCATATCGGGGCGTGCATACTCATAATTGTCCGCCGTTTCGGGGCGGCCCATCTTGGTATAAAAATCGTTGCGCTCTTCATCAGTTGAATCTTCGCCTGGGATCTTGACCGAGTTGCCCATCATCCTGGAAAGATGAACATGACCTTTGGCCAGATCACCGACCGATTGATACTTGCTCAATGATTTCTCTCCCCGGTAATCTTCCGGGACATCATCGATCCATGTGGCTGGTGCTTCCAGCGGCGCTTCTTCAGATTCGCTCGAGGTGTCGGTTGCCGGCTCTTGCGTTTCAGTAATCATTCAGTATCTCCTTTTGATTTGAGTTCTTCTCCGAGTTTGACCGTTTCCTTGATCAGTAAATAAACAAACCGACAACCCTCCTGGAAATAAGTTCCATACGGATCGTTGGCAACTACACTGGATTTTCCCTGGTACATCTCTTCCAAATCTTTTAAAACCTCCAACCCGGCTTGCGTATTGAAACATTGAAAATAATTGACCGCTACTTTCTTGCGTTCCTTGTCATTAAGCTGGGGCTCCCATTGTTTCTGTTTCATTTGCCTCCTGTAATGCCTTGATACCAGGGCCGGCCTTACCTATTCCCTCAGCCGCTTGCATCAATTCGTTTGTTTGTTTTTGTTCCTGGGCCTGTTCGGCTTTCATGGTTCTCATTTGCATGATCTCTTCATCCGACCGTAACGCTTCACCTGGAACTGCCAGGCGGTCCCCGAGGATCCGTAATGATTCTTCAAAATTTACCAGGTCAATAATGTCGGGAGAAAATTGGGCGGCCTGGCCGAGCATGCCAAACCATTGCGTAATCGCTGTGACATCAGAAAGTTTTTGTGCTTTGGCCAGACTCCCAACAAATTCGACATCAATGTCGCTTAAACCATTTAATATTTCCGGCGGAGGAGGAAATAAACCGGTCCGGTAACCGATAGAGAATGTTCGTAACACCAACGGCATGAGCACCTCGGATTCAAAACGTGAAACCGTAGGGCCTAACATGCGCTGGAACTGATCCCGGAGCTCGATCACTTCTTGTGCCGTCATGTTCGGTTTTTCCGGCATGACCAACTGGTCTGCCATAAACATGGACCGGATACCACGTTTGAGCTCATCCCCCTTTAAGTTGGTGAGATCAAAGCGGCCTTCAAATGGTAAAAATTTAATGCGTTCGGGTTCGCGTGAATAATTGATTGCCCCTGGAATAAGTTTGAATGCTCCAACAATTCCCTGGTGTGGTGCAATGAGTGGCGGATCGACCGCCTTGTTGAGAGCTCTAAGCTCTAACTCGCGGATCTTGTTTAAAACTTTAATGTCGGCCATGGCCACATCGGCCGGGGATCTTCCCCAAAGCTCGCCGGATTCCTTGGCGAACCTTCCGATGGCGTACGGGAATTCGTTGTATCCCGACTCGGCAACTTTTTCTTTGCCATGTGAAAATATATCGATTGCGGTCCATGCCTGGATTTCCTTACCGCGGCGTTTTTTCGAATGGTAATCCTCGGCTGGGAGAACCACGCGGAGAAAATCATACTCCTCATCCGGTTTTTCCCGGGCGGCCTCGCGTACAACCTCGGGCAAATTTTTCATCCCGAATTGCTGGGCGGCTTGCCTGGCGCTTAACTTGTATTCCCAAAACAAAGTATCAGGCACACCACGGCGATCCTCGGCAAACACAAACTCACCTATCGGCATGGATTTATAAATGATGCCGTTGAAGTTCGGCGTGGTCATATCATCTTCATCAACCATGATGCAGATGGTACCGAATGAGGTGTAGTCCAGGAATGCCTCACCAATCACCGAATAGAAATTACTCTGGTGCATGGTAAAAAACATTTTCTCGACCACCGCATCGAACCACGCCAGGACTGCCGGGTCATCATTGAGTGATGCCATCGGGTGCGCTTTAGGGATCTTTAGCTTGTACCAGATCACCGAGCTCGGGCAGAGCGAGTTCTGCATTGATAGAGCCAGGAGTCTATTCGCCTCAGTGGCCGTGGAGTCGAATCTCTTGTTGGTAAACGGTTGCCCATGTTGAAATGTTGACGAATCGACCTTGCCTTTTCTTGGGCGAATATAATCCCGAACATCTCTGAAAAAGGGCTCCCATTGGGTGCGCCTTTGTTTCAGTTTATCGTGTCGCTTGATCAGCGAAATAACATCTGGCATTTAGTCTCCTAACAGTCTTTTTTTATACGTTTGTCCTGAATCCTTTGTTGCGAGCGGATCTAAAATAGTTCGGCCTCGGCTTTGCTTTTTTCTATTCACCGTTGCAACCCGGCCTTCCATTTGTGGTGCCGGTTCCGCTTTTTTTGGTTCCTGTTTTTGCTCAACCTTTGGCTCAACCTTTGGCGGCGCTTTGGGTGCTTGCGCCTTTTTTTGTGCCGCGAAAATTTTGGCGATTTCCGGATGACCCCAATTCGGTTGAATATCATGAAATACTTTAGTCGGCTCACCCCGTGCCTTGGCGTAAGCATCTCTTTCCGCCTGTTTTATCAAAATAGGCATAAACCCCATACTTAATCCCCCAATAATCTCTTTTTATAACTATTAGCATCGGATGTATCCCCCAAAGCGCCGGTCATGATCGTGGATCTCCGACCTTTTCGTTTCCTCGCTAATATCGCCATACGTTCCTCTTTTTCCTCGGCCGACTTGTCAATCTCTTTTGGCGGCTCGGGCGGAGGAGGCGGAGGCGGAGGAGGCGGAGGAGGCGGAGGTAAAACCGGCATCGGAGCCGGCGGCGGAGGCGAAGGCGGACTTGGTGATGAAAAGAATGAACCCATTGTTTTTTACTCCTTTAGTATTCTTGTTTAAAAGTAATTAAAACCTGATCTAATTGGCAATCACAAACTAATGAAATGTTGAATTCCCCTTCGAATCAAAAATATCGTAATCATTAAGGGTTTGGGTCTGTTTCCGGCTGGTATCCTCGAATCCATCCAGGTAATGAGCGTTGGAACATTCCATCAGCGCATCGACTCCGTGCGAGCTCCAATCATGGACCGGCGAGGAAAACGTCCGGGTCTTATCATTAAACGCCTTGTGATAATTCCTCAATGCCGCAATGCCCACTTTGCATTTCTCCTGGTCAAACCAGCAACGGCCTAAAAAGCGCCGGAGTGAATCGATGGATTCCATCTTGTCAATCTTTTTGCCAACCAGAAAATCAATCCCGAGATTAAGCGCCGTATCACGCCTGGATCTTCCCGTGGAAAATTCACGGACCTCGATGTCATGCGGCGCATGATGCCGGCTATACACATATTCTTTGTTCCGGAGTAGCTGGATGTAATGGACCAGGCCCTCACCGGAGTTTTCATAGTAATCAATCAGTCGAGTTTCGTTACCAATATGCTGGGCGAACCAGATCGCATTGGAGTCTGCCAGGCCCAGATCCCAGTAGGTTTCGACCGGGAGTTCCGGTTCGTAGGCCACCTGGGTGATCCGACCTTGTTCCAGGGCGGATTCCATTTCACTGGCAAAGTAAGCACCTGGTAATGCCGATTGGAACGAACAGTAAAATTCCTGGGCGCACATTTCTTTACTCATGCCGGAGTCGCGTTCTTCTTCAACATCCGAATCGGTAATCAAACGCTTGCCATTATGATCGGTCGTATCGTCAACCGTTAAAAATGAGGCAAACCATTCATCATTTTGTTTGGCCATGTTGTATAAATCATAGCCATGATTTTCTCCCCAGGGTGTATAGGCAAAAATCGCCCACCCGTCATTTTCCCGGAGGATCGGGCGGATCGTATCCCATACCGCCGGGCTCATTCTCGAATACTCCGAAAAGATCACGCCGACCGGGTTGGTCCCTCTAAGGTAATCCATACCCTTGTCGGTACCGACCACCTGGTAAATCGAGTTGCCTTTCTCACCCTTGACCTCGACCAACATTTCCTGGTCATTCTTTCGGGCAATTATCTCTTTCGGAAAATGGTCCATGTAACGGATCCCGTTTTTACCAATGCCTTCATAGATGGCTTTGCGCCCCTGTCTACCGGTCGGGAATAAATGGTAGTAGGACCCGGGCCGCATCAGCATCTGGTCTATAAGTACGTTAAGGCTTGTGCAATCTTTTCCGGCCCTTCGATGCCAGCACAGGACCATTCGTTTTACCCCCAACTCCATCGCCAGCCAAACCGGCTTTTGATAGGAACGGGGCCGGTATAAGTGAGGTATCGATATGTTTGACATCTATTGCCTCCAACATGTTTTGTCTTACCAACGTGATTGTTTGATCTACGGCAACATCCATCGCTTTCTTCTTCGGATGCAAACAGGCATTAATCTCAATGGTTGCGCGGATCCTTTCGCGCCAGGGGATCTCTTCATTCTCCGCCACCTCAATCAACCAGCTTACCGGGTTGAACCCCTTCTTCTTGCAGAGTTCATCGATCTTTTCTTTTTCCTTCTTGTTGATGTGCCCACGCTTTTTTACTTTCTTGCCCGTGTCCTTGAACTGACCCTTGCTATCTCGCTCCATTGTAAACCTCCGCCTGGGCGTTGCATTGTTCCAGCGTACTTTGAAGCTCAATAATGTATTTGGTCAGATCAATAAAATTGTTTTCCGATAAAATAAAATCAGTCCCGGATGGTACCGGAGAAATGACCGGCCGATCCGGGATGGTAAAGGTTTCAAGGTTTCTTTGAGTCGTTGTCGCGCAACCCCCAAAAGCGCATAATGCGATCACGGTTAAGGCCGCGGATAGTTTTTTTATATTTCTCATTGATCTCCTTAATTTTTTTCCTGGCCTCATTACTTTTGGCGTTGCCGGCAATGAGGGTATCAAGGGCGGCCATTTTTTTGCCATTACGGTAAGCAAAGAAAAACACCCCAACGATAAAAAGGACCGCGCCGGAAATCAGGTAAACAGTCATTTATTTTTTCCCTATTTAGTCATCCCGGCACGAACGCTGGCCATACCACCAAAACCGAGCATCATGTACCATTCTTTTGGTGCCATCCACCAGCCGTTCATTTCACAAAACAAACTGGCAACCGCAACAAAACTCAAAATAAAAGTTTTCTTACCTCTAAATCCGGCCATAATTTCATTCATTTTTTTCTCCTTAAAATCAATTATTGGAGGTATCGCCCTGTTACTATCGATTCCCATTTACCCGATTCCAGGCGATACGCGATTGGTTCTTTGAGAATGGTGTATTTTGATGGGGTCCCCGTGGTGTCGGTGTCAAGCAATGTAATAGTATCCCCCTGCTCATCCCAGGTGACTCCACGGCATCCGGAAGCCAACTGTGAAACCAGTACCGGATGGGCAAAGTGAATCAACCCCCGGTCCGTTCGGAACGTCATGATGATGCCAAGGGAGCGGTGAACATCCCAACTTATTGCAGTATCCGGCGGAGGGAGTGCCGGAGGTTCTGATAAGGCAATCGAGGGGGAAATCGCCAAGAATAAAATAATAAACCAGGATGTCCACCACTGTTTCATCAATTCTTTCCGATCATGTCCGGGACCAAAACATTTTTACTGGACAAAAAATAATAGGGTGACGGGGTGCGGGGATACTTATGTTTGACTATTTCCCTGCACCCACATGATTGACATGTGAAAACAATTTCCTTGACCAGGCTATCGGCCAATACCGTTTCAGACTTACAAACGGGGCACTGGAATTCGTTATTGTTTGGAAACATGTTTCTCGTAATAATCCCAGATGACGTTGGGCACTTTGTTCAAGTGATCCAAATCAACATGAATAAAACCATCACCAAAACCCAGCCGTGTGAAATGCTGGATCAGGTGCCGAAACAACCCATAACGCTCCCTGGATGTCTTGCACGCAATATCGATGGCGAGCCCTGCCAGGTGTGAACTGGAAATTTTTCCGCCTACCGCCTGATTATGTTTCTG
>PVBE012141559.1_pt1 | contig 10860 bp, 9 predicted proteins | sample 1631181 | NCBI WGS metagenome assembly PVBE01 (sample SAMN08397723, study PRJNA350692) | Marine metagenome, whole genome shotgun sequencing project. | isolation source: water | place: Pacific Ocean | collected 2012-04 | reverse complement strand
GACAAGTCGAGCCACGGCAAGGGGACGGTGCAGCGCGTTCTCGACCTCGGCGCTTTCGGTCGGAGACCCGAGAAACTAGGTGCCCTGAAGTTGACCGTGCAGCAGTTCTTCCTCCCGGACGGACAGAGCACACAGGTGCGCGGCGTCATGTCGGATGTGCAGTTGCCATCCTTCTCGAACGAGGTTAGCGAGGGCGAGGGTGCCCTGGACAACGCCGTGCCGTTTGGCACGGTCTCGCCGAAGAAACACGACGAACTCGGCATGGTCGATCCGAAGTTGCTCAAGGAACTCAACCGCCGGTCCGTAGCGCGACTCGCCAAGTCCGATTACTTCAAACGCTTGCGTCGCGACATCGATCGCTACGACGCGCGCAAGGACAAGAAGAGCGTCACCCTCAACCTGAAGAAGTTCCTGGCGCTGCGCAAGAGCATGGAGTCCGACAGGAAGAAGGTCGAGGAGGACACCCGGAACATCGACGAGATCAAGCGCGAGATCGAACTCAACGAGTACCTGAAGGAAGTCCTCGCCATCTCAGGCGACTACCTGGAGCTCCTCCAGGGTCGTCGACTCGCTCTGCGTCGGTAGTCCTTCGGACGTCACGCCCCCGTGATGGGTGCGAGCGCCGCCGCGAACTTCTCGACGTCGATGTTGCCGCCGGAGACCAGTGCGACGACTTTGGCTGAAGGATCGAACGACACCTTGCCGGCGAGAAGGGCTGCGGTCGCTGCGGCGCCGGACGCTTCCACGTAGAGTTTGCACCGCGTGAGCAGAAGTCGCATCGCGTCGAGCATCTCGGTCTCGCTCACGCCGATGAGCTGATCGACCTTGTCTCGGGCGATCGCGAGCGGGAGCGCCCCGACGAACGGTGGGGTCATGCCATCTGCCAGGGTGTCGGGTCGCGTCACCGGCACCGGTTCGCCCGCGTCGAGCGCCGGTTGCATGCCCGGTCCGTCCTCGAGTTCGACGGCGACGACCTTCACTTGCGGGCGCAGCGCCTTCACGGCAGTGGCTACGCCGCCCATGATTCCGCCGCCGCCCAGGGGCACGACGACGACGTCGACATCCGGAAGCTCTTCGAGGATCTCCAGGCCGGTCGTGCCCGCGCCGGCGAGAACGACAGGATCGTCGAACGGGTGCACGAACGTCGACCCGCGCGCTTCGCGTTCCGCCTCGAGCTTGTCGAAGACCGTCGCCCGGTCCGGATGCAGGATCACTTCTGCGCCGTAGCCGCGCACCGCGTCGATTTTTGACTGCGGCGCGGCGGTCGGCATGACGACGGCGCACGGTGCCCCAACCAGGTGGGCCGCCCAGGCGACGGCGCCCGCGTGATTGCCAGCCGAAACAGTGATCAGACCAGCCGCGCGTTCTTCGTCGCTGAGCGTCAGGATCTTGTTGAGCGCGCCGCGCGCCTTGAACGACCCGGTCTTCTGGAAGCTCTCGCACTTCAGGTGGAGCTTGGCGCCGATCATGTCGTCGATGCGCGTGCTTCGCCACAACGGCGTCCGGTGCACCTTGCCCGCGATTCGGTCGGCGGCGGCGCGGATGTCGGCGAGGGTCGGTGGGGAGGTCACGGGAGGGATCGTACCTGCACCTGCCCGAGCTTGCGACACGTGTCAGCCGCCGATCGCGTCGAGCATCCGTTCGACCGCCGCGTCAGGCATATCCGCCGCGAGGATCGCGCTGCTGACCGCGAAGTGCCGGAACCCGAGGTCAGCGAGCGGCGGCAGGTTGTCGGCGGTGATGCCGCCGATCGCGAAGACCGGGATGGTCGCGGATGCGAGCACGTCGGCGAGCGCTGCGCGGGCCAGACCGGCGTCGTAGCCCTTCGTCTCGGTCGGGTGGCACGGCCCGAGCCCGATGTAGTCGGCACCCGCGGCGTGCGCTTGCCTCGCCTGTTCGATGTCGTGAGTGCTGACTCCCAGGATCTGTCCGTCGGCGAGGCGACCGCGGGCGGTCGCCACCGGCGTGTCATCCTGGCCCACGTGCACGCCGGCTGCGCGCGACTCGACCGCGAGATCGATGTGGTCGTTGACGATCACCGGCACGTCGCACGCCGCGCACGCTGCCATGCACCGGCGAAGCCCGTCTGGGTCAGAGGACTTCACGCGCCACTGGACTAGGGGAACACCTGCGGCCAGAGCGGTGTCCAACGTCCACCACGGTTCCCCGAGGCACAGCTCGGGAGTGAACAGCAAGCAGAGGTTGCGTCGTGACCAGTCCATCACCGGGATGGCCCCGCGCGTCAGCTGACCTTCTCGCTGATCGTCTTCGCCTGCGTGAACAGCAGCAAGTAGTCGGGGCCGCCGGCCTTGCTGTCCGTGCCCGACATATTGAAACCACCGAACGGGTGCGCGCCGACGAGGGCGCCGGTGCACTTGCGGTTGATGTAGAAGTTGCCGACGTGGAACCGGTCCATCGCGGACTTCTTGTGTGCGTCGTTGTTGGTGAAGACCGCACCGGTTAGCCCGTAGTCGGTGTTGTTCGCGACCATGAGACCGTGCTCGAAGTCACGGACCTTGATGAGCGCTAGCACTGGGCCAAAGATCTCCTCGCGGGAAACCCTCGCCTCCGGGTCGACGTCGCCGATGACCGTTGGCTGGATGTAGTAGCCGTTGCCCGGAGCCGCGCCGCCGCCGGCGAGGAGTGTGCCTTCGCCCTTGCCGATCTCAATGTACTCCGTGATCTTGCGCCGCGCGCCCTCGTCGATGACGGGGCCCATGTAGTTCGAGTTGTCGGCCTGGTGGCCCTGGGTGATTGCTTCGACCTTCGGGATCAACTTCGTCACGAACTCGTCGTAGATATCGGCGTGGATCATCGCGCGGGAACACGCGGAACACTTCTGACCCTGGAAGCTGAATGTGGCCGCGAGCGTGGCGTCCACCGCCGCGTCGAGGTCGCAATCCGCGTCGATCAGCATGCCGTCCTTGCCGCCCATCTCCGCGACGAGTCGCTTCATCCAGATCTGGCCTTCGTTCGTGAACGCCGACTTCTGGAAGATGCCGAGGCCGACTTCGCGGCTACCGGTGAAGGAGATGAACCGGGTCAGCCTGTGGTTGACCATCACCTCGCCGACGATGCTGCCGGAGCCGGGGCAGAAGTTCAGGACGTTCTTCGGCAGGCCGACTTCGAACATCAGGTCGACCCACATCGCCGCGATGCCAGGGGTCGCGCTCGCCGGCTTCAACACCACGGTGTTGCCCGTGATCAGCGCTGCGGTCGACATGCCCGCCATGATCGCCAGTGGGAAGTTCCAGGGCGGGATGACCGCGCCGACTCCGAGTGGAATGTAGCGGATGTGATTCTGCTCGCCGGCGACCGGGGTCAGGGCCGGGGGGTTCGCCAGCGCCAACGCCTGCAGGGCGTAGTAGTCCATGAAGTCGATGCACTCGGCTGTGTCGGCGTCGGCTTCAGCCCAACTCTTGCCGGCCTCGAACACCATCATCGCGGAGAACAGGTGCTTGCGCTCGCGCATCACCGCGGCGGCTTTCGTGAAATAGCCCACGCGTTCTTCAGCCGCTACGAATCGCCAGGTCTGGAACGCTTCGTGCGCGGCGACGACGGCGCGCTCGGCGTCCTGTACGTCACACTTCGCGTAGCGACCGATCAGCGTGTCGAGGTTGCCTGGGTCGCGGCTTTCGATCGAAGGTCGATCGTTGATCTCTTCGCCCCCGATCCAGGCCGGGTGATCCTGGCCGAACGTGGCTTGGATTTCGGCGAGAGCGGCCTCGAAAGCCTGCTTGTTCGCGGGATCGGAGAAGTCGGTGAACGGCTCGTTCTTGAAGTCTGTGTAGGGCACTGGGCGCTCGCGTCGGTTTTTTGAGGCGCGGAGTCTAGCCCGAAGGATTCACCTTGGCCAACTTCAGAATCTGCTACTGGAGGAGGCTCGGGCGGGGCCACGCTCCGACCCGACCGGGAGGTCGGCCAGATTGCGTTGGGGAGGCCGGCGGGGGGGGCCTGGGTCGGGACGGTTCGGCAACCGGGCGTCAGCATGGGGACCGATTTCGATGAGGCTCGCCAGGTACGACAACTCCCAGCCATGCCAGGTGACCGGGAGCGGTGTCGTGACTCAGGAGCCGGTGCCGCGCCAGCGGCGCTTAGTCAGCTCTTCGCCGAAGGCCAGGGCGTCGGCCTTGCTAAAGAGACGGACCTTGTCGCCGCATTCCGCGCAGAAGGAATGGTCGATGCTCATCAGATAACGCTGGTAGCAGTCGCACTTCTCGCACCACTTCTTCTCAGTATTGAAATCGCGCTTCATGATCGTGTTTCCCTCGCTTGTGTGTGTTTCTTGTTCTGACCGCACCCTCTAGAAGCAAGCGGGTTGCCAACCGGGCGGTGCGTCCTTGGGAATCTCGGTGGGCGCGGTACCATCGGCGCTCTCGCTGCGCGCCCGGCGCATCACCGTCGCCCTCGGGATCGGGCTCAGATGTCCATCAGAATCGACATCGACGGGGGACGTGCCGCGGCGGACCGGCATCAAGGGGGCTTCCAGCCGGGCGTCCACGGAAATGGACGCGATGTGCGAGATGGACGCGCGTGGGGGCGCTCACGAAGAAGGGTACCACGGATCGGCGGTACGACCGACCCGGGGTCAGAACTTCAGCGCGAGTTCGATCGCGTCCAGCTTGAACCGGCTGATCAGGTCGTACCACTCCCTCGTCGTCAGCGTGCGCATCTTCGACAGCCGGTGTCGGTCACGAATGAGCGACGGCAGCCGGGAGAATGCCGAGCAGTAGGCGCGGGTCAGGATCCAGGCGAGTTGGAAGAACGAGTATTCCTTCATGAAGTCCGCGGAGAGCCCGGCCTGCGTCCGCGCGGCGTAGAACTGCATCAAGTAGCGGTTGAGCGTGAACAACGGGCTGACGAACAGGATGAAGCGAGGCAACAGCTTGACCGCGCAGTAGATCCGGTTGCGTTCGACGTGGTACGCCTTGAACTTCGAGTAGTTGCCGAACAGCGCGGACTTGCGGTGGCTGACGATGGCGGTGGGCACGTACCAGCATTTCCAGCCGCAGAGTTGCGCGCGCATGCCGAGGTCGAAGTCCTCGAGATAGGCGAAGAACCGCTCGTCGAAGCCGCCGAGGTCGTCGAGCATGGATTTCTCGAGCATCGCGGCGCAGCCGTGGGGGGCGATGACCTCGTCGGGTCGGTCGAACTGGCCGAGATCCTTCTCTGCCCATCCGCGCGGTCTGCAGACGCCGTCGGGGTAGAGGAGCAGCCCGGCGGAATCGAAGTAGTTCGTCTCGCCGTAGCGCAGGACGCGGCAGGCGAGCATGCCAATCTTGCCGCCATCCTCGTTGCTCCTGGCCGCGTCTCCATCCAGGAACTTCATGAGCTCCTCGAGAGCGGTCGGCTCCATCACGGCGTCGTTGTTCAGGAGGAAGACCCACTCCCCCTCGGCCACCGCGAACGCCTGATTGTTGCCCTTCGCGAATCCGTTGTTGCGGTCGTTGTGGATGGTCACGAGGCGATCGCCGAACCGCGCCTGGGCCTGTTCCATCGAGTCGTCCGACGAGGCGTTGTCGACGAGAATCACTTCGACGTTCGGCCAGGTTTGGGCGAATACGGACTCGAGACTCTCGTTCAGCATTTCGCCGCCATCGAGGTTCACGACGACGACGCTGATGAGCGTGTCGGCTTTTGTCGGGTTCTCAGGCGAATCCGAAGGGTCCGGTGTCACAATCTCCGCCGTTTCATGGATACGAATCTCGAGTTGATGTCGGTCTTCGGTGTGCGTTCTACTTTGAGTATACCGCACGGAATCTCGCTTCCTGCGGGGACCGCATGACCTGCCCACTTTGCCAGCAGACCGACCGGAAGATCCGGTGGCGCCAGACAGACCGGCTGTTTCGAACGACGGACAAGCGGTTCGATATCAAGGATTGCCCATCCTGCGGCGTTCTCTTCCTGTCGCCGTTGCCCGAACCGGAGGAGCTGTCGGGCTACTACCCAGAGGGATACTGGCTCGGGCCACCTTCCGGAGACGACGGGGATGACGACTCGGGCGGCAAGTCGAGCCAGAACGGTCGCGGTCTCTGGACCCGATTGATCGAGTTCTATCGTCGGCTTGTCCTCCGAGATCACGTGCGTTTCGTGCAGCGGGTCATCACCGCGCAGCAGGCGCGCGGGGAAGACGTCTTCTTGCTGGATGTCGGTTGCGGTGACGGGTCGTTCCTCGGTGCGTGCGCGGCGCCAAAAAGCATGGGCATGGACCTGTCGGAAGGTGCGGTGAGGCACGCGAAGGCCCGGGGTTTCCCCGCGGTGCTCGGTGGACTCGATGCCGCGCCGTTGCAGGACGGGACGTTTTCGCTGATCACGATGTTCCACGTTCTGGAACACGTCTACAGCGTCGATGACACGTTGCAGACTGTCCGCCGGTTGTTGCGCGATGGGGGCGATCTGGTGTTGCAGGTACCCAACGCGGCCAGCTACCAGGCGAAGTTGCTCGGCGGTCGGTGGGCGGGGCTCGACGTGCCGCGCCACTTGTTGGACTTCACCCCGCGGTCGCTGCGCGCGGTACTGCAGAAGAACGGCTTCGAACCCGTGCGGGAGACGCACTTTTCGATTCGGGACAATCCGACGACGTTTACCAACAGCGTGGCGCCGGGGCTCTATCCCCCGGCTCGCGCCGCGCGGCAGGCTGGCGGCGTGCTCGCGGACCTGGCCTACCTGGCCATCACGCTTGGTGCGATTCCGTTCACCCTGGTCGAGAGCATGCTGGGTCATGGTGCGGCTGTGATGATCCACGCGCGGCGCGTCGACGAGTAGCCGCGACTACAACAACCCTCGCTGTCGCAAGAAGTCCTCGATGAGCTTCGCTGCGAACGCGTTCCCTTCCTCGTTGAAGTGCTTGTTGAGGTTGAAGTACCGGGGTTTGCTTGGCGGCGTTGCTCGAAAGCCTGGGACGAGGTCGAGGAACATCACATCGGTCTGCGTGCAGATCGCCGTCAGTTTCTTGCCGATCAGGAAGCGGTCGTAGTCGTCTTCGGACCTTGCCGCCGCGGATTTCATCTTCTCCCACGCGTCGTCGCGGGTCTGGAACTTCTGCGGAATCGCAAGCAAAACGAGCGTCGCGCCGAGCTTCTCGGTCTCGACCTTTAGCGTCGCGAGGTGCTTCTCGAACGGAGGCCACAGCTCTTCCTGGTGCTCGAACCACTTCACCTCTTCCGGTTTCTTCGGATCCGGTCGCAACAGGATTGGGCGCATGTCCCATCCGGCTTCTCCGGGTTTCGCGATGCTGCCGAGGTTCACGCCTTTGTTGGTCATGTTGAACTTCGCACGCTCGATTAACAGCGCCAGGTTCGAGCGGTTGAAGCAGAACTGCAGCCAACTGCTCTCGTCGACCCTCTTGCCGAAGTACGGTGTGATGACGATCCCACCGCGGACGGTGTGCTGTGGAAAGCTCTCGATGTCCTGCAGATCGTTGCCGTAGAAGAACGACGCCACGACGATGTCCGGAGCGAACCATCTTCCCGACCGTTTCAGGGTCTCGATCATCTCCAGGATGCCGATTCCGGAAGCGCCGGCATTGAGAACTTCGTATTTGCGATTCGCCTCTTCTCCCTTGTTGAGGCTCTTCTCGAGAATCTTCGCGTAAGTGTCCTCGCCGGCGACGCCGAACCCGAACCCGAAGGAGTCGCTGAGGCTGATGATTCGCGTCGTCCCGCTCTTCTTGGCGCTGAACTCCCGGTCGCGGAACCCCTGCGAGCTGATCTTGATAGAGACGTCGAATTCGTCGTAGAGCGAGAACTGCCCGCTGAAACCCGGGCTGAGGGCGACGCCCATCGCGTCGTCGTTGATGTAGAGGTAACGCGGGCCGATCGGGTTCGGCAGGACTTCGTCGCCGAACACGCGCACCGCGATCTCCGCGAGGCCCAGAGCGATGAGGAAGCTGATCACGGTGGCGGCGAGGCGACCGAGGCAGCTCGAGCGGCGGCGTTTCTCCGACGAGGGATCCGGCGGGGGGGTCGGCGTCGGCGTGGGTTCGGTCATGTGTCTGCCGCGGCGTCGCGGTGCTCGGTCAACAGTTCGATCCACGCTCCGAGGTAACGTCCGTTGTCGTGGTATGTCCTTCCGGACACCAGATTGCGATCGATGACGCACGGCTCGTCGACGAAGATGCCGCCGCGGGACTCGAGTTCGAATCGACACTTCGGCACGCTCGCCATGCGACGGCCCTCGACGCATCCAGCGTAGGCGGGGATCTCGACGCCGTGGCAGACGCTCGCGATCGGCTTCTCAGCGGCGAAGAAGTGCCGCGTAATCCGCACGAGGTCTTCGTCGTAGCGGATGTACTCCGGCGCGCGACCGCCGCTGAAGAAGATCCCCAGGTGCTCGTCCTCGCGCACGTCTGCGAACGCCTGGTCGGCTTCGATCGTGTAGCCCTCCCACTCTTTCGTAATCGTCCACCCGGGTTTTACTTCGTGCATGACCATCTGGTAGCGACGCTGCTCCGGTGCGATGACGATTGGCTCGAACCCAGCCTCTTGCAGGCGGTAGTAGGGGTACAGCGTGTCGAGTGTCTCCGCGGCGTCGCCGATGACGATCAAGACCGAGTGCATGGGGGGATCCTAAGTCCGCCGGTGCTATTTGAGACGGTAGAGTTCCGCGGACTCGTCCGAAAAGACCTTGACGCCGTACTCCTGGCAGAACCGCAGGGCATGGAAAGCGCCGAACCGAAGGTAATCCCTGTTCTGGAGTTTGCTGTCCATCTTCAGCTCGGTAATTGCCCAGGAGATCTGCGCAAGGCTGATGAAGATGTGCGTGATCCGAAACCGGCGAAGGTTGTTTCGCAGTTGCTTGTAGTCTCCTCCGGCCATTAGCAGTTCGGTTTGCCACAAGTACACTTCTGCGCTGAGGTCCGGGATGGTGGCGCAGATGAAGAGTTCGACCTTGGCCTCCGCCACCATGAGGATGAGGGAGTCCCGAGGCATTTCCTTGTCCCAGATCAAGGTGTTGATCCCGTGCGCGGCGATGCTCGTGTTCTGATCACCGTTGTAACCGCGCCTGACTTTCCACGCGTAGGGGGTCTCGACAGCGAGCAGGTAGTCGAGCGGGCACTTCTTCGCGAGTCTGATCCACTCGACTCGAGAATTGTTGACGGCGATGCCACACGTGAGCAGGATCAACCCCCAAACAACTAGCGGTCCGTGTTTCGAACGCCGAACCCGCGCGTGCGTGATGAATGCTGCCGCACCCAGGGCGAGCATCGGACACGCTGCGAGTGCGTAGCGGACGAGGTGCGCGCGAGCGCCCAAAGCGACGAAGCAGACGCATCCCGCCGCGCACAACCAGAGGTACTTCGGTCGGCGATCGAGGAAAGGAAGGAAGAACGCGAGGAACAACAGCGGCTGCAGCCAGTGGTGCTTTTTGTTTTGGTACCTCTCGTAGTTTCGGAACACGTCCCACAGGTTGAAAATGTTGCTCGGCTCTTTCTTTCCGCCCAGATCCTTCAGAAATTTGTCGGGCGGTTTCTCGGCTCGCTCAAAGAACGGCTCGAAGTTTGGATAGAACGCGCGCAGTTCTCCGCTTACGTCCTCGTACTGCAAGCCGTTCAAGAACGGGTAGATCGGGTCGTCGAGAAGAATCGCGTTGCGAGCTGGCCAGAACCCTCCGGGCACGGCCAGGCAGACCATCGCGAAGAGGAACCACGGCAGGAAACGTTGCGGACGTCGCATCAACATCACGACGAACGTGGCTCCGCCGAACATACCGACGGCGAGAAGCCCGGTGAGTTTTGTGCCGATGGCCATTCCCATCGCCATGCCCAGGAGTGGCAGCAGCCCGACTCTCTTTGGTTCTTTCCAGAACTCCAACGTGAGTTGGAAACACGCGAAGAAGAACAGCGCCAGGAAGCTGTCGCTGCGTTGGTCGATGCCCAGCTTCATCACGATGTTGGTCGTGAGCATCAGAGCCACAGCCCAGAGCGCGCCGCGCACGCTGAGGAATCGGACTCCCACCTCGTAGACGGCCAGCGCGAGCAGGACGATTCCGATGAGGTTGAACGGTGTCATCGCGCTGCTGACGTCGAGCGCCATGAAACCTGCGTACAGCAGGGGGACCGCGCCGGGGAAATTCATCTGTGCACGGAAAGCGTCGGTGGACGTGACGCCGCGTTCCAGGAACCGCTGGGCCGCGGGACGGTGGTACATCGCGGAGTCCCAGTCGGTGTCCGGCAGCAGAGTGTGCACCAAGTACGGCAGAGTCCAGATCACGAGCACGCCGGCGACGATCCAGAACGGGACACGAATGTAACCGGGCCACCGGATGCGCACGCCGCTGCGCGGTCCCTTCCACAGACCGTGTGCTGCGAACGGCGCCGCCAGGCTGAGGCCGATTGCGACTTCCGTCGTCGTGAGTGCGTCCGAGAACCCGAGGCTCATCAACAGAATCGATACGACCCAGCTCCCCGCGACGAATGCGACGGCGATGCCGCAGTTCTGCAGCCCGAACAGACGTGCCAGGAACCGGCCGAGCCCGATGAACAGAAGGGCGGTTATCGCGGCGGCGCCCCAGCCGATGGTCGCATTCAGGATCGGGTGCATGTCGTCGTGCGCCGAAACGCTAACCGCGGATCGTCGCAACTGCGAGCAGGCCCGTCGATTCGTGTCTGTTGGTCCGAGACGCGAGCCTGACGCTCGGTTGGTTCGTCGGGTTGGACGACTTTTTGAACAACGGTCCGGTGCTGACCTCGTCGCACATCATGCCCCGTGCCGGGGGGCGCTAGACGATCAGTGTTCGGTCGGCAAGACGATTCGTTTGCGTGCGACGTCGGACCATCCGATCGGCCATTGCTTCCAGACAATCGAGCTAGGTCAGGGTCGGGCCTATGCAGTCCGTTCGTCCGCACCGACGATCCTGCAT
>PVBE011519699.1_pt1 | contig 10860 bp, 9 predicted proteins | sample 1631181 | NCBI WGS metagenome assembly PVBE01 (sample SAMN08397723, study PRJNA350692) | Marine metagenome, whole genome shotgun sequencing project. | isolation source: water | place: Pacific Ocean | collected 2012-04 | reverse complement strand
GAACTCTTTTTCTCGGCGACTTCCGATGCTCCCTTCGCGTCGCCCCTGGGAATTCCTTCTTTCTTGACAGGAACGCTGGGAATGGGACATGTGGGTATGCTCGTTCCCGACCTCGAGGCGGGATTGCATTTCTACCTCGACATCCTGGGGTTCGAGGAGAGCGACTATTTCGAGATCGGCCCCGGTATGGCGATGCACTTTCTACGCTGCAACGCACGACACCATACGGTGGCCATCGGAAGGGTGGGTGATTTCAAGGCCCTGCATCACATCATGCTGGAGGTTCAGGACATCGATGAGGTCGGGCAGATGCACGACCGTGCCATCGCCGCGTCCGTCCCGATCTCGACCCAGATCGGCCGCCACGCGAACGACATGATGATCTCCTTCTACATGAACAGCCCCTTCGGTTTCGACATCGAAATCGGTTGTGAGGGCCTCCTGGTCGGGAAGGACTGGGTACCCCAGAAACTGATCCGACCCGATATCTGGGGCCACGCTGGACTCTCGGCAGAGACCGGCGGAGACGACTGAAATCGAGGGCGGTGGAGGCGTTCGGGTCGAAGGCGGGATGGGGGATAAAGGGGGGGCGTCGAGCAGGGTGAGGTCGCGTCATCCACCCTCAGTTGACTGCCGATCCACCGTCGACCACGATGCACTGACCTGTGATGAATGCGCTGTCGTCGGAGGCGATAAAGACGACCGTGCCCGTCAGATCCTCGGGCAGCTGGTCGCGTTGAATGGCCCGGCTCGAGTTCATGCCCTCCCGTACCAAATTCCAGGTCGATTCATCTTTGAGCACGGATTCGCTGGCCGTGTAGCCCGGCGCGATCGTATTCACGGTGATTCCGGCCCCGCCCACCTCCCGCGCAAGTCCCCTGGTCATCGCCCAGATCGCACCCTTGGACGAAAGATAGTGGAGGAAATAGGGCGTCCCCTTGAAGATGGTGCCGGAGGAAATGTTGATGATCCTGCCGTAACCATTTTCCCGCATTGCCGGAACGGCTGCAGTCGCACACTGGAAGGCGCCGCGGACATTCACTCGCATGACCAGATCCCACTCATCGAGGTCGATCTGCTCGAAGGGCTTGGCGCGCAGACTGCCGAAGATCGCTGCATTGTTGACGAGAATATCGATTCGCCCGAAAGCCTCGAGCGTGCTCTCGACCATCGCATCGACGGACCTGGGATCGGTGACATCGGTCTCCACGGCCTGTGCCCGACCGCCCGCCTCCCGGATCTCGCACGCCAGGGCAGAGCCATCGAGACGGTCGGCGATCGTGACCGAGGCACCCTCGGCGGCAAGAGCCCGCGCGTAGACGGCACCGATCCCCTGGGCGGCTCCGGTCACGATAGCGCTGCGGTCATCGAGTCGACTTCCCATGAAACCTCCTGGTCGGGCGATTCTCATGCCCGAATTCACTGCAATCGGCCTCGATGATAGGAGAACTAGCGGGAGCGGATGCGCAGACAGCTCCCCGATGGACCGTCAATTGCGCGGTTGCCCGACGCAAATCTGCCCATCGACGACTCGGGTTGGAGCGCGTATTTTCGATCTGTGGGAATCCGCACACGCGGGTCAGGGAGAATCGCAATGAGCACCACGCGTCCGCGAATCGCCATCACTCGCTATGACCGTACGCTGCCTCTGATTCTATCCGAAGCCGACGGCGCCGACTATTTCCAATTCGATGAAGGCGGCACCATGGACATCACCAGGGCGCTCCTCGAAGGAGACTACGACGCCGGAGAAATGTCCCTCTCCGCCTTCGTCAAGGCGCGCGAAGAAGGCATGCCGCTGCGCGCACTGCCGGTCTTTACGAACCGAAAATTCTTTCAGCAATTCATCTACGTCGCCCGGGGCTCTGATATCAAATCGCTCTCGGATCTCGCGGGCCGGCGGGTCGGCGTCTACATGTACTGGATGACATCCTCGATCTGGCATCGTCAATGCCTTCACGCCGAGACGGGGCTGGAAGCGTCGGATCTCGAATGGACGGCCTTGATGGATGACCGGATGGATTCGATGCGGATCCCACCTGGCGTCAGCTTCGAGAGTCTGGGCCAGAGTCGCCCGGAAGGGATCGCGAACCTGCTGCTCGACGGGCGGGTCGATTGCATCCTCGGGGCCGCGACGACTCCGGAGATCCTCAGCGCACTGAGTCGATTCGACCGTCCCTTCGAGGAGCTCGACCGCGCTCAGCGAGATTATTTCGAGCGCACGCGGATCTTTCCCATCGTGCATCTGGTCGTCTGCCGCGAGAGTCTGCTCGACAATGCCGAGCATGCAGCCAGACTCTCTGCGGTATTCGAGAGCGCCAAACAGGCCGCTTATCAGAAGCTGGAAGACGAGACCTACACCGCGTTGCCTTTCGTGCGCAGCTATCTCGAAGACAGCCTGAAGGTCTTTGGCCCGGATCCGTACCAGGATGGGATCGAGCCGAATCGCCACGTGCTCGATGCCTTTCTCGACGCGAGCCACCGCCAGGGCCTCACCCAGAAACGCCTTGCGGTCGACGAGCTTTTCTGAGAACCAGGGAGGAATCAATGGGAGAAGTGCTCGGACTCGGGGTCACCCACTTTCCGCCCTATTGCTGGCCGGACGAGAATATGGCGGACGCATTGTCGATGATTCTGGGGGCTCCCGGAGTCGAGGAACGCCTCAAGGATCCGGCGAACTGGCCCGCGGCGATGCGCGAGGAGTGGGGTGAGGATGAGGCGCGGGGGCGCATTGCTGGGCATCGAGAGCGGATGCGCCTCGGCTTCAGCCGGGTGAGGGCCAGGCTCGACGCCTTTTCACCCGATTTCGTCGTCATCGTCGGGGATGACCAATACGAGAATTTCCGTGAGGACATCATCCCGCCCTTCTGTGTATTCGGGCTCGAAGACGATTTCCAGATGCAGCCCTGGAAGAGCGGAGTGGGTGCACGGCGTGAGAACATCTGGGGCGAAGGGCCGGACTTCCGTTACCCGCTTCACGGCTTTCGGGACGGCGCGCGCGCGATCGCGCGAGGCTTGATCGAGGCGGGTGTCGACATGCCCTACTCCTTCGAGCTCCATCACGAAGAGAGTCTGAGTCACGCCTTCGCCAATACGGTTCTATTTCTCGACTCCGACCGAAAGGGTTTCGATTACCCGGTCGTCCCGCTCGCGGTCAATGCCTATGGAAGCGCAGTGCTGCGATCGCGCGGTGGGCTCGGGCATCTCTTCGACCCCGCTTCCGCGGCCGTGCAGCAGGTTGCCGACCCCCCGGCCCCAGCGCCGTGGCGCTGTATGGAAGTCGGGGCAAAGCTTGCGGAGACTTTGTTGGAGACACCCTGGCGGGTTGCTCTAATCGCCTCTTCGAGCTGGTCACACGCTTTCCTGTCACCGAATACCGGCTACGTGTGGCCCGACGTCGAGGCTGATCGAGTCATGATCGATGCTCTGCGAACCGAAGACTACGACGTCTGGCGAAATTGCAAGCTGGAAGATCTCGAGGCATCCGGTCAGCACGAGGTGCTCAACTGGATGCTCGTGATGGGTGCGATGGAGAGACTCGGGCACAAGCCGGTCGTAGAGGATTTCATCGAGACCTATGTGTTCAACTCCACCAAGGCATTCGTCACCTGGGATCCCTGAGGGCGCTCAGCTCAGTTCGGGAGCCAGGCTCTTCAGGAGCGCGCGTCCGCGCGCCTCTTCCTCGGGGTTGGCGCCGATCTCCCCGGCGCAGAGATCCGTGACGCCGGCCTCGGCGATTTCGAGCAGCCGGGCACGCAGCTGCGTCTCGTCACCCACGAGCGCGATTTCGCTGGGCCGGCTCACTCCCTCGAGCGCCATCATCTTCGCGTACGAAGGAACGTCGCCGTGGCCCGAGAACCACCCGTCGACCAGACCGCGGGCTCGTTCGGCATCGTCGGTCACACAGACGGAATAGATGGCGGCGATTCGGGGGGCGGGGCGACCCATGCGCTGCGCAGCCTCTCGAATCCTGGGCGCTACGTGTTCGCGAACCGTGCGCGGGCCGACCCAGGCGAGAATCGTCCCGTCCGCCCGCTCACCCGCCAGGCGCAGCATCTGCGGGCCGAGCGCACCGAGCAGGACGGGAGTGGGGGGGCCGACCACGGGGAAGGCCGCTTCGGCACCCAGCGATTCTCCTCGTACGGAGACCGGCTTACCCTGTAATAGGGGGATGAGGATGTCCAGAAACTCGCGCATATGCCGGATCGGCTTCTCGAAGGGGATCGACAACCCCTGTTCGAGCATGGCCTTGTGGGAAAGTCCGACGGACAACGTGAGTCGACCCCCGAGGCGCTGCTGGATCGTCGACGCCTGGGCGGCCAGCGCAACGGGGTGGCGAGGCCAGCTCGGGACCACCCCGGTACAGAGTTCGATCTCCGGAGCGACCTCAGCGGCGAGCGCGAGGGTAGTGAGCGCGTCGAGCCCGCCGGCTGGATGCTGTGCGAGCCAATAGCTCGGGAATCCATCCTCCGCAGCTTGCTTGATGTGGTCGATGACGAGGGCGAGGTCCCCGCTTCCCACCAACCGGTTTCCGTTGATTGCTATGCGCACGATCTCACTCCTGTCTGGGATGCGTCACCCGAAATCGAAGCGAGTCGTCAGGCCCTGGCTCTGTACCGAACGCAAAGCTTCGCCCAGGCCTCTCCGTTTCGTTCCGCGGCCTCGAGCCATTTCTTCGGAATGTCGGTATAGGGGGCTCGTGCCGCACCACACTGCACGTAACCCGCAGCATTGATGCGAACCTTCTCGAGCTGCACGTTGTAGCTGGAGAAGAGGTGGAATTCGTCCATGGGAAGAGGCGCTGGAACAGCTTCGATATCACTCAGAACGGCCTCGACACGCTTCTCGTCACCCACCTCGACCGCAGCGATGAGTGCCAGCCACGGCTCGGGACCCATGGCAGCCGAGGTGCACCAGGCAGCGATCGCCTCCTTCCCCAAGCAGTCATGGACGGCGCGAAAATTCCCCTCGCCCCCCATGAACTGGATCTGCTCTCCGGCCACCTGATAATCCTCGGGGCGGAAGTCGTAGCTCACCTTCGTCGCGATGACGTTGGAAGAGCCCGATGCGACGCGGCGCCAGAACTCGGTTGGGAAGTCGAACTTGAAGAAGAATTTGTTCGAGTAGATCATCGTCGGAAGCTCGGGAACGGCCTCCGACACGTCGTCGATGAATCCAACCGCGTTGTCGAGCGTAGGTGTCTGCCAGAAGGGCGGACAGACGATCGCACCCCCGACACCGAGTTTCTGGTACTCCCGCATCTGCCGGATCGTCTCGCGGGTTCCAAGTGCGATGGCGCTGGCGAAGATGGGGATGCGTCCCGCGGTCTGCTCGACGACCGCGGCGACGAACTCGCACTTTTCGTCCCAAAGCAGGGCCGCGCCCTCGCCGGTCGTTCCGCCGAGTGCCAGCATCGCAACACCGTCTTCGACGAGACGATCGACCATGTGTGTGGTGGCATCGAGGTCGATGGAACTCGCAAGGTCGCCGGGCGCGACACCACTCTTCACGGGCGTCGGGACAAAGGCGCAGATTCCGCGCACATCGGACTTGCTCAGCATAGTCGTCGGCATATCAATCCCTCAATCGGTTCATGGACAATTCGTCCCTCATCCTACAGGACTGCAGCGCAGAGACTGGGCGTATTCAGCCCAGCTGCACCATGAGCCTTTCGAGACCACTAAAGCCGGGCACGCCCCGCCTGACAGCAACGTCATCACCCTCCGCCAACCTGATCTTGGGAAATCGTTCCAGGACGAGCCTCAGCGCCGTGGTGGCCTCGGCGCGGCCGAGATGGGCGCCCAGGCAGAAATGAGTTCCGCCGCCAAAGGCGCAATGCGTCCGATGTTTTCGATCGAGCCTGAAAAGATCCGGCTCGCTGTGCAACGCCGGGTCGCGCCCGACGGCGGCGGTCATCACACGAACCCAGGTTCCCGGAGCGACGTGATGTCCGCAGAGCTCCATTTCCTCCGTTGCGATCCGTCCGACAGAAAGCGCTGGCGTATCGAAACGCAGCGTCTCTTCGATCGCAACGGGAATCAACGACGGATCGGCGGCAACAGCGTCGAGCTGATCTGGATTCGTCAGAAGGGCGTAGAGCGCATTTCCGGTGAGGTCTGCGGTCGTGATGATTCCGGCACCCGGGAGCAGGATGAGCAAATCGATGATGTCGTCATCGCGTAGATCAGCCCCTTCCTCGTCCGCCATGCTCACCAGCCGGCCGATCAGATCGGTCGCCGGATTCTTGCGCCGCATTTCGACTTTACGTGTGAAGTAATCGCGCAGTGATTGTGAGGCCTCCGCAAATTCGGGAGTGCGATTCTTCTTCGGGTCGAAGAGATTCTTGACTCGGGTCAGCGCCCAGTTCCTGAAATCCGCTCGAAGCTCCGGCTCGACCTCGAGAAAGTCACTCATGACGACCATCGGCACGACGTCGGCGAAGGTCGCAGCGAGGTCGACCACACCGCTCTCCGGAAGCTGATCGAGGACCGCTCTGGCGGTCTTCTCGATGCTCGGAAGCATCTGTTTGACTCGATGTGGGGAGAACTCCTTGCCAACCAGTTTGCGAATGTGCGTGTGCTGCGGCGGATCCATGTAGAAGATGGATAGGCGGGCGCCCTTCAGCACCTTCGTGATTGGGGCGTGGGGGTCGGCATTCTCGGGATCGCTCAGAAACGATGGCTCCTGGACCACTCTCCGGATCTCATCGGAGTCGAGAAGCCAGATGCCTCCGTGGTCGACGTTAGGAACGACTCCGGCAGGTCGGAACTCGTGGATGGCGGGGTAGGGATCCTCGACAAAGCTCGGATCCGCGTATGAGAGGACTGCCATTGGGCCTTCTCCATTCTGCATTCTTGCGCTCCATGATTCCGCAGAAGGTTACAGGCTCCCCAGAAGCTCCGGAGGAGAGGACAACTCGTTGTGTTCCGGCTGGGATGCGAGCGCCAGAGCCTTCGACGAGATGTTCCGCGACTGATTCCCGAGTCCCGACAATAGACGGGTTCTCGTGTGCGTCATCCCCCAATTCTGCAGGTTCGGACCGCATTTTTTCCCCGCAGCATGTCTATCCGGGATGCGGGATCGACGCCCGGAATATGTCTGTGGCCTGGAAGGCCTTTGAGTTCGGCCCCGAGTCCGACCTGCGACGAACGCATCATTGGCATCCGGACCTGGCATCCAGACCTCCCGCAGGTATTGCAGTGGCTGAAACCCGGGCGCCGGGTGCTGAAGACCCCGTCTCGGATGCGCCCCTCAGAAGCCCTGCTTGGAGGCTGTCCCGATGCAGGAGTCATCCAGACGCATCGCGATCCGCTCGAGGTCCTGGCTTCGCTACGCTGCCTGCTTCATACGCAATCGTCGACGCGATCACATCTATGAGAGCTGTTCGGGGGTGAGATGATTCGAGTCCTCGACGCTGCCATCGCACTCCGTGGCGATGAAGGGGCTCGACTACGCAGCAGGGCGGCGGCCGTTCAGTGCGTGTCAATAACGTTTTCGTGTCCTTTCAGGGGTTTGACCGCTCTTGGACGCGGTGTCCCTGCGCTGGGCTGGTCGCGGCTGCGCAATCTTGTTAGGGAGACTTCATGAGCCATCGCGTGATTCAGTGGGCTACGGGGAATGTCGGAAAGTACGCGTTGCGCGCGATTATCGAACACGGCGATCTCGAACTCGTAGGTGTGTTCGCCTACAACCCGGAAAAAGATGGCCGTGATGCCGGAGAGTTGTTGGGTGATGCGCCGATTGGAGTTCTGGCGACGACGGACCTCGACGCCATCCTGCGCCTGGATGCGGACTGCGTCATCTACGCGCCGCTCACTTTGAACCTGGACGAGGTGTGTCGGATCCTGGAATCCGGGAAGAATCTGATCTCGGTTCCTGGCCTGCTCTATCCCCCGACACTCGGCGAGCAGGTGGTCGATCGCCTCGAGGCTGCGTGCCGGCGAGGAAACAGCTCCGTGCACGGGACCGGGATCAATCCCGGGTGGGTGGGTGACGTATTGCCCCTCACGATGTCCGGCCTGTGTCAAAGCATCGAGCAGGTGCACGTCAAGGAGATCGGAGACTGGTCCCATTACGCGTCACCTGAAATGGTGTTCGAGCTGTTCCGTTTCGGGGCATCGCGCGAGGAGGGCGAGCTCGAGAACAACGCCTTCTTGCGCACGATCGGTGCCTATTTTCGTGAGTCGGTCGACCTGGTCGCCGCAGCTCTCGAAGTCGAGTTGGATGATTTCTCGATCGAGCAGGAGTTCGCGCTCGCGCCTGAGACCTTCGAAATGGCAGCGGGCACGATCCCCCACGGAAGCATTGCGGCGCAGCGCTACAAATTCACGGGATGGGCATCCGGTGAGCCCATCATCGTTATCGAAACCGTATGGGCAGTCGTTCCGGGGCTACCGGGCGACTGGCCCGTCAAAGGAGAATCGCGTTGGATCGCTACCCTCGAGGGTCATCCATCCTTCCGTTGCGAATTTACGCCAGCGTTGAGCTTTCGCTCGGAACGCACTGACGGCGCACACGACGGTGGGGAGATGAGTCTGTTGGGCACGGCGATGCACGCCATTCACGCGGTGCAGCACGTCTGCCGAGCCGAGCCGGGTATTCGTACGTTCCTGGATCTGCCGATGATCGCGGCTGCCGGCGCGGTGCGCCGGAGAACCTGAGTCAACCTCGACCACACCGAATCCACCCCTCCTAGATACCGCCCGGAACCGGAAGCAATGAGCCGTAATGGCCCTTGGCCTTCGAGTGAAGATTTGTCTCACTCGAATAGTCCCCCGTATTCGATCCGCCTTGGTCGGGGCGTGCGATCACCGCGCAGCTCGAGATCGGCAGCCTCGCGCGACGTCTGCAGACAATTCTGAAATCGGGCCCAGTGGGACACTCATGGGAGGTCTGTTCTTGCAAGAGGCTGCACGACACCGGTCATCACCTGAGCCGCCTCGATGGGCAAGAGAACCGGCAGCTGTGCGGTGTTGGCTGAATGTGTGTTGTCGTCCTGATTTCGCATCTGCTCGAGAGCCCCGATGAGGACGGCAGTGAGGAGGTCCTCCTCGGCGCTGTCGGCGAGCTCGCTCGCGAACTTCGAGGCCTCGTCGAGCCGGTTCGACCGAATCAGGCTCCAGAGGATTCGTCTGCCCGACGCTGGATGATTCGGATGCGCTCTTCGCATCAGTCGCTCGATCCGCATACTCTGGTCGTAGAGACCCAGAGTGAGGTAGACGAGAGAGAGCCTGTTCAAAGCCCGCGAACCCGAAGCCTGTCGCTGGGAGTCTCGAGCCGCTCGCACGAGATGGTCGAAATCCCCGGGAATCAGACCGTGTGAAATCGACCAGGGCCTCGCTTGCAAGATGACCTCTTCCAATTCGAATCCAAGTTCTGGATCGAAGGGAACGCCGCTCTCCCTGTAAAACGCGGTGATGCGGCGCAGGTTGTCTCGATTGCGTTCGTTTCGCCGCAAATAGATGGCGGATCGAAGATTTCGAAAAATCACGATCCAACCCGAAGATCCTTCCAGGTGGGGCGTCGTGTATGAGATGGGACGATTCGCGGGTGGTGGCAGCGGAAGCCCCGTGCCCAGGAAGATGTCGACTCCTTGACGATCGAGTAGCTCGAGGAAGCCCTCGCCGGGCAAGAGGCCCTGTTGTCGAGCGATCGCGAAGTTCGCCACCATGGCACTGCGCTCGACGTTCATCGTGCCACTGGACGAAACCATGATGCGAGGGGCTAGCCAGAGGCTCATGAAGCCCCCGATCGAGTAGTCGTTGTAGGCGTTTCCTTCTAGCTCTGCATCGGCCAACAACCAGTTCGCGTGCCCGAAATACTTGGCTGCGGGATACGCCTCCAGATAGTTCACAGCGTACCCGCGGATATTTCGAGAAAGCATGGGCCAGTCCCCATGAAACAAGAATGCAGGCACGAGAGCGACGCAGAGAATCGCAGCGGACCACTGGGTTCTGCGTCTCGCGGCCGCCGATCCGTCCTGGATCGTGGCCAGAATGCTGACCATTGCGATGATCCCGAAGATCCCGAGCCAGAGAAACCGGGTCGCGATGAGCATTGCGACCATCCCACTCGCCGATAGGAAGGCGAGCACGGGATCGATCGAGCCTCTGAGCCGCATTCGAGCCCAGCCGCAGAGAGTCGCAGCCGCACTAGCGCTGAGACCTAGCACGAGCGCCCAGCACATGGCCCAGGCCGCGAGACTCGGCGGGAGGTTTGGCGGGGGCAGGGTGAAGAGAGCGACCGGTCGCCACTCGTCCACGACTGCAGATAGCTCGAGGGTGTCAGCTCCTGCAGAGGAATAGGCGAGATGGGCATGGACACCGCTCGGGTTCAACGCAGTGGCGACGAGAACAAGGGCAAAAGCAAGCCCGAGAGCCGAAGCTCGCTCGAAAGACCGGATCCGATCGCCAGGGGATTGGAAGCGGCCAGCCATGAAGACGGCCAGGCTCGCACCGCCAATAAAAATTGGCGCGAGAAGGAAGGCCCCGTGAAAATTCGCCCATGCCGCGCACAGCCCGACCGCCAATGAGATCCTGAGTGCCGAGAGCTTCTGGGGATTCTCGAAGAGGAGGAGGTAGAGCGACAGCGTCGCAATGATCGTGATGAGATGCGGTCGAAGCTGCGCGATCCGATAGGTGGAGAGGACGATGAACACGGACAATCCGGCGCTGGCGAGGAGAGGTGAACGAGCCGCCCGCCATAGAACTCGCCAGGCCAGGAGCAGAATCGCGATCACGAGTAGAACATGAAGGATGCGAAGTCCGGAAATGCCGATCAGACAAGCGATCTGGTAGAGCGTGAGATCCGCGAGCCATGAACTCGTCGAAGGGGGGCCGGCTGCGGTGAAGAGATGGGGAT
>PVBE011302121.1_pt1 | contig 10860 bp, 10 predicted proteins | sample 1631181 | NCBI WGS metagenome assembly PVBE01 (sample SAMN08397723, study PRJNA350692) | Marine metagenome, whole genome shotgun sequencing project. | isolation source: water | place: Pacific Ocean | collected 2012-04 | reverse complement strand
ACATAAACTTGCTCTTGTATTCGGAATCATATCTCATCAATCCGCCGAAAACTCCGGGCATTTGCATTTTTTGTTCTTGCGCCATAAGAAAACATAAATTTAGAATATAAAAAGTTTCCTAAAGCTCATAAACTTTCTTATCTCTAATGAAATCAAGAAGATTGTCATAACTTTTCGCAAAATTTTCTATATTAGAAAATCTAAAATATTCTACAACTTTATTTTTAGCTCCGCAAATATATAACTCTCTTTCCGAATTTTTGACATTCTTGAAAATACTTAAAATCGCTGCTGAACAACTTGAATCAGCATCACTAACCCTAGTTAAATCTAAAACCAAATCATGTAAAGTATCTCTCTGCCTGATTATTTTTTCAGCTATTTTATTTTTCCTCTTAGATGTAAATCTCCCACGAACAAAAGCGAAATCATAGGGATTGGTTTTAAAAAAATCTACATTGACAATATATCCACTTTCTTTGGAAGAATTTCTCACCATTATATAAAATAAACATTCAATCATTTTTAATAGTTTCCTTCCAAAATTTTATATAATAAGTTTCCAATAATTAAGTATGAACATCTATTCAATAAAATCTCAATTCCAAAAATTCCTAACACCTCTTGCCAAATTCCTAGCAAGAAAAAATGTTCACCCAACAAGGATTAATCTTTGGGCACTAGCTATCTCAATCACTGGAGGACTTGCATTATTCTATGCTGAACAAAATTTACTTTTGTTAGCTTACATTCCCATAATGGCCTTTGCAAGAACTGCACTTAACGCTCTCGATGGAATGGTTGCAAGAATAAACAAAGTAAAAAACCAAAACTATGGCGAAGTTCTAAACGAATTTACTGATAGACTTTCAGACATCGCAATATTTTTAGGATTAGCACTTGCACCCTACACAAATCAAACTCTGGGATTGTTTTCAATAACCTCAATCCTGTTAGTAAGTTACATAGGAATCTTGCCAAAAGCTGCAAAAGCAAAAAGACAATACTCTGGCCCGCTAGGAAAAGCAGACAGAATGTTTTATCTATCTCTTGGAGCAATCATCATGTTAATCTTTCCAACAATGCAAATAATGAATTATCTATTAATTTTGATTATCTTGGGAAGCATTTTAACAATTTCCAATAGATTCAACAAAATTAAATCCGAACTCAAAAAATGATACGAGATCCAAACTTCATAAATCCGCTAACAAATCCGATTCTGTTTCAAACAATAAATAGGTTTGTCTTAATATTTCTAGCAGGGTTAATGTTAATCTTCTTATTAAACAGATTCAAAATGAAAGGAATCTGGAAAAATAATTTAGGAAAAAGATACCTCAGCTGGTTAGTAATTTCAATTATTTATTTAACAGCAATCTTTTTTGGAGGTTATACTGCATTATTCTTCCTTCTTGGAATAATGGTTTTCGCAATCTGGGAAGTTTCAAAACTATCCAAATTACCAATAGCTTACACGATTACACTTTACATTTTAACAATAGTCAGTATTTACATAACTTCGTTTCATTCAGAAAACTTCTACATGCTTCCACTATTTTATTTTATTATTCTAAGTATCATTTCAATAAACTTGAACAACTCCAAAGGACTTTCTAATCTAACTCTCTCACTTTTCACAAGCATCTGGATAATTTTTGCACTTTCACATTTCATTTTACTAGGACATCTCAATAATTCAATTGATAGCACGAAATCTTTGTTAATATTGGTTGCAATAACTGTTGCTCTCGCAGATATTGGAGCATACATTGTTGGAAAATTCTTCTCAAAAACAAGATTAAACAAATACAAAATAGCAGATAAAATAAGTCCTAATAAAACTTATGCAGGAGTTCTAGGAAATATTTTAGGAGCAGGAATTGGAATCGCAATAATGTATTTCGCAATTGAAACATATACTTCAATATTCAATTTAATAATTCTTGCTATTCTTATAGGAACTTTTGCAGTTGTAGGAGATTTAACTGAATCTCTCTTCAAAAGACAGTATAGTGCAAAAGACTCTTCCCAATTAATTCCTGGACACGGAGGAATTTTAGACAGGATAGATTCCATACTCAGAGTAATAATCGTAGTTTATTATTTCTTCTTATTTGTTCTCTAAATCTTCAGACCAATACTTCTCAACAATTTCTCTTTGCTTCTTCCAGAAACCTCTTTTCCCCATAAAACAAAAATTCGGTTTATCTTACTCCAATATTTCTTTGGAGCAATTTTTCGCAATGTCTTTTCGGTTTGGTTAGGGGTTTTAGTTTCAACCAAACCTAAAACATTGCTAATTCTATGGACATGAGTGTCCACAGTAATTCCGTCTAGGTTGTGGACTTCCGTCAAAACCAAATTAGCCGTCTTTCTTCCAACTCCGGGAATTTTAACAAGCTCATCAATTTCATCGGGAATTTTTCCCTTGAAATTCTCAAGAATAAATTTAGCAGCTTTGATAACGTGTTTAGATTTAGTTTTATTATAATTCATACTCTTCAAAATTTTAAGAACATCCTCATAATCTGCATCTGCTAATTTTTTCAAAGTATTGTATCTCCTAAATAAGTTCTCCGCAATGGGAATTGTGGTTTCATCTCGACTTTGTGCAGACATAATCGTAGAAATCAAAACTTGCCAATCTTTTTTCCATTCTTCCGCCGCCAATCTCTTAGAACTATTCACATATTTCTTCTCTGCTTTCTTAAAAATCTTCAAAAAAAGTTTTGTCTTGTCCATAATTTCAAACCATCAATTATCTTTATATAGATTACATTATTTTCCAAACTATGATAAAGGATATGAAAAATTGGAATGTAGAAATAGAAAATCAGATAACTGAAAACTGGAAAAACTCAGAACAATTCAAATTTGACAAAGAAACAAAAAAGAAAATCTATTCCATAGATACACCTCCACCTTATGTAAACACTCCAATCCACATGGGACACGCGGTTACTTATTCCTATATGGATTTTTTCGCAAGATACAAAAGAATGAAAGGTTATGAAGTTCTTTTTCCGTTAGGGTTAGATAGAAATGGATTGCCAATAGAAATGGCTGCTGAAAAAAAATTTAAGATTTCTCCATTCAAAGTTGGAAGAGAAAAATTTATTGAGTATTGTGAAAAATTGCTTTCTGAAGCATCTGAAGAATCTATTGATTCATTTGCAAAACTGGGAATATCGTTTAATTCTTTCAAAAAAGGAAAAGAATTAGGAGAGATTTACCTAACAGATTCACCAGAATATCGAAAATTAACACAAGATACATTTATTGACTTATTCAGAAAGGAAAAAATTTACGAAGATGTAAGAATTAACAACTGGGATCCAAAACTTCGAACAACTCTGGCAGATTCAGAAATAGAATACAAAGAGATAGACTCTAATTTCAATGATATCGAATTCAAAATTAAAGAAACTGGCGAAAAAATTGTAATCGGAACAACACGTCCGGAATTGATTTGTACTTGTGGAATGATTATTTACAATCCGGAAGATGAAAGATATCAAAATCTTAACGGGAAAACTGCAATCACTCCAATTTTCGGAGAAGAAGTTCCAATAAGGGAACATCCATTAGCAGACCTAGAAAAGGGGACAGGTTTAGTAATGATGTGCTCGGCAGGAGACTTAACAGACATTCAATTTTTCAGAGAAATGGATTTGAAACCTAAAATTGCAATTAACAAAGATGGAAAAATGAATGAATATGCTGGAATTCTAAATGGATTAAAGGTTAGAGAAGCTAGAGAAAAGATAATTGAAGAATTAAAAAAAGAAAACTTGTTAATTAAACAAGAAAAAATAAAACACCGAACTCCTGTTTCGGAGCGTTCTGGGGCAGAAATAGAATTCATAGAAATGCCTGAATTTTATTTGAAACAATTAGATTATTTGGATAAATTAAAATCCATCGCTAATAAAATTAATTTCTATCCTGAAGAATCTAAAAAAACTCTTGAAAGATGGTTAGATTCTGTCGCAATAGATTGGCCAATCTCAAGAAGGAGATTTTACGCGACACCAATTCCTATCTGGCGTTCAGATAATCTAATCGCACTTCCAGAAAAAGGAAAATACTACGAGCCCTGGAAAGAAAAAGTTCCAGAAGAAGCAGAAGTATTTGAAAATGGAAAGATGATTGGAAAAGTTAAAGATTTAGAAAATAAAGAATGGAAAGGAGAAACTAAAGTTTTTGATACTTGGTTTGATTCATCCATTTCGGAATTAAACATTATCAAATATCCTTCTGAATTTTCAAAAAGGGCTTATCCCGTTTCACTTCGTCCGCAAGGAAAAGAGATAATGAGAACTTGGCTTTATTATACAATTCTTAGAGGATTTTTGGAAACTGACAAGCCAGCATTTCAAGATGTTTGGGTAAATCAACATATTCTAGACAACAAAGGAAGAAAAATGTCCAAGTCTTTGGGAAATATTGTTGACCCTCAAAAAATTATGAAAGAAGATGGAGCAGAAGCTCTGAGATTATGGTCTGCAATTGAAGGAGATTTATCAAAACAAGATTTATCCTGTTCGCAAGAAAGAATTAAAGCTGAAAGGAAAACTTTGAATAAAATTTTGAATGTTTCAAAATTCATTATGCAGTTCGATAAACCAAAAAAAGCAGAATTGACAAAAACTGATAAACTATTTGTAGATTACATTGAAAAATTAACAAGTTTTACAAATGAGAAATACAATTCTTATGATTTCCATCATCCAGCATTAAAATTAAGAAACTTTCTCTGGGAAATTTTCGCTTCCCACTATTTAGAAATAATCAAAGCAAGAGCTTACAATCAAGAAAATCAGTTTTCAAAAGAAGAATCTGAATCAGCACATTACACCTTACATTATTTGTTAGAGAGATTCCTTGCTTTAATTTATCCAATAATTCCTCAAATCACTTCGTTGATTGCAAAAGATAAGAATATTGATTTAATAAATTCCAATTTTCCCAAAGCAAAGGAAACTAATTCAGACACAAGCTTAATCGAAAAAATAATGAAATTCAACAGCGAAGTTTGGAAAACCAAAAAAGAAAAAGAAATTTCCTTAAGAGATTCGATATCTGGAATAAAAATTCCAGATTCACTCAAGGACTTTGAAACTGACTTGAAAGCATGTCATAGATTAGAATAAAAAATCTTATTAATTGATTAATTTCATAAATAATATGGAAGACAAAGAAAAACTAGAACTTGAAGAACAAATAGAAGAACTACAAGCTGTGCGTGGAAGACATACCGAACTTGTAACAGTTATGATTCCAGCAGGATTTAACATTCATCCGGTTGTAAAACAATTAGAATCTGAAAAATCTACTGCCTCCAATATTAAATCCAAGCAAACTCGTTCAGCAGTTATTGATTCATTAGACAGAATAATCAGAGAACTTAGAACTTACAAGAAAACTCCTGAAAACGGTTTAGCATTGTTTTCTGGAAATGTTTCTGAAAAAGAAGGAACTCAAGACATAGCTATTTGGGCAATTGAACCTCCAAGACCTTTGAAAATTAGAATGTATCGATGTGACCAAACTTTTGTTACCGAACCTCTTGAAGATATGTTGCAAACTGAAGAAGTATATGGATTACTGGTAATTGATAGACAAGCCGCGACAATTGGATTATTGGAAGGGAAAAGAATGAAAGTTCTAAGAAAGTTGAGTTCAGGAGTTCCTGGAAAAATCAGAGCTGGAGGACAATCTTCCCAAAGATTCCATAGAATCACAGAAGGGCTTGCTAAAGATTTCTTCAGAAGAATTGCTGCAGAAATGAAAGAAGTTTTTTTCGATATGCCTAAAATAAGGGGAATTCTAATCGGTGGCCCAATTCCAACCAAGGAAGAATTTTTGGAAGAAGGGCAATTAGTAACAAAATTGAAAGAAAAGGTAATTGCTGTGAAAGATATTGGTTATGTAGATGAACACGGATTAAGACTTTTAGTAGAAGCTTCTAAAGAAGATATTGCAGAATTAGAAATAATCAAAGAAAAGAAAATAATTGAAGCATATTTTGAAAAACTAGGAAAACACCCAGATAAAGCAACTTATGGAAAAGAAAGAGTTAAACTAGCAATTGAAAGAGGTGCTGCAGAAAATATTCTTATTTCTAGCAAACTGGACAAAAAAGAAATCGCAGAATTTGAAAAGGGTGCGCTCAACATCGGAGCAGAATTCATAATAATCTCCACAGAAACCGAAGAAGGTTTACAATTCTTCAATATGACTAAGGGTGTTGGAGCAACTTTAAGATTTGCTTTGGAATAGATTTTTATAAAGAAAAAATTTAACTTGTTTATGTTAGATTCAAAACCGAATACTCAATTAAAAATTCTAGGAATTTTCTTTTTTTTTGACATTTTTGGTTAGTGCAATCTTAAGTTTCTATGAACAAAATCCCCAGGTAATCTTGTGGTTTTGCGTAACTGTGCTTTTGCTATTCTCGATAGGATTATATTTTAACAATTTATTGATTATGAGTTCAGTAGTTGTCTCATCGTTAATTATAGAAATTCTTTGGACAATTGATATAATCTCTTTCAGCTTTAACGGAAATTTAATAGTTGGAATTGCCAATTATATGTTTTCTATTTCCTCTCCAGCATATTTCTTAACATTTTATCATTTATTTTTATTAATTATTCCAATTTATCTCTTAATTTCCTCAAGAAAATTCCATAAAAAAGCATGGATAATTTCCTCAATTCATTTACTATTAATTTTTATTTTAACATTTGCTATCACAAATTCTAATGTTAATTGTGTAAGGGAAGTTTGTAATCTTGGAATATTCCAATCCATTTACAACTTAAAACCAATGGATATTCCATTTTTAATATTTCATTGGATTGGAATAACTTTTTTAATATTTATTCCGACAAATTGGCTATTTAGAAAAATCATAAAAGAAAAATATTGTCAAACCAAAACATTTAAATAATAATACTACTCCTAAGTTATAACATGGAAAGAATAGAATTAATAGATCCGAGAAGAAAATATCAATCAAATTTAGAAGATATTGCAGATTTATCTAAAGATGTTGCAAATTTAAAATTAGACAGTGATTATAGTTCTAAAGACCGAAAAAAAATAATAAGAAATGCAAAACAAGGTGAAAAAATAGCTTGTCTTGGAATCGGCGCTTTTGCGACTGGCGCAATATCTTATATTCTCTCAAATTTCCCTAATTTATATAAAGATATGCATGGAGCAATTTATGATTCCCAAGATGCTTTTGATGCAGTAGGACTTACATCTTTAGCATTAGGAACAATTGCATTGGGAATTGGGTGCAAAAAGATTCTTCCACTTTACTCTCAAAAAAGAAAGAGTTCTGAAATAACTAAAAATCTTTCTAAGGAAAAGGCTAAAGAAATAAGAAATAGTTTGGGAAGATTATACCAAGATGATTAGTTCTTAACCAATCTCCTCTTAAAATTTATAAAAATTAGTTTCGAATTATTGCCCCGAATTTAGCAAAGAGTATCAAAAAAATCAGGAGGTACACATTGATGACCGTGTAAAAAGGAGGCATAACAACACCTAGCACCTCCTCCAGTAGTACAATCAAAACTTGCACAATCTACATCACTATTACATGATTTCTTGGGCTGATAATCATCTGAGGGCATATTTCCTTGACAATTACCACATGCATTACAAAATCCACTGATACAGTCACCATTAACTGCGCAACCGTCCCCATTGTCTCCTTTTCCACTGCCCCACCCAGCGGTAGCAGGTTCACGTCCAGACTCAGAAGGTGGGGTTGCTTTTTCATTTTTCGTTTGTGGAGAATAAGAAACCTTATCATAACCAACATATGCCAAAACTCCTACTGCCAAAACCACAATCAAAACAAAAAGCCACAATCTCTTTTTTTTATCCATATAACTACCGGATTTCATAATATATAAACTTTATGAGTTTTCACATCACGACAAACAATATAAAGAAAATCGTCAATATTTCTATATGGAAATAAAAAAGCAAGATTTGGAATTTGAGGCGAAAAAATTTTTTGAAGCGCATAAAAAAGAAATTGGCGAATCAATTAGGCAAGAAGATAGCATTGTAAAATTTGATTTTGAACCTCTTGCAGAATTCTCACCGGTTCTTTCTGAAAAACTACTAGATAATCCTGAAGAAACTCTTGAACTATTACAAAATTCTTTGGACGAAACTGGATTAATAAGAAATCCAAGAATTAGATTGAAAACTCTGCCAAACTCTGTTGATGTAAAAGTAAGAGAAATCAGAGCAAAACACCTAGACCAATTTATTTCTATTGAAGGAATTGTTAGACAAGCTTCAGATGTTCGTCCACAAGTTGTAAATGCGAGATTTGAGTGTCCTAGTTGTGGAGCAATTTTATCAGTTTTACAAATAGACAAAAAATTCAGAGAACCTTCTAGATGTTCTTGTGGAAGAAAGGGGCTTTTCAAATTACTCTCGAAAGAAATGGTTGATGCCCAGAGATTGGTAATCGAAGAATCTCCTGATGCTTTGGACGGAGGAGAACAGCCAAGAAGAATTAATGTTTTCCTTAAAGAAGATTTGGTGGAACCACGAATGGAAGAAAAAACAACTCCTGGAAGCAAAGTGAGAATTTTAGGTGTTTTGAAAGAGGTTCCGGTTCCCTTGCAATCCGGCTCCATTTCCACAAGATTCGATTTAGCAATTGAAGCAAATAATGCGATGCCTTTGGAAGAATCCCTAGAAGACATGGGAGTTACAGAAGAAGAAGAAGAAGAAATAATTGCGCTCTCTAAAAGTCCAGATGTTTTTGACAGGCTTGTGCAAAGTATTGTTCCGAGCGTTTATGGTTTTGAGAAAATCAAAGAATCTATCTTATTACAATTATTTGGAGGAGTTAAGAAAGTAAAATCTGACGGAGGAAACACAAGAGGAGATATGCACATTTTACTAGTAGGAGATCCAGGAGTTGCGAAATCGGTTACTCTGAAATTCATTTCTACAATTGCTCCGCGAGGAAGATATGTTTCCGGTAAATCTGCAACAGGTGCAGGACTAACTGCATCGGTTGTTAAAGACGAATTTTTGAGAGGATGGGCTCTGGAAGCTGGAGCAATGGTTTTAGCCAACAAAGGAATAGTTTGTGTAGATGAAATAGAAAAAATGAGCGAACACGACCGTTCTACAATGCACGAAGCAATGGAACAACAAACCGTTACAATCTCTAAAGCAAACATTCAAGCCACCCTACGTTCCGAAACATCTGTTCTGGCGGCAGGAAACCCGAAGCTAGGAAGATTTGACCCTTACACACCGATTCCTCAGCAAATCGATATTTCTCCAGCATTGCTTAGCAGATTTGATGTTATCTTCGTTCTAAGAGATTTACCAAATAGAGACCAAGACGAAGCAATCGCTTCGCATGTTTTAGAAGAACACAAACAAAAAGTAGTGAGAGATGTAATTGACCCTCAACTTTTGAGAAAATATGTTTCTTATGCTAAAAACAAAACTCCTCCGAAACTCTCAGAAGAAGCAGCGGATGAAATAAAGAGTTTTTACATAAACCTGAGAAATCAATCCACTAAATCAACGGACGGAGTTCGTCCGATTCCCATAACTGCGAGACAATTAGAAGCAATAATTAGATTGTCTGAAGCTTGTGCTAAAATTAGATTGAGCGAGAAGGTGGAAAGGCAAGATGCCCAAAGAGCAATAGCGCTTTTGAAACACTCCTTGAAGCAAGTAGGTTATGATGAGGAAACAAAAACTTTTGATATTGACAGAGTTACAACCGGAATGCCTTCTTCTAAAAGGGGGAAAATAGTTACACTGAAGGAAACTCTTTCGCAATTGGAATCCAAACTCGGAAAACTAATCCCCTACGAAGAAATAGAAAATGCTTTAGAAGACAAAATGACTAAAGAAGAATTAGAAGAAGCAATCAATCAACTTTCAAAAGCAGGAGACATTTTCAAACCGAAAAAAGGATATATCCAGAAAATTTAATGAGTTTCTTTTTTTGTATGTGCGAGATGTATTCATCGAAGCATATCCAGAAAATTTAATGAGTTTCTTTTTTTGTGTTTCCAAAACATAACAATCCTTATAAAACAAGATGGATAAAAACAAGCATGGCTGACGAATTTAAGAGACACATTGCGTATAAAATGAAAATTGGTGACATCTTAGATGGAAAAATCATGTTTGATGAGGAAAAGTTCAAATGTCTGGAGATTCACGATAAGAAAGTTTCTAGAGTAAATGTTGTCGCAAATATCATAGATAAATATATTCAAGACGGAGAGAAGAAGTTTGCTTCTTTGACTCTTGACGATGCGACAGGACAATTAAAACTAAAAGTTTTCGGAGAAGAAATAGAAAAATTCGAAAACTTTGAACAAGGAGATACAATCATGGCTATCGGAATGCTAAGACACTGGAATGACGAGATATATGCAACTCCTGAAATCCTAAAGAAAAAAGAACCAACATATCTATTAGTAAGAAAGCTAGAAACGGACTTAAACAAACCGAAAGTTCTCGACAAAACTGAGTTAAACGATTTGAAAGACAAGATTGTCAATATAATCAAAAGAGAAGAAACAAACGGCGGAGCCGAAATCAGCAAAATCACAGAAGAACTAAAATCCCAACAAGATTCAATAAACAAAGAAATCAAAAAACTCCTAGAAGAAGGAACAGTTTATGAACCTCGTCCAGGAAAAGTCAGATATCTGGGTTAAAAAAATCTAAACTAACTACAAACTATTTCCGTTTCTTATATCCGAACTTCATTCCAATCCAAATCAAAAATAAGAGAACTGCAAAGAGTAATAAAAATCTCCAACCATTGCTAAAATT
>PVBE012870059.1_pt1 | contig 10861 bp, 7 predicted proteins | sample 1631181 | NCBI WGS metagenome assembly PVBE01 (sample SAMN08397723, study PRJNA350692) | Marine metagenome, whole genome shotgun sequencing project. | isolation source: water | place: Pacific Ocean | collected 2012-04 | reverse complement strand
GGTGCATGAGTTGTTCTTCGACTTCGACTTTCTTGCCGCGTGACTTACGGGCAAGGTCATTCGCGTAGTCGGCGACTGCAGACCATTTTGCCGTCGGGACCTGTGATCGGATCTCTTGGAGGCCTTCGATCAAGTGGCGAACATCACGTTTTTCTTGATTCTTCCAAGGTTGCCCAATGGACCTGGTCTTCTCAAGAGACACAATCTCGCCGATGGCAGGTGAGAGCGATAGCGCGTCGCGAAAGTCATCGCTGCTGCTCGTGTAGGGGGCGAGATTTCCAATAACCAGCCCCCCGCACATGATCGCGAATGCGACGGAGGTTGTTCTTATGGACGACAGAATTCGATGCGCGAGACTGAGTCGGCCTGAGCCCATGACGGAACCCATCCAGAATCCCATGGCGAGGCCACCAAAGTGCGCTGAGTTGTCGATGTGATCGCTCGAAAGACCATAGATGATGTTGAAGCCCAGCCAGAAAAGAAGTTGCCCTCTAAATGACCGCGCAGCGATGTCTGTAGTCGTGCGAAGCCAGGCAAGGAGAAACCCCATAATTCCCATGCCTGCACCTGACGCACCGACACCGAGCCCCATGAATGCCATGTCTGTCAACTCTCCTCCCATGAGCAACGCCTTGCCTCGCCACGCGGCACTGACTACTGCCCCCGACAAACCGGCAAAGACATAGAGGGTCAGGAACTTGCCGTTGCCAAGAACGTCCCGAGCCATTCGTCCGAGCAGCCAGATCCAATAAGAGTTGAGTGCGAGGTGCCAGAGGTCTGCATGAAGGAAACAGGCGGCCATGAGCCTGTAGAACTCTCCTCTTGCCACCAGCAGCGGGACATTGGCACCCAGCAGCAGTACGCTTTCACTCGTCGGGCTCTGGCTGCTGCTCAGCTGATAGACCGAGGCGAGGGTGTTTGACAGTAGAAGGGAATGGGCAAAGACAGCAACGTTGAGTATCAGGATCAGATTGATGATGTCTATCTGCCGAAGTTTTTGGAGCAGTCGATTCATTGGGGTGTTGCCGCGATCCTCAAAAAGCCAGGTTCAGTGCCGCACAAATCTACGGTACTCTGCCACATGGCGCAAAACAGTTAGTTGGCGTACATTCAATCCCATGAACCACACCTCACAAATCCGACTTTCTTTCCTGCTGTTGCTGATCGCCCTCCTGGGAGGGTGTGCCACTGAGTCCATCCAAACCAGTCCTTTTGTAGCTGTCCTCGGCACAGCACAGGATGGCGGCATTCCTCAGATCGGTTGCGATGGTGTCAGATGCACCGCGGCCAGAGAGGACCCCAATCGACGTCGGCTGGTTGCTTCGCTGTTGATCGCCGACCCGTCTACCAACGAACGCTGGCTCATTGACGCTACGCCAGACCTCCCGGAGCAAGTCGCTTTGGCCAACCGACTCGCGCCTCTCTCTTCCAACGAGACTGCAGGACGCCCTAATCTATTCAATGGCATCTTCCTGACTCATGCTCACATCGGTCACTACTCAGGGCTCGTGCATCTGGGACGGGAGGTGTACGGTGCCAGAGAGACTCTCTTGCTGACCTCCGAGCGGATGCAGCGATTTCTTGAGGCCAATGGACCTTGGAGTCAGCTCGTCAGCCTTCGAAACGTCGTTTTCAAGCGCCTCGTGCCTGGTGTCAAGCTACGCCTCAATGCGTCGTTGTCAGTTACGCCTCACCTCGTTCCACACCGCGATGAGTTTTCCGATACACTGGCCTTCGAGGTTCACGGTCCTACTCGCACAGTCCTCTTCCTGCCCGACATCGATAAGTGGGACAAATGGAATCAGCCCCTCGAAGAAGTCCTTGCCCGAGCTGACCGAGCTTATATTGACGGCACTTTTTTCGGCGATGGTGAAATCCCAGGCCGCGCCATGTCCGAGATCCCACATCCCTTTATTGAAGAGACCATCGCCCGACTCGCGCCGCTGCCTCCATCTGAGCGTGCCAAGGTCGTTTTCATTCACCTCAATCACACAAATCCCGCCGCCACTCCTTTCAGCTCCGCCGCCAACGCCATCAAAGTTGCGGGTCATTCCGTTGCCGTGGAGGGTGAGGTTTTTGATTTGTAGTGCATTGTGCTGCGCAAGTGCAGGAGAGAGCGCCCGGCAATGGCTGAACGAGAGATATTCTCTCGTCATTTCTGACTTGACTGCCAGCCTTTAATTCGCTGACTCTGCAAAAAAAGGGCGTCGCGCTGAAGGCGCGACGCCCGATGGTTCCAATTGTGATGAGGCTATTGGATCGTGAGCTCAGTGGCGGCTGAGAACAGGAATCCACCTGGAACGCTGACCACAGCCTGGAACGTAGTGAAGACGCCCAGACTTATGCTGCTCGGAACAGTGATTGTCAGGTTCTGTTGGCCGTTGCTACCGGTTGTAGCCATGGTGTCGAAGAACGTCACAGGGTTGAGGCCGTTCATGACAACAACGATATCGCTGTAATTGCCGGTTCCACCCAGGAGACCGATGTCCATGGAGCCAAGACCCGAGAAGACGCCGTTGTTGCGATTCAGAGCACCTGACAACAGCAGGAAGTTACGGTTGTTCTGACCAGAAATAGTCATGTCCAGTACGCCGCCTGCAGTCAGAGATGCAAAGAATGGACCATTCTGGCCCATGGTCGGAATGATGCCGTTCTGATCAACAGCACCGACGATATCCAGCGAGGCACCGGTGGTGTTGGGTTGACCGACGTCCGGTAGACTATTGCTGACGATGACGATGTCATCAATGAGGTGACCATCAGTAGGAATCGAGTAGTTATCGCGCTGGCGGAAATTGATGCGCAGAATGCCAGAGGCGTTGAGGCCATTTGCTGCAGCGAAGTTCGATAGATGGATGGTGAACTGCGTCCATCCGGCCGGCGCGTTGCCGTGGTCTTGAGCCAGGGCTTCATTGACGCCGTCCGAGATGAACAGGCCATCTTCCGGATCGGGCTCGTCACCGGTTTCCATGAAGTAGTAGGTGAGAATAACGCCGTTTTGCCCGGCCATGTTGATCAGCAGGATTGAGTCATTCGTTGAGTAGGTGCCACTGGTTGAGACATCCATTGCCAGTGCGGGATCGCCGGAAACCGGGGACGGTGTTCCGGAGCTGCCTGCAGCGATTCGGCCGATCGGGTCGGATGACTGGAAGATCCACTCGCCACCTGTCGGCAAGCCGCCGGTGAAGTCTTCACTGTAGGGCAGGTTCGCAGGTGTAATGGCGTTCACGTTGATGTGGTTGGGTTTTGTGAGGGTGTCACTGCCGATACTATTCGTCACCGTCAAGGTGATTGAGTAGCTGCCCGGGGTGTTGTAGGTGAACGACGGGTTCTGGCTGGTAGAGTCGGTGCTGCCGTCTCCATCCAGATCCCATGCCCAAGATGTCGGCACGCCGGACGATGTGTCCGTGAACGCAATAGCCGAGCCTGCAAGGATCGTTGTGGCGGATGTATTGAATGTGGCAACTGGAGCTGCAGGTACTTGATTGCAGATCTGGTTGTAAATGGTCTGGAAGCCGCTGTGACTCAGTGACGTGCCTGTGTTGTATCCGCTCGAGGCGCCGCAGCCACCGTGAGTGTGAATGCCGATGGCGCTTCCTGAGTTTTCGTCGATGACCGGGGAACCGGAGTTGCCACCGGTGGTGTCGGTGGTATATCCGAGGTGGGTTGGTGTCGGATTGGCCGCGAAGGGGCCGACATTTGTCTGCTGCACCTGATTGGCAACGCCACTGTCCGTGCCGAAACCTGTAATGCGGATGGGGTCGCCTACGGCAGGAATAAGTGTACCGAGGGTGTAGTAGCCCTGGTTCGCTGCCGGCATTTGACCGAGGTTGTTTGCCAGGAGCAAGCAGGCGCCAAAGTCGTTGCCTACGCCACCATTGGTGAATTGTACCGTGGTCATGTCAACAGGGTATTGGTCTTGCACTGGCGGGTGCTGGTTGGCACCGCTGGATGTGGAAGCTGGAACATTGAACTCGGCCCACTGGAGGCTGCCACTTGAGAAGCAGTGACCGGCCGAAAGAGCGCAGCTGTCTGAGCCGGCCAGCCAAATGGTGCAACCGCCATTTGACGTGGGGCTGGACGAGAAGCGAGCGCAACGCGGATCGTTGCTGACAACACGGTCGTCATTGCCACAAATCGTGTCGAGCGGATTGAACATCAAGGGCAAGCCGGCGTTAATCGTGTTGATGGCGTAGGACCCGGACGAGCCAGGCGCCAGATAGAGGAAGATCGAAACCTTCTCTCCGTTGAATGCAGCCGAAGAGTTTTGCCACTTGGCGAGTTCGGCAGCGTCGAGCTTGTGACGGTAGCCGTCCAGGTGCCCATAAACTTCGATCCAATCGTTGGTACCGAGAGTTATCTCGGTAAACAGGATGCGAAGTGCCGGTGCGCCGGGAACATGGACGATGTGGCGATCAACCCAGGCGGTTTCACTTGTGTCGTTTGTGAGAAGGCCTGGGTCATAGGCGTAGGCGACGTCCATCGTGTCATGGGGTGCAAGATGAGGCTGTTCGCTTTGGGCATTCAAGCCGCCGACAACAAACAGGGATAGGGCGAGACAAAGTGCGAGCTTGTGCATTTTTTCCTCACAGGAATTGGAGAAGGACAGCAGGGTAGGACGACAGATCGACCAATCGGGGTCGGATCGGAAAGCCCAGCAAATTAAGACGGCAAAGCGCGAAGGGAAATGGTAGAGAGTTTCTATCCGATTTCCGAAGACAATCGAAAAAAAACCCAATATGTGCTTTGTTTAGGCTCGTGGGCGGTCTTCGGTATAAGAAGATCGGGGGGCAGCTGGCCGCCGGCGAGGCCATGTCTTCTCTCTGCGGGCTGCTTTCCGTAACCTATGTGTACGAAAGGAACGACGGATGTCTCTCGATGATACAAAGACGGCCTTTTTTCAAGCGCCTCGTCCTGACGATGAGGGTGATGAACCGCGGCTCCTCGTTGTGGGTGGCCCCCTCGCCGGTCAGATGTTCTGTTTGCGTAGTGGTGCGACCTCAGTAGGGCGAAGAGATGGTAATGATATCATTCTGCGTACCGCTGCCGTTTCCAAGCATCACGCCACTTTCAAGAAAAACGGCGATTGCACTTTCCAGATCGTCGACGAAGGGTCCATCAACGGGGTCCTCTTGAATGACCGTCGGCTTGATTCGGGTGCAACCGTTGATCTCACTAATGGCGACACCATCACCATGGCTGAGCACGTTCTGTTCTTCTCGGTCCCGTGCGGGAAACTCATTGGCGCTGACTTTGACGACTTGGGTATTGACCGCGCCGCAGTCAGCAAAGAGTTGACGGCACTGGATGAGCTTCTGGATGAAGCCCGCACGTACCGCCGAAGCCACTGAGAACCGTCCAGCCTTTCTACTGCGCTCCGAACGTCAGACCCAGCCGAGCATTTGCCAGTTGGCTCTTGAATCGTTCCAGCGCCCAAAGGTAGTTGAAGCGGGCCAGGTCAAAATCGAACATGCTGCCCAGCTCCATTCTTGGATTGACTGTGATGACCTTGACGTTTCTTTCTCGGCGGCACTGATCCAGCTGGTTGTTCCAAATCACATCCTCCATGGTGTGGAGTGAACTCATGAACCGTTGCAGGAAGCCGACCGGCGCGGTGATGCGCGCTTCATTGTCGAAATGACTGCAGAGGACGACAAGTTTCCGATCGTCGTTGGTTCGGCGGTGGTCCTCGACAACACTGATCAATGGTGTTTTCTCAACGACACCACCATCAAAATAACCAGTCCCGTCTGACCTTCCTGATGTGGGAAAGACGATCCCCGGGATACACATCGAGGCTGTTATTGCCGGCAGCAATTCGCCCTGATTGAAAACAACCTTGCATGCATGACCATCGTCAGTGCAGGCGATGACATTCATCGGTGTCTTGCACTGCTCAAATGTGGTTACCTTGAGGCACTCTTCTATCGCCTCTCGGAAGACCTGCCCACGAATGAGCCCGTCAGGAAGCGTCTTGGAGAGCATGAGTTTTGTCAGCCCTTTGACGAGAACTTCCCAGCGCGCAAAGTCGACGGCGCGTTTTTGCCCCAGTCCTATTGTTGTTTCAAGAATCTCGGTGGCTTGCCTCCCGCTTGCAAAACAACCGCCAACTACGGCACCTGCCGAAGTCCCCCAAATGGCCGTGACATGTTGCCAGAGGTCGAGTTGTTCCAGGAGTCTTGCAAGTGCACAGTTTCCCGCCAACCCATGAACACTGCCGCCGCCGAAACTGACAACAATGCGATTGGATGGGTTCTCGAAGAGGCGACGCAATGTTGTGAACATCGTCGGCGACGGATCGGCTTCGATCTTGCCGCTGCGTGTGAGGACATCATCGATGGTTGCTTGAATATCGTCCGAATGTCTGGCGGTTTTACTCACGGATGTACTCCGCTCTTGTCTTCTTGACCTGAACAGCGCTCGCCTCGGTCGTACTGTTTGATTTCCACGACCCGATTCCTTCGACAATCGCTCGGGCAAGCTCGTCCTGCGGAAGTTCGAATTGCAGGCTGTGGTATGCACCCTCGTACTCAAGGATTGATGTTGACTTACTGCTGGTGCGGCGTACCCAACGCACAACACCGTCATTGTCAATGATGGTGTCGTCGCCAGCAAGCAGGACATGAAGGGGGAGTCCCAGGTGTTTCGCGCGGACGGCGAGGAAACGTTGCATCCGAAGCAACTCCAGGAAGAACCGCGCTGTCACTGTCTTCCGCCTTAGTGAGTCTGACGCCAGAAACGACTTAAAGGCGGGGTTCGCGGTGAACATGTCGTCTTGGATCGGGATGGGGAAGAGCGTTTTCGGCGAGAAGAAAGCATGCCCCAGGATCCAAAGCCTGCGCGCAAGCGAAACACCAACACGAGGCTTGATTCCTGGTCCGACCATGACGATGCCGTCAATTGCGTCAGGGTTTAAGACGCTGAAGCTGCTCCAGAAATTGCTCCCCAGAGAGAGGCCGAGTCCGATGCGGTCAAGGCTTGAGTCCTCGCTCCCTCGGACGAATTCCACAAACGACTTCATGTCATTGACGACATCGCGAAACGACCCCATGTGCCCAGGCGTGCCCTCGCTGTTTCCGCTGCCCCGACGATCAATGGCATAGACAGTGAATCCAGCATTGCAAAGTGACGCTCCTGCTTCCTGGAACCACCCGAGATGGCTCTCGATGCCGTGCATGAAGAGGATGATCGCCTGCGGTGCGTCGTGTTTCCAGACACAACCGTTGAGCATCAGGCCATCAGCGACCGAAAGCTTGAAACTGGATGGGCTGTTGTCGTTCATGTCGGCCAGTCCACAACGGCAACGAGGCTATCGTCGCCATGGGATGAGAGTTCGTCATCAGTGGGGGAGAGGAGGACGGTTTTTGCCTGAAATTGCCGCTTGCCGTCGGACACCTGTGCTCGTCGAGATTCTTCGTACCAGCCTTTTCGCATGGCGCGCAAGATGGGTGGATTGAGGCGGAGCGATTCACGTTTGGACTTGTACTCGATGTTAATGGTCTGGAGGCGCTCATCCAGTCGGACAAGGAGTTGTTCACGCAGGGATGGGGCGAGCGTTTCCTCCTCCTCGATAATAAAGGCGTAGCGCGACTTCTCATGGTCGGCTTCAGCCTTGTAGTGATCGGCGCTGATGTCGAGGGCAGCAGTGGCTTCATCGAATGCCTGGATTATTTGATTTACACTGACTTTCTCACCGGTGATATTCGTCATGCCGCGTCCCTTGCGCTTGAACACAATTTTCGGTGCGTCGTTGTAGAAGCCGGTGACTTCAACGATGTCGTTGATGTCGTAACGGTAGAGGCCTCCCGTAGTCGTGATGAGGATGTAGTATTCCTGTCCCACCTCAATCTGATCGGCTCGGAGTGCCGACCAGGCATTCATGTCGTCTGGATTCCCTTCCACATCGGCGAGGGGTACAAACTCGTAGTAGTTGGTGGCAATGGTTAAAACGCCTTCAGAGCCATCGTCGGATAACGGGATTGATCCGCGCGCTTCGCTGGACAGGTAGCCCCAGTCGCGCACTGGAATCGGGCGTTTCCCATCGGGGTCGAACCAGCCGTCAAAGCGGTCTACATAGTGGCCGACCGTTCCTCCTTTCCAGCAGCCAATGAGGCTCAGGTCTGGCCAGTAATCGGCAGGCAGAAGGCGACTGCCCCTGCGCTCTCGCGCCTCCTCAAGGCGTCTTGCAACGGCAGGGTTGGGCTTCAGGCTTCGAGTCAATTCGCTGTAGATGTCGGCAGGAATGTCGAGGTCATCGCGAAGTGTGCCACAGCGGATATCCTCAATAATGGCGTCGGCATGCTCGTCAGCTTTCTCGCACATCTTGAGAATGGAGGAAGGGTTGGCACTGCAAACCAGGCGGACATCGTGCTCCAGCGACAGTCTCATGATGACGTAGTACTTGGCTTCGTAGTCGTCGATTTCAAACACGCAGTACGGGATTGAGTAGGCGCGTCGAACGATACCCGGCATGTTCTTGTAGATATGCCCTGACGTTGACCCGAAAGGCAGGCCGCGGTCGGTGTGACCTTCTACCGCCGGTGAGACAAGTGTCACACATTTCCGTGAGAAGATATCAGGGTGTTTGCGGTGCGCATGATTGAGCCACGTTCGCATGACATCCTTGTGGGCGCCACCCTGACAACTGGGGGTCACGGGGATGTACTTGGCATCGCCCGTCGTTCCACTGGTCTGCGCAAACATGGTCGGCGCTTCTGCCGTAAGGACGTTCATTTGACCTTCGACGGTCTCTGTGATGAGGTCTGCGATCACGTCGTAATTGACAATTGGGACGCGCTCGGCGTAATCGTCTTCGGTAATGATCGCAGCAAAAGCGTGTTGGCGACCATAGACCGTATCCTTGTTGCGTTCCATCAGTTGCTGCAACAAGGCGAGTTGGGTTGCGCGGCAATTCTGCGTGGCGCGTTCGAAGCGGACGGCGGAACGCCTTGTAATAAACGAGATTATTTTCCCGGCGATGCTCATGACTTCGTCCCTCCTTCCGTGGTGAAAACGACTTGGCGGTGGGTTGTGTAGTGGTCAAGGAGTGCCTTCTTCGGCTCTACACCGATGCCTGGAAGTGTCAGTGCATGGCCAACGCCGCCTGCTCCAACGCTGATGTCGGGTTGCATGATCTCTTCTTCCAGGAGGAGCTTTCCGAATGAGCCCTCACACCAAAGAACATTCTGCAAGCGTGAAGCGAAGTGTCTACCTGCTGCGGAGAGAATACCTGTCTCCCCGACCTGTGCTCCAAGTTGGCAGCGTAGACCTGCGTTTGCAGCCATTGAGTAGAGCCGTGCAGCATTGGAGAGACCACCACATTTTGAGATTCGAATATTGAAGATCTCACAGGCGCCTGTATCGATGAGTGCTTTGGCATCTTCTGTAGAGCAGAGAGATTCATCCACGACGACGGGAACAGCTGCTGAGCGTGTGATGGTCAACAGCCCTTCGAGGTCATCTGAAGGTGTTGGTTGCTCGACTCCGTCGATTCGATAGCTCGCGAGAGCCCGCAGTTGCCTTACGCCTTCTGGTCCGGTCCAGGCGCAATTGGCATCCAGCCGAAGGCTTACATCCTCGCCCAGTTCTCGTCTCACGAGTCCGACAATCTCGATGTTTCTCTCCAGAGACTCACCCACCTTGATCTTCACGTGTTTGACCCCAAGCGCACGATTGAGCTGAATCTGCTCGGAAACGGCTTCGTCGGTTTTTCCTGCCACAACGCCGCTGTAGATGACGGGGTCTGTGCAAACGCTTCCAAGCACTTCGCCCGCACTACGTCCCGTAACACGACCGAGGAGATCCAGTGCAGCCAATTCAACGGCGCAGAACGCTGCATGTCGCTCACGGGGCAGTTCATCCAGGAGCGCCAGAACGAAGTCACGGGCCGATTGGAGGTCATCAGGGATTTCTCGGAACGACATCGGGATCAGGGATGTGCCCAGGAACTCCAGCACACCGTCTACTGTTTCACCTGTGACGTAGGGCCTTGGACAGCACTCTCCCCAGCCAGAGGTCCCATCGTCTGCAGTCAGTTCGACAATGATATTGCGGGCTGAATGGCGTTCCGCCAGAGAGTGATGAACGGAGTGTCGCATCGGAATGTCAACGATGCGAATGACTGCTCGATCAACCCTCATACTTTCTCCGCCTCCTCTTGATGCCTCGGCAACTCTTCGACCCATCTCTCAATGTCTGTTGACAGGCGTACAGGGTCATCGAACTGAATCGAATGAGTTTGATCCTCATAAATCAATGTCTGAACGGTTCCGTCTGCAGTTGTCTGAAGGAGCGATTCCACTGCTTCGTTATCTATTATCTGGTCCATTCCTGCAAGCACCAACAGTGTCGGGACAGAAAGAGAGTGGGCATCGGCGTCGATCTCCTTCTCGAAGGCGCGGCTCACAAGAAAAAAGCGGGAAGTGGCCTGATGCAGTCGCAGTGAGTCTCCGCGGATGAAGTCGAGGTGCTTTGGCGTCGTCGTAAACATCTCCGGCTGAATGGGAATGGCGGTCGTGGCCTTCGGCATGAAAATCGACTGCAGCAGAATCTTGAGCTTCGTGCCTGTGCCAACGTCGATCAGCGATTTAAGGCCAGGTGTGATGAGGACCAGGCCGTCAATCAGTGACGGGTATCGCAGGGCAAATGTGACGGCAGGCTTGCCACCCCAGGATAGTCCGATAAGGACGACTTTCTCGTAGTCTCCTCGAACGAGTTCAATGAGCTCGTGAACATCGCCCAGGATTTCATCAACGCTCTCAGCGTGTCCGTTGGTCCAATCAGTGCTGTCTCGATTGAGGCCACTGCCTCGGCGGTCCAAGGCGAAGACATCGATCCCGCGATCGACCAGCAACGGCGCTGC
>PVBE012361412.1_pt1 | contig 10861 bp, 6 predicted proteins | sample 1631181 | NCBI WGS metagenome assembly PVBE01 (sample SAMN08397723, study PRJNA350692) | Marine metagenome, whole genome shotgun sequencing project. | isolation source: water | place: Pacific Ocean | collected 2012-04 | reverse complement strand
GACCGCGTGGCCGAGTAAACGCAATTGCATCAGTCAAAGAAGTAGAAGACCCAACCGCATCAATGGTCGCATCAACACCGGACCCCAACGTCGACCCGATGACACGAGTTCCTGCCGCTCTGCGGATAGCTCTACCAAGCTCTTCAGGCACGACTGTTAGATCGGCACCGAGAAGACGCGCTGCCTTGTGTTGGTGTGGATATCGAGCCGCGACCACAATTGCGTCAACTTTGGTGAACTTACGTAACGCCGCGACCGCGGTCAGACCCATCGTCCCGGCCCCAATCACAGCAACTGTGCCACCGTCGGGAACGTTGCCCCGCAAGACAGCATGAATACCGGCAGCAGCCGGTTCAATCATCACAGCTGCTTCATCAGTTAACCCATCAGCAACCGGGTGAAGTTGGCTGTTATGTGCGGCGAAAACCTCCGACCAACCACCACCTGTGCTGGAGCAAGAACCAGTCTGCAATCCAGGCTCGAGATTGCCCGATGCCAGATGTCCGTAGTCGTTACCATCGGCTTGAGCTGCGCCAAGCCACGCGGGTGGTTCCCCGCGTGTTTCAGGACCAAGAACTGGCTCAAGGACAACGCGGCTCCCATCGGCCCTTTCACCCACCACCTCATGCCCAGGGATAAAAGGAAAAGACGCCAATGCCTCGAAATAACGCGACGCTTGTCCATCAATTGTTGCCAGATCTGACCCACAGATACCCGCGAGACGAGTTGTGACATGTTCCCAGCCCGTTCCGGGAAGTTCAGGTGGGTCAAGTTGAGTTAACTTCAACGGTCCAACAGAAGCACCAGCGCCAGGTTTGAACCGAGACGCGGCCATAGCAGCGACGTAGCGAACCTCTTTACGAGGGAATAAGAGAGCATCCATCAGTAAGGAAGGTACTTCTTCGGGTTCCGCAAAACATGGTCGACTCTCATCTCGAAATGCAGATGAGGACCCGTAGACAAACCAGATGAACCTACATCCCCGATTCGTTGACCCTGGCGGACCGTTTCGCCGTACTTGACACGAATCTTGTTTAAGTGTGCATACAAGGTGCTGAACCCATTGCCGTGATTCAGCACGACCACGCGTCCAAAGTCCTTCATGTAGGTAGCAGTTTCAACTACCCCTTGATGAGCAGCCCAAACCGGAGTTCCGCGATCAGCATCGAAGTCGGTGCCATAGTGCATCCGCATCGTTCTTAAGATCGGATGCCACCGGCGACCCCACCCTGAAGTAATCGGTGCCGAAGAGGGAAGAATAATGGTCTCCGGAGTAATGCTGTCAGGGTCCCATTCGACATCGCGTGCATCGATTGCCACTAATTCGGCTCGCAATCCTCGAATAGCTGCCTCCAAATCATCTTCAGATTCTTCGATGTTTTCGAGTTGAGCACCCAGCGCAAGTATTTCATCCCGAAGTGTTTCACGAAGGTCAGCCTGGGTGGCTTGGCTCCGTTCCAGTTCCTCTAACAACAGAACCAACACCGAAGGACCCTCGAATTCTGGGTCGGGTGGCTCCCACGAGTCAGAAGGCCGAGAAATTGTGGCCGGCATAATCATTTCCACACCGGCGAGATCACCTCGAATAGCGGCGCCGAGGAGAACATCTTTTGGAGGATTAACAGGTAGTGGAATTTTGACCGGGGCAGGTTCTTCTGGTGAGGAGTAGGTGCGCACTACCTTTTCGAATGCCTTGTCCAACACCGTTCCCGATTGTTGCCTGTCAAGAAGAATTTGAGTTTCAATTACCCCGAAACTTTCGAAGATCCGGTTGGCTTCGTCACGTACCGCATCCATTCGTGTTTGTTGGTCTTTCACCTTGGTATCGATGTCGATGAGGTGTTCCAACAGGTAGAAGTCATCCACTTTTAACTCGTCGAGTTCTTCTTCTAGAAGTGCTTCGATATCGATATCAGCAATCAGCGGCACATCGCCATCAGCTGCAGCCGGAAGCGCGCTGAACCCCACAATGACGGCCGCGACGAGCGTGAAAATAGTGAAACTTTGTTTCAAGTACCTAAAAACCTTCTGCGGTCCAGCGATCTAGTTAATCAACCAAAAGGGTACTGGTTAGGTGAGAATTATGTAGATCGCCTAGCTGAAGCTAGGGCCAGCTGCCTTTTCGGTCACTTCTGATGAAATTCGCTGTATGAATTCACTAATTGGAACATCTCGATCCACCTCACCACCCCGCGGGTTAACCCCAGCGGTGTCATTCTCAACGTCTGCATCGCCAACCACCAAAATGTATGGCAATTTCTCTAACTTGCCCTTTCGGATACGAGCTCCGAGAGGCTCGTCAGCTTCCACCATCTCCGCTCGAAGCCCTTCCGACTGGAGACGTGCAACAAGTTCCGCAGCGAAAGGGTCGTGATCTGCGCGGACCCCCAATACTTGCACTTGTACTGGTGATAACCATGTTGGGAATGCTCCGCCGTAGTGTTCCACTAACACGCCAAAGAAACGCTCGATAGAACCAAAAAGAGCTCTGTGTAACATGATCGGCTGGTGGCGTTCACCGTCGGCACCGACGTACTGAAGATCGAAACGTTCTGGGAGATTGAAATCACATTGGATAGTGGATAGTTGCCACGACCTGCCGATCGCGTCTTTCACATCGATATCGATTTTGGGTCCGTAAAAAGCAGCGTCGCCTTCTTTGACTGCGTAGTCCAGTCCGTGACGTTCGAGAGCCTCTTTCAAGGCAGCAGTTGCTTCTTCCCAAATGTCGTCGGATCCGACGTACTTATCCGGGTTTTTCGTAGACAAGTTGAAAGTGAATTCGTCAAAACCGAATGCTCGTAGGACTGACAAAACGAAGTCCAGCAGCGACGCAATCTCATCGGCTAGTTGTTCGGGGGCTACGTAAAGATGACTGTCGTCTTGGGTGAAGCCCCGAATCCGCATCAACCCGTGGAGTGTGCCTGATCGTTCGTAGCGGTACACAGTGCCGAGTTCAAACAGACGCAACGGCAACTCTTTATAGCTGCGTTGCCCGTGACCGAAAATAAGGCAATGCATCGGACAGTTCATCGGTTTCGGGTAGTACGTCCCGTTGTCCATTTCCATCGGCGGATACATTCCGTCCGCATAAAAATCGAGGTGTCCCGAAGTCTGGAACAGCCGTTCATTTGCTAGGTGCGGGGTGTACACGAACTGGTAACCGCCATCTTCATGGCGTTGACGGCTGTAATCCTCCATCAGTTTGCGAATGATTGCGCCTTTGGGATGCCATACCGCTAAGCCACCACCGAGTTCAGATGGGAAACTCAACAGGTCCAGATCAGCTGAAAGTTTCCTGTGATCCCGTTTCGCTGCTTCCTCGAGTCGTTCCAGGTGGGATTTGAGGTCTTTCTTAGATGCCCACGCAGTTCCATAAATGCGTTGCAGCATTTGACGTTTTTCGTCGCCGCGCCAGTAAGCCCCAGCGACCCGCATCAGTTCAAAATGACCTAAATACCCTGTGTCGGGGACATGCGGGCCTCGACATAAATCAACAAACTCATCGGTGTTTCGATATGTAGTGATCACTCCTTCGTTGGGACCCGACGTTGGGTCATCTGCTTCACCATCAAGAATTTCAAGCTTGTAAGGATGATCGGCGAACAAACGGTTCGCCTCATCGCGTTCCACCTCGTCGCGGATGAAAGGTTGTTTGCGACTGACTATTTCCTTCATCTTTGACGAGATCTGTTCGAGGTCCTCATCGCTGAATGTTTGGTCATTAGGTAAATCGAAGTCATAGTAAAAGCCGTCTTCGATTGGGGGTCCGATACTAAAAGTTGCTCCCGGATAAAGAGCAAGCACGGCTTGAGCCAATACGTGGGCAGTCGAGTGACGCAAGACCTCTAAACCTTCTTCCGAGGCCGGGAAGACCAAAGCCACATTGGACCCGTCGGGGAGAGGTTGGTTGAGGTCGAGTTGAGCGCCATCCGCAACAGCGATGAGTGCATCTTTCGCTGCTCGCCCACCTAACTGCTCGGCGAGATCAGCACCGGTCGCGTCTGGACCGAGTACTCGTTCACTGCCGTCTGGAAGAACGATCGTTACGTCGGAACTCATAATTACAAATCGTACGGGGTTCTAAGCGCTGACCCTGATGTATTAACCGACAGAGCCGCCTGAATTTCCGAATCCGAAAACGATGTTCATTGTCAGAATCAGTAACCCGATCCCGATGAGTACCCAAATCTGGTCCGTCTTTTCGAAGGATCGGAACTTTTCCATCGGCTTCCATTGCGCGCTGGGGTCTTTAAGGACCTTCTCATTTACTTTGCGCGTATCGCCGTCGGACATAGCTACCCCCGTGGGATGAACCCACAGCATGGCACTCTAGGAGGCCCACTACCAACATGATCGCTGTGAAATTTGTGTTGGGGCAAAAGAGTTTCGATCAGGCCAAGACGGCTTCTGGGCCGAGAAGCACCCGCAGTTCTCCTGCTAAGCCGTTACTTGGGTCAACTCGAAAATTGTCAGGTAGCTGAACAGTTTGCTTACCGAGGTGCAAAAAGACTGCTGTGTCACCGGGATGTTGTAAGAGCAATTCCTTTAGTTCTTCAACGAGTCTGTCGCTGATCTGATGGGAAGGCACGGTGAGACGTAACTCTGATGGCCCATCTTTTGGTTCGAAGTAGTTGAGTCTGTTCGCGATAAATTTGTGTTCATCGTCTCGGGTGTCGATCCTTCCACTCACCAACAGCACAGCGTCATCGTCAAGTTGATGTCCGTGTTCTGCCATGGTGCGGGGGAACACAGTGACCTCAATGGAGCTTTGAAGGTCTTCAAGATCAAACACCGCCATAGCGTCACCTCCGCGAGTGAATTTGCGTTGCAAATTCGAGACGACCCCTCCGAGTGTGATGAACGGATCTCGCCCATCTTCATAAGGAGGCTGATTAGCAGCATCAGCAATAGCGCAGTCGGTAGCTCTTCTGAGTGATGCGTCTACGCCGTAGAGGGGATGACTTGATACGTAAAGGCCAAGCATCTCTTTTTCCCAGGCGAGCTTCGTCTTTTCGTCTACTTCGCCTTCCGGGACTTCAAGCCGTTCATCAAACCCGCCAGAATTGTCGTCTAGTTCCCCGAACAGAGTCTGAATTCCCATGTCTGCTTCGCGGCGGCGATTCACGACTTGGTCCACAATCTGTTCGGCGACTAACAAAAGGCCTTGACGTGAATGACCGCATGATTCGAAAGCCCCGGCTTTAATGAGGGCCTCAAGGGAACGCTTGTTTAAGACTGAGGTGGGGACTCGGTCACAGAAGTCATAAAAGTCCTGATAGGCGCCGTTGTTTGTTCGCTCTTCCACTATTGGACTTACGACCCCTTCGCCGACATTGCGTACTGCCGACAGGCCAAAGGGGATTCGACCATCTTTGGAGGAGAAGTCCACTTCGCTGCGGTTGACATCAGGAACCTCCACCACGATTCCTGCTTGGCGACAGTCGTTCAGGTAAATACCTGCCTTGTCTAAGTTGTGTTTCACTCCGGTCAGGACTGCGGCCATGAATTCGACACGGTGGTTTGCCTTCAAAAAGGCGGTCTGATACGAGATTAAGCCGTACCCGAAGGCATGGCTTTTGTTGAACGCGTAGTCAGCAAATGGTTCGATGATGTCGAATAGGCGAGTACCGAGTTGTTCGTCGTAACCGGCGCTCACTGTGCCCTCGACAAACTTGACCCGCTGTTCGGCGATGAGGTTCCGGTCTTTCTTGCCGCATGCCTTTCGGAGGTCATCTGCTTCGGCCAGTGTGTAGCCCGCGATCCGTTGAGCTACTCGCATGACGGATTCTTGGTAAATCATCAGGCCGTAGGTTTCGTCGAGAATTTCGCCGAGGTCTGTGTGCGGTAAATCCAGAGGTTTTCGGCCGTTCTTTCTGTCGGCGTAATCGTTGTGCATGTTGGCAGCCATTGGCCCGGGCCGGTATAACGCTACGAGGGCGGCTACATCTCCAAACCCGGTGGGGTTGAGACTTCGCATCAAGCTTCGCATTGGCGCGGACTCAAGTTGGAAAACTCCGAGCGAATCTCCGGCTTGAAGCAGTTGGAAGGTTGCTGCGTTGTCGAGGGGTATCTGTTCCAGGTCGATTTTGGTTGCGGTGGTGTTTTCGATGAGACGTAAAGCTTCGTCGATGATGGACAGTGTGCGTAAGCCAAGGAAGTCCATTTTGAGCAACCCGAGTTCTTCAACGCCGTTCATCTCAAATTGTGTAACTACCGGTGAATTTTCTGGGTCAACTCCGGATTCTGGTTTTCGTTGTATCGGTAGGTAGTCGGTTAGCGGGTTTCGGGTGATGACAACAGCGGCGGCATGAATCGAATCTTGGCGGCGGAGTCCTTCTAAGCCTTTGGCGACATCAACGACTCTTTTTACGTCTGGGTCCGAGTCGTACATCTGACGCAGCTCTGATGCCGCTTTGTAGCCGTCGACGTACTGTTCTTCTTGGTCGAAACAGGCCCATAGTGGCGTGTCGCGCCCCATCACCAGTGGTGGCATTGCTTTAGCTACTTTGTCGCCGACGGCGTAGGGGTAGCCGAGAACTCGAGCTGCGTCGCGTACCGCCGCTCGAGCTTTGATGGTCGAAAAGGTGATGATTTGTGCCACGTGTTCACGACCGTACGTTTCGGCGGTGTACCGGATCATTTCGTCTCGGTAACGGTCGTCGAAGTCCATGTCGATATCGGGCATGGACTTTCGACCCGGGTTTAGGAAACGTTCGAAAAGTAGATCGTATTTGATGGGGTCAAGGTCGGTGATTTGTAGGCAATAGGCGACAGCACACCCGGCAGCTGAGCCACGTCCGGGGCCGACACGGATTCCGTTGTCACGAGCGTGGCGGATGAGATCCCATGTGATGAGGAAGTACGCAGAAAATTCCATGTCGGCGATGACACGAAGTTCGTAACCTAATCGGTCGACGACTTCGTCTGAGAGTTGTTTCCCCCACCGCCTTTTTGCGCCTTCGAACGCAAGGTGTTGGAGGTATTCGTTGTCAGTGCTGAATTGTGGTGGGAGCGGAAAGTGGGGCAGGGAGACGTTTCCGAATTCGATGTTGACATCGGCGCGTTCGGCTACCCAAAGAGTGTTGTCACAGCTTTCAGGTAGTTCATCGAAAAGGTCTCGCATTTCGTGAGCTGTTTTCAGATAATGCTGGTCGCCGTGAAACTTGAAGCGATCAGGGTCGCTCATTTGTGACCCTGTTTGAACGCATAGAAGCGCATCGTGTGATTCTGCGTCATGTTGGGTTGTGTAGTGGAGATCGTTGGTTGCTAGTAGAGGGGCTTTGAGGGTTCGGGCAATTTCAAGGAGTTGGGGGTTGCATTGACGTTGTTCGGGAATTTCATGGTCTTGCAGCTCAACGAATAAGTTGTCGCGCCCGAAGATGTCTTGTAAGCGAGCGGCCCTGTCGAGAGCTTGCTGATAGTTACCTCTAAGTAGTGCTTGTTGCACGACGCTACCCAAGCAGCCTGTTGTAGCTATGAGACCTTCGCTGTGTTGTTCAAACAGTTCCCAGTCCATTCGAGGCTTGTAGTAGTAGCCCTCTAGAAATGCTCGGCTAGATAGTTGAAGCAAGTTGCGGTAGCCGGTGTTGTTCTCCGCTAGCAAGGTGAGGTGGTAGTACAGCTTGGCTCCGTCGTCGGTGTCGCCGCCGGAGTCGTCCACTCGTCTGCCTCGACGCGCTGGACGTTCTTCTCGGGTTTCTAAAGCCATGTAGGCCTCAGTACCTATAACTGGTTTGATGCCCTGGTCGTTGCACGCTTTATAAAAGTCGAGGACCCCGTACATATTTCCGTGATCGGTTATGCCGAGTGCAGGTTGGCCGTCTCTCGCCGCGGCCGCAACGGCGTCGGAAACGCGCGCGGCTCCGTCGAGCATGGAAATCTCTGTGTGGGTGTGGAGATGGACGAACGAGCGGGTCACGTTAGATGGTTCAATTTGATTCGCAGGTGGTTCTACTGGTACCTCATGGCACCATGGAAGGAATCTAGTCCGACGGAGTCTGTACGAATCGCATGACTGACACCAATCCTTCAGATCAGCTCAGTGCTGTTTTGGTTGAGGAAGACCCGACTGCGGGTCTATGGCACCTCGTGGACTCCGGCTGGGCTGATGAGCATCTACCTGAGTTGCCTGCACTTCGTTTGGAACAAGACCCTATTCACCGCCACAAAGATGTTCTGACGCACACCATTGCGGTTACTAGCCAGAGCCCGGCGAGGCTTCGAGTTCGCTTGGCCGCGTTGTTTCATGATGTCGGGAAGCCTCGAACTCGATCCTATGAACATGGGGGTGTCACCTTCCGACATCATGAAGCGGTCGGTGCCCGTATGACTCGCAAGCGCATGCCGAAGTTGGGATACCGGGAAGACCTAACCGCTGATGTAACACAATTGGTGTTTCTTTCTGGGCGGTTTAAAGGTTATGCAGACGGCTGGAGTGATAGTGCGGTGCGTAGATATGCACGAGACGGAGGGGCCCTTCTGGGCGATCTCAACGATCTTGTTCGTAGTGACTGCACTTCGCGCAACCCACGCCGCGTCGCAGCCTTGCATGAAGCGCTCAACGATCTTGAACAACGGATAGCGGAGTTAGCGCGAGAAGAGGCGATTAAGGCTGAACGTCCAGAAGTTGACGGTGATCGCGTTATCGCTCATCTGGGTATTGAACCTGGCCCAGTAGTGGGGCGGGCTTTGAAATTCTTGCTTGAACTGAAACGTTCTGAGGGCGACTTAGGTGAGACAGCAGTGTTGGAACGGCTTGATGTTTGGTGGGCAGAACAGCAAAACTAAATTATCGTCAGGTTTGGCCTGCGAGTTTGCGGTTCTTAAGTTTTGCTTTGACGTAGTCGCGGTTCATAAACGCGATGAAGTCAAGACTGATTTCTTTAGGGCACGCTTCATGGCATTCGCCGTGATTGGTGCATGAACCAAAGAACGATTCCATTGTTTCGACCATGCTCTCAGTGCGTTCGAACCGCTGTGGTTGGCCCTGAGGAATGAGGTTGAGATGTGCGAGTTTGGCCGAAGTGAATAGTTGCGCTGCCGAATTAGGACAGGCCGCGACGCACGCTCCACATCCGATGCATGCCGCCGCGTCAAATGAAGTGTCAGCAGCTTCTTTCGGTACAGGGGTGAGGTTGGCGTCTGAAGCGGCTCCGGTGTTTACCGAGATATAGCCGCCTGCTTCGATAATTCGATCGAAGGAACTCCGGTCCACGACCAAATCTCGGACCACCGGGAACGCTCGAGCCCTGAAAGGTTCGACCACGATGGTGTCCCCGTCCTGGAACTTGCGCATGTGCAACTGGCAAGTAGTAGTCGCTGTTGCGTGACCGTGGGCTTGACCATTGATCATTAGGCTGCAGGTGCCGCAGATGCCCTCGCGACAGTCATGGTCGAACTCGATTGGAACTTCGTCGCTTTCGATAAGTTGCTCATTGACGATGTCCAACATTTCGAGGAACGACATATCTTCGCTGATTCGTTCGGCCGTGTAGGTCTCAAAATGGCCGGTTTCATCTGGACCGTTTTGCCGCCAGACCTGAAGCGTAAGGTTGAGCTCTTTGCTCACTTGTAGCTCCTTTGGGTGAGGGCAACGTTTTCGAAGGCGAGTTCTTCTTTGTGGCGGGTCTGAACTGAATCTGTTCCGTTCCATTCCCAAGCGGCGACGTGAGCGAAATTTTCGTCATCGCGTTGAGCTTCACCTTCTTCGGTTTGGTGTTCGGCTCGGAAATGGCCCCCGCAGCTTTCTTCGCGATCAAGTGCGTCTCGGGCCATGAGCTTTGCTAGTTCAAAGAAGTCAGCTACACGACCTGCCTTTTCTAAGCTTGAGTTCAACGTCGCCGCCGATCCTGGTAAACGAAGGTCTTTCCAGAACTCTTCTTCTAGGGCAGGGATTTCACTTAACGCTTTTTCGAGACCCTCTTTGGTTCTTTCCATGCCTATGTAATCCCACACGATTTTTCCGAGCTCCCTGTGGAACCAATCCACAGAACGAGTGCCGCCAATCGACATGAATTGGTCAACTTGGTTAGCAACGGCCGCTTCGGCCTCAACGAAGACTGGGTCGTTTGTTGGTACAACTGATTCGCCGAGTCTTCCGGCCAGGTCATCGCCAATGGTGTAAGGGAGAACGAAATACCCATCAGCCAGGCCTTGCATCAGAGCAGATGCACCCAACCGGTTAGCGCCGTGATCGGAGAAGTTGGCTTCACCGATGGAATAGCAGCCCGGAATGGTGGTCATCAGGTTGTAGTCAACCCATACACCGCCCATTGTGTAGTGAATTGCGGGGTAGATGCGCATAGGGACTTTGTAAGGATTCTCACCAGCGATGTTTGCGTACATGTCGAAGAGGTTGCCGTACTTAGCACGGACAACATCTTCGCCGTCGCGTTCGATTACGGCTGCGAAGTCCAGATAGACACCGTTCTTGAGGGTCCCAACGCCTTTACCCTGATCTACGACTGTCTTTGCATTTCTCGAAGCGACATCTCGAGGGACCAGGTTGCCAAAGGCCGGATATTTGCGCTCAAGGTAGTAATCCCGTTCGCTTTCGGGAATTTCATTAGGTGAGCGGGCGTCATCAAATGCGTCGGGCACCCAAATACGGCCATCGTTTCGTAGCGACTCCGACATCAAAGTGAGCTTGGATTGAAACTCGTCACTAGCCGGAATGCATGTCGGGTGAATTTGGGTGTAACAGGGATTGGCGAAGAATGCGCCTTTGCGGTGAGCTCGCCATGCTGCGGTCACGTTGCATGCCATTGCATTCGTGGAGAGGTAGTAGACGTTGCCGTAACCACCGGTTGCTAACACAACGGCATGACCTGAGTGGCTTGTCACTTCTCCGCTAATGAGG
>PVBE011725211.1_pt1 | contig 10861 bp, 9 predicted proteins | sample 1631181 | NCBI WGS metagenome assembly PVBE01 (sample SAMN08397723, study PRJNA350692) | Marine metagenome, whole genome shotgun sequencing project. | isolation source: water | place: Pacific Ocean | collected 2012-04 | reverse complement strand
TCGGTGCGGGGGCGCAGCTCCAGGCAGACCTCGGCGTTGTCGCTGTGCTGCAGCAGTTTGCTCTGGCCGAAGTTGCCCAGCAGCACGTGCAGGCCGGCCTCCAACAGCACGAGCCCGAGCACGAGGCTCGCCAGCGTCCGATTCCGCGGGGATGTACTGCTTCGGCGCCCGACCATCGAACCCCAGATTAGACCGCCAGCCCCGACCTTGGGCTCCGTCCCGGGAGCCCACGGCCCGGGCGGGCGGTCTCGTGCTATCCGTGACCTGTGCGCATCGCCATCTTGCAGGCTGGGGCAGCCGACGAATCACTGGCCCTGGCGGCCGCCGCGGGGGAGCTTCTCGCGCGTGGTCACACGGTGCGTTTGTTCCTCGAAGCGCAGGAGAAGCGGTTCGTTCAGAGCATCGCCCGGTTCCAGCCGGATCTGGCGATCGTGCAGGCCGCGCTCATGTCGCGGGTCTGGATCAAGCACGCCGTCGAACTGCTTCCGGCGGGCACACCGTCGATCCTCGTCGGCACCGCGGCCACCTTCGACGAGGAGATTCTGGAGGCCAGCGATGCGACCGCGGCCGTGCAGGGAGAACTCGACGACTCCCTCCCCCGGGCCGTCGAGGCGCTGCTCAGCAAGGACGGCGACCCCAGCGCGGTGCCCGGCTTCGTCTACCGCGACGACGCCGGCCGCATCCACAGCACCCCCTGGGCGGACGGCCCGCCGGAGTTCTCCGACGACCGCCCGCTGCCCCACCGCGACCTGTACTTCGACCCCTACCCGTTCATGGGCCGGTTCCCGTGGAAGCGCTTTCAGACGGGCCGTGGGTGCGTGCACAGCTGCGGCTTTTGCTACCTCCCGGGGCTGCGCGAGTCGTACGGCGGGCTGAAGCCGAACGTGCGCCGCAAGTCGGTCCAGCGCGTCATCGACGAGGTGCTGGCGGTGCGCCGGAAGTGGCCGGTGGAGAACATCCACTTCGCCGACGACCTGTTCGCGCCGGGGAAGCCCTGGCTCGAAGAGTTCGCCGAGCGGTTCCCGCGCGAGGCGGGCATTCCGTTCAGCTGCAACACCTCCAGCGAGACGGTGACCGAGTCGACCGCGCAGCTCCTTGCCAAGGCCGGCTGCCGGGTCGTCGGAATCGGGATCTAGTCGGGGGTCGAGACCAACCGCATGGACCAGCTGGGCCGGCCGACCCGCGACAACGCCATCGAGCGGGCCGCGGACCGGATCAAGCGGCACGGCATGCGGCTGCTGACCTTCAACATGATCGCCAACCCCGGCGAGACGCTGGAGGAGGCGCTGGAGACGCTGCGCTTCAACCAGCGGCTGGGGACGGACTACCCCCGCATCAACCTGGCCTACCCGCTCCCTGGAGGCTGGGTCGAGCAGGCTTCGATCGAGCGCGGGCTCGAGTTGCCCGACCCCGACAGTTTCGCGCGCGCCGACTACCGGGCGTGGTGCGTCGAGGGGGACGGCAAGCCGTTCGAGATCCTCATGCGGCTGTTCCGGATGTCGACGCGGCTGAACGTGCCGATGCCCGTGGTGCAGGCGCTGACGAAGGTCCCCTCACGCTCGCTGTTCGCGCCGCTGTGGCTCTACAACGCGTACGTGGAGAGCCGCTGGTCGGGCGTCGGTCCCGTCGATGCCCTTCGGTACGCGCGCCACGCCGGCGGACCGCTGCGGCGGGTGACGTACCACGAGTCGATTCCGTAGCGGCTCAGTCCTTCGCCATGTGCGACATCGACAGCGGCGTGACCGTCTGGTCCTCGCTCCCCACCGCGAACGCCGCGACCTCCCACTTCGGTCCGCCGGCCGGTCCGCCCTTGGCGCCGTTGGAGATCGCCACGTCCTCCCGAGGGATCCCGAGGAAGTTGGTACGTAGCTCGCCGTCGCCGTCCAGATCGTGGCACAGCGACAGGGCGTAGTCCCCGGGGGGGACGGCCGGCAGAGTCACCGTCAGCGTGGCGCCCGTGACCTTCGCGCTCGTGCGCAGGAACGCGGTCGACGGGTCGAAGGGGATGCGCGCGACCTCTCGGTACAGCAGCACCACGAGCTCTCCCTGGCCCACATGACGCAGGTTCGAGACGGGGATGGTGAGCGTCACGCCGTCGCCGGCGGGGGCCGAACTCGGCGCCGAGAGCAGCAGCATCGACAGCAAGAGGAGCGCGCGGGGCATCTCTCCAGAGGTAGCACGGCATGATCCCGTTGTGACGCGCGCATCCTGGCTCCCACTCGGACCGGTCGTGCTGCTGGTGATCCTCCGGGTCCTGCAGCTGCACCACGTCGAGCCGCTGCTGTACTCCCCCGAGCTCTACGGGCTCGCCTCGCTGGCGCAGGACCGCGCCGCGGGGACCGTGCCCGCCGGACTGGGTCTGGCCGAGTTCGTGGCCGCCTACCAGTACGGCCACTTCGCCCAGGGCACGCTGTTGGTCCAGCTCCTGACCGCCGCGTTCGGGCTCGACTCATTTCACTTCGTCGCCATCGGGTTCGAAGCGATCACGGTGCTCCTGGCCGGGGTCCTCGCGCTGCGGATCGGGGGGCCCCGGGGGATGGGACTTGGCCTCCTCCCGTGGCTGCTCCCGCCCGCGTTCGTGGTCGGCTGGCAGCTCATGCCGTACGGCAACCACACGGAATTCCTCGGGTTTGGGCTCGCGCTGGCGCTCCTGCTGCTGACCCCGATGGCGCAGTGGAGGCCCCGTCGGTGGGCGGGCGCGGTGGCGCTGTTGGCGCTCAGCGTCGTGCTGTACCGCCTCAGCGGAGCGCTGGTGGTGGGCTTCGCCGCGGCGGCTGCGGGGCAGGGATCCCGGGGCGGCGCGGTGGCGTTGGGGGTCGCGGGGCTGGCCGCCGGGGGGATGCTCCTGACCGCGTGGGCGGCGTGGCCGGGGGTCGGCTCGGAGGACACCTTCGCCAGCTTCCTCGCGCCCCGCGCCGCGCCCCGCTCCTTTGGCGAGGCGGGCTTCGCCCCGGGCTGGACGTGGGCGCTGTGGGGAGCCCCTCGAGGCATGCTCGGGGGGCTGCTGTGGCCCGCCGGGGTGGGGGCCGCGGCGGCCGCCGGGATGCTCGCGGGCAAGGACGTGGACGGCCTCCGTCCGGTGGGCCTGTTCGCCGCGGGGTGGGCCGGCGCGGGGATCCTCGTGCCGCTGCTGTTCGCGCCGCCGCACGGGGAGTACCTGCTCCCGGGCCTGTACGGCGTGCTCGTGCTGAGCCTGCTGGGGCTCGCCCCCGCGGCCTCCCCGGCGGTGCGGCGGGCCGCCATGATCGGCCTGGGGTTGGCCGCACTGGCGGGGGCATCCGATGGCGTGCGCCTGCTGGGGCCGGGCTCGGCCGGCTACGACGGCCCCGCGTTCGAGCGCACCCTCGCCCTGGAGCACCTCGACGGCGACGAGATCCCGTACTTCGCCGATCTGCTGGAGGGCGGGCGAGGAGACCGGTGGGTGGGGCGCGCCTCCGCCACCTGGAAGGTCGGCTGCCTGCCCCAGCCGCTGCGTCACCTCACCCCGCGTCTCCCCGACCCAACGGCATCAACCTGCGAGGGCTGGCCTCCGGGGGCGCTCGCCCGGCACCTGCTCGAGGTGGGGCCCGTGCCCCATCCTCCGGAGCTTCGTTCGATCGGTCGAGGGGCCTGGATCGTGTGCGGGCGAGACGTCGATCGTGTGCGCGCGGCCGCCGAAGGGCTGCCTGCTGAGGCGGTGGAGGAGATCGTCCGAGGCGCCCGCGCAGAAGAGGTGCAAACGGCAGTTCGCCGTTGACCCCCTGCAAGCAGGTCCCCCCTTCCGCCGTATCGGTATCATCACGCCCGGCTAGGAGGGTCCATGAAGCAGTTCCTCGAGAAGCTCGGAGAGTTCATCTCCACCGGCAAAATCAAAGGGTTCATCCTCCCTGCGATCGCGCTGCTGGTCGTCCTCGGAGGGATGCTCAGCGGAGGCCTCGGCCTGGCTGAGATCAGGCCCGGCGAGGCCGCCGTCATCTACAACACGGCCTTCGGCAAGACCGCCAAGGTCCGGCTCCAGCAGGGCACCCAGACGTTCATCCCGATCCTCCAGCGGGTCGAGATCCTGAACATCGAGCCCCACGTGCTCATCATGGAGGGCGAGGAGACCTATGCGGGCGAGGACCGCAACCGCGTGAACAAGCTGACGGTGCGCGCCCGCGACGGCTCCAAGCTCTGGTTCAACCGGCTGGAGATTCACTACGAGGCCATTCCGTCCTCGGCCGACGTGCTGCACCGCTACCACGGCCTGGGCGACGCCTACGAGGGCACCCCCCTCATCGTGCAGTCCCGCGAGGTGCTGCGGAACGAGTTCGGCCGGTTCTCGTTCCTCGAGATCGCCGACCCGAGCAACTACGAGATCGCCACCAGCAAGGCCAAGGACGTGTTGAACGCCCGGATGGAGCCGTACGGAATCCGCGTGACCCAGATCATCACGCCCAAACCGTCCTTCGGGAACCAGATCGAGCACGCCATCGAGGAGCGGCAGACCGCCGAGCAGCAGGTCGAAGTCGAGCTCGAAAAGCGCAACCGGATGATCGCCCAGAAGGACCGCCGGGTGCAGGACGTCACCGAGGCCAAGAACAAGGAGCACAAGGACCTCATCGCCGTGCTGGAGGCCTCAGTGCAGGAGGCGAGCAACCGGCAGATCAGCACCAAGCGCGTGGCTGACGTCTATTACACCTCGACCGTCGCCCAGTGCGAGGCCGGCCGGGACGCCGACCTGACCCGCGCCGAAGCCAACAAGGACGCCTTCCGCCAGGAGGCTGAGGGGCTCGCGGCCCGGATCAAGGCGGTCGGTCAGCAGGGCGACGGCGCCCTCGACCTCGCCATCGCCGAGCACGTGTTCCCCCAGCTCGAGAACATCGAGGCAGCGCCGTTTGCGACCCTGCCGGCCACCGTCGATGTGCTCTACAGCGCCGGGAAGGGAGAGTGACATGAAGGCCCTCAACATCGTCAGCGTCATCGTGCTCGTGCTCTTCCTCATCCCTCCGCTGGGCTCTACCTACGTGGCGCCGGACGAGATCGGGGTGCGGCAGAGCCTGCTCACCGGCATCGACGAGAAGGACTTCGGCCAGGGGCGGGTTCTGTCTGTCCCGTTCATCCACACGGTCCACGTCCTGCCGAGCACCCTTCAGTACCTCAGCTTCGTGGGACCGCGGGCGCTGTCGCTGCGGACCAAGGAGAACAACACCTTCGATGTCGACGTCACCATCGTCTACCGGGTCAAGGACGGTGAGGCGCACGACATCGTCGCCAAGGGGTTCAAGAACACCCTCCGCGATCGCGTGCTGTCGGTGTCGCAGGGCTTCCTCCGCGACCACCTCAGCAAGCTCTCCATCGAGGAGTTCCAGAGCCCGGAGGCGCGCGAGCTGGCCACCGCCACCGCCATCGAGCCGCTGAACGCGAAGCTGGCGCAGTACCACGTGGAGGTGCCGGACGCAGGCGTGCTCATCCGCGCGATCCGGTTCCGCGCCGACTACGAGGAGCGGCTGCAGTCCAAGCAGCAGTTGGCGGTCGAGCGGCTGCTGGATAGGGCCAAGGAGAAGGAGTCCGAGGCCCGCCAGGCGACCACCGACGTCGAGAAGGACATCGACAAGGCGGTCAAGATCGAGACCGAGACTTGGAACGGCGAGATCGAGCAGCTCAAAGCCGAGTTCGAGGTCGCGATCGCCGAGGTCGACGCGGTCACGACCCGCTACGACCGGGAGCGGCGGGCGGGGGCGGACGCCATCTGTTCGCGGGCCAACGCGGAGGGGGCGCGTGCGCTCGCGGTCGCGGAGGCGTACGGCGAACGTCTGCGCACCGAAGCGCTGAGCAGCCGCGCCGGTCGCACGTACTCCGCCATCAAGGCGGCGGAGAACTTCAAGATGGGCGAAATCCGGCTGAACTCCCTTGATCCGGAGTTCCTGCAGGACTTCGGCTCCATGGAGGCGTGGCGGAAGTTCTTCCTAAGCAAGTCGGGGCGTTAGACTCCTCGCTCGATGCTGACGCGGCTCATCCTCTTCGTCGTGCTCGCCGGGTTCGTGGCCTGGTTCGTCTCCGTGGCCCGCAAGGAGTTGGCGTCGCAGCCGGACGCGAACATCCTGCGTGGAGCCAAGTCCCACAAGGCATTGGATCGGGCGCTCGTGCACCGTGAGGGCATCGCCAAGCTCGACGGTGAGGCCGACGTGCTCGCCGAGGCGGACAAAATCCTGGCGATGATGGCGGAGCTGGTCGAGCGCCGGGAGGTGCTCGCGGACATCCGCGACGACTCCGAGAGCGAGACCGCCCGAGCCGAGGTCGATGGCATCGACGTCGCCCTCGGGCGCATCGAACAGCGGCTGAAGGAGGCCCTCGAACACCTCGTCACCGAACAGGTCGACGAGGTGCGCGCGGAGCTGAAGGCGGTCAGCACGGATCTGCAGGACGAGGTGCGCGCCCGGCGCGAGATCCGCCAGACCGAGCGGGTCAACTGATTCGAGGCTCGCTTGACCGAGGGTGCAACCCCGGCAAGGATTGGACAGCGTGCAAGATGCCGAATCCGATGAGGTTGGGTCGGTCGGACTGATCGACACGGTACCGGACATGGTAGTGGTGGTCGACGCCACCGGCACGATTCAGTACGCCAACGCCGCGTCCGAAACGGTCCTGGGGTGGCCTCCCGACGAGCTCGTCGGGCAGAGCATCGCTGTGCTCATTCCCGAGGATCGCCGCTCCAGCCACCGCCACATGGTCGCCGGCTTCTTCCTCTCGCCGTCGGATCGGGTCATGGGCTCCCGCCGCATCGACGGCCTCCACCGGGACGGCCACGTGGTCGCCGTCGACATCCGGATCGCCCCCCGCCGCAATCGCGGGGACGTGGTCGCCGTCGTGCGGGACATCTCGGATCTGCGCCGGGCCCAGGAGAAGGCCGACCGCTCGGTCCACGAGCTGGCGGCGATGAACAGCCGCTTGCGGAGCGTGCTGGAGGACCGCAACCGGCTGCTCGGGGTCGCTGCCCACGACCTGCGCAACCCCCTCACCACGATCGTCGCGCTGTCGGACGCGATGCTGCACGGCGTCGAACCCCAGAGCACGGCCGCGGAGGGGCTCGAGACGGTCGTCGAGTCCAGTCTCTACATGCGGGACCTGGTCGACGACCTGCTGGAGTGGTCCTCGCTGGAGGCGGGGAGCCTGCGGCTGGATCCGCAACAGGTGGACCTCCGAGCGCTGGTGGCGGCGGCGGGACGGCAGCTGCGTCCGATCGGACGGAGCAAAGGCGTCGAGTTGCACATCGAGTTCCCGGACGAGTTCCCGATGGTGTCCGTGGATGCAGCGAAGTTCCGGCAGGTCGTCCACAACCTCGTCGGCAACGCGATCAAGTTCACCCCTTCGGGCGGTCGGGTCGAGCTGGTGCTCAAGCAGGAGAACGGCCACTGCTGCCTGCTGGTCAAGGACCAGGGGCCGGGGCTGTCCGCCGAGGACACCGAGCGGATCTTCCTGCCGTTCCAGAAGGGCTTGAGCAAGGCCACCGCGGGCGAGTTCTCAGCGGGGCTCGGGCTGGCGATTGTGCAGCGCATCGTCGACGGCCATGGCGGAGAGATCCAGCTGCACTCCAAGCCCGGGCAGGGGGCGGTGTTCGAGGTCTGCCTGCCCCTCGACGGCGGGCCCGTAGCCGCGCTGTCGGCCCTCGCGGAGACGTCGCCGACACTCAAGATCCCGGCGGTGCGCAGCGCCGGGGACGAGCCCGGGCGGGCGACCGTGCTGGGGCTGATCGACGGCCTGCTCCGGGAAGCGCCGGTGGCCTGCTTGCTCGTGGACGCGGCGGGCGTGATCGTCACCGCCAACAAGCGGGCCCACGCGCTCTTCGGCGTGCCTCCCGGGCAGCTCCGATCCCAGGGCCTGTCGATGCTGGTGCCGGTGGCGTTCCGCGAGCAGCACAAGCTCATGATCCAGCGCTTCTTCAAGAGCCCAGCGGCTCGGGCCATGGGGACCGGCCCGGTCATCCGGGGGCTGCACGCCACGGGTCGGGAGCTGCCGCTGCAGGTGGGCCTCGGGCTGGTGGAGGTTGGCTCGGAGCTGTTCGCGTTGGCGGTGGCCGAGGATCTGTCGGAGCGGCTCGCCGCCCGCCGCGAGGCTGAGGAAGCCGTCGCGCGCCTCCAGCAGGGGTCCGCCACGGACCGCCTCGTCGCCGAGAGCGAGCTGGGGCTGCTCGTCTTCAGCGCATCCGGAGATCGGCTCCTGTTCGCCAACCCGGCCGGTCGCAGCCTGCTCGAGGAGACCGGCATGGAGCCGGTGCTGGGGCTCACCTCCAGCGGGTGGGACAAGCCGATCCGGCTGACTGCGCTCGACTTCGGTGGCTCGCCGCGGTCGATCGAGGGCGCCGCCCGCCCGACCGAGTGGGAGGGCCAGCCGGCGCGGCTGGTGCAGCTGCGCGACGTGACCGCCCGTGAGCGCCTGCACGACCAGCTGCTGACGATCGAGAAGCTGGGGCTCGTGGGGCAGCTCGCCTCCAACGTGGCCCACGACTTCAACAACCTGCTGGCGAAGATTCAGGGCGCCCTGGAGCTCGCCCGGTCCGAGACGACCTCGATCGAGCAGCTCACGCGGTTGGCCGAGATCGAGCGCTCCGTCGAGCTCGGCGCCGAGCTCACCAGCCGCCTGCTGTTCCTCAGCCGGAAGACCGTGGGGACGGTGACCGCCGTCGACATGCGGTCCGTCGTGCTCGACATCGAGCCGCTGATGCGTCAGCTCGTGCCCAAGGAGATCGCCCTGCTGCTGGACGTGCCCAAGGAGGTCCTGGCCGTGCAGGGCGACCCCGTGCAGCTGGAGCAGGTGGTGATGAACCTGGTCACCAACGCCCGGGACGCCTGCCTGGAACAGGCGCGGGTGGGGGCGACGATCGAGGTCCGCCTCCGGGCGTTGGACGCGGGCACGCGGCTGCACTCAGACGTCGGCGCGGCCGACCCCGACATCGGCATCGCTCGCGTCGCGCTCGAGGTCGTTGACAACGGGTCGGGCATGACCGCGGAGGTTCTCGAGAAGATCTTCGAGCCCTTCTTCACCACCCGCGAGACGGGGCGGGGGACCGGGCTCGGCCTCGCCAGCGTGCGTGCGGTGGTCGAGCGCTGCAACGGACGGATCGCCGTGAACAGCGACCCGGGGTTGGGGTCGTCGTTCACGCTGGTCCTGCCCCGGGTTCCGGGGGAGGACGGAGTCTGGTCCGGCTCCCAGGCGTTCAGCCGCGTGCCCGGCAAGCGCACCGTGCTGGTGGTCGATGACGAGTCGGCGATCCGACGAATCCTGGTGGAGCACCTCCGCCGCGAGGGGCTCCAGACCTACGACGCCGCGACGGCGGTGGCTGCCCTGGCGGTGGCGGACAAGCTCGAGTACCTGGACCTGCTCGTCACCGACCTGGTGATGCCCGAGGTCGACGGGTGGGCCCTCGCGGAGCAGCTGCGGGAGACGCGGCCCAACCTCGCGGTGCTGCTGATGACCGGGTACGGGCACGACGTGTTGGCCTCCCACGTCGTCGACGTCGACAGCATCGAGTTGCTGAGCAAGCCGTTCCGGTTGGCCGAAGCGACGGCGAAGGTGACGGCGCTGCTGGCGTCGACCCCCGAAGAAGACTGACGATCAGCGGGCGCAGAGCGCCGCGGTCCGGAGGTCGAGCAGCGCGGAACTGCTGAGGGCCGCGTCGAAGACCATCGTCTCGTCGACCTCGCCGATGAAGGCGCGGCTCAGGTTGTTGGGGTCGTTGCCCACGCCGAACCGGCGCAGCCCCCAGACCACCTCGTCGTACTCCACGGCGGTGACGCCGGCGGAGACCCCGTCGACGAACACCTCGATGTCGCCGTGGTCGAACGTGACGGCCACGTGGGCCCAGCCGTCGCTGCAGATCGCGGGGCCCGTGGGCAGCCGCTCGCGAACCGCGCTTCCTCCCTCGATCAGGCCGCGGGCCGCGCCGTCGTCATCGACGAGCAGGGAGGCGCCGGTGAACGCGGGGGAGCCATTGCCGTTGCTCATGAGGAAGTGGTGCGGGCCGGGGTTGTCGCCCTCGACGCTTCGGACCCAGGTCGCGAGCGTGAACCGTGCCCCGTCCAGGGCGACGGCGTCGTCGGCGAGCAGCCAACTGGAGCCGTCCAGGAGCATCGCGTCGCCGAGCAGGCCGGCCCCGAAGGTGGGGCTCCCGGTGAACCAGCCGTCGGTGCCATCCGCGCCTGTGTCCAGCACCCCGCCGGGTACCCGCTCATCGTAGCTCCAATGCAGCACGGGGGCCGGGAGCGCGGCGTGAGCGTCGCAACGAGCCGCGTCGTAGGACGGCAGGCAGAGGTCGTCGTCGGCGGGCACGGCCCCGACCGTGGGTACGTCCCCGCCGGCACAGGCCGGAAGCAGGATGACGGACAGGAGCAGGCAGGACAGGGAGCGCGTGAGCATGAAACGAGCGTATCGCCGGCCCCGCCCGAAGGGACCCCTCGCCGATCTGACATCGGGGTCCGTCAGCGGATCATCAGCTCCATCGGGGGACCGTCGCAGGGGCCTCCGACCCCCTTGACCAGCAGCACCCCGTCGCCGCTGCGGCTCGTCACCTGGGCCTCCCGACGGGACGCCACCGACAGGCTCCCGCCGGGGGCCTGGGGCACCCGGAGATCGAAGTACCAGTGGTGGTCCGCGGCAGGGACCAACGCCGGCTTGAGCCCCTTGAACACCCAATCCACGCAGCCCGGACTCATCGGCGCCTGGTACCGCAGGGTCGGCCCCAGCGTCGGGGTTCGGGCCACCTCGCCGGGGTCGCGGAACGTCGGCGTGCCCTCCTGCGGGGGGTAGAGCCGGTGGCTCAGCACCGCGTGCTCCGAGGAGAGCTTGAGGGCCCCACCGGGGGGGTGGGGGCAAGGCGTCGGAGGGGCGCCGGTAGCGGACCAGG